>VFQN01000032.1_pt1 | contig 312747 bp, 308 predicted proteins | sample 3512371 | NCBI WGS metagenome assembly VFQN01 (sample SAMN10412370, study PRJNA504923) | tailings metagenome | isolation source: Replicate 2 from Balatoc abandoned mine | place: Philippines: Itogon, Benguet | collected 2017-08-28 | reverse complement strand
CCTTCGACGGCTTCAAGGCGATCGACAACCTCACCCTGTACATCGACAAGAACGAGCTGCGCGTGATCATCGGCCCGAACGGCGCCGGAAAGACCACGCTGCTCGACCTGATCTGCGGCAAGACCAAGGCCAGCGGCGGCAGCATCAAGTTCAAGAACGTGGAGATGACCAAGCTGCAGGAACACAAGATCGTGCGCGCCGGCATCGGCCGCAAGTTCCAGACGCCGTCGATCTACGAAAACCTTTCGGTGTTCAAGAACCTGGAAGTGTCCTTCCCGCGCGGCCGCAGCGTGCTCGGCGCGCTCGGCTTCCGCTGCACCGACGAGGTGAAGGCGCGCGTGCAGTCGGTGGCCGACGAGATCGGCCTCGGCGACGCGCTCGACACCGAAGCCGGCCTGCTCAGCCACGGCCAGAAGCAGTGGCTGGAAATCGGCATGTTGCTGATGCAGGAGCCGGAGCTGCTGATGCTCGACGAACCGATCGCCGGCATGAGCGTGCGCGAACGCGAACTGACCGCCGAACTGCTGCAGCGCATCTGCAAGGGCCGCTCGGTGATCGTGATCGAGCACGACATGGATTTCGTCAAGCGCATCGCCCACAAGGTCACCGTCATGCACCAGGGAAAGATCCTCGCCGAAGGATCGATGGACAAGGTGCAGAACGATCCCAAGGTCATCGACGTTTATCTGGGCCACTGAGTCAGCGGCCCCGCCCACGCGCCAGTCATCGCAAAAGGACACCACCATGCTCAACGTCAAGGACGTACATGTCGCCTACGGGCAGAGCGAGGCACTGCACGGCATCTCGTTCGAAGCCAACGCCAACGAAACGGTCGCCATCATGGGCCGCAACGGCATGGGCAAGACCACGCTGTTCAAGTCGCTGATCGGCATCCTGCCGCTGAAGAGCGGTCAGATCGAAGTCGCCGGCAACGAAGTGTCGAAGGACGAAAGCTACAAGCGCGTCGCCAAGGGCATCGCCTACGTGCCGCAGGGCCGGATGATTTTCCCGACGCTCACCGTCGAGGAGAACATCCACACCGGCCTGGAGAATGCCAAGGTCAAGAAGGTGCCGGACGAGATCTACGCCCTCTTCCCGGTGCTGTGGGAAATGCGCCGCCGCAAGGGCGGCAACCTGTCGGGTGGCCAGCAGCAACAGCTGGCCATTGCCCGCGCGCTGGTGACCGATCCCAAGGTGCTGCTGCTCGACGAGCCGACCGAAGGCATACAGCCCTCGATCATCAAGGACATCGCGCGCGCGCTGAACGAAATCCGCAAGTTGCGCCAGATCACCATCGTCGTGTCCGAGCAGGTGCTCAGCTTCGCGATGGACGTGGCCGACCGCCTGTTCGTCATCGAGGGCGGCCGCCTGGTGCATGAGAGCACCCGCGCGGAAACCGATACCGCGCACATCAAGCAGTTCCTGTCCGTCTGACCCCGCCCACCGCCGCACACACCGCCCAACCGCCCCTTCCACCCAAGGAGATCAACATGGCAGAGACCCTGATCAAGGTAGACCTGAAGCAGTCGCCGTATGAGAACGACATGGTGCACAACCGCTGGCACCCGGACATCCCCATCGTCGCGTGGGTGAAGCCGGGCGACGACTTCAAGATCGAAACCTATGACTGGACCGGCGGCTACATCCAGAACAACGACAGCGCCGACGACGTGCGCGACGTCGACCTGACCACGGTGCACTTCCTGTCCGGCCCGATCGGCGTCGAAGGCTGCGAGCCGGGCGACCTGCTGGTGGTCGACATCCTCGACATCGGCGCCAAGGAAGACAGCCTGTGGGGCTTCAACGGCTTCTTCTCGAAGAAGAACGGCGGCGGCTTCCTGACCGACCACTTCCCGCTGGCGCAGAAGTCGATCTGGGACATCAAGGGCATGTTCACCGAATCGCGCCACGTGCCGGGCGTCAAGTACGCCGGCCTGATCCACCCGGGCCTGATCGGCTGCCTGCCCGATCCCAAGCTGCTCGAAGAGTGGAACAAGCGCGAGATCGACTTCATCAACACCGACCCCGAGCGCGTGCCGCCGCTGGGCTGCCCGCCGTGCGCACCGACCGCGCACATGGGTCGCCTGAAGGGCGAGGCGCGCGACAAGGCGGCGATGGAAGGCGCGCGTACCGTGCCGCCGCGCGAACACGGCGGCAACTGCGACATCAAGGACCTGTCGCGCGGTTCGCGCATCTACTTCCCGGTCTATGTGAAGGGCGGCGGCCTGTCGATGGGCGACCTGCACTTCTCGCAGGGCGACGGTGAAATCACCTTCTGCGGCGCCATCGAAATGGCCGGCTGGCTGCACCTGCGGGTGAACATCATCAAGGACGGCATGAAGAAGTACGCGGTCAAGAACCCGATCTTCAAGCCCAGCCCGATCACGCCCAAGTACGACGACTACCTCATCTTCGAAGGCATTTCGGTCGACGAACAGGGCAAGCAGCACTACCTCGACGTACATGTGGCCTACCGGCAGGCCTGCCTGAACGCGATCGAGTACCTGAAGAAATTCGGCTACTCGGGCGCCCAGGCCTACTCGATTCTCGGCACCGCACCGGTGCAGGGCCACATCAGCGGCGTGGTCGACATTCCGAACGCCTGCGCGACGCTGTGGCTGCCGACCGACATCTTCGATTTCGACATCATGCCGACCGAAGCCGGTCCGCAGAAATTCCTCGACGGCAGCGTGCAGATGCCGATCTCGGAAGACGTCTGAGGACGCTGCCATGCCGACCTACGACTTTCACTGCGAGGCGCATGGCAGCTTTTCCGCCATGCGCAGCATCGCGCAGCGGGACGCGCCCTGCCTGTGCCCGGCCTGCGGCCAGCCGGCCGCACGCCAGCTGATTTCGGCGCCGGCCTTCGCCGACATGCCGGGCCAGCTGCGCAGCGCGCACGCCACCAACGAACGCGCACGTCACGAGCCCAAGTTGGCCAGCCGCACGCACGGCCCCGGCTGCTCGTGCTGCAGCGGCAAGACAAGCAAGACCACGGCCGTCGCGCGCGACGGCTCCAAGGCCTTCCCGACGAAACGCCCCTGGATGATCAGTCACTGATCACCCGGTCCGCCCCATTTGCAGTCCGTCAATGCAGTCCGCTCTTTGAACCTCGCACCTTGAACCTCAACAACCGGGAGTCCAGCACCATGAAGAACATCACCAAGAACCGTCTGCGCAAAGCCAGTGCTCTTGCCGTCGCCCTCGCCGCCTGCGGCAGCGCGAACGCGGGCGTCACCGTTGCCGGTCCCGGCGAAAGCTATCTGACGCTCAGCCTGTGGGCGCGCACCTCCTACACCAACGCCGAAGACGCGGCACCGAACGGCACCTCGCGTTCGAACGACTTCTCGGTGGACTCGGTCCGTATCATCACCAGCGGCAAGATCACCAAGAACATCGGCGGCATGATCAACTTCGAGCGCCAGTCCGACGAGTCGATGCGCATCCTCGACGCGGTCGCCCAGTTCGAACTGACCGAAGGCGTGAACTTCTGGTTCGGCCGCATGCTGCCGCCGACCGACCGCGCCAACATGGCCGGCCCCTACTTCGCCAACGTGTGGGAATACCCGATGGTGTCGCAGTACCCGAACGCCTTCACCGGCCGCGACGACGGCGCGCTGCTGTGGGGTAACGTGCTCGGCGGCAAGCTGCTGTACTCGGTCGGTGCCTACCAGGGCAAGAACCGCGGCACCGGCCTGTCGAACGACTCGGACGATCCGCTGTACGCCACCCGTATCGCCTACAGCTTCCTCGATCCGGAACTGGGCTACTACGGCACCAACAGCTATTTCGGCAGCAAGGAAATCTTCACCGTCGGCATGGCCTACCAGACGCAGAAGAACGGTGTCGGCACCGCACTCGCCCGCGGCGACTACCGCGCCTGGAACATCGACGCGCTGTATGAAACCAAGCTCGCCGGTGGCGGCGTGGTGACGCTGGAAGGCGCCTGGTACGACTACGACACCGACGGCGTGACCGACGCGCCGGCCGTCGCCTGCGCCAACGTCAACAACTGCGGCGGCGCACAGGCCGGTGACGCCTGGCTGCTGACCGCCGCCTACCTGATCCCGACCAAGATCGGCATCGGCCAGTTCCAGCCCTACACCCGCTACCAGAAGTTCAACGCCGACGTCGGCGGCGACACCAAGCAGTGGGACTTCGGCCTGACCTATGTGATGGCCGGTCACAACGCACGCATCACCGCGGTGTACTCCGACATGGAAAACGCCGCCGGTACCGACACCGACAAGTTCGTGCTCGGCGTGCAGCTGATGTACTGATCCACCTCGACCCAACGGCGCGCAGGGCGCCGGGCCGGTCGATTCCAGGGCACGCTACGGCGTGCCCTTTTTTGCGTCCATGCGACACAGGTCACCGCTGCGGGCCGCAACGATGCGTCGCGTCACCGCCCTGTCACACGGATGGGCTTGAATCGGCGGCGTGAATGCTCCCGATCCCCTCGTGCGGCGCGTCCGTGCCATCTTCCTGTCGGACATCCACCTCGGTACGCGTGGTTGTCAGGCCGAGGCACTGCTCGATTTCCTGCGCTACCACGAATCCGACTACCTCTACCTGGTCGGCGACATCATCGATTTCTGGGCGATGAGCCGCTCCATACACTGGACGCCATCACAGAACACCGTCGTGCAGAAGATCCTGCGCCGCGCGCGCAAGGGCACCCAGGTCGTCTTCATCCCGGGCAATCACGACGAGGCGCTGCGCGAATACACCGGCACCGTGTTCGGCGACATCGAACTGCAGCGCGAGTACATCCATCAGGCTGCCGATGGCCGCCGCTACTGGCTGGTGCATGGCGACGACTTTGACCAGGTCACGCGCCACCACCGCTGGGTCGCCCTGCTCGGCGACGTCGCGTACAACCTGCTGGTCAGCATCAATTCGCGGCTGTCCTGGCTGCGCCGCACGCTTGGCATCGCCGGCTACTGGTCGCTGGCCGGCTACGCCAAGCGCAAGGTGAAGAGCGCAGTCAGCTTCATCTACGACTTCGAGGATTCGGTCATGCACGAGGCGCGCACGCGCGGCGTCGATGGCGTGATCTGCGGCCACATCCACGCGGTGTCGCTGCGCGAGGTGCAGGGCCTGACCTATATGAACTGCGGCGACTGGGTGGACAGCTGCACCGCCATCGTCGAACACGCCGACGGCCGCTTCGCCATCGTCGACTGGGGGCAGGAACTGCGCGCCGCAGGACCGCGCACGTCACTGACGGTGGAGGAAGAGACGGCCGAGGCCTGAGCGTGTCAGAGGGTCGGTAGCGATTGCTGCTGACGCGGTCTATGGACTGTCCACCGCCGGCGTCGGGGTCAGAAGACCCCTCCCACAGAACCTCCGCTCCAGCCGCGGATCGGGCACGCCCTGTGGGAGCGGCCCAAGCCGCGACGTGGCCGCAACCGGCCGCAGGCTACGATCAGCCGTCGAGTGCAGCCGCCGGTCCGAAGAACTCGTAATGGGTCTGTGCCGCCGGCACGCCCAGTTCGGACAGCTGCTTCTTCACCCGCGCCATGAAAGGCTTGGGGCCGAGGAAGTAGGCGTCCAGCGCCGACGGTTGCGGCAGCCAGCGTTCGAGATGCAGGCGCTCGATGAAGCCTTCCGCGTGCGCCTGGTCGCCGTCGCGCGGCTCGCTGTAGACATAGAAGCGCTTCAGCTTCGGGTGCCGCTGCGCCAGTGCTTCGACGTGGTCGCGGAAGGCGTGCACGCCGCCGTGACGCGCGCAGTGGATGAAGTGCACCTCGCGGCCTTCGGCCAGCGCCGCTTCCATCATCGGCAGCGCCGGCGTGATGCCGACGCCGGCGGTGATCAGCGCCACCGGGCGGTCGGATGCACGCAGCGTGAAATCGCCGGCCGGCGGAAACAGATCGAGCACGTCGCCCTCATTCACCGCGTCGTGCAGGTGGCCGGACACCCGGCCGCCCGCCTCGCGCTTGACGCTGATGCGGTAGTCGCGCCCGTTGGCGGCGGCCGACAGCGAATAGTTGCGGCGCATTTCCTGGCCGTCGATGTTCACCCGCAGGCCGATGTATTCGCCCGGCGCGTGGCGCAGCACTGGCTGGCCGTCCACCGGTTCGAGATGGAAAGAGGTGATTTCGTCGCTCTCGCGCACCTTGCGCGCGACACGGAAAGCACGCGCACCGCGCCAGCCGCCATCGGCCTGCGCGTGGTCGGCATAGACCGACTCCTCGGCGCCGATCAGCAGATCGGCCAACTGACCGTAGGCCGCGGCCCAGGCTTCGATCACCGCGTCGGTCGCGATCTCGGCGCCCAGTACCTCGCGGATGGCGCGCAGCAGGCAGCCGCCGACGATGGGGTAATTCTCGGGCAGCACCTGCAGCGACACGTGCTTCTGCACGATCTGACCGACCAGCGGACCGAGCGCTTCCAGACGGTCGATGTTCTTCGCGTACATCAGCACGCCATTGGCCAGCGCGCGCGGCTGATCGCCGCTGGCCTGATGCGCCTGATTGAACAGCGGGCGCACCTCCGGGTGTTCGCTCAGCATGATGCGGTAGAAGTGCGTGGTCAGCGCTTCGCCGCCGCTTTCCAGCAGCGGCACGGTGGCCTTTATGACGGCTCGGTGTTCCGGGCTCAGCATGGTTTTCTCCTGACAGTGAATGAAACGCCGGCGCGAAAGTCCCGTGACGCGCGGGCACACACGCCCTATCAAGCGCCGTGCCATGAAGCGGTCTCTTGCATATCAGTCACTTACACCACCATCGAGTTGAAAGGACTACACTGCACCCGAGTCACTTCGACAACATAGAGTCACAATGACCACACATCCGCTGCTGTCCGCACTGATTCCGCTGGTCGACGACCTGTCGCGCGACCTGCCGGCGCAGGAGCGCTATCGACGACTTCTGCAGGCGCTGCGCGAACTGCTGCCCTGCGACGCCACCGCGCTGCTGCGGCTGGACGGCGATCGTCTGGTACCGCTGGCGATAGACGGCCTGAGCCCGGACACGCTGGGCCGTCACTTCCTGATCGCCGAGCACCCGCGCCTGGCGGCACTGCTCGAACGCAGCGAACCGACCCGCTTCGCCGCCGACTGCCCGCTGCCCGACCCCTACGACGGACTGATACAGGGCCACGGCGCACATCTGGAAGTACACGACTGCCTGGGCTGCCCGCTCTATCTGGACGAACAGCCCTGGGGCGTGCTGACGCTGGACGCGCTCGACCCGGCGCGCTTCGCCGGCGCCGACCTCGACATGCTGGCCGGCTTTGCCAGTCTGGCCGCGGCCACCGTCAAGGCCGCGCAGCGCATCGACACGCTGGCGCGCCGGGCCGAGAACGAAGAACTGCGCGCCGAGGCCTACCGCGAGGCGGCCGGCGCCAGCCCTGCCGGCAGCGGCGACATGGTCGGCCACAGCGCGGCGCACCGGCGACTGCTGAAGGAAATCGAACTGGTGGGCGGCAGCGAGCTCACCGTGCTGATCCACGGCGAAACCGGCGTCGGCAAGGAACTGGTGGCCCGCGCGCTGCACGCCGCCTCGGCTCGCGCGGCGCGGCCGCTGGTCAGCCTGAACTGCGCCGCCCTACCCGACAACCTGGTCGAAAGCGAACTGTTCGGTCACGTGCGCGGCGCCTTTTCCGGCGCGCTGACCGAGCGCCGCGGCAAGTTCGCGCTGGCCGACGGCGGCACGCTCTTCCTCGACGAGATCGGCGAACTGCCGCTGGCGGCCCAGGCCAAGCTGCTGCGCGTGCTGCAGGGAGGCCAGCTGCAGCGCATCGGTGCCGAGCAGGAAGTCCATGTGGACGTGCGCGTGATCGCCGCCACCAACCGCGATCTGGCAGAGGAAGTCCGCGCCGGCCGCTTCCGTGCCGACCTCTACCACCGGCTCGGCGTCTATCCGCTGCACGTGCCGCCACTGCGCGAACGCGGCCGCGACGTGCTGCTGCTGGCCGGCCGCTTCCTCGAACAGAACCGTGCGCGCCTCGGTCTGCGCGGCCTGCGCCTCGCCCCGGACGCGCAGGCCGCCCTGCTCGCCCACGACTGGCCCGGCAATGTGCGCGAACTGGAGCACCTGATCAGCCGTGCCGCACTGAAGGCGCTGGCCGGCACCCACGAACGGCCGCGCATCGTGACGCTGGATGCCGCCCACCTCGAACTGTCGCCGCCAGTGCCGGCCGAGACACCGGCGCCGGTCAGCGATCCGGCTGGCCCGGTCGGCGACCTGCGCAGCGCGGTCGACCGCTTGCAGCGCGAAGCGATCGCCGCCGCACTGGAGCGCACCGGTCACAACTGGGCCGCCGCCGCGCGCGAACTGGGGCTGGACCGCGCCAACCTGCAGCGGCTGGCGAAACGGCTCGGCCTGCGCTGACGCGCCGCACCTTGACCCGTGCATCAAAAGAAACGAATATTCCCTGTGTGCAACACGCACGCCGCCGGCGGGACGACCCGCGCGGTGTTTCTTGCGACGGGGACGGCCCCGATATCCGGAGTTGAACTCATGTCGTGGACCATCCTCGTGATCGCCGGCCTGTTCGAATGCGCCTGGGCGATCGGCCTCAAATACACCGACGGTTTCAGCCGCTTCTGGCCTTCGGCCTTCACCGTAGTGACGATGATCATCAGCGTCGTGCTGCTCGGCATCGCCATGCGCAATCTGCCGGTCGGCACCGCCTACGCCGTGTGGACCGGCATCGGCGCGGTCGGCACCGTCATCCTCGGCATCGTGCTGTTCAGCGAGCCGGCAAACGCGGCGCGACTGGTCTGTGTCGGCCTCATCGTCGCCGGCATCCTCGGTCTCAAGCTGACTTCGGCCTGATCACCCGGGCCGGCGCGGCAGCCGCGCACTTGTGCCGGCTGCCCGCTATCGGCGAAAATCGCGGGCTTTCGCTTTTGCTGCGCACACTTGCGCGCGCAGCCCACCCGCACGCACCTGCGTGCGCAGCCCATCTTTCGAGCCCATCATGACCGACCACGCCGCACTGCCTGCCGACGACGACAACCACATCATCGCGGAGCGGCGCGAGAAACTGCGCCAGTGGCGTGAAGCCGGCGGCGCCTACCCGAACGACTTCCAGCGCACGCACTACGCCGGCGAAATCACCGCCCAGCACGCAACGGCCACCGCCGAGTCGCTGGAAGCGCATCCGGAGCGCGTGCAGCTGGCCGGCCGCGTCATGCTGAAGCGCGTGATGGGCAAGGCCAGCTTCGCCACCATCCAGGACATGTCTGGCCGCATCCAGCTCTACGTGACCAACGACGGCGTCGGCGAAGAGGTGCACGGCGCCTTCAAGCACTGGGACCTGGGCGACATCGTCGGCTGTTCCGGTACGCTGTTCCGCACCCGCACCGGCGAACTGACCGTGAAGTGCGACGCCATCCGCCTGCTGTCCAAGGCGCTGCGCCCGCTGCCGGAGAAATTCCACGGCCTGTCCGACCAGGAAGCGAAGTACCGCTACCGCTACCTCGACCTGATCACCAACGACGACTCGCGCGCCACCTTCGTCGCGCGCAGCCGCATGATGAGCGCCATCCGCGCCGAAATGACGCGCCAGGGCTTCCTCGAGGTCGAAACGCCGATGATGCACCCCATCCCCGGCGGCGCCGCGGCCAAGCCCTTCAAGACCCACCACAATGCGCTCGACATGGAGCTGTTCCTGCGCATCGCGCCCGAGCTTTACCTGAAGCGGCTGGTGGTCGGCGGCTTCGAGAAGGTGTTCGAGGTGAACCGCAACTTCCGCAACGAAGGCATCAGCCCGCGCCACAACCCCGAATTCACGATGATGGAGTTCTATCAGGCCTACGCCGACTACCGGCAGCTGATGGACTACACCGAATACCTGCTGCGCCACTGCGCCGAACAGGCGCTGGGCACGACCAAGTTCATGTATCAGGGCCGCGAACTGGACCTGGGCCAGCCCTTCCACCGGCTGACCATCGTCGAGGCCATCCGCAAGTACAACCCGCAGTATTCCGAAGAACAGCTGGCCGACGAGACTTTCGTGAAGCAGGCCATCGTGACCCACGGCGAGAAGGTGAAGCCGGGCGGCCTCGGCTCGCTGCAGCTGCAGCTGTTCGAAGCCTGCGCCGAAGCACAGCTGTGGGAACCGACCTTCATCATCGATTACCCGGCGGAGGTGAGCCCGCTGGCGCGCCGTTCGGACGCGCAGCCGGAGATCACCGAGCGCTTCGAACTGTTCATCGTCGGCCGTGAGATCGCGAATGGCTTCTCCGAGCTGAACGACCCGGAAGACCAGGCGGCCCGCTTCCTAGAACAGGCCAAGGCCAAGGACGCCGGCGACGAGGAAGCGATGTATTTCGACGCCGACTACATCCGCGCGCTCGAACACGGCCTGCCGCCGACCGGCGGCTGCGGCATCGGCATCGACCGCCTGGTCATGCTGCTGACCGATTCGGCCAATATCCGCGACGTCATCCTGTTCCCGCAGATGCGGCGCGAGTAAGCGCCCCGGCCCCGACACGGCCCCCGATGAACGCCGATCGAACCGATGCCCGCGGCGCCGGTCCTGATCGGCGTTCTGCTTTTCATTGACTGCACCATGTCCCGACCTCTTCAGCCTCTGGTTCCGGCCCCGCTCGAATTCGCCGACGACGGCACGCCGCGCTCGGCCGCTTACGGCGACGTCTATCACTCGTCGGAGGGTGCGCTGGCGCAGGCGCAGCACGTGTTCCTCGCCGGCAATGGCCTGCCCGAACGCTGGGCCGGCCGCGAACGCTTCGTCGTGCTGGAGACCGGTTTCGGCCTCGGCCTGAATTTCCTCGCCACCTGGCGCGCCTGGCGCGACAGCCCGGACCGCTGCGCACGACTGCACTTCGTGTCGGTCGAGAAGCACCCGTTCGCGCAGTACGACCTGGCCATCGCCTACCAGCGCCTGCTGCCGCCGGACATGGCCGACATGGCGCAGAAGCTGGTCGAGCGCTGGCCGCTGGCGGTGCGCGGACTGCATCGCATCGAGTTCGACGGCGGCCGCGTCATCCTGACCCTGGGCCTGGGCGACGCCGAGCACCTGCTGCCGCAGCTGACGCTGCGCGCCAACGCTATCTTTCTCGACGGTTTCTCGCCGGCGAAGAATCCTGAACTGTGGTCGCCCTACATATGTAAACAGCTGTCGCGCCTCGCAGCCGCGGACGCCACGCTGGCGACCTGGAGCGTCGCCTCCGGCGTGCGCGACGCGCTTGCCGGCGCCGGCTTCGTGAGCGAGAAACAGGCCGGCTTCGGACCGAAGCGCCACATGCTGACCGGCCACCTGCACCCGGGTGCGCAGGCCGCGGCACTGCGCCATCGGCCCGAGCCGACGGCGCCGAAGCGGGTGGCGGTGATCGGCGCCGGCCTCGCCGGCTGCGCGGTCGCCGAGCGACTGGCCGCGCGCGGCACCGAAGTGCTGCTGATCGAGCGCCACGCAGCCCCGGCGCAGGAGGCGTCGGGCAATGCGGCGGGCGTGCTGCGACCGATGATCGCCCGCGACGACAGCGTGATCGCGCGTTTTTCCCGTGCCGCCTTCCTGCACGCATCCGCCCACATGAGGCGGCTGGCTGGCGAAGGTCGGCCGCTGAAGTGGGGGCCGACCGGGGTGATGCAGATCGCCCACGACGCGGAACACGAGCACCTGCAGCGCGAGGTGTGCGAAACCGGCGCGCTGCCGCAGGCGCTGGTGCGCTACCTATCGGACTGGGAAATGACGCGGCGCATCGGCTATCCGGTCGCACTCGGCGGCTGGTGGTTCCCGCGCGGCGCCTGGGTGAATCCGGCCAGCCTGTGCGACGCCAATCTAGAGCGCGCCGGCGCCGCGGTCAGCCGGCTGATGTCCACTGAGGCGCTGTCGCTGACCCGTGACGCCGACCGCTGGTCGGTAAGCACCGCCGCCGGCACGCTGATCGACGCCGACGCGGTGGTGCTGGCCAACGCGGCAGACGCCTGTGCCCTGCTGCCGCACCCGCTGCCGCTGACCCGCGTACGTGGCCAGGTGACGCGGCTGCCGCGCAGCCTGCTGCCCAATCTGCATGTGACCGTGTGCCGCGAGGGCTACATCTGCCCGACGCCGGACGGTGACCTCAATCTCGGCGCCAGTTTCGATATCGGCGACGCCGATACTGCGGTGCGCGAGGACAGTCACGCCGGCAATCTGGCCCGCCTCGAACGCCTGCTGCCGGAGGCCTGCACGCCGCCGCAAGCTGCAACACTGCCTGGCCGCACCTCGTTTCGGACTGCAACACCCGACCGTCTGCCGCTGATCGGCGAAACGGGCGGCCTGCACCTGCTGACCGGCCTCGGTGCGCGCGGCCTGGTGTGGAACGCGCTCGGCGCCGAACTGCTCGCAGCAAGGCTTTGCGGCGATCCTTTGCCGCTCGAACGGGATCTGGCACTGGCGCTGAGCCCGGGGCGCTTCTCGCCGGACAATTGACCGAAATCAACCCTTGCGGGAAAAATTTCACATCTCAGTGAAGCTTTCCGGATGGAAGCCGTTAATGGCTCATGCCTCCGGAATTGCGTGACCGTTCGCCTTGCTTGCATGAAGCCCGACAGTCCTTTCCGGGAGGGATCACGCCACCTGGAGAGTCGCCGTGAAAATAAATCTGCCCGTCACGCAGAAAGAAGTCTTCCTTGAGCCCGGGAAACCCATCGTCACCAAGACTGACCTGAAGGGCGCCATCACCTACGCCAACGAGTCCTTTGTCAGCATCAGCGGCTTCAGCCGCGAGGAACTGGTCGGCCACAACCACAACGTCGTGCGGCACCCGGACATGCCGCCCGAAGCCTTCGAGGACCTGTGGCTCACCATCAAGGCCGGTCAGCCGTGGCGCGGCCTGGTCAAGAATCGCTCGAAGAACGGCGACCATTACTGGGTCGAAGCCTTCGTCACGCCGATCACGGTCGATGGCCGTACGGTCGGCTATCAGTCGGTGCGCAACGCGCCCAAGCGCGAGGAAGTCGCCGCCGCCGAAACGCTCTACCGCGCGGTCCGCGACAAGACCGCGAAATTCCCCCGCACGCCGATCAGCAAACCCAGGCTCGGCCTGGCCGGCCGCGTCTGGCTCGGTGCCGGCGTGACGTCGGCGCTGGCTCTGGCCGGCGGCGCAGTCGGCGGGGTGTGGGGCCTGGGCCTGTCCGGCGTCGCCGCCGCTGTGGCACTGGGCACCGCCGCCTGGCAGAACAGCACGGTTGCCGGCCGCCTCGACACGCTGCACCGCACCATGCTGGAACTGGACGAAGGCAAGCTGGCCAAGCAGATCGAGGCGCCGCCGGGGCCGCTGCGCCCGCTGTTCGTCGCGATGGAAGTGATGCGCATCCACCTGCGCGCGATGTTCGCCGACGTGCTGGTGAACGCGCGCGAAGTCGACGACCGTTCCAAGGAACTGAACGACGCGATGCGCGCGCTGATCAAGGCCACCGGCGCCCAGGGCGAGAACGTGATGCAGGTCGCCGCGGCGATGGAAGAAATGAGCGTGTCCATCAACGAGGTATCGAGCAATACCGACCGCGGCCTGGAAGCGGTCAAGCGCACCGAGCACAGCGCGCAGGACGCGATGAAGACGATGGAAGCGGGCATCGCCAGCAGCCATCGCGTGGTCGGCGTGGTGACGCAGTCGCAGGAGCGGATCGCCGAGGTGAACGCGTCGGTCGAGAAGATCCGCGAGGTATCGCAGGTGATCAATGACATCGCCGAACAGACCAATCTGCTGGCGCTGAACGCGGCCATCGAGGCGGCGCGTGCAGGGGAACAGGGTCGCGGCTTCGCCGTGGTGGCCGACGAGGTGCGCAAGCTGGCCGAGCGTACCCGCACCAGCACCAAGGACATCGGCTCGGCGGTGACCGACATCATCCAGCTGGCAGGTTCGGCGGTCGACACGATGAGCGCGACGGCAGGTGAAGTGGCCCGGTCGACGAGCGAAATCGAGGCCAGCAGCGCCGGCCTCCAGGGCATCTGGGATGCCAGCCGCGAAGCCGCCAACTACTCCGAGGAAATCACCCAGATGCTGCGTCAGCAGTCGCTGGCCTCGCACGAGGTGGCGTGCAGCATGGAGCGCATATCGAGCACGGTGGAACAGACCAACTCGAGCGTGCAGTCTGTCGGCGAGGCCGCAAACCGCCTGCATTCGACGTCGAGCGAACTGCGCGAACTGGTGAAACACCTGGAACAGGCGCTGCACTGATACGGATCGCCGCCGTGCCGATCAGGCCCGGCGGCTTCCGCGATCGCGCGCACTTCCGACCCACTTCCCCCTTGGCGACAGCGCCCGCCCACAGCGGAGCTGTCGCCTTTTCACGTCGACCGCACGGCCCTCTCAGGCGCGCACAGCATGGGTTGCGCCGGTCAGCCCCTTCAGCACGTCGGCCACGCCACGCGTGTGCCCGGCCACGCCGGCGGTTTCGCTGCTGTAGGTATCGATGGTTTCGAGCACCTGGGTCAGACCTGAAACGCCAGTCGATTGCGCTTCTATCATCTGCGCCACGCGCACGATTTCCGCCGCCAGCGCGGAAATGTCCTTGCCAATGACGCCGGCGCTGTTGCGCGACTTCTCGGCCAGCATGCGCACCTCGTCGGCCACCACGGCGAAACCGCGACCGGCCTCGCCGGCACGCGCCGCCTCGATGGCTGCATTCAGCGCCAGCAGATTGGTCTGATCGGCGATCTGCTGGATCATTTCCACCACGCGCTGTATGCGGTCGCTGGCGTGCGACAGGTCGCGCGCACTGCTGCCTACTTCGTTCGCCTGCCCGGCCAGCGTATCGACGGTGCGCACCGCGGTCTGGATCACATTCTGCTGGTCGCTCAAGCGCGTCGTCAGCTCTCCCACCGAGCCATAGAGATCGTTAGCACAGGCTTCGAGCTGGCTCGCGGTCGCCTCGCGCGTACGCTGGGCGTCAAGCATGATCTCGCCGAGGTGGTTCAGGTCACGCACCACCGGCACCATGCTCGGATCGACGTTGCCCGGATCAAGCCGGCTGCCGAAATTGCCGGCACGGTAATCGCTGATCTGCTGCACCATGACACGCGACATGCCGGCCAGCTTGGCGTTCTGCCGGCGCAGGAAGAAGGCCTTGAACTCGCCGTAATGGGCGACGAAGTTGTCGACGTATTCGTCGCGGAACACCTCGCCCTGCTGCAGCCGGAAGAAGAACACGGCAGTCAGCGTCTGGTTCAGGTTCAGGCCGAGGATTTCGCCGAAGGTCGAGAAACCGGCGACGTCGATGCCGCCGAACACGCGGTCCAGCCCGCTCAGTTCGGCGCCGTTGTAGAGGCGGCGCAGCACGCAGTCGTTGAACATGCCGGCCAGCGGCTGACCCGGCTTGTTCGACATGAAGGCGCGGAAATCGCGTTCGGTGGTGGCGGCGAACGGCGTGCGTCGCACCAGCACCAGTTCTTCGCCCGGCGCCACGTCGCAGTAGAAGTCGACGCGGTCGTGATCAAAGTCGAGCGTCGCGACCGAGCGCACGAACAGTTCGCCATTGACGCGTATCGCGAAGGAGTGACTGTCGAGCTTGGCCGACAGCTGACTGCGCTCGCAGCCGAAAGTCCTGCACAGCGCGTCGATCAGCGACACCGCGCGGCCGTCCTCGTCGATCACCAGATTCACCTGGCGACGTTCGACCGAGGCGCTGAAGATCTGGAAGCGGGTCTGCGTGGCTTCGAAGTTCTGGCTCTTGAACACGCCGAAGCGCACTTGCGGCGCCATCTTCAGGAAGGTCACCAGCACGTGGTTGTTGAGCCGGCGGCTGCCGTCGTGCAGCCAGGTGTCCTTGAAGTCGAGTTTGCCGCCGGCCGAGCCGCCGACGAACAGACAGGGAAAGCGGCCGGCTTCGTAGAGCGCTTCCATGAAGAAGGACTCGGAGTTCGACAGGCCGTCGAACAGCACATAGGCGAAGGTGTCGCGGTGATCGATCTCCATCGCCACCTGCGCACCCTGGATGCTGCGCACCAGACGCTCGATACGCTCGCGGTAGTCCATCACGCGACCGTTCTGCCGCAGGTCCTCGCTGGCCAGCGGTATCGCCACCACCTGCGCCTGAGCGATCACGCTGCGGTCGAACAGTTGCAGCACGACGCGATCGCGTCCGTCCGACGCGGCACAGTACAGCGATGAACCGGCGGCGCTGCACAGTTCGCCGGCGGTGGTGCTCAGGGTCAGCGCAACACCCGGAAAGCGGGCCTTGATGGCCTGTGCGACGCGGTCGATGTCGACGTCCGGTGCAACGTATCCGCTGATGAACGAGGGCGTGGCGCGTACCGACGCGAGGCGCGATTCCAGCTCGCCCAGTCGCGTCTGCAGCGTTTCGATGCCTGCGCGCCCGTTCTGTGACTGGCGTCCGAATAGTTTCATCTCTCTCTCCCTGAATTCCCGATCGGCAATGCGGTGGCGCGTCGATCAACGTTTACCAACGGGAGCGGCCCACTCGACTTTATGGCTGAGAAACGAAAATTTTCCAGGCGTGTTCAATCTCTGGACACTTTTTCTTCAATGAACACATGGGTTTAACGAAGTCGGACATGGTGCGGGGCAGCACGACAGCTGCCGCGGGCATTTCAATCGATCAGGCCCAGTACGCGGTCGGCCAGCGCGTTGGCGCTGTCGAAGGCGTCCTCGATGCGCTCGCCCAGACAGCCATCGGAGGCGTAGCCAAACTTGCTGTCGGCGTCCCACAGACAGGGTCGGCCGAGCGGCCGGATCACGCGGGCGTAGCGCCAGCGATGGGCGCAGCGATGAAGCGGCGCCGCAGTGCACCCAGTGGCCGCAGCGAAGGCCTCGAACAGCAGGGCTTCGATCTCCTCCGGTGAGCGCTCGAGATTGTCCTGCGACCACTGCGCGTCGGCATGCACCACCCAGCACTCCTGCGCGGGGTCGCGCTGCGGTTTGCTGCTGTCACGTGCCGCCCAGTTCAGCGCACCGCCGGCGTCGAAGCGCAGGCAGTCGTCAGCCTCGATGCGCTCGGCGAACGACAGCATCAGCGTCCAGCACGGCGCGTAGCGGATGTCCTGCATGGCGTCGATGAAAGGCTTGATGTCCATGCCGGCACAGCGCTCGAACAGGCCCGCCGCCTGCGGCGCCGGCAAGGTGACCAACACCGCATCGAAACAGTCGGCCAGCATGCCGGCCTCGCCAGCCAGCCACCAGCCGAGGCGGTCCGCCCCCATGCCGGTGATGGCGATCTGCGAACGTATCTCGGCGCCCCACAGCAGGCGCGGCGCCAGCGCATTCATGCCGGGCACGCCGACCCAGCGCGGATCGCCGTCGATCGCGGCGGCAGGCCACTGCGCGATGACGCCGGCGCGCTGCCAGTCGGCGAGGCGCCCCTGCAAGGCCTCGCCGCGCACCGACATGAACTGCGCGCCGTGATCGAAGCGCAGCCGACCGGCCGCACGCGTAGCCATGCGACCGCCAGCTGCACGGCCCTTGTCGAACACCTGCACCGAGCGCCCGGCGTCGATCAGGCGCCGCGCGAGCGTGCATCCCGCCATGCCCGCCCCGATTACCGCAATGTTGTGCATTGTTGCTGTCCCTCTATTTATCAGTGCATCACCTCCGTGTGCGAAGCGGATCATGCAAGGTCTGTGCTAGGGTCTGCTCTCATCTGATTCGTGCGCCACGCGCACGGCTGGCGCAACGCAGTGCGCACACGACCACGAGTCCCGCACCAAGACAGCAACACCGATGCCCCGCCAACTGCTCGAGCACTACCCGCAAACCGGACCACGCTACGACGAACTGCTGTCCGCTCCGTGGACACTGCGCCCGCACTGGCGCGCGCTGTTCGACACCCTGGTGCGCGCCCGCCCGGAACAGATGCAGGAGAGGCTGGCGTCGGTGCGCCGGCAGATCCGCGAGAACGGCGTCACCTACAACGTCTACGCCGATCCACGCGGCGTCGAGCGCCCGTGGGAACTGGACGTACTGCCGCTCGTCATCCCGCCCGACGAGTGGACGCAGATTTCTGCCGCGATCGCACAGCGTGCGAAGCTGCTCAACCTGATCCTGCAGGACGTGTACGGGCCGCAGCAGATGCTGGCCGAAGGCCTGCTGCCGCCCGCGCTGGTCTATGGTCACGCCGGCTTCCTCAGACCCTGTCACGGGCTGAAGGTGCCGGGCGACATCCACCTCCACCTGTACGCGGCCGATCTCGCGCGTTCGCCCGACGGCCGCTGGTGGGTGCTCGCCGACCGCACGCAGGCGCCGTCGGGCGCCGGCTACTCGCTGGAGAACCGGCTGGTCATCTCGCGCGTGTTCTCGGAGCAGTTCCGCGATCTGCACGTCGAGCACCTAGCCAGCTTCTTCGCCACACTGCGCGACACGCTGGCGCAGCATGCCCCGGAGGGCGACGGTCCGCCGCTGACCGTGCTGCTGACGCCCGGCCCCTACAACGAAACCTACTTCGAGCACGCTTATCTTGCGCGCTACCTCGGCTTTCCGCTGGTCGAGGGTTCGGATCTGCTGGTGCGCGACGGCAAGGTTTGGCTCAAGCACCTGTCCGGCCTGCGGCGCGTGCATGCCGTACTGCGCCGCCTCGACGACGACTTCTGCGACCCGCTCGAACTGCGTGCCGACTCCGCGCTCGGCGTGCCCGGTCTGGTCGACGCGGCGCGACGCGGCAATGTGCTGATCGCCAACGCGCTCGGCTCCAACCTGCTGGAAACAGGCGCCCTGCTCGGCTTCCTGCCCCGGCTGTGCGAACGTCTGCTCGGCGAGCCGCTGGCCATGCCCTCGCTCGCCACCTGGTGGTGCGGCGAGGAGGCGGCGCTGGAAGACGCCATCGCCCGCCTCGACACGCTGGTGATCAAGCCGGCCTTCCCGCAGCTGCGCATCGATTCGGTGTTCGGCGCCGACCTCGACCGCAAGTCGCGCGCTGCGCTGATCGCGAAGATGCGCGCGCGACCGCACCACTACGTCGCCCAGGAACTGGTGCAGCTGTCGCAGGCGCCGGTGTGGGACACCCAGCACCCGCGCCGGCTCGCGGCGCGCGCGGTCGGCCTGCGCGTATTCGCCTGTGCTTCGCCCGAAGGCTATGCCGTGATGCCGGGCGGACTCGCCCGCGTGGCGTCCGACCGCGACGCGCGGGTCATCGCGATGCAGCGCGGCGGTTCGAGCAAGGACACCTGGGTGCTGACGCACGGCACCGTCAACACCTTCAGCCTGCTGCGCCGCTCGGTGTCGCCGGCCGAGCTGGTGCGTGCTGGCAGCAATCTGTCCAGCCGCGTGGTGGAGAACCTGTTCTGGTTCGGCCGCTATTGCGAACGCTGCGACAACGGCGCGCGACTGCTGCGCGCAACCATCGCCCAGCACATCGAGCTGGACGACATCCGCGACCACGCGCTGACCGCACTGTGCCAGCACAACGGCCTGCTGCCCACCGAGCCGGGTGACGACATCGGCGCGGCGCTGCGCGCCGCCGCGCTCGATCCGGAGGCACCGGGGTCGCTGGCCGGCGGTCTGCACCAGCTGTCGACCGTTGCGTTCAATCTGCGCGAGCGTATGTCGCTCGACAACTGGCGGGTGATCAGCCGGCTGACCGACGAGTTGAGCACCGCCCAGCCGAGCGAGCCTGGCGAAGTGCTGGAGCGGCTGGACCGCTGCGTGCAGGCGATGATGACGCTGTCCGGCTTCGCGCTCGACGGCATGACGCGCGACCAGGGCTGGCGCTTCCTGTCGATGGGCCGTCGCATCGAGCGGCTGCAGTTCATGTGCGCCGTGCTGCGCCACGCGCTGGCAGCGGCCGGCGACGCGCCGGACTGGCTGCTCGAACTGGCCGACAGCACCATCACCTACCGCTCGCGCTACATGACGCGGCCGCAGTGGCTGCCGGTACTGGACCTGCTGGTGTGCGACGAGACGAATCCGCGCTCGGTCGCCTACCAGGCGCTTGGCCTGACCGATTATCTGGCACGGCTCGCCGCCCAGTTCGGCGCGCTGGAGCCGGCCGCACTGTCCGACGCGGTGGCCGAACTGCTGTCGCTGCGGCCGGAGGCCGACCTGCACACCGGCTCGACCCGGCTCGATACCCTGCTTGAACGACTGGGCAGCGCCGCCTACGCGCTGTCGGAACAGCTCGGGCTGCGCTTCTTCAGTCACTCGGGCGGCGTGTGGACGGGCACCGAGGAGCGCCGATGACGCAGGTCCGCTATCACGTGCTGCACGAAACGCACTACCGCTACGCCTGGCCGGTGTCGATGTCGCGCCAGCTGCTGCATCTGACGCCACGCGAGACGCCGCGTCAGACGACGCTCGCGCACCGGGTCGACATCACGCCGGTGCCAGCCGAGCGCGAGCGCCGGACGGACTACTTCGGCAATCGGGTCGAGCACATTTCGGTCGGCGCCGCACATGAGGAACTGGCGGTGCTGGCCACCTCGACGGTCGACGTGAGGCGCATCGGCGACGCGCCGAGGCCGCAGTCGCCCGCCTGGGAACACGTGCGCGACCGCCTTCACCAGGTCGGGCCGGCGCCGCTGCTCGAGCCCTGTCAGTACCTGTATGCCAGCCCGCACATCGAACCGCTGGCCGCACTGGCGCGCTATGCGCGGCTCGACTTCCACCGCGATCGGCCGCTGTTCGACGCCGCCTGTGCGCTGATGCGGCGCATCCATCGCGATTTCGAATTCGACCCCGAAGCCACCACCGTGAGCACGCCGCTGGAAACGCTGCTCAAGCAGCGACGCGGCGTCTGTCAGGATTTCGCCCACTTCATGATCGGTTGCCTGCGCTCGCTCGGTCTGCCGGCGCGCTATGTCAGCGGCTATCTGCTGACACAGCCACCGCCCGGCCAGCCGCGCCTGATCGGCGCCGACGCCTCGCACGCCTGGGTGTCGGTGTTCTGTCCGGGCGCCGGCTGGCTCGATTTCGACCCGACCAACTGCGTGCAGCCCGACGACCAGCACATCACGGTCGCCTGGGGACGCGACTTCAGCGACGTCACGCCGATGCGCGGCGTCATCCTCGGCGGCGGCGAGCACGTGGTCGAGGTCCGTGTCACCGTGATGCCGGAGGACGATGCACGGCCCGCCTGCACCTGCGCTGACACCATGCAGCCCCTTGAACCGGAATGAAAATCCGTCCATAATCCGCGTTTTTCCTCCGCGGGTACCGTCTGCACAGCCGTCAGGCTCAGCCGACCCGGGGTTCGATGATCCGCACGAGGCTGCCCGCCTTCGCGCGCTTGAGAAAGAAACCAGCATGAAAGAAGGCATTCACCCCAGCTACGAAGTCGTCGCAGTGACCTGCTCCTGCGGCAACAGCTTCGAAACCCGTTCGACGATGGGCAAGCCGCTGCACATCGAAGTGTGTGCCTCGTGCCACCCGTTCTATACCGGCAAGCAGAAGATCGTCGACACCGCCGGTCGCGTCGAGCGCTTCCGTCAGAAGTACGCAAACGTGCCGCGCAGCTGATTCCAGCCCAGCGCAGCAGCAAAAAGGCAGCCAATGGCTGCCTTTTTTGTTTCTGCACTTGCCGGATTGACCGTCGCCCGCCCCACGCGCGGCGGAGTCCCCATAAAATCCGGGCCACTGTTCACTGATCGTCGTCGATGTCACTTCCTTCGCAGTCCTACCCGGCCCGCCGTCCGCTGATCGGCGACCCACCCGAAACCGGATTCGTTATCGCGCTGTGCCTGGTCTACCTGCTGACCGGTCTGTTCGGCCGCGATCCGTGGAAGGGCGACGACGCGCTGAACATCGGCGTGGCACTGGGCTTCGCCCGCGAGGGGGGATGGCTGATCCCGCAACTGGCCGGCCAGCTGTGGCTGGACAGCCCGCCGCTGTTCCATTGGCTCGCTTCGCTGACCGGTCAGGCGGCGGGATGGGTTGGCATCAGTTTCGCGGACGGCGCGCGCCTCGCCAGCGCCTTCTTTCTTGCCCTGTGGCTGCTCGGCAGTGCCGGCGCCGCGCGCGAACTGTACGGCGCGCCAGCGGCACGCATCGCACCGCTGATCGGCATCGCCAGCATCGGCGCCGTCACGCATCTGCATGACGCGCAATCATCGACCACGCTGCTGGCCGCACTCGGGCTGGGCATGTGGTCGCTCGCGCTGATCGCGCGACGACCGCTCCAGGGCGCGCTCGTGCTGATCGTGGCGCTGGCCATCTCCGGCCTCGGCACCGGCCTGTGGCTGACCGCAGTGCTGCTGCTGACCGCCGCCGCCATGCCGCTGCTGCCGGTATGGCGCACAGTCGCAACTTCTGCGCTGCGCATGAGCGCCCTGCCTCTGGCGATGGCGGTCGGTACATTGCTCGCCGCCAGCTGGCTGATCGCACTGCAGCTGGAACGACCAGAGCTGGCCGCCCGCGTCTGGGCCGACGACCTGCAGCGACTGCTGCCGGATGCCGAACACCTTGCTGGCGGTGCAGGCAGCTGGGCCAAGGTGCTCGCCTGGTACGCCTGGCCGGCACTGCCGGTCGCCGGCTGGGCACTGTGGCAGCGCCGCGAACAGTGGCGCTCGCCGGTGCTGACGCTGCCGCTGATCGTGCTCCTGCTGCTGTTCATCCAGCTCGCCGGTGAGGGCGCGGCCCGCAACCAGCGGGCACTTCCCTTGCTGGCACCGCTGGTCGTGCTGGGCAGCGCCGGCCTGCCCCGGCTGCGCCGGGGCGCCGCGAACGCACTCGACTGGTTCGGTGTCATGACCTTTTCACTACTGGGCGTCATCATATGGCTCGGCTGGATAGCCATGACGACAGGCTGGCCGGAAAGGCTGGCGCGCACCTTTGCGCGGCTGGAACCGGGCTTCGAGATGTCGATATCCTTGCTGGCACTGGCACCCGCCGTCATCATGAGTGCCGCATGGATATGGCTGCTGTGGCGTTCGCCACGAACACCGACACGTGGGGCCGTCAGCTGGGGCTGCGGCATGGTATTGATATGGTTTCTCGTCAGCAGCCTGTGGCTGCCGTGGATAGATTACGGTCGCAGCTATCGCGACGTGGCGCGGATGATCGGCGAGCACCTGCCGGCGCAGCATGGCTGCGTCGCCTTCACCGGCCTGCAGGAAAGCCAGCGCGCGGCGTTCTATTACTTCCTCGATCTGAAGCCGTTGAACATCGCGGGCCGATCGGGGCAGCAATGCGACCTGCTGCTGGCCTACCACGGCCGGGGCGGCAAGCCGCCGTCGCTGGACGGAAGCTGGACACTGAAGTGGGAAGGCCGCCGGCCCGGCGACCGGCACGAGCGCTTCCTGCTGTACGCAAGACACTGAAACGAAGGGTGACACGAGGCGCCGGATGACATGAACCTGTTGATGCAGACCTCCGCCTGGCCCGCATTGCGATCAAAGGCGATCCAGCTGTCGCGCGTGCACCTGCGCAACTTCTTCGAGCAGGACTCCGACCGTTTCACGCGCTTCTCGCTGCGTTACGACGGCTGGCTGCTCGACTACTCGAAGCAGCGCGTCGATGGCGAAACGATGGCGATGCTGATGGATCTGGTCAGTGCGCTCGACCTGCCGCGCGGCATCCGCGCATTGGCGGCCGGCGACCAGATCAACTTCACCGAGCGTCGCGCCGCGCTGCACATGGCGCTGCGCGCCCGCGACGGCGCGCACGCCGACGTCGTACGTGACTGCCGCGCTTCGCTCGAACACTGGGTGCGGCTGATCCGCAACCGCGAACTGCTCGGCGCAACCGGCCAGACCATCACGCACATCGTCAATCTGGGCATCGGCGGCTCCGACCTCGGGCCGCGCCTGGCGATGGAAGCGCTGGAGCCGCAGATCAACGGTCCGGTGGTCAAGTTCGTCGCCAATCTCGATCCGGCCGCCCTCGACCTCGCACTGCGCGACTGCAAACCGGCGCACACCGCCTTCGTCATTTCGTCGAAGAGCTTCACCACGCAGGAAACGCTGGCCAATGCGCAGGTCGCGATGAAATGGCTGGCCGATGGCCTGGGCACGGCCGGCGTCGGCCAGCACCTGTTCGCCGTCACCAACCGCCCGGCGGCCGCCCAGGAACTGGGCGTGCCGGCGCAGCGCTGCCTCTTCCTGCCGGAATGGGTCGGCGGACGCTATTCCGTCTGGTCCTCGATCTCGCTGCCGCTGGCCTGCGCCATCGGCATGCAGGCCTTCGGCGAAATGCTCGACGGCGCGCGCGACATGGACGAGCACTTCATGCGCGCGCCGATGAACGCGAACCTGCCGGTGCTTTTCGGCCTGATCGACTTCTGGAACGCCAGCGGCATGGGTCTGGAAACGCTTGCGGTGCTGCCCTACAGCCACCTGCTGCGCAGTCTGCCGTCCTACCTGCAGCAGCTCGAAATGGAGAGCAATGGCAAGCGCTGCACCTCGACCGGCGAACTGAGCCGGGCGCCCACCTCGCCGGTGGTGTGGGGCGGCTCCGGCATCGTCGGCCAGCACGCCTACCACCAGCAGCTCTACCAGGGCACGCGGATGATGCCGATGCACTTCATCGTGCCGCGCGTGGCGCGCGACGAGCGCAGCCGCATGGTGCAGCTCAATGCGCTGGCGCAGAGCGCCGCGCTGATGCGCGGCAAGACGCGCGACGAGGCGATGGACGAACTGAAGCGCAGCGGTCTGTCGGAGCAGGAGGCCACCCGGCTCGCGCCGCACGTCGCCTGCCCCGGCAACCAGCCGAGCACCACGCTGCTGATGCCGGAACTGACGCCACGCACGCTGGGCCAGCTGATTGCGCTGTACGAGCACAAGGTGTTCGTGCAGGGCTGGCTGCTCGGCATCAACAGCTTCGATCAGTACGGTGTCGAGTACGGAAAGCAGATGGCGCGCGCGCTGGCGTCGGGCCGACTGCCGCCGGATGCCGACGCGTCGACCCGCGGCCTGTTCGAGGCACTTGACCACCCGGGCGCATGAGCGCAGCGCTGGGGCCGGCGATCAACTATGCCGCCGGTCAGCTGTGGGCACTTCTGCGGCGGAACGAACGGGCCATTGCCGCCTTTCGCCGCTGCACAGCGGTCGACCCGGCGCATGTGTCCGCCTGGCGCATGATTGGTTTCCTCTGCCAGCAGGATGAGCGACGGCACGACGAGGCCCTGCTCGCCTTCGAACGGGCGGTGGAACTCGCTCCGGACGACGCCGTCAGCCGCTACAACTTCGGCTTCCTGCTGCATCGCCAAGGCGAACTCGAGCATGCGCTGGCGCAGATGACGGCCGCAGTGCGCCTGCGCCCCGCTCTCGATCAAGCCTGGTACGGCTGCGGACTGCTGCTGAGCGAACTGGGCCGACCGCAGGAGGCGCTGGTCGCGTTAAGACGGGCGGTCGAACTGCAACCCTTCAACGGCAGCGCGAGCTACGCGCTGTGTCGAGCCTGCCAGGCCGTCGGCGACGAGGAAGGCCTGCTCGCCGAATACCGCCGCATCGGCCAGTACGCCCCCCGCACCGCCCGCAGGCTGGAGAAGGAAATGGGCTTGTCCGACTGAGGCGCTGGTTCAGGGCGCCAGTCGGACACGTGTCCAGTCCGCTCCCTGGCGGCGGTAGAGCAGTCGGTCGTGCAGGCGGTCGCTGCGTCCCTGCCAGAATTCGATCGCATCCGGATGCAGCCGGTAGCCGCCCCAGTTTTCCGGGCGCGGCGGCGTCGAACCGAAGCGCTCTTCGAATTCGCGCACCCGCCTGACCAGCGATTCGCGACTGGGAATTTCCCGACTCTGCGGCGACGCCCAGGCTCCCAGCCTGTTGCCCACCGGGCGCAGCGAATAGTAGGCGTCAGACTCTTCCGCACTCACCTTGCTCACCGTGCCCTCGATCCGGATCTGCCGCTCCAGCGCAGCCCAGAACAGCAGCAGGCTGGCGTGCGGATTGGCCTCCAGCTCGGCGCCCTTGCGACTGTCGTAATTGGTGAAGAACACGAAGCCGTCCTCGCCATAGCCGCGCAGCAGCACGATGCGCGCACTGGGCCGCCCGTCCGCTCCGACCGTGGCCAGCGTCATCGCGTTCGGATCGCGCTCGACCACGCGGCCGGCTTCGGCAAACCAGAAGCGGAACTGGTCGAGTGGATTGTCGGCCGCTTCGGTCTCGTCGAGCGAACCGCTGGTGTAGTCGATGCGGTGATGTATCGGGTCCATGGAGTCTCCTTTCTCATTCCGGCGCGGGCGCGCGTTCGATTCCCGCGATGCGCGTGCCGGCCTGGAGCTTGCGCGCGGCAAACCAGCCGATATTGGTTTCCAGCGCATAGCGCGCCGGACGCTCGGCGCAATGCGATGTTTCGGTCTGCGGCTGCATGTCCGCGATGTTGATGATGTGGCCCTTGTCATCGATGAAGGCGACGCTGAGCGGAATCAGGGTGTTGCGCATCCACATGCAGTGCTTGGCCGCCCGGGTGAACACGAAGAGCATGCCGGCATCGGACGGCATCTCGGTCCGGTGCATCAGCCCGGTCATGCGCGCCGCGTTGGTGTGCGCGACTTCAGCCTTGATGCGGTACATGCCCACACCGAGTTCGAGCGTGGGCATGTCGGCGCAGGCACTCAGTGCGCTCAGCGCAAGCAGGCTGCAGAGTAGCGATTTCTTCATGACAGGCAGAACACCCCGATGGTGAATGATGAATGATGCGCGCCAACGACTTCTTGATCGATATCAGCCCCCGGCGGATGCCCTGAGCGGGCCCTCATCCGCGCGCGCGCCGTCCGGCGAGAAGCCCGGCCTCGGCGTCCCGCCATTGACCGGGCTGCAGCGAACCGAGTTGCCACGGACCGATGGCGACACGTATCAAGCGCAGCGTCGGGTGGCCGATGGCCGCCGTCATCCGGCGCACCTGCCGGTTGCGTCCCTCGCTGATGCCGATCTCCAGCCAGCAGGTCGGCACCGACAGCCGATGGCGCACCGGTGGATCGCGCGGCCACAGATCGGCCGGCTCGGCGATGCGCTCGACCGAGCACGGCCGGGTCGGACCGTCCTTCAACTGCAGCCCGCCGCGCATCCGTTCCAGCGCCGCCTCGTCCGGCTCGCGCTCGACCTGCACCCGATAACGCTTGACCAGCTTGTGCTTCGGATCGGTGATCCGGTGCTGCAGCACGCCGTCGTCGGTCAGCAGCAGCAGACCTTCGCTGTCGGTATCAAGACGTCCCGCCGGATACACCCCGGGCACGTCAACGTGGTCGGCCAGCGTCGCATGCATGCCATCCGGCGAAAACTGGCAGATCACGCCATAGGGCTTGTTCAGCAGGATCAGACGGCTCACGCACTGGCCACCGGCTGCCCCTGCAGGTGACCGAAGCGGCGCGCGAAACGCAGTTCCTCCGGGTAGGGGAAGAAGTCCTGGATGTAGCCTTCGCGGATGCGCTGCTGCGTCTCCTGCCAGAACTTCACGTCCAGCAGATCGCGGTGATACTTCAGGAAGGCCGCACGCACCTTGGGCGTCGACAGCAGGAAGGTGGCGAACTCCTCGGGGAAGATGTCGTTGCGCTGCACCGAGTACCACACCTCGCCGGACATTTCGTACTCCGGGCTGGGCGCCGGCGGAATGCGGCGGAAGTTGCAGTCGGTCAGGAATTCGATTTCGTCGTAGTCGTAGAACACCACGCGACCGTAGCGGGTGACGCCGAAGTTCTTCCACAGCAAGTCGCCCGGGAAGATGTTGGCGACCGCCAGTTCGCGGATCGCGTTGCCGTACTCGTACACGGCGTGGTCGATCTGCTCCTCGTTCGCCGTTTCCAGGAAGATGTTGAGCGGAATCATCCGTCGTTCAATGTAGCAGTGACGGATGACCAGCGTGTCGCCATCGCGCTCAATCATCGACGGCGCCAGCTGGTCCAGCTGTTCCAGCAGTTCGGGCGAGAAACGGTGGGCCGGCAGCGCGATGTCCGAGTACTCGATGGTATCGGCCATGCGACCGACGCGGTCCACCTGCTTAACCATCAGGAACTTCCTCTTCACTGTCGCCCGGTCGGTGTCTTTCGAACTGCCGAACTTGTCCTTGATGATCTTGAATACATACGGATAGGACGGAAGCATGAACACCAGCATGACCAGACCGCGGATGCCCGGCGCCTCGACGAAGTTGTCGTTCGAGTGACGCAGATGGTTGATCAGGTCGCGGAAGAACATCGTCTTCCCCTGCTTGCCCAGCCCGAGCATCGTGTAGAGCTCCGAGCGCGGCTTCTTCGGCATCAGTGTGCGCAGGAAATGCACGTTCGCCGAAGGCACCTGCATGTCGGCCATGAAGTAGGCGCGTGACAGCGAGAACATCACGCTGACGCGCCAGGGCTCCAGCAGGATGGTGTCGAGGAAGAGCCCGCCCTTGCGGTCGTGCAGCACGGTGACCATGAACGGATATTCGAGGTGACCGTTGATCGCCTTGCCGATCACGTAGGCTGCCTTGTTGCGGTAGTAGGCGGAATTCAGCACCTGGATCTGCAGATTGGCCTCGCGCGCGGGCCAGTCACCGCCGACATGTTCGAGCGCGGCACGCATGATGTAGTCGACGTCGCGGTCCAGGTCGGTGAAGTGCCGCTGCCAGTCGAAGTCGACGAAGATCTGCTTCACCGCGGCGCGCAGACCGGTCTGGTTCGGGTAGTAGCTGCGCCAGGTCGGCGGAGAGCTCTCGATCAGTTCGGTCGAGATCGCCGGGCGCACGAAGATGAAGTCGTTGTGGAAGTACTTGCGATGCAGGATTTTCGTCGTGACCGAATTGAAGAAGGTCTCGGCCAGCTCCGGTTGCCGGTGGTTCACCAGCAGGCCGATGTAGAGCAGCTTCACCTGCTGCCAGGTGTTATCGTCCAGCGAGTCGGCGTGGAACTCGTTGTGCAGCCGGTCCACGCACTCGCGCACTCGGTCGTCGTAGTACTGGATGCGCTCGCGGATGCAGCGCTGCTGCCCCGGCCAGTCCGCCTGTTCGAACCGTTGCTTGGCCGTACCGCTGACAGCACGGAACAGCGTGTAATGCTTGTCGAAGCCGTCAATCAGCGCCTGCGCGATGGCCAGCGCAACCTGGTTCTGCCCGGCAGGAAGGTTCATGGCAAGTCCGCTCGTATCGTCAAGCGCGGGATTCTAATGGGCGCGCGCGCGCCGCGGTGCGGAACACGCCGCCGACACGAATGTCGCATCATTTCACGATTGGGGGATAATCGCGGGAGCCCGCCGGCGGCAACACCGTCACAGGGCCAATAACCAGACAACACACCAAGGAGCTGGATGGCATGAGTACCACTCACATCAAGATTCCCGCCGAGGGGACAAAAATCGTTGCCGGCCAGCCGATGCCGGACAATCCCATCATTCCGTTCATCGAAGGCGATGGCATTGGCGTGGACATCACGCCGGTGATGAAGGACGTCGTCGATGCTGCCGTGGCCAAGGCCTACGGCGGCAAGCGCAAGATCACCTGGATGGAGGTCTACGCCGGCGAGAAGGCCACGCGCATGTACGGCCCGGACGTCTGGCTGCCGGAAGACACGCTGGCCGCGCTGAAGGAATACGTCGTTTCGATCAAGGGCCCGATGACGACGCCGGTCGGTGGCGGCATCCGTTCGCTGAACGTCGCGCTGCGCCAGGAACTGGATCTGTACGTCTGCCTGCGCCCGGTGCGCTACTTCAAGGGTGTGCCCAGCCCGGTCAAGCAGCCGGACCTGATCGACATGGTCATCTTCCGCGAGAACACGGAAGACATCTACGCCGGCATCGAATGGCAGGCGGAATCGGACAACGCGCGCAAGGTGATCAAGTTCCTGCGCGACGAAATGGGCGTGAAGAAGATCCGCTTCCCGGAGACCTCGGCCATCGGCATCAAGCCGGTGTCGCGCGAAGGCTCGGAGCGCCTGATCCGCAAGGCCCTGCAGTACGCCGTCGACAATGATCGCAAGTCGGTCACGCTGGTGCACAAGGGCAACATCATGAAGTTCACCGAAGGCGGCTTCCGCGACTTCGGCTACGCGCTGGCGCAGAACGAGTTCGGCGCCGAGCCGATCGACGGCGGACCGTGGTGCAAGTTCAAGAACCCGAAGACCGGCCGCGACATCATCGTCAAGGACGCCATCGCCGACGCCTTCCTGCAGCAGATCCTGCTGCGTCCGGCCGACTACGACGTGATCGCCACTCTGAACCTGAACGGTGACTACATCTCCGACGCGCTGGCGGCCCAGGTCGGTGGCATCGGCATCGCCCCGGGCGCCAACATTTCCGACGCCTATGCGGTGTTCGAGGCGACCCACGGCACGGCACCGAAGTACGCCGGCCTGGACAAGGTGAATCCGGGATCGCTCATCCTGTCGGCCGAAATGATGCTGCGCCACATGGGCTGGCTGGAAGCGGCCGACCTCATCATTGCGTCGATGGAACGCGCCATCGGCGACAAGCAGGTCACCTACGACTTTGCCCGTCTGATGGACGGTGCGAACGAAGTGTCGTGCTCGGAGTTCGGGCGCGCGATGATCGCTCGCATGTAATCGTGACAGCGGGCGTCGCAGGACGCCCGGCTGTACAGACAAAAAACCCGGCTCACGCCGGGTTTTTTGTTTTCCGAATCCTCAGGACCGGATCAAGCAGCCTGGATGTTCGCGGCCTGCTTGCCCTTGGGTCCCTGGGTCACGTCGAACGTCACCTTCTGGCCTTCCTTCAGGGTCTTGAAACCACCCATCTGGATCGCCGAGAAATGAGCGAACAGATCTTCGCTGCCATCATCCGGCGTGATGAAGCCGTAACCCTTGGAATCGTTGAACCACTTAACAGTACCAGTTGCCATTGATCTTATCCTCTCAACCTCTCAAATGAGCCGAAGCTCCCGTACATGTTTGTACTTCAAGTTCTGATGTTCTGACCCCGGGAACTACCGACCGCGCCGGAACTCGACAACGGTCTAGGACTACGACCACTCGAGAGCTTGAACCAAACACAGAACGGCTTTTAGCCCAGATGAAGCAGGCGGTCAACACGTTTCCATGCTGCACCACGGCAGACTTTTGCGACGATTTTCCGGCCATCTTGGACAGCGTTCATCGAAGCGCCAAAAGCTGTCGGCGCACGCTTGCCGGAACGCGTTGTCCAAAGACTTGAACAGGTGGTGCGCGATGTCGCGAAACAGCGGAAAAGCGACACAGCTTCTCGTGTTGCACACCCGATGTTTGTGATTAGAATGGGACCATGGTTACACGCAGGCAGGACGATTCACTCCTCGAGCTTGAAAAGACACGGGTCAAGCCCCCACCTCTGTTCAAGGTCATGGTGCTGAATGACGATTACACCCCGATGGACTTCGTGGTTGGAGTCCTTCAGAAGTTTTTCGGCATGAACCGGGAACAGGCCACGCGCGTCATGCTCAAGGTACATACGGAGGGGGCCGGCGTTTGCGGCATCTACCCCAAGGACGTTGCAGCATCGAAAGTGGAACAGGTGTGTACCTTTGCGCGCCAGCATCAGCATCCGCTGGCGTGCGTGATGGAGGAAAATTGAAATGATCGCGCAGGAGTTGGAAGTCAGCCTTCACATGGCTTTTGTCGAAGCGAGACAGAAGCGCCATGAATTCATCACGGTCGAGCACCTGCTGCTCGCCCTGCTCGACAATCCTTCGGCAGCGGAAGTGCTCCGTGCCTGCGCAGTGAACATCGATGAGCTGCGCAAGGAATTGTCGGCCTTCATCAACGAGCACACGCCGGTGGTCGATGGCAGCGAAGAGATCGACACCCAGCCGACACTCGGTTTCCAGCGCGTGATCCAGCGCGCCATCCTGCACGTGCAGTCCTCGGGCAAGAAGGAAGTGACCGGTGCCAACGTGCTGGTCGCTATCTTCGGCGAGAAGGATTCGCACGCCGTCTATTTCCTGCAGCGTCAGGGCGTGACCCGCCTCGACATCGTGAACTTCATTTCGCACGGCATTACCAAGGCGGCCCAGCCGGCCGCCGCGGCGAAGCCCGAGTCGGAACAGGGCGAGCAGGAACAGGAAGGCGGTCAGGCAGGCGGCGCGCTCGACAGCTTCACGCAGAACCTGAACGCACAGGCGTTGATGGGCAAGATCGATCCGCTGATCGGTCGCGACCACGAACTCGAGCGCGTGATCCAGACGCTGTGCCGCCGTCGCAAGAACAACCCGCTGCTGGTCGGCGAAGCCGGCGTCGGCAAGACCGCCATTGCCGAAGGGCTCGCGCGCAGGATCATCGAAGGACGGGTGCCCGACATCCTCGCCGACGCAACCATCTACGCGCTGGACATGGGCGCCCTGCTCGCCGGCACCAAGTACCGCGGCGATTTCGAACAGCGCCTGAAGTCGGTGCTGAAGCAGCTGCTCGACAACCCGAACGCCATCCTGTTCATCGACGAGATCCACACGCTGATCGGCGCAGGCGCCGCCTCGGGCGGTACGCTGGACGCCTCCAACCTGCTGAAGCCGGCGCTGTCGTCGGGCCAGCTGAAGTGCATCGGCGCGACCACCTACACCGAATATCGCGGCGTCTTCGAGAAGGACCACGCGCTGTCACGCCGCTTCCAGAAGATCGACGTGACCGAGCCCAGCGTCGAAGAGACCGTGTCCATTCTGAAGGGCCTCAAGTCGCGCTTCGAACAGCATCACGGCGTGAAGTACTCGTCGACGGCGCTTTCGTCGGCCGCGGAACTGTCGGCGCGCTACATCAATGACCGTCACTTGCCGGACAAGGCGATCGACGTGATCGATGAAGCCGGTGCGGCGCAGCGCGTACTGCCGAAGTCGAAGCAGAAGAAGGTGATCGGCAAGACCGAGATCGAGGAAATCGTTGCCAAGATCGCGCGCGTGCCGTCGCAGCATGTGTCGAACGACGACCGCTCGGCACTGCGCAACCTCGACCGCGACCTGAAGAACATGGTGTTCGGTCAGGACAACGCGATCGATGCACTGGCCACCGCGATCAAGATGTCGCGCTCCGGTCTCGGCAATCCGAACAAGCCGATCGGCTCCTTCCTGTTCAGCGGCCCGACCGGCGTCGGCAAGACCGAAGTCGCTCGTCAGCTTGCCTACTGCATGGGCATCGAACTGATCCGCTTCGACATGTCCGAGTACATGGAGCGTCACGCGGTCAGTCGCCTGATCGGCGCACCTCCGGGTTATGTCGGCTTCGATCAGGGCGGTCTGCTGACCGAAGCAGTGACCAAGAAGCCGCACTCCGTGCTGCTGCTGGACGAAATCGAGAAGGCGCACCCGGACATCTTCAACATCCTGCTGCAGGTCATGGACCACGGCACGCTGACCGACAACAACGGTCGTCAGGCCGATTTCCGCAACGTGGTCATCATCATGACGACCAACGCCGGCCAGGAGACACTGCAGAAGTCGGTCATCGGTTTCACGACCGAGCGTCAGCCGGGCGACGAGATGGCCGACATCAAGCGCCTGTTCACGCCGGAGTTCCGCAACCGCCTGGACGCCATCATTTCGTTCAAGCCGCTGGACCGCGAAATCATCCTGCGCGTGGTCGACAAGTTCCTGATGCAGCTCGAGGGTCAGCTGCAGGAGAAGAAGGTCGACGTGCAGTTCTCGGAAGAACTGCGCAGCTGGCTGGCCGAGGCGGGCTTCGATCCGCTGATGGGGGCGCGTCCGATGGCGCGCCTGATCCAGGACACCATCCGCTCCGCGCTGGCAGACGAACTGCTGTTCGGTCGCCTGACCAGCGGCGGCAAGGTGACCATCGACCTCGACGGCGACAAGAAGGTGAAACTGGTGTTCGACGAGGAAGAACTCGCGACGCCCGCCTGATAGGCGCCCACACCGGCAACCGAGGCGGCCATAATGGCCGCCTCTTTTTTTGTCTGTCACGCCTCCCGAACAGAAAGGACGACTCATGGACATCCACACCGCAGACCTGTGTGACCAATTCGAAAGCGAACTGCGCATCTGTGCACCGATGTTCCGCAGCTACGGCGGCCGTGCTGCCTTCGGTGGCCAGATCACGACGCTGAAGCTGTTCGAGGACAACGGTCTGGTTCGCAAGGCACTTGAAGCGCCGGGCAACGGCCGCGTGCTGGTGGTGGATGGCGGCGGTTCGATGCGCCGCGCGCTGGTTGGCGACCAGATCGCAGCCCTGGCGGTGAAGAACGGCTGGGCCGGCATCGTCGTATACGGCTGCATCCGCGACTCGGCGGCGATCGGCGAGATGGACATCGGTGTCTGCGCGCTCGGCACGCATCCGCTGAAGACGGTCAAACGCAATGAAGGCCAGGTCGACCTCACCGTCAGCTTCGGCGGCATCGACTTCGTCCCCGGCCATTACCTTTATGCCGATGCCGACGGCGTCATCGTCTGCCCACGGTCGCTGATCTGAGCGTGCGCGCGACCGGCGTTCGCGGCCCGGTGTCGACGGCGCCTTTCGCAGCGCACAAGTTTCTGCAGATTTTTCTGCACTTTTTCACACACCCAACAGAGCCAACAAGACAAGTCTTTGTTTTATTTGAAAACACGACTTCTTATGTCTTATACAAGACCTCTTGTTGCTTTGCCAAAGCCTCTTTATACTTGAGCCCGTCACGATAGCCGTCCGGTTCCATTCATCGGTCGGCTTCCCGGGCGCCCGGTCTGCTTGCTGCCAACCGCTGCGACAGGCCCACGCGGGTTTCGTGGATCGGCCCGCATCGGTTCATCGGCCGAAGGATGCCCGGACCGCACGGTCCGGCATGGGTGTCAGCACCGTTTCAGGAAGCATTTCAAAGTCAGGGCTTACGGGTGGCGCAGGCTGCCTGTTCGGGTTGTTTTTTTCTTCGAGGACATGCAATGAGCACGAAAGAACAGGAAATCGCCAAGATTCAGAAGGATTGGGACGAGAACCCCCGCTGGAAGGGCATCAAGCGCGGTTACACCGCCGAGGATGTCTATCGCCTGCGCGGCTCCTTCCCGGTCGAGTACACGCTGGCCCGCCGCGGTGCGGAAAAGCTGTGGGATCTGGTCAACAACGAGCCGTTCATCAACTGCCTGGGCGCGCTGACCGGTGGTCAGGCCATGCAGCAGGTGAAGGCCGGCGTCAAGGCGATCTACCTGTCGGGCTGGCAAGTCGCTGCCGACAACAACTCGTACGAAGCGATGTACCCGGACCAGTCGCTGTACCCGGTTGACTCGGTTCCGACCGTCGTGAGCCGCATCAACAACAGCTTCAAGCGCGCTGACGAAATCCAGCACGCCAAGGGCGTCTACGCTGGCGACAAGGGTTACATCGACTACTTCGCCCCGATCGTGGCCGACGCCGAAGCCGGTTTCGGCGGCGTGCTGAACGCCCACGAACTGATGAAGGCAATGATCCGCGCTGGCGCCGCCGGCGTGCACTTCGAGGACCAGCTGGCCTCCGTGAAGAAGTGCGGTCACATGGGTGGCAAGGTGCTCGTGCCGACCCAGGAAGCCGTGCAGAAGCTGATCGCCGCCCGTCTGGCCGCCGACGTCTACGGCGTCCCGACCCTGATCCTGGCCCGTACCGACGCGGAAGCCGCCGACCTGCTGACCAGCGATTGCGATCCGATCGACAAGCCCTTCGTCACCGGCGAGCGCACCGCAGAAGGCTTCTACAAGACCAAGAAGGGTCTGGAACAAGCCATCTCGCGCGGTCTGGCCTATGCCCCGTACGCCGACCTGATCTGGTGCGAAACCGGCACGCCTGACCTGGCTTTCGCCAAGGCTTTCGCCGACGCGATCCACGCCAAGTTCCCGGGCAAGATGCTGGCCTACAACTGCTCGCCGTCGTTCAACTGGAAGAAGAACCTCGACGACGCGACCATCGCCAAGTTCCAGCGCGAGCTGGGTGCGATGGGTTACAAGTACCAGTTCATCACCCTCGCCGGCATCCACAACATGTGGTACCACATGTTCGATCTGGCCCAGGACTACGTGGCCCGCGGCATGTCCGCTTACGTGGAAAAGGTTCAGGAGCCGGAATTCGCGGCCCGCGACCGCGGCTACACCTTCGTGTCGCACCAGCAGGAAGTCGGCACCGGCTACTTCGACGACGTGACCACCACCATCCAGGGTGGCACTTCGTCGGTGACCGCGCTGACCGGTTCGACCGAAGAAGAGCAGTTCCACTGAGATGGACCGGACCCGCAACAGCGGGTCTGCTGAATTGAAAAAGCCGCCCGGCTCTCGCCGGGCGGCTTTTTTTGTTTCCCCTTCCTTAGTCCTCTATCGGCTGCGGCAGATCGGGAATGAATGTACCGCCGGATTCCCAGTAAGCCAGGTCGCCGTAGGTGAGCTTCAGCAGATCGACGAAGAGCCGCACCCGCAAGGGCAGATGACGACGCTGCGGAAACAGCGCATAGATGCCCATGGGCGGCGCCGCAAAGTCGCCGAGAACCTCGACCAGTGCTCCGTTCGCCAGGTCTTCGCGCACTTCCCAGTACGAACGCCAGGCCAGCCCGAGCCCGCTCAGTGCCCAGTCACGCAACACGGCACCGTCGTTGCATTCGACCAGATGGGTGATGCGCAGCGTGATCGGCTCGCCGTGTGCCATGAAACTCCAGCCACGCGCCTGCGAGCGGTTCGGCCCGAGGCCGAGACAACGATGCTGGAGGAGGTCATACGGGTGCCCGGGTTTGCCGAAGCGGGCGAGGTAGTCGGGGCTCGCGACGACGACGCGTCGCGTCTCGCCCAATTTGATACTGATCATGCTGGAATCGGGCAGGCTGCCGATGCGCACCGCACAGTCCACGTTTTCGTTCACCAGATCGACCATGCGGTCGGTCAGATCGAGCGAAATCTTGACCTCGGGATTCAGCGCCATGAAGCGCTTCACCAGCGGCGCCACGTGGCGCCGGCCAAAGCCCGCCGGCGCGCTGACGCGCAGCAGGCCGGTGGCCCTGGCGCCGCCAGCGGTCACTGCAGCATCCGCACTCGCCAGCTCGTTGAGAATGCGCTGGCAATCCTCCAGATAGGCACTGCCCTCATGCGTCAGCGTCAGCTTGCGCGTAGTGCGCAGCATCAATTTGACGCCCAGCCTCTCTTCCAGCGCATCCATGCGCCGACCGATCACGGCCGGCTGTACGCCTTCGAGTTTCGCAACCGCCGAAAGACTGCCGTGCGCCGCAACCGAAACGAAGGACTCTATCTCCTTGAAGCGATCCATTTTGTACTAAAAGTAAAAGATAAATGTACTTAAGGAAAGCTTAACGGATGCATAAGGAAAGTCTAGTATTTGTGCAGATGCAGCAATTCATGCCGGGCACAACCTGGTCTGATGCATCGGACGTTAGACCCCGGTCCTCCCGTCCGCACCGTGCGCAACCCGCCCGCTGCGGCACACCCGCCCGACGACGGCACCACCGCCGCCGATCGGGTGTGAGGGACGGCCAACCTGTCCGGAGCACGGAGCAAGAACGCTCACGTCATACCGGCTCTCGAACCGTTATCGGAGCGCACGCACATGACTATCGCTGAATCTGCAGACAAGCTGAACCGGGCCATGGATCTGCCCGCCGGTGTGAGCATCGCCGCTCCGGTCAGCGCCGAATACCAGACCATCCTCACCTTCGAAGCGCTGTCGCTGCTCGCCCAGTTGCACCGCCAGTTCGAACCGCGTCGCCGCGAACTGCTCGCCGCGCGCGTGACCCGCGCCGCCGAGATCGACGCTGGCAAGCCGGTCGATTTCCTGGCCGACACGTTGCACGTGCGCGAAGGCGACTGGAAGATCGCGCCGCTGCCGAAAGCACTGGAGTGCCGCCGCATCGAAATCACCGGCCCGACCGAGCGCAAGATGATCATCAATGCGCTGAACGCCGGTGCCGACAGCTATATGAGCGATTTCGAGGATTCGAATTCGCCGACCTGGGACAACCAGGTGCAAGGCCAGATCAACCTGCGTGACGCCGTGCGCGGCACGATCAGTGTCGAATACAAGGGCAAGACCTACAAGCTGAACGACAAGGTCGCCGTGCTGCAGGTGCGCCCGCGCGGCTGGCACCTCGACGAGAAGCACGTGACCATTGACGGTCAGCGCGTGTCGGGCGGCCTGTTCGACTTCTGGCTGTACTTCTATCACAACGCCAAGGAGCTGCTCGCCCGCGGCGCCGGCCCCTACTTCTATCTGCCCAAGCTGCAGAGCCACCGCGAAGCCCGCCTGTGGAACGACGTGTTCGTCGCCGCCCAGGAAATGCTGGGCCTCCCGCGCGGCACGATCAAGGCCACCGTGCTGGTGGAAACGCTGCACGCCGCGTTCGAGATGGAAGAAATCCTGTACGAACTGCGCGATCACAGCGCCGGCCTGAACGCAGGCCGCTGGGACTACATCTTCTCGTGCATCAAGGTGTTCCGTAACGATCGCGATTTCTGCCTGGCCGATCGCAGCAAGATCACGATGACCGTGCCCTTCATGCGCGCCTACGCGCTGTCGCTGATCAAGACCTGCCACAAGCGCGGCGCCCCGGCGATCGGCGGCATGAGCGCGCTGATTCCGAACAAGAACGATCCGGACGCCAACGAAAAGGCGATGGCCGGCATCCGTTCGGACAAGCGCCGCGACGCCAATGACGGTTACGACGGCGGCTGGGTGGCTCACCCGGGTCTGGTGCAGGCAGCGATGGAAGAGTTCGTGTCGGTGCTCGGCGACAAGCCGAACCAGATCGAGAAGCAGCTCGACGTGAACTACGGCGCCGCCGATCTGCTCGACTTCCGTCCGGAAGGCCCGATCAGCGAAACCGGTCTGCGCACCAACATCAATGTCGGCATCCAGTATCTGGGTGCATGGATGGACGGCAACGGTTGCGTGCCCATCCACGGCCTGATGGAAGATGCGGCGACCGCCGAAATCAGCCGCGCCCAGGTGTGGTCGTGGATCCGCAGTCCGAAGGGCATCCTCGACGACGGCCGCAAGGTGACCGCCGACATGGTGCGCAGCCTGATCACGCAGGAACTGGACAAGATCCGCGCCCTGCTCGGCGACGCCTACACCGAAACCTACGCCAGTGCCGCCAAGCTGTTCGGCGATATGTGCGTGGCGACCGAACTGGAAGACTTTCTGACGCTGCCGGCTTACGAACGCATGGAGTAAGCCTACCCCTGCAGCATCACGGACGGCGCCCCAAAAGGGCGCCGTTTTTCGTTGTGGAGGACCGTCGTCGCATCGCCTCGCCCGTTGCGGCACGGCGCGACGGGCGAAAAAAAGCCCGCTCTGCGGCGGGCTCTCATCGGGCAGGACGATCGTTGATCGTCCGGACCGGGATTACTCCATCGGGGTGACCTTGCCCGGGGCGATCTTGCCGTCCGAGCGACCCTTCAGGTAGGCGTACAGACCGTCGATCTTCTCACCCTTCAGGAAGGGGTGCGGGGGCATGCCGCGGTCCGCATGGGTACCGTCAACGACGATGCCGACAAACTCTTCCTTCGTGTACTTCTTCAGACCTTCAATCAGCGAAGGACCAACCATGCCTTCCTGGTTCGCGCCATGGCAACGCTCACAGGCGGCCGAACGCCACGTCTTCCAACCCAGCAGGGTCTTGGCGTCCACCTTGTTGCCCTCGGCAACCTTGTACGGTGCTTCCTGCGCCATCGCGGTCGAAGCCAGCGCGGCCAGCACGACGGTTGCCAGATGTTTGCGAATCACAATCAGCTCTCCTCAATTGATTGGTGGGTGTTGCAGTGGAAAAAAACGATCTTCCGGTCAAAAGGATTACATGACCTGCGTTGGACCGGGAATAAGTGTCGGCTTATGGCTGGCGCTTTCCTGAACTCGTAAGCTTACCGCGGCACTTCCATTAAAAAAAGGGTTGTCGCCCCTGAACTTGTCAGCGTCCGCCGGTTGATCCGAAACCGCCATCGCCTCGTTGCGATGCAGCAAAATCAAGCACTTCGCGCAAAGCCACCTGTACAACGGGCACCACGACGAGTTGAGCGATCCGCTCCAATGGTTGGAGGACAAATTCGCTCGCGCCACGGTTCCACAGCGATACAAAAATTTGCCCCTGGTAGTCGGAGTCGATCAGCCCGACCAGATTGCCGAGCACGATGCCGTGCTTGTGGCCGAGACCGGAGCGCGGCAGCACCATCGCAGCCAGTCCGGGATCTTCGAGGTGGATTGCGATGCCGCTGGGCACCAGCAGCGTCTCGCCCGGACGCAACACGGTCGTCGTGTCTATGCAGGCGCGCAGGTCCAGACCGGCTGAACCGGGCGTTGCATAGGACGGCGGCAATTCGCGCAACCGCTCGTCGAGAATCTTGTAGTCGAGAGTGGACATCTTCAGTCTTTCAGCAATCGGGAAATGTGTTCGAGGATGGCGCGCGCGATGTCCGGCTTGGACGCTCGCGCAAGCGGATGGCGTCCGTCGGCGTCGTACAGCACGACCGCATTGTCCTCACCGCCCAGGCCGTCGGCCACCAGATTGCCGACGACCAGCGGCAGCTTCTTGGCCACCCGCTTGCCTTGTGCATAGGTGTCGAGGTCATGGCTCTCGGCCGCGAAGCCGACGCAGAACGGCGCATCGGCACGCGCCGCAATGTCGGCGAGGATGTCCGGATTGCGCACCATGTCGATCGACAGCGTGTCGGCGCTCTTCTTTATCTTGCGGTCGCTGGGCGCCGCTGGCCGGTAGTCCGCGACCGCAGCGACCGCAATGAATACATCGCAGGCGGCGTAGCGTGACAGCACCGCATCGTGCATCGACTGCGCGCTGCTCACATCGACGCGCTCGACACCGAAGGGCTTTGCCAGCCCGGTCGGTCCGCTTATCAGCGTCACTTCGGCGCCTGCCCTCGCCGCCGCGCACGCCAGCGCGTAGCCCATGCGCCCCGAGCTCAGATTGGTGACGACGCGCACCGGATCGATGGCTTCGGCGGTCGGTCCGGCCGTGATCAGCACGCGCCGGCCAGCCATCGTCTTCGGCGTGAAATGCGCAAGCACTGCCTCCAGCAGTTCGGCCGGCTCCACCATGCGGCCGAGGCCGACCTCGCCGCAGGCCTGCTCGCCCGCCGCCGGCCCGACGACAATGGCGCCATCGCCGCGCAGCGTATTCATATTGCGGACTGTCGCCGGGTGTTCCCACATCTGCCGGTTCATCGCGGGTGCGACCATCAGCGCGCACGCTGCGTCACGCGCCAGACAGAGCGTGCTGAGCAGGTCGTCCGCGCGCCCCTGCACGAGCTTCGCGATGCAATCGGCGGTGGCGGGCGCGATCAGCAGCAACTGCGCGTCGCGCGTGAGATCGATGTGCGCCATGCCGTTCGGCATGCGCGCATCCCACAGGTCAGACCACACCGGCTCACCGGTGATGGCCTGAAAGGTAGCCGCGCCGATGAAGTGACTGGCCGCCTCGGTCATCACGACGCGTACGCGCGCGCCCTCCTTGATCAGCAAGCGCGCCAGTTCCGCCGACTTGTAGGCCGCCACGCCACCGGTGACAGCCAGCACGATGGTGCGCCCGGACAGCTCCGCCTTGGAATTCATGACAATGTAGTATCCTGCGCCGAGTCGACGACGGATTGTAACGCGATGGCGATCAAGGACTGGAGCGCGGACCAGCGGCCGCGCGAGCGACTGCTGCTGCAGGGCGCCGAAGCGCTGTCGTCGGCCGAACTGCTGGCCATCTTCCTGCGCGTCGGCGTCAGCGGGAAATCGGCGGTCGATCTTGCGCGCGACCTGCTGGCGCATTTCGACGACAGCGTGACCAGCATGGGCAGCGCCAGCATCGCCGATCTGTGCCGGGTCAAGGGGATGGGAACGGCAAAGGCAGTACAGTTGAAGGCCACATTCGAACTGGCACGGCGTGCCCTGGGCGAACAGTTGAAGGAGCGCGACGCACTGAGCTCACCGCAAGCGGTGCGCGACTGGCTCAAGCTGCGACTGAGCGGACTGGCGCACGAGGTATTCATGGTGCTGCTGCTCGATGCGCAGAACCGGCTGCTGCAGGCGGTCGAACTGTTCCGCGGCACGCTGACGCAGACCAGCGTCTATCCGCGCGAAGTGGTGAAACTGGCACTGGCGCACAATGCGGCGGCCGTCATCCTCGCACACAATCACCCGTCCGGCGTGGCGGAGCCGTCCCGCGCGGACGACCTCCTGACACAGTCGCTGAAGCAGTCGCTGGCACTGATCGATGTACGCGTACTCGATCATGTCATCGTCGGCAGCGGCGCGACCTGCTCGTTTGCCGAGCGCGGAATTCTTTGAAGAACTTGAACAAAACCGGATCCGTACTCTATAATCGCGAGCTTTTCCGATTCTGGAGCTCGAAACATGTCCCGCGTTTGCCAAGTTACCGGGAAGTCGCCGATGGTGGGTAACAACGTTTCCCACGCTAACAACAAGACCAAGCGCCGCTTCCTGCCCAATCTCCAGCAACGCCGTTTCTGGCTGGAGTCCGAAGGCCGTTTTGTCAGCCTGCGCGTCAGCACCAAGGGTCTGCGCACGATCGACAAGAAGGGCATCGAAACCGTGCTCGCCGAAATTCGCGCACGCGGCGAAAAGATCTGAGATTTCCGGCCACGCCGGAACAATGCAATCCGGCTCAGCCGGCATAGACAGGAAGGAAAGACGTCATGGCCAAGGGCGGACGCGACAAGATCAAGCTGGAATCCACTGCCGGCACCGGTCATTTCTACACGACCACGAAGAACAAGCGCACCAAGCCTGAAAAGATGGAGATCATGAAGTTCGATCCCAAGGCTCGCAAGCACGTGATGTACAAGGAAACCAAGCTCAAGTGAGGCTTCCTAGCCGCCTGGCGTAATGCCCGGGCCGCAATAAAAAACCCGCCAATGGCGGGTTTTTTATTGCCCGCTTGGAAGGCAGGCAGCGCATGGAGCGCCGTACGGCGCTCCGCACTTCTGGATCAGCGGACGACCGTCTGCGCCTCGCCCTCGCCGCAGCGCTCGATGCGGCCGATGCGATAGACGGTCTCGCCAGCCGCGGTCAGCGACTGCGTCGCGCGGTCGGCATCGGCCGCCGACACGATCACCACCATGCCGATGCCGCAATTGAACACGCGGTACATTTCCTGCGCGGCCACGTTTCCAGCCTCGCGCAGCCAAGCGAACAGCGGCGGCAGTGTCCACGAGGACGCGTCGATGTGCGCCGACAGGCCGGCCGGCAGCACGCGCGGCACGTTGTCGAGCAGACCGCCGCCGGTGATGTGGGCCATGCCCTTCACCAGACCGGGCGCCTCCTTCATCAGCGCCAGCAGCGGCTTCACGTAGATGCGGGTCGGTTCGAGCACGGTTTCGCGCAGCGTGCGGCCATGGAAATCGGCATTCAGGTCCGGTGCGTCGCGTTCGAGGATTTTGCGCAGCAGCGAGTAGCCGTTCGAATGCGCGCCACTGGAGGCCAGGCCGAGCACGACGTCACCTTCGGCGATGGTTTCGCCACTGATGAGCTGGCTCTTCTCGGCAATGCCGACCGCAAAGCCGGCGAGGTCGTACTCACCGGCCGGGTACATGCCGGGCATCTCGGCGGTTTCACCGCCTATCAGCGCACAGCCCGCCAGTTCGCAGCCACGGGCAATGCCGCCGACCACCCGTGCCGCGGTATCGACGTCAAGCTTGCCGCAGGCAAAGTAGTCGAGGAAGAACACCGGCTCAGCGCCCTGTACCAGAATGTCATTGACGCTCATCGCCACCAGATCCTGGCCCACCGTGTCGTGACCGTCGAGCTGGAAGGCGAGCTTCAGCTTGGTGCCCACACCATCAGTGCCGGACACCAGCACCGGTTCGCGGTAGTTCTTCGACACCTCGAACAGCGCACCGAAACCGCCGATGCCGCCGATCACCTCCGGGCGCATCGTGCGCTTGGCCAGCGGCTTGATGCGCTCGACCAGTGCGTCGCCGGCATCGATATCCACACCGGCAGCGGCGTAACTGAGGGGAGCGCGGGAATCCTTGGATGAAGTCATGACGTATGAGGCGCAGGGCGCCGGGAAAACAGGATGAATGAACGGGAGTGCAGCGGAATCTTGCTAAACTGCGGGGCGTTTTTGCACCGCATTCGCGCATTCCGCCCCAAGGGTGCGCATTCTACCCCGGCCCGCACCCCGCCATGACCCCTCCCGGCATCAACCGCAAACAAACCCTGCTCTGGGCAGGCGTTGGCGCGGCCATCGTCGGCCTGTTGTGGCTGCTCGGACCGACGCTGTCGCCCTTCATGCTGGGCCTGGTGCTGGCCTACATCTTCGAGCCGCTGGTCGAACGACTGTGCAGGCGGCGCGTGCCGCGTACGCTTGCGGTGGTGCTGGTCATCCTGTTCGTGATCAGTCTGGTGGTCGGACTCATCCTCATCCTGGTGCCGGTGATCCAGCAGGAGGTGCGCACGCTGATCGCGCGCCTGCCCGCCTATCTGACGGCGGCGCACGACCAGCTGGTGCCCTGGCTGCAGCAGCATTTCGGCATCACGCTGCAACTCGACGTGGATAGCCTGAAGCGCTTCATCACGAAGAACTGGAGCAGCGCGCAGGACTATCTGATGGTGGCGCTGGAATACGTCAGCAGCCAGGGCGCGGTCATCGTCGGCGTCGTGGCCAACGTGCTGCTGACGCCGGTCGTCATGTTCTACCTGATGCGTGACTGGCGCGAACTGCGCCATCGCGTTGCCAAGCTGGTGCCGCGCCCGTGGCTGAACCGCACGCTGTCGCTGGTCGACGAGATCGACGCGGTGCTGGCCGAATTCCTGCGCGGACAGCTGTCGGTGATGGCGGCGCTGGCGCTGTTCTACAGCGTCGGGCTGTGGATCGCCGGCGTCGATTACGCATTGCCGCTGGGCCTGCTGTCCGGCCTGCTCGGCTTCATCCCCTATGTCGGCTTCTCGACCGGCCTGCTGCTGTCGCTGCTGGTGGCCACCCTGCAGTTCCAGGGCTGGCCGCCGGTGATCGGCGTGGCCATCGTCTACAGCCTGGGCCAGTTGCTGGAGAGCTTCCTGCTCACGCCCTGGCTGGTGGGTGAACGCATCGGCCTGCACCCGCTGGCGGTCATTTTCGCGCTGATGGCTTTTGGCCAGCTGTTCGGCTTCGTCGGCGTGCTGATCGCGCTGCCCGCATCGGCTGCCTTGCTGGTCGGACTGCGTGAAGTCAGGCGGCACTATCTGGCCAGCCATTTCTACCAGGGCGACGCGCCCAAGATCATCGAATGATGCGTCAGCTCCTGCTCGACATCCGTCCGATCGCCGCTCCCAGCCTCAGCAATTTCGTGGCCGGCGCCAATCGCGACCTGCTTGCCCATCTGCGCGGCATGACCGGCGACGAGCCGGGTGCATCGGTCTATCTGTGGGGCGACAGCGGCAGCGGTCGCACCCACCTGCTGCGCGCGCTGGCCGCCGAATCGAAGGCGCGCGGGCTTTACCTCGAAGTCGACCAGATCAACTTCACGCTGCCGGATACGCTGATCGGCGCGCTCGAAGCGACGCACGCGAAACTCTGGCTGTTCGACGACATCCATCTGCTGGAGCCAGAGGCGCAGGGCGCGCTGTTCCGCGCGATCAATCTGGCCCAGGCGCGCGGCATCACTGTGGTCGCCGCCGGCAACAGCGCGCCGCGCATGCTGCCGCTGCGCGAGGATCTGCGCACCCGCATCGGCCAGATGCTGCCCTTCTGCATCCAGCCGCTGCACGACGACGAGCGCATCGAACTGCTGCAGGCACACGCGGCCGCGCGCGGCATGAAGGTCGAACAGGAGGTATTCGATTACCTGCTGCGCCACGGCCGGCGCGACATCCGCTCGCTGCTCGGCATACTCGACCTGCTCGACGAACATTCGCTGACCCGCCAGCGCCCGGTGACACTGCCGCTGCTGCGCGAGGTCATGCAGACCAGACTGATCTGATACGGATACCGCCATGGAACTGGTACTTTTCGACCTCGACAACACCCTGCTCGCCGGTGACTCGGACTTCGAGTGGGCGCAATTCCTGATCTCCAAGGGCGTGCTCGACCGCGAGCTGTACGAGGCGCGCAACGCGACCTTCTACGCGCAGTACAAGGCCGGCACGCTGGACATCCACGAATTCCTCGACTTCCAGCTGGCGCCGCTGTCGCGCCACAAGCGTGCCGAGCTGGACGCCTGGCATGCCGAGTTCATGGTGCAGCAGATCCGCCCGCGCCTCACCGACGGTGCGCGCGGCCTGGTGAACGGTCACCTGGAGAGCGGTGCCCTGTGCGCCATCGTCACCGCCACCAACAGCTTCATCACGGGTCCGATCGCGCGCGAGCTCGACGTGCCGCACCTGGTCGCCACCATCCCCGCGCAGCAGGACGGCGAATTTACCGGCAAACCGCGCGGCACGCCGGCCTTCCGCGAAGGAAAGATCGAACGCGTCGAACGCTGGCTGGAAGAACTGGGGCTGTATTTCGGCAGCTTCCGCCGCACCACCTTCTACAGTGACTCGCTGAACGATCTGCCGCTGCTCACCCGGGTGACCAATCCGGTGGCGGTCGATCCGGACCCGACGCTGGACGCACACGCGCGTGCGCACGGCTGGCAGATCATGCATCTGCACACCGGCACCGCCGTGCCGGACGAGGTCTGAGCGCACTCATGGAGCGCAATACGCGTCAGCGCACCGCGATACTCGGCGCCATCGAGGCGGCCGGCCGGCCGCTGTCGCCGGCCGAACTGCACGCGCTGGCACGCAGCGAGGCGCCGGCGCTCGGGCTCGCGACCGTGTATCGCAACATCAAGCTACTGCTCGAAGAAGGCCGCATCCGCGAAGTGAGCCTGCCGGGCGAGGCACCGCGCTACGAAGTGGCTCACCTCGGTCACCACCATCACTTCAAGTGCCTGCAGTGCGACCGCGTGTTCGACATCGCCGAATGCCAGACCGACTGGAACGCACTGGCGCCGGCCGGTTTTTCGGTCGAGGCGCACGACGTGACGCTGTTCGGCCGCTGCAGCGCGTGCAGCGGAAAAGGAGACGCGGACGGAGCGCCCTCAGCCGGGCACACGCATCCGCACGACCACGATCACACGCACTGACGGCGACGGCCGAGCGCGCCCACCAGACCGATGCCAGCGATCAGCATCGCCCACGTTGCCGGTTCCGGCACCGGCGCCATCAGCGCGCCGACCGCACCTTCGAACGCCGCTTCTTCCAGACCGTTGTTGAACGCGATGTAGAACGGCGACGACGCCAGCACGCCGTTCGCCTCGAGCTGCAGCGTGATCAGGTAGGCACCGGCCAGCGCGCGGTCCGCGCCGCCGATCGAGAAATCCAGGTGCGAGTGGATGTCGCCGGCACCGGACACCTGGGCGATCGCGCCGGCCGGATCGGTGACCGCGCCGTAGCCGAATGAAGTGATCGTGCCCAGCACGTCCTCGATCGACACGAAGACCGAAGGACCGCTGCTGGTCCACATCGAACCGTTCCACGACTGCAGCACGCCAAGGCCGCGGTAGCCGACGACCAGCCCGACATCGAGCGCGCCCTCTTCCGCGACGAAGCCCGGGTCGTCGGTCTTGAACAGGCCACCGCTGAAATCACGGAAATCCGCTTCGAACAGGCGGTAACCATTGGCGGCAATCTGCGCCAACCCCTCGGGATCGACCACCAGCGCGCCCGCCGCCATGCCGACCTCGATATCGCCCGCGTGATCGGCCGCCTGCGCCGCCACGAAGAGCTGTGTTGAGAGAAATGCGGTCATGCCGAGCGCACGCAGTACAGAACCGGGTCCGGAATATTTCATCGCTTGCTCCTTGGTGAGAACGGAATGGGACAGAACATCGCCGTTAACGATAACGCGATACTATTAGCAATAGCAATCATCGTTCTCCCCGCCGCAGCATGTCCTCTCGATCCGTCCGTCCTCGCCCGAAGGCGATCCGGCCCCCTGGCATCGCCGGAAGCCTGTCCATACTCTTGCTTTGCGCGTGCTGCTGCGTGCAAGCGCAGGACGTCGCCGACAGCCCCGACGCCATCGAACTGCCCGCCATCCGCGTCGAGGACACCCAGACGCCGGGCGCGGCGAACGAAGCGGGTGCATCCAGACTGCGCGGCGAAGCGCTGCGCGACCGCAAGGGCGCGACGCTGGGCGAAACGGTGGGCGACGAAGCGGGCGTGCACAACGCCTCCTTCGGCACCGGCGTCGGCCTGCCGGTCATCCGCGGCCTCAGCGGTGCGCGGGTGAAAGTACTGAGCAATGGCGGCGGCACGCACGACGCCACCACTTTCAGCCCCGACCACGCATCGACTGCCGATACGGCGGTGGCGGATTCGGTGCGCATCCTGCGCGGCCCGGCCACCATCCGCTACGGCGGCGGCGCCATCGGCGGCGTGGTCGACGTGGCCGACGAACGCATTCCGACGCGACTGCCGCAGAAGACACTCAGCGGCGCGGTCGACCTCGGCTACAACACCAACGCGTCGGAACGGATCAGTTCACTGCGGCTCGACGGCGGCCGCGGCCCGTTCGCGCTGCACGCCTCGGCCAGCAGCCGCGATCGCGGTGACGCCCGCATCGCCGGCTGCGCCGTCGACGACGACGCCGTGCAGCAGCAGTTCGGCCTGATCAACACGCGCAACAGCTGCGGGCGTCTATACAACAGCGATGCACGCGCCGCCTCCGGCACGCTGGGCGGCAGCCTGTTCATCGGCAACGCGCTGCTGGGCGCCGCCGTGAACAACGCGTCGAACGACTACGGCATTCCGCCCGCCCCCGGCCACTCGCACGGTGGCGACGACCGGGTGCGCATCGTGATGGACAACCGCCGCGTCGACACCCGCGCCGAATGGCTGGGCGAAGGCTGGCTGCAGGCGCTGCGCTATACCGGAGCGCACGTCGATTACCGGCACGACGAAGTCGATCAGGGCGCTGTCGCCACCACCTTCCGCAACAAGGCGATCGAACAGCGCATCGAACTGGAGCCCGCCTTCGGCGACCATCTGGGCGGCATGGTCGGCGTGCACCACACGCGGCGCGACTTCTCGGCGCTCGGCGTCGAAGCTTTCATTCCGCAGACCTCGATGCGCAGTTCCGCCCTCTACGCAACGCAGCATGTCGACGTCTCCAGCCTGCGCTTCGAGCTGGGCTGGCGCGGCGAAATGACGCGCATGGAAGCCGGCGACCGCGAACTGGCCGGCGGATTCGCGGTGAGCTTTCCGCGGCGCCACGTCAACGCGCAGAGCACTTCCGCGTCGCTGCGCTGGCAGGCGGCCGATGCGCTCAGCTTCACGGTCAGCGCCGCCCACGCCGAACGCGCACCGGAGATCCACGAGCTCTATTCGCTGGGCGCCCATCTGGCGACCCGCACCTACGATCTGGGCGACCCCGGCCTGAACAAGGAAGGCTCGCGCTCGATCGATCTGTCGGCGCTGTACGAGGACGCACGACTGCGCGCTGCGGTCAGCGTGTACGCCAACGACGTCAGCAACTACATCTTCCAGCGCAGCGAAGCCTTCTTCTACGACACCGCCGAAGAGCAGTTCCGCTTCGCCTGCGTCCGCCTGGAGGAATGTCTGCAGGTAGTTCAGTACGCGCAGAGCCGCGCCAAGCTGCGGGGTTTCGAAGCGGAACTGGCATTGAAATGGGCGACCAGCCGTTTCGGCGACGTCGAGTGGTCGGTCTTCGCCGACGCGGTGCGCGCGCGGCTGCCGGCCCTCGACGAAGACGTACCGCGCATGCCGCCGCTGCGCTTCGGCACACAGCTGGCGGCACGCAAGGGGGCGTGGTCCGGGCGCGTGCGCATCACGCGACACGCGGCGCAGGACAGGCCGGGCGCCAACGAAACCGCCAGCGACGGCTACACCCTGGTTGGCGCCAACCTGAACCACGTGCGTCCGCTCGATGGCGGCCGCACGCTGACGCTTTACCTGAAGGCCCGCAATCTGCTCAATGCCGAAGCGCGCAACCCGGTGTCCTTCCTGCGCAGCTTCTCGCCGGAGCCTGGGCGCAGCGTCGAAGCCGGCCTCAGCCTCAGCTTCTGACGCGGCGCGCCAGCCCGGTGGTCAGCACGAGACCGGCCACCATCAATGCCCAGCTCGATGGCTCCGGCACCGGCAGGCTGACGCGCGACATGAAGGCGGTCTCGTACTGTTCAGCACTGAGGCCGTAGTTGAACACCACGTGGAAGGGATCGGAATCGACGTAGCGTCCGCGCCCCCCTATCGACGCCGCGTCGGTCAGCTGCAGCGTCACCATATAGGCGCTGGACGGTGCCGCGCCTTCGATGAACCAGTCCAGGTGCGCGTGGAAGCCGCCATTGGCGTTCGCGTCGTCTATCGTCGCGGCGACCGGGCCTTCGATGCCGGCGCCTGTGAACAGCGTGCCCTGCGAATAGAACTCGAAATTCGCGGCTGCACCAGGCGGGGCCAGACGGGGATTGATCAGCGACTGGATGTAGGCGTTGGCCACGGCCGGCGGCACCGCGCCGTACAGGCGGATGCCGACGCCGTCATCGGCGGCCGACCACACGCCGCTGGCCGCATCCCACTGCAACAGCGTGCCGACCGCCCTGAAACCGATGAAATCGCGGGCGCCGCTGGCGCCGGACAGGCTGCCCGGGAAAGCCTGGAAGCCCGGATCGTCGGTGCTTTTCGGTCCGCCCTCGAAGTCGCCGAAGTCACCCGGAAACACCATGTACCCGGTGTAGACATCGATCGGCAACTGCTCGAACGGCAGGTCGCCGTAGGCACCGACCGTGATCCTGCTGCCGGCCACCGGTCCCTGGTCGAGCCCGATGGCGACGTCGAAGTGGATGGCATGCGCCGCGGCAACGTGGAAGGACAGCAGTGCTGCGGCAAGGTGCATGAAGCGTAGGGGCGCGCGCATGAGAGGTCTCCGGATGATGGCGTCTAATGATAATGCAATCTCCTTTACAAAAAAGACCAAGCCCCTTATCTTTTGATACTCGATTATCAATAAAGGAGAACATCTTGAAAGTCCGCGCCCTGCTCGTCATTGCCGGCCTCATGTCCGGCGGCCTCGCACACGCCAGCGAACCGCTGCGCGCCGATGAAGGCATCGGCTTCTACGTTGGCATCGACAGCCTGGCGACGATTGCCAGCGGCACCTATGCCGGCCTGGCCAATCCGAACTACGGCCGCCTCACCTACCTGATGGAGCACGGCAACCACTTCCATGGCATTGGCGCCTACAGCTACACCGGCGGCGCAGCGGCTCCGGTCATCAACGGCAGCAACGCCAACAACCGCATTCCGGAACTGTCGGCGCGCATTTCGCCGCTGCCCGGCACGCTCGCACTGAGCGCAGGCAGCGGCGAATTCGCCGGCAAGCTGGTGAGCGGCGTGCTCGGTGACAGCGTCGCCCATCACGATTACAGCTACCTCGGCACGTCGTCCATCCAGTCGCTGGCCGACGGCGCCGCGGGCAGCGCCGAAGCGGTGCTGTACGCAAGCAGCGGCAACCGCTGGAACGCGCAGCTCGACGGTGTACAGGTCGCGCTGAAGCTGGAGTACATCACGCCGGGTCTTAAGGTCGCCGCCAATGGCGACATGGACCTGTTCGACAGCGGCAACCTCTATCTGCTGGGCGACGGAAACGGCTTCGACTTCCTGCCGACCTTCTACACCGACGCGGCCGCCGCGGTCGGCACCTACACCGCGCAGTTCTCGCTGGTGAACCTGGGCAGCAATACCGCCGTGCGCGACGGTGGCACCTTCTACATCGACTTCGCGGTCGCGCCGCCGGTGCCCGAACCGGCGAGCTGGGCCATGCTGCTCGGCGGTCTGCTGATGCTGGGCACGGTCGCCGCGCGACGCGCGCGCTGAGGACGAGGCAGGCGGGCACACCCCGCCTGCACGCACCATGAACATCCGATTTCAGCCCCCTGCCCCCGCGACATCCTGTTCCCGTGCCGTCGACGCCGTCACGCTGGCCGACCTCGCGCAGGTCTTCGATCCGGCCGTCAATCTGGTGCGTCTGCAGCGCCCTCTGCCGCCCGGTCTGGCCGACTGTCTGCACGCGGCTCATGCCAGCGGCGCACTTGGCAGCGGGCGGCGCGCGGTGATCGACGCCGGCAGCCCGCTGCCTATCGGCACCCTGCCCGAACTGCCCGGGCGCGACACCGTCGATGCCGACGTGCAACTGCTGTCCGGACTGCTGGCCGACCTCACCGGCTGTACGCGGGTCGGCGTGCGCATCGAGGTGCTGGACCGCGCCATGTGCCCGCGCTGGCACGTCGACCGCGTCGCCCTGCGCCTGCTCTGTACCTGGATCGGTCCGGCCACCGAATGGCTGGACGACCGTTGCGCCGACCGCAGCCACCTCGGCAGCGACGCCGTGATGACCGACGCCGCCGGCATCGGTCGCGCCACCGCCGGCGACATCGTGCTGCTCAAGGGCGAACTGTGGCCGGACAACGCCGGCCGCGGCGTCATCCACCGCTCACCCCAACTCGACGCCCCGCACCGGCTGCGCATCGTCGCCGCCTTCGATGCGGTGTACTGACAACGGAAACCACACCATCATGAACGAACGACTTCCGGTCACCGTGCTGTCGGGCTTTCTCGGCGCCGGCAAGACCACCCTGCTCAACCACGTGCTGTCCAACAGCGAAGGCCGCCGCGTGGCGGTCATCGTGAACGACATGTCGGAAGTGAACATCGACGCCCAGCTCGTCGCCAACGGCGCGCAGCTGTCGCGCACCGACGCCCGCATGGTCGAAATGTCGAACGGCTGCATCTGCTGCACCTTGCGCGAAGACCTGCTGATCGAGGTATCGCGGCTGGCGCGCGAAGGCCGCTTCGACTATCTGCTGATCGAATCGACCGGCATTTCCGAACCGCTGCCGGTGGCCGAAACCTTCACCTTCGAAGACGAGGACGGCAGCAGCCTGTCATCGGTGTCGCGGCTGGACACCATGGTGACCGTGGTCGATGCGTACAACTTCCTGCGCGACTACTCGAGCCAGGACATGATCGCCGAACGCGGCGAATCGCTCGGCGACGAAGACCAGCGCACCGTGGTCGACCTGCTGGTCGACCAGATCGAGTTCGCCGACGTGATCGTGCTGAACAAGTGCGATCTGGTCAGTGCCGACGAACGCGCCCGCCTGCACGCGATACTGCGCGCGCTGAACCCGCGCGCCGACGTGGTCGAGTCAACCGAAGGACGCGTACCGCTGGACCGCATCCTCGACACCGGCCGCTTCGACTTCGACGCCGCCGCCGAAGCGCCGGGCTGGCTGCAGGAAATGCGCGGCACCCACGTGCCGGAATCCGACACCTACGGCATCCGCAGCTTTTCATGGAGCGAGCGCCGACCCTTCCATCCGCAGCGCTTCTGGAACCTGATCCACGACGAATGGCCGGGCGTCATCCGCAGCAAGGGCTTCTTCTGGCTGGCCAGCCGCATGGATTTCGCCGGCGAATGGGCACAGGCTGGCGGCATCTGTCGCAACCGCCCGGCCGGCCTGTGGTGGGCGGCGGTGGACCGCGCCGACTGGCCGACCGACCGCGACTACCTGAAGCAGATCGAGGCGCGCTGGCTGGCGCCCTTCGGCGACCGTCGCCAGGAACTGGTATTCATCGGCATGGACATGGACGAGACGTGGATACGCCAGCAGCTCGACGCCTGTCTGCTGACCGACGCCGAAATGGCCGCCGGCTCGTCCGCCTGGCGCACGCTGCCCGATCCCTTCGACCCGTGGGCGCTTGCCGACGCCGACGACGAGCCGGCGCAGCAAACCTAGCGCGACGCCGGCGGCGCGTCGGTCAGGCCCAGCCGGCGCTCGGTCACCCAGGGCACCAGACCGACTTCTGACGCGAGCTTCACCAGCTCGATGTCGGAACTGACGTCGAGCTTGCGCCGCGCCGTGCTGAGCTTGTTGGCCACCGTCTTCGGGCTCAGGTTGAGCTGTTCGGCGATGGCGTCGATCGAATGGCCGGACACCAGCAGCCGGCACATTTCGAATTCGCGCGGCGTCAGGTAACCGAACAGCTTGGATTCCGGCAGGTAGTGCGAGAAGGCCACGCTTTCCGCCACCTGCCGGCTCAGCACGCGCTTGCCGCGCGCCACCGACTGCACCGCGTCGACCAGCTGCTCGGCCGGGCTGTCCTTGGTCAGCACGCCGAGCGCGCCGGCGTCCAGCGCCTGCTGCACCACGGTCGGGTGCGAGCACATCGTGAACATGAGCACCTTCGCCTGTTCGTCGAAGGCAACGATGCGCCGCGTGGCCTCGATGCCGCTGGAGCCGGGCAGCATGATGTCCATCACCACCACGTCGGGCGCGTGCTTGCGGTAGGCGGCGTAGGCCTCGTCGGCGGTGCCGGCCTCGGCCGCCACCAGCAGCGACTCGTTCATCTCCAGCAGCGCGCGGTAACCGGTGCGCACGACCGCGTGGTCATCGACCAGAAGGATGCGGGTCTGTCGGTTGTTCATGCGGTGATCTCCTGTTCATTGCGTGCGAAGGGCAGTCGCACGGTGACGCGCCAGCCGCCGCCGGTAGCCGGGCCGGCGCTGCAGACGCCGCCCAGCGCGAGCGCGCGTTCGCGCATGCCGAGCATGCCCAGCCCGGCGACGCCGGTCGGTATGCCGTGCGCACTGCCGTTGTCCCAGATGTCGAGCTTGAGCACGCGGCCGTCGCTGCCCTGCTCGGTACTCACGCCTATCAGCAGGCGCGAGCAGTCGGAATGCTTGAAGGCATTGGTGACCGCCTCCTGCACGATGCGATAGGCACTGGCCTCGACCGTCGGTCCGGCGTCGGCCGATTCGCCTTCGAGGTTGAGCACCAGTTCGAGCGGCCGCGGCGCCTGCGCGCTGCGCTGCTCGACCAGCTGGCGCAGCGCGTTGTAGAGACCGAGCGCGTCGATCTCCACCGGGTGCAGCGATTCCAGCTGCACGCGCACGCGGCCCAGCAGCTGCGCCAGGTGGCCGCCCAGCGCCTCGGCGCTGCCGCTGTAGCGGGCCAGCGCCGGCTCGCGCCGGCAGGCGGCCGACAGCACCGCGACGTGCGGCTGCATCGCCACCATATAGGTGCTCATTTCGTCGTGCAGGTCGCGCGCGATGGCGCGCCGCGTCTGCTCTTCCATCACCATGATCTTGCGCAGCAGCGCCGAGCGCTCGCGGCTCACCTCGGCCAGCGAATTGGCCATCCGGTTGAACGAGGCCGACAGTTCCGCCAGATCGGGCAGGCGGAAGGCCGGCAGGCGCGCGTCGAGACGGCCCGACTCGATGTCGCGCAAGGCGGTGCGCAGCGCATGCACCGGTTCCAGCGCGCGACAGATGGCCCAGTACAGCAGCAGCCCGAGCAGCACGCTGTAGGCCACGGTGAGATAGCTCAGCCGCTTGAAGCCTTCCCACTTCTCGCGCATCTCGTCGGACGGCATCGGCGACACGCGATAGAAGCCGGCGATCTCGCCATTGAGCCGCCACGGCTTCATGCGCACCGTGCCGTCGGCCTGCACCGGCGCCTCGTCCGGCGCCGGCCAGCCGCTGGCACCTCGGGTGTCGGACGAGGCGAGCACACGACCGGCAAGGTCGAGCACGTCGATGCGCACGTGGCGGATGTCCTTCATACGCTGCACGCGTTCGAGCAGCGAATCGAGCATGGGTGAGCGGCCGTCGCCGGCGTTCAGCGGCATGTCCTCCGGCAGCAGCAGCAGCACCAGCCGTGTGCCCGACTCGATCTCCTCGACCGAGTCGCTGCGCCACGCCTTGTAGTGCAGGAAGCCGTGCGTCAGCAGCAGCAGGCACATGAGCACGAGCACGATCAGCAGCAGGCGGTTCTTCAGTGTCATTCGGAGGCGATGGAAGTGCGGCGGGACATCCGGCTTCAGGGGTACCGGTGCCGTCGATGGTAGCGCCGGAGCCGAGGGACAAAATCCCCTCGTTGCAATGCGCAGCACACCGCAATCGCTGCACTGCACATTCCTATAGTTCGCTCGACCGCAGCGCTGGCCGACTGTCGACGGCAGCGTCCGCGGTTGCGATCTCCGGGCCCACAGGTCTGTTCTGGTCCGGCTCCCGGATCGCATGAAAGCGAATGCGCGTATCCCCACGCGCCCCACCCAAGGAGGAGAAAACCGCTATGTCACTGAAAAGAGCAACCGGCCGGACCGGTCTGCACAAGAAACGTCTGAGCCGCGCCGTCGCCACCGCGATCGCCGGTTTCGCGCTGGCGTCCGCATCGGGTGCCGCGCTCGCCAACGCCGAGCTGATCAAGCTGTCGCAGGACGACCGTCAGTGGGTCATGCAGGGCAAGGACTACGACCACAGCCACTACAGCGGTCTGAAGCAGATCAACCGCAGCAACGTGAAGAACCTGAAGGCCGCGTGGACCTTCTCGACCGGCGTGCTGCACGGCCACGAAGGCGGTCCGCTGGTGGTGAACGGCATCATGTACATCCACACGCCCTTCCCGAACATCACCTACGCGATCGATCTCGACAACCCGAACAAGATCCTGTGGGAACACAAGCCCAAGCAGGACGCCTCGGTCCGTGCAGTCGCCTGCTGCGACGTCGTGAACCGCGGCCTGGCCTACGGTGACGGCAAGATCTTCAAGACCCAGCTCGACGGCCACATCGTCGCGCTGGACGCCAAGACCGGCAAGGAACTGTGGAAGATGGAGAACTCCGACCCCAAGGTCGGCTCCACGCTGACGCAGGCGCCGATGGTGGTCGAGGACATGGTCATCGTCGGTTCGTCGGGTGCGGAACTGGGCGTGCGCGGCTACGTCACCGCCTACCGCATCAAGGACGGCAAGCAGGTATGGCGCGCCTACGCCACCGGCCCGGACGAGGACATCCTGCTGGCCGACGACTTCAACATGGCCAACCCGCACTACGGTCAGAAGGGCCTCGGCACCTCGACCTGGGAAGGCGACGCATGGAAGATCGGCGGCGGCACCAACTGGGGCTGGTACGCCTACGACCCGGAACTGAAGCTGATGTACTACGGCTCGGGCAACCCGGCGCCGTGGAACGAAACCATGCGCCCGGGCGACAACAAGTGGACGATGGCCATCTGGGGTCGCGACGTGAAGACCGGCAAGGCCAAGTTCGCCTTCCAGAAGACGCCGCATGACGAGTGGGACTACGCCGGCGTGAACTGGATCGGCCTGTCCGACCAGGTGGTCGACGGCAAGAAGCAGAAGCTGCTGACCCACCCGGACCGCAACGGCATCGTCTATACCCTGAACCGCGAGAACGGCAACCTCGTTCGCGCCGACAAGATCGATCCGTCGGTGAACGTGTTCAAGGGCTACGACATGAAGAAGGGCGTGCCCATCCGCGACCCCGAGTACTCGACCCGCATGGACCACCTGGCCAAGGGCATCTGCCCGTCCGCCATGGGCTATCACAACCAGGGTCACGACTCGATCGACAAGAAGCGCGAACTGGTCATGCTCGGCACCAACATGATCTGCATGGACTGGGAGCCGTTCATGCTGCCCTACCGCGCGGGTCAGTTCTTCGTCGGCGCCACGCTGAACATGTACGCCACCCCGGGCAACAACGGCAACATGGGTCAGGTCAAGGCCTACGACGTCAAGACGTCGAAGTTCAAGTGGGTCAAGGACGAGAAGTTCTCGGTCTGGGGCGGCACGACCAGCACCGCGGGTGACCTCGTCTTCTACGGCACGCTTGACGGCATGATCAAGGCGGTCGACGCCGACAACGGCAAGACGCTGTGGGAATTCAAGCTCCCGTCCGGCGTCATCGGCCACCCGGTCACCTACGAGCACAAGGGCAAGCAGTACGTCGCCATCTACTACGGCGTCGGCGGCTGGCCCGGTGTCGGCCTCGTGTTCGACCTGACCGACCCGACCGCAGGTCTCGGTGCAGTGGGCGCCTTCAAGGAGCTCCAGCAGTACACCAAGATGGGCGGCGGCGTGATGGTGTTCTCGCTGTAAGACGTACCGGGCATGGCGCATGGCGCCATGCCCGTTTCAGGCAGGAGATCCACGATGAAACAGACCCTCATTGCAGCGCTGCTGTGCGCGCTCGGCGGCGTCGCGCACGCCGCCGGCACGCTCAAGGTGTGCGCGGCCGACAACGAAATGCCCTACGCCAACGAGCGGGGCGAAGGATTCGAAGACCGCATCGCCGAAAAGCTGGCGGCGGCCATGGACATGAAACTGGAGCGCGTCGGCTTCAGCGATCCGCGCTACGTGGTGCGCGACCTGCTCGACAAGGGCAAGTGCGACGTCATGCTCGGCGTCGATGCGGGCGATCCCCGCGTCGCCACGACCCGCGCCTACTACCGTTCGAGCTATGTGTTCGTCACCCGCGCCGATTTCGGCCAGGAGGTGACCGGCTGGGACAGCCCGGCACTGCAGACCGCGCACATCGGCGTCATACCGGGCACGCCGGCAGAGGTGATGCTGGTACAGCTCGGCCGCTATGCCGACAGCTTCCGCTACATGATGTCGCTCGGCGGCAACAAGGCGCCGCGCAACCGCTACGTGCGCTACGACAGCGAAAAGCTGATCCGCGACCTCGCCGCTGGCGAGATCGACGTCGCCGTGGCCTGGGCACCGTCGGTCGCCCGCTACATCAAGAGCGCAGCAACGCCGCTGAAGGTCACGCAGGTACCGGCCCAGGCCAGCAAGTCGAACGGCGAGCCGGTGCATTTCCACTTCGATACCGCGATCGCCGTGCGCAAGGACGATCACGCACTGCTCGCCCGCATCGAAGCCGCGCTCGCGCGCAGTCGCAACGACATCGAGGGCGTGTTACGCGCCGAAGGCATACAGATTCTGCCGCCGCACCCGGTGGCAGAAGGAAACAAGGACAGCAAGGGATGAAGTTTCAAGTCAGCAAACTGGTCGCGGCAACCCTGATGGGTGGCGCCATCGCCACGGCGATCGCCGCCGGCAGCCCGCCGCGCTTCTACAACATCATCGAAGGCTCGCCGCTCGATTTCTCCGGCAAGGAGGAAAGTCCGGCGGTGAAGTCCTTCAAACAGACGGGCATCAACCCCTACAACACCGACGCCGCCAAGATCGCCGAAGGCGAGTCGCTGTACTCGACCGCCTGCTCGGGCTGTCACGGTCACCACGCCGAAGGCAAGCTCGGCCCCGGCCTGGCCGACGACTACTGGACCTACCCGGCCAACGCCACCGATCCGGGGCTGTTCTCCAGCATCTACGGCGGTCTGCAGGGAATGATGGGACCGCAGAGCGGGCACCTGTCGCAGGACGAAATCCTGGTGATCATGAGCTGGATCCGCTCGGTCTACAAGGGCGATCCGGCCAAGGCACTGTGGAAGCAGGCGAACTGACGAAGGCGAAGTTTTCGACCCGGCCCATCCGGGCCGTCATGTGCAGCACCCACATCACAACCATGGAGGAATGACAATGAAGATCCGCACTGCAGCCCGCCTCGCAGCCACTTCCGCTCTCCTGCTGCTGGCCGGCGGCGCCCACGCCTACGACGGCACCAAGTGCAAGGCGGCCGGCGACTGCTGGGAGCCGAAGCCGGGCTATCCGGCCAAGGTCGCCGGCTCCAAGTACGACCCGAAGCACGACGCCAAGGAACTGGCCAAGCAGGGCGACTCCATCAAGCAGATGGAAGCGCGCAATGCCAAGCGCGTCGAGCAGCTCAACGCCACCGGCACCTTCAAGTACGACGTGAACTGATCGTCGCATACACCCGGCCGGGCGAGCTCCCCTCTCGCCCGGCCGGGTTCCCGAAGGCCACGCGGAACGCGGCGCGCTGCGCGCCTTCCGTCACGCCTTCCCAGCCGCGCCTTCGCGGCCAACCCGATCTGGAATCCCGGATGCACTCCGAACCTGTTGACCTGTCGGCATGGCGGGTCCGTGCGCTCGACTTCGAGCGCCAGCTCAACGCGGTGCTGGTCGGCATGCCGCGCACCGTGCGACTGATGACCATCGCCGTGTTCGCCCGCGGCCACGTGCTGCTCGAAGGCGATGTCGGCGTCGGCAAGACCACGCTGCTGAAGGCGGTGGCACGCGGCATCGGCGGTGCCTACCAGCGCATCGAAGGCACCGTGGACCTGATGCCGGGCGACCTCGTCTATCACACCTATGTCGGCGACGACGGCCGGCCGCGCGTCGAACCCGGCCCGCTGATCGCGCAGGGCAGCGAACTGGCGGTGTTCTTCTTCAACGAGATCAACCGCGCCCGGCCACAGGTGCATGCGCTGCTGCTGCGCCTGATGGCCGAACGCACGGTCAGTGCGTTCAACCGCGAGTACACGCTGCCGTGGATGCAGGTGTTCGCCGACCGCAACCGGGTCGAGCGCGAGGAAACCTTCGAACTGCCCTCCGCCGCCCGCGACCGCTTCCTGCTCGAAGTGTCGGTCGAGGCGCCGGACGCACGCGACCAGCTGCGCGGCCTGATGTTCGACACCCGCTTCCACGACGCCGACGCGCTGATCTCCAGCGTCGAGCCCGGCATGCTGGACCACACGCGCCTGAACGACGTCGCGCAGTCCATCCAGGACACCGTGCAGTCCAGCCCGGCACTCGACGACTACGGCGTCGACCTCTGGCTGGCGACGCGCCAGCCCGCGCTTTACGGCGTGCAGCTGTCCGACGTCGACATCGACCAGTTCATCCTGTCCGGCGCCAGCCCGCGCGGTGTGGCCATGCTGGCGCGCGCCGCCCGCGTGCAGGCCTGGCTCGAAGGCCGCGACCGCCTGGTGCCGGAAGACCTGCACGCGGTGTTCTTCGAGGCGATCGCGCATCGCCTGTGCCTGAACCCGGTGTACGAGACGCAGCGCCCGCTCTACGCCCGTCCCTTCGTCGCCGAGGTGCTGCGCCAGGTCGCCTCGCCATGACAGCGTCCGCGCTCGCCTACGCGCTGCGCTGGCGCAGTCGCGCGGTCACGCCGGGCGCGCACCGCGGCACGCTGTCCGGCCCGGGGCACGACTTCGAACGCAGCGTGCCGCTGACCGGCAACCGCGACGCGCGCCGGCTCGACCTGCGGGCGACGCTGCGCGATCCGTCGGAGCGCGTGTGGGTGCGGCTGTTCCGGCAACAGGCCGTGGTGCCGGTGGTGGTGCTGGTCGACGTGTCGCGCTCGATGGACTACCACGGCGCGACGCACCGGCATGCGCTGGCCGCCGAACTCGCGGAGGCGATCGCGCACGCCGCGTGGCGCATCGGCGATCCGTTGGCACTGATCGCCTGCGACCACCGCATACGTGCGGAACTGACACTGCCGCCCTGCCGCAGCGCGGCCGGTGCGCGCGCCGCGCTCGCCCGGCTGCGCGCCCACGTGCCGGATGGCGACGACAACAGCGCACTGCTCAAAGCCGCCCCGCTGCTGCCGCGCCGGCGTTCGCTGGTGTTCCTGATCACCGACGGCCATATGCCGGACGAGCGCCTGAACCGCGTGCTCGGCAGTCTCGCCCGACACGACGTGGTCACCGTGGTACTCGGCGACAGCCGGGAGCAGCACGCCTCTTCGCGCTGGGGCATCGCCCGCCTGCGCGACTTGGAGAGCGGCGCCGAGCGTCTGCTGCTGCAGCGCCCGGCTCTCGCCCGCGCCTTCGACGAGGCACGGACGGCCCGCCGCGAACGGCTGCGCCACATCGCGCTGCGCCATGGACGCCCGCCGCTGTTCATCGACGATCGCATCGATCCGGTGCAGTTCAACCGCTACTTCCTGCAGACATGAAACGGTCCTCCGTCCCTGCACTTCTTTCCTTGCTGCTCAGCCTGTTCACCGTGCCGGCGATGGCGACGGTCACGCTGAAGCAGATCGAGTGGCCGCGCAACTTCGGCTACCGCATCGGCGACACCGTGCCGGTGCGACTGACACTCGAAGTGGCACCCGGCTGGACGCCCGACCGCGACGGCCTGCCGGAACCGGGCCAGGGCGACCGCCAGTTCGAACTGCGCAGCCTCGCCGTCGCCGACGCGCCCGGGCGCTGTGCCGACTGCCGCCTCTACACGCTGGAATGGCAGCTGATGAAGAGCGTGCGCGCACCGCAGACGCTGCGCCTGTCGCCCACCGTGCTGCGCTTCCGCAAGGACAACGCAGTGGCGGAGATCAAGGTGCCGGCCTTCGATCTGAGCACGGCGCCGCTGCTGCACTGGGCGTCGAAGAAGGACATCGTCAACAGCGTGCATCCGGGCTACCGCGCCACCGCCTTCGACAGCAGCGCGCCGCTCGCGCGTGCGCTGGGCTGGGCCGGCGCCGCGGCGGCACTGCTGCTGGCTGCGCTGTGGGTGGCCGGCCGGCTGGGCGCGCAGCGCGCGCGTCCGTTCGCCCGCGCCTGGCGCAGCGTGCGCGCGCTGCGCGGCCGCGACAACGCGGAAGCGCTCGAACTGGCCTTCCGCGCGCTGCACCATGCGTGCAATGAAAGCGCCGGGCAGACCATCTTCGCCTCCACGCTGCCGGACTTCATCGCGGCCAACCCGGCTTTTGCCGATCAGGCGCCGGCGCTGGAAGCAGCCTTCGCCGCCTCGCGAGCCTGCTTCTACGGCCTGCCGCCCGACCCGCGCTACACGCAGCCCGACGCGCTGCTGCCGCTGCTGGCGGCACTGCGCGACCGCGAGCGGCTCGGCGCGCGGAGGCGTTCGGTCACCCCGTCCGCCGTCGTCGAAGCGGCGTGAGCGCGACATGATGTCCTTCGATCATCCGCACTGGCTGTGGGCTGCACTGCTCGCGCTGCTGCCGCTGCTGTGGCACGGCCAGCGCACGCTGCCGCACGGCTGGCTGCCTGGCGTGCCGGCCGATCCGGCCTCGCGCGCGCTGGCCGTCGCACTGCGCCTGCTCGGTGCGCTGGCGGTGCTCGGCAGCGTGATCGCGCTGGCCGGTCCGCACCGCCAGGGCGAGGACGTCGAACGCATCGGCACCGGCGCCCACGTCGTCATCACGCTGGACCGCAGCGCCAGCATGAGCGACGGCTTCGCCGGCCGTGACGCGCAGCAGGGCGACGAAGCCAAGGGCCGCGCCGCCGCCCGCCTGCTCGAAGACTTCGTGCGCGAGCGCCCGCGCGACCTGTTTGGCGTCGTGTCCTTCAGTACGGCGCCGGTGCATGGCCTCGAACTGACCGCCGACCACGACGCGGTGCGCGCCGCGATACGCGCGTCGGCCGCGCCCGGCGTCGGGCTGACCAATATCGCCGCTGGCCTGACGATGTCGCTGGAACAGTTCCGCGACAAGCCGGTGACCGGCTCGCGCGTGGTGCTGCTGGTGTCGGACGGCGCCGCTCAGATCGATGTGCGCAAGCAGAACCAGATCCGCCGCCTGTTCGCGGAGAACCGCAGCGCGCTGTACTGGATCTTCCTGCGCACCGCCGGCGGCCGCGGTCCGTCCGACCCGCCGGATCCGGAAGCCGGCTTCGATCCGGCACCGGAATACTTCCTGAACGAGTACTTCCGCGACCTCGGCGTGCCCTACCGGCTGTACGAAGCCGACACGCCGGACGCGCTCGCCCGCGCCATCGCCGACGTCGCCCGCCTGCAGAACCAGCCGCTGCGCTACCGCGAAACACCGCCGCGGCAGGACCTCGGCGGGCTGTTCATCGGCATCGCCTTCGCCTGCAGCCTGCTGCTGCTGGCCGCCCGCACTTTCGAGGTTCCCGCATGGTCACGCTGATGTCGCCGTCCGCACTCCTTCACCTGCTGCGCCGCCGCTCGGCCGCACTGCTCTACCTGCTGGCCGCACTCGCCGCGGCCGCCAGCCTGCATGCGCTGTGGCAGGGCTGGCGGGCGCACGACGCCAACCGGCAGATGCGCGACGGCGTGGCCGACGCCGGCGCACCACCGATGGTGCTGTTCGCCCGTGCGGTATCACTCGACCGCAAGCGCGACAACGACGCGGCGCTGGCCGCCTACAGCGAAGCCGAGGCGCAGGCCGAACTGCGTGGCGACCCGGTGCTGGCACGGGCCGCCCGGGTCAATGCCGCCAACATCTACCTGCGGCGGGCGATCGAGGTCGCCACCGGCGAAGGTGCGGCGGCGCGCGCCATCACCTTGGTCGAGCTGGCCAAGACCGGCTACCGCCGCGCACTGCGCGAACAGCCTGAGGACTGGGGCACGCGCTACAACTTCGAACTGGCGCAGGTGCTGGTGCCCGACTACGAAGTGCGCAACTGGCGCAAGGACGGCAAGGAAACCAAGGTCGATGACGACGCGCTGCCCGACAAGGCGGCGTGGACAGAGATGGTCGGCGCGCCGCGGGGCATGCATTGAAGTTCACCGACACCCTGCGCGGGAGCGGTGCGCGCTTCTGGCTGCTCGCCGCGGCCAGTGCCTGTCTTGGCGTGGCGCTGTTCGACCCGGCGGTGCAGATCGAACGGCGCGTCGGCACCTACATGATGGTGTTCGACATCACGCAGAGCATGAACACCCGCGACGTCGGCCCGGCCGACGCACGCATCGGCCGGCTCGACCACGCGAAACAGCTGGCCATCGCCGCACTCGATCGTCTGCCCTGCGGCACGCAGGTGGGCGTGTCCATCTTCGTCGAGCGGCGCACGCAGCCGCTGCTGATGCCGGTCGACGTCTGCATCGACCGCGCCGCACTGAGCGACGCCATCGGCCACATCGACTGGCGCATGGCGTGGGCGGCCGACAGCCATCTGTACTACGGCACCTACTCCGCACTCGACGACATCCGCCGGATGACGCCGGGCGCCGCCCTCGCCTTCTTCACCGACGGCCACCAGGCGCCGGCCCTGCACCCCGGCCGCATACCGGCCTGGGACGGCGAGGCAGGCGAGGTACCGGGTTTGCTGTTCGGGGTCGGCGGCGAACAGCCGGAGCCGGTACCCAAGCTCGGCGAGAAGGGCCGCATCGAGGGCTACTGGACCGCCGAGGACACCGCCGGCTTCGCCAGCGCCGGCGCGCCGACGCTGTCGGTGCTCGACATGGAGAAGCTGGGCGGCGACATCCGCAACGCGCCGCAGCGCGCACCCGGCTCCGACAACGACCACCTGTCGCTGCGCCGCGACGACGTGCTCGAAGACCTGGCCCAGCGCACCGGTCTCGGCGTCGCGGTCGCACGCTCGCCGGAGCAGATCGCCGCCCAGCTGCGTGCACTGCCGGGCGGCCGCGTCGCCGACACCCGGTTCGCGCTGCGCCCGCTGTTCGCGCTGGCCGGCCTCGCGGCACTGCTCGCCAGCCTCGCACCGGCGCCGTCGGCGGTCCGCCGCCGCGCCCAACGATTGTTCACCTTCAGGAGTGCCTGATCCATGAAAGCCCCGCTGTCCGTTCTCACCTTCGCACTGTTCGCACCGCTCGCCGTGGCGCACGGACCGACGCCGCAGAAGATCGACGAGTCGGTCGTCATCGCCGCGCCGCCGGCCGCCGTATGGGCGGTGGTCGGCGACTTCGCCGGCATCGCGAAGTGGAATCCGGCGATCAAGGCCTCGTCGGCCGACCGCGGCAACGAAGCCGGTTCGACCCGCACGCTGACGCTGCCGACCGGCACCGTGACCGAACAGCTCGACGACTACGACGCGGCCGCGATGAGCATGAACTACCGCTCCGGCAACGCCGACCCGGCCGTGCTGCCGGTCAGTTCCTACTCCGGCCGGCTCACCGTCAAGGCCGAAGGCAGCGGCAGCAAGCTGGTGTGGCAGGCGCGCGGCTACCGCGCCGACACCGGCAACGATCCGGCCGCCGGCATGGACGACGAGAGCGCGGTGAAGGCGCTGCGCGCGCTGATGCGCCCCGGCCTCGACGCGGTGCGCACGCAGATCGAAGCGTCCGCCAAACCCTGATGAACGCGCTGCCGACACTGCGGGCAGCGACCTCGCCGGCGCGCTGGCTGCTGGCGGTGTCGCTGTTCGTCGGCGCGCTGCCGCCGGCGTCGGCCGATGCGGCCTGGCCGAAAGTGCGCAGCGCGCTGTTCGGCGAGCGCCGCTTGCACACCGACAGCGCCGTGCTGGCGCTCGAAGCGCCGGACCGCGCCGAAGACGCTTCGATGGTGCCGGTCGCGCTGCACGTGGGCCCGGCGGGCGGCGCACTGCGCACGCTGTGGCTGCTGGTCGACGAGAACCCGTCGCCGCTCGCTGCGCGCTTCACGCTGCACGACGCGGTGGTCGGCAGCATCGAGACGCGGCTGCGCGTCGAGCGCTACACCATGGTGCGCGCGATCGGCGAAACCGACGACGGCCGGCTCTACATGGCCGAGCACTTCGTGCGCGCCGCCGGCGGCTGTTCGGCGCCGATGGGTCCGGCAGACGACGGCGAGGCGGCGATCGGCCGCATGTCGATGCGCCGCTTCGACACGGCAGGCGGGCGCAGCGAGGTCGAACTGCGCATCCGCCACCCAAACCACTCCGGCCTCGAGGTCGATCTGGACACGCGCGGCTACGTCGCCGCCGATTACGTGCGCGCACTGCGCCTGCTGCAGGACGGTCGCCCGCTGCTCGACGCAGAGCTCGACATTTCGATCAGCCGCAATCCCTATCTGCGCTTTGGCATCGCCGCCGATGCGCGCCACCTCGACGTGCAGGTCGACGACAGCCGCGAACGCCACTTCAACGCACGCTTTCCGCCGGACACCGCCACGCCGTGAAGCGCCGGCTGCTGATCGCCGCCTGTATCGGCGCCTCGACCGCGACTGGCGCCGCGCCATCAGCCGAAGCCATGATGAAGATGTCGCGCGCCGTGCTGAAGGTGTCGGCACTGGGCGACGACGACAATCTGTCGGTCGGCTCGGCCGTCGTGATCGGGCCGGACAGCGCACTGACCAACTGCCACGTCACGCGACACGCCCGCATCATCGTGCTGTCGCGCGGGCTGGCGCGACACGCGGTGGTCGGCCAGCGCGCCGACGTGTCGCGCGATCTCTGCCTGCTGCGCACCGCCGAGCCGCTGCCCTACCCGGCGGTCGAGCTGCGCCCGACTCGCACCCTGGCGCTGGGCGAACGCGTGCTCGCCCACGGTTACTCGGGCGGCATGGAAGCGCATTTTGCGCGCGGCCTCATCGTCGATCTGCATTCAGCAGGCGGCAGCCACGTCATCCAGACCTCGGCCGGCTTCCTGCAGGGTGCGAGCGGCGGCGGACTGTTCGACGAGGAAGGCCGGCTGATCGGCATCACCACCTTCCTGACCAGTGCCGGCCGCACCGAGTACTTCGCGATGCCTGCCGACTGGACCGACCGCCTGCGCGAACGCGCCGAAGAGGCGCCGAAGCCACTGCCCGGTTCGGCGCTGTGGGCGCAGTTGCCAGCACATCAGCCCTGGTTCATGCGCCTGCTCGAACCGCTGTCGCGCAAGGACTGGCCGACGGTGGCGCAGATGGCCGACGAGTGGATGGAGGCGGAGCCGCACGCGCCGGCCGCCGCGCTGATGTGCGCCCGCGCGGCGCGCGCACTGGCGCGGCCGGCGCGCATGTCGCAGTGCCTGCAGCAGGCGCTCGACGGCGCGCGCGACAGCGAGATCGAACTGACGCGCATCGCCGCCTGGGCGCGCAGCGAGGGGCTCGACGAGGCCGTCGCCGCCAGCACGACGGCGCTGGCACGGCTGCGTCCGCTGCCGCGCGGCGACTGAAGCCGCCCGCCGGCCGGACTCAGCCCGCCGGCACGCCGGTCCGGTTGACCTGGCTGTAGAAGATCTTCTGGTTGTGCAGGCTGCCGAGCAGCTCGTTCAGTTCGTGGATCAGCGCGTCGTTGCCGGCGCTCGCGGCCACGTCGCCGCTGGCGACCGCGACCTGCGCCAGACAGCCGATCTTGTCGCGCAGCGCGTCTTCGATCAGGTCGATGTGGCGGATCGTGAGCTGGAAGGTTTTCTGGTGCTTGGACATGAGGGTTCTCCCTGTGCCGCCGCCTCGTGAGCAGCGGGTGTTTACGAGAACCGACAGCGTAATCCTTTCGTGCGCCGCAACAAGCCCCCGCAGCGAAAGAGGGTCAGGGGCAGTCGGGACATCCTCACCGGAATCCGGGGCATACACCGCCTGCAGCGACGTCCGCAGTCGCGGATAGTGCTTTCCTTTTCCGTCACGTCCGCACATCGAAGCCATGCACCGCAGCCGCCTGCTCGCCACCGCCTTTGCCACCGCTCTTGCCACACTCGTCGCCCTGCCGGCCGTCGCCGCCACCGACACCGTTGTCACGGTCAATGGCCGGCCGGTACCGCGCGCCCAGCTCGATTTCATCATCAAGGAGCAGATCCGCCAGGGCCGTCCGGCCTCGCCCGATCTGTCGCGCCAGGCACGCGAGGAACTGATCGGGCGCGAAGTGCTGGCGCAGGAGGCGGAACGCAAGCTCGGCCGCAGCGAAGCGCTGAAGACGCGCATCGAATTCATGCGCCAGCAGGCGCTGCTGAACGCGCTGCGCGAGGACTTCTTCCTGAACACGCAGCCGGCCGACGCCGAGGTGCGCAAGGTCTACGACACGTTGTCGAGTCGCGCCGGCGAGCGCGAATACCGGGTGCGCCACATCCTGGTCGCCGACGAAGCACAGGCGAAATCGCTGCAGGACCAGCTGGGCAAGGGCGCCCGCTTCGAGGATCTGGCGAAGGCCCACTCGAAGGACAGCGACAGCGCGCCGGCCGGCGGCCTGCTCGAATGGACGCCGGAGGGGCAGTTCTCGCCCGAATTCGCTGCCGCGCTGCCGCAGATGACACGCGGCAAGGTGGGCGACGCCCCGGTGCGCAGCGGCGCCGGCTGGCACCTGATCCGGCTGGAGGACGTGCGTCCGGCGCAGCCGCCGCGTTTCGAGGACGTGAAGCCGCGCATCGTCGAGTCGCTGATCGAGCAGAAATGGCGCAGCTACGTGAAGGAACTGCAGGCGCGCGCGGTGGTGAAGTGAGGGCAGCCTGGTCACTGCTGGCGCTGTGCTCGGCCACGGCTGCAGCCAGCGACGTCGATCATGCAGCGCACGCCGCGCTCGAATGGGTGGCCGAGCCCGAAGCTCAGTGCGTGCAGCTGGGCGGCACGATGACCGGGCTGCGCAATCGCGACCGCAGCCGCACGCTGCGGGTGTGGGTCGAGCGCTGGTACCTCGACGTACTGACCGCCGACCGCAGCCGCCACGACCTGCCTCCGGACGGCAGCGTCCGCCAGCTCGGCTGTTCCGAAACCCGTTCCGGCGCCCAGCGCTGGACAGTGGTCGACGCCCGCTTCCTGCCGACCGGCGAAGCGCAATGAATCGATGAAACAGTTACTTGCACTCATTCTTCTGGCCGCCGTGACGACCGGCGCACAGGCGGGAGAGCCGCCCGAACGCGCTTATGTGCGCGCCGGCACCGACCGGCTGATCCGCGCCTGTACGCAGGACGGCCACACGCTGAGCCTGCTCGCCAGACCGGGCGTCGAGGTGGCACGGGGCGAAGCCGCCCCGGCTGGACTGCCGGTCGACGCCTTCATGCAGGGTATTACCGAACAGGTAACGCAGCTGACCCGCGCGGTGCCGCACGCCGACTTCCTGCGCCCCGACAGCGCGGGCGCCCGCGCGCTGAGCGACGCGGTCGAGACCTGGATGGACGCCTTCAACCGCAGCCACGGCACGCGGCTGGCCTGGGCAATCAGCGACTTTGGCGTCAGCGACGCGCCGCAGGCCGCCTGCCGGGCGCCGGCGGACTGAAGGCCTGCCGATTCAAGTTGTCGTCCCCCACCGTCGATATGACTGGTCTGTACGCCGTGCGCCGCAGCATCCCGCGCGGTACGGCGACAGCCACACGCCATGGTGGAGCGAGGAGACAACTAGATGACCCAACGCATACTCTATTTCCTGGTGCCGGGCAGCAATATCAGCCCCTTCGACGTGACCATCGCCGCCGATGCGGGCTTCGATCAGGTGATACCGCTCACCGGCATCCGCCCGGAGAACGTGACCGCGCTGGTACAGGACGCCATCTTCTGTCGCCCGCCCAATCGCTTCAACGACACCGGCATCTTCATCGGTGGCCGTGACGTACATATGGCGACCGACATGTTCCAGTCCGCCAAGAGCGCCATGGTCGGCGACTTCCAGGTCGGCGTGTTCGCCGACCCGAACGGCGCCTACACCACCTCGGCCGCCGTGGTCGCGCTGGTCGAGAAGGCGGTCAATGCGAGCACCGGCTCCGGTCTGGCCGGGCGCACGGTATCGGTGTTCGGCACCGGCCCGGTCGGCCTGTGCACCGCCATCCTTGCCGCACGACAGGGCGCGAAGGCGCGGCTGTGCCAGCTCACGGCCGACGACGACTCCAAGGCGGCGCTGCGCTTCTGCGAGCGCTACAACGCCAAGGTCGAATGGGTGTCCGCTGAAACCCACCGCGACAAGGTCAATGTGATCGCCGACAGCGAAATCGCCGTCAGCGCCGCCAAGGCCGGCATCCGCATCCTCGATGCCGAAGTGCTGGAGGCCGGCGGCAAGCTGATCGCCTGTGCCGACACCAACGCCGTGCCGCCGTCCGGCATCGAAGGCATAGGCGTGAACGACCGTGCGATTCCGGTCGAAGTCGGCCCGGCCCGCTTCCTCAGCATCGGCCCGCTGGCCATCGGCAGCCTGAAATACAAGACGCAGTTCGGTCTCTACCGCTCTATTCAGACCGGCTCGTCGCCAGCGCTGATCGATTTTCCCGAGGCGTATGCGTATGCGCTGCAGGAGCTGGCGCAGAGCAAGTCCGCGTGAGCGGGACCGAGCGCTTGTCATGGCGCGCATGACAAGCGCACCATAGGCGGCCGGCGGGTCGGCGCCCTGAGGCGCCGCATGCTGCGGATGGAGGTGCGGACGGCGTGGACAGCAATCCGGGGCTGAACATTACGGGCACGGAAACCGTCATCGGTCAGGGTACCGGTGCCGACGGTGCGGTTTTCCGCACCCTGCTCGACCGCATGACCGACGGCGTGTTCATCGCCCGCGACTACCGCTTCATCTTCGCCAACGCCGCGCTGCCACGCATGCTCGGTTACGAGCACGACGACTTCGTCGGACTGGGTTTCGACGCGGTGGTGGCGCCGGACTTCCTCGAACTGTGGGTGCAGCGCTTCCGGCAACGGACCGGCGACGGCGAAGAACCGCCCGGGCGCTACGAACTGCGCTTCCGCATGAAGGGCGGCCGGCGCGAACTGCCGATCGAACTGAACGCGAGCCGCGTCGTGTTCGACGGCCAGCGCTGCGTGCTCGGCATCGTGCGCGACATGTCGGGCCGCAAGCTCGCCGAACACGCATTGCGCGAGAGCGAACAGCGCTTCCGCGGCACCTTCGACCAGGCCGCCGTCGGCATTGCACTGATGGACCTCGAAGGCCGCTTCCTGCGCGTCAACCCGAAGCTGTGCGACATCCTCGGCTTTCGCGCCAGCGAACTGCGCACGCTGACGATGGAGGCCATCACCCATCCGGAAGACATCTCGCTGGACATTCACCCGCTGCGCTGCGTGCGCAGTGGCGAACAGACGACCTACTCGATCGAGAAGCGCCTGCTGCACAAGAGCGGTACGGCCACCTGGGCGCGCCTGACGATCTCTCTGCTGCTCGATGAGATGGGCGCCCCCTCGCACTTCATCGCGGTGATCGAGGACGTCCACGACCGCCATCTGGCGCAGACCGCGCTGGCCGACAGCGAACTGCGCCACCGCCTGCTGATGCACAACCTGCACGCGGCCGTGCTGGTCTGCGCGCCCGACGCCCGCATCCTGTACGGCAATCCGGAAGCCTGCCGCATCCTGCGCATGGATTCGGCGCTGCTCGCCGGCCGGACGATCGCCCAGCTGGGCTGCCGCTTCATCGACCAGAGCGGCGAGGCGCTGGCACCGGAACGCGATCTGCTGCGCCGCGTGCTCGTGTCCGGCCAGGAAATGAACGACGTCGTGGTCGGCGTCCGTCACGACGACGCGGATACACTGTGGGTGCTGGTCCACGCCTACCCCGAGTTCGACACCCAGCATCGTCTGCGACACATCGTCGTCATGTTCGTCGACATCACAGACCGCAGCCGGCTCGAAGCCGAGCGCGATGCCGACCGTCAGCTCAAGACCGCAGCGCTGAACGCCATCACCGCCCACGTCGCCGTGCTCGACAAACGCGGCGTCATCGTCGAGACGAATTCCAGCTGGCGCGCCTTTGCCGAGCGCGGCGGCTACACCGGCAACATGACCTTCATCGGCGTGAACTATCTCGACGCCCTCGCCCGCTGCGACCGCGACGAGGCCCCCCATGCAGAGGCCGCGTGCGAAGGCATCCTGTCGGTCATGCTCGGCCGGTCGGCGCTGTTCCAGATGGAGTACGCCTGCCACGCGCCGCACGAGCGGCAGTGGTTCAGCCTGAAGGTGACGCCGATGGACGCGGCGCGCGAACGCGTGCTGCTCAGCCACGAGAACATCACGCGCATCAAGCTGGCCGAAGAGGCGGTACGCATCCTGGCCAACACCGACGCGCTGACCGGCCTCGCCAACCGCCGCCATTTCTTCGAAGTCGCCGAGGAGGAGTTCGTGCGCGCCCGCCGCTACGGAACGCCGCTCACCGTGCTGATGGCTGACCTCGACCACTTCAAGCGCATCAACGACCATTTCGGCCACGCCGGCGGAGACGCCGTGCTGTGCAGTTTCGCCATCATCCTGTCCAGCCTGCTGCGCGATTCGGACAGCGCAGGTCGTCTCGGCGGCGAGGAATTTGCCGTATTGCTTCCGCACACCGCACTGGACGGCGCGCGCGCCTTCGCCGAGCGCCTGATGGAGCGGGTTGCCGAAAACCCGCCCGAATTCGACGGCCAGCCGGCGCACTACACGCTGAGCATAGGCATCGGCGAACTGATGCCCGACTGCCTCGATTTCTCGGCCCTGCTGCGCAAGGCCGACGAAGCGCTCTATCGCGCCAAGAGCGGCGGCCGCAACCGGGTCGAGTACGCCCCCGGGCCGTGCAACGACGCGACCTAGGCGCGCACGACCGGCCCCGCAGCCGGATCAAGGGGATGTGACCCGCACGCGGCCCGCAAGGCACCCGCTTTGCTAGCGAGTGCCGGCGGGCGCCGCCAAGGCTCCTCGCACACATCCCATCTACTGACCGGAGATTCCCGACATGAAGGCCGATTCGTCAAACTCATCCCCGCGCAAATCGCAGGAGGCGCTGACCCTTCTTCGCGCCGACCACAAGCACGTCAGCGAACTGTTCGAGCAGTACGAGGCCGCCCGCACAAGCGCTCAGAAGAAGAAGCTCGTGCATGAAATCTGTACGGAGCTCGACGTGCACGCCCAGATTGAAGAAGAAATCTTCTATCCGGCTGTAAAAGCTGCACTGAAGGACAAGGAACTGGTACCCGAGGCGACCGTGGAGCACGCGTCATTGAAAGACCTGATCGCGCAGATCAAGGACGTCGAACCGGACGGCGAGATGTACGACGCAAAAGTGAAAGTGCTCTCCGAGTACGTGAAGCATCACGTGAAAGAAGAACAGAACGAAATGTTCCCGAAGGTGAAGGACACCGATCTCGACCTTTCGGAACTGGGCGAGCAGATGAAACAGCGCAAGGAAGAACTGCTTTCGGCCGTCGCGCAGTGAGCAACGACTCCGCGTTGCGGCTGACGGACAACGTGCCGAGTGGGCAACAAAAAAGCGCCCCGAGAGGCGCTTTTTTGTGTGGTGTCTGGCGGAGAGGGTGGGATTCGAACCCACGGTAGACTTGCGCCTACGCCTGATTTCGAGTCAGGTACATTCGACCACTCTGCCACCTCTCCGGGTTACTGCGAACTTCGTGGTCGCGAAGCGGCGCGCAGTGTAGCACAGGGGTCGCGCCGGCGGAAAGCGTCGGCGCGATTTTTGCGTGTCAGGCGCCGAGGCGCTCGACGCCGCCCATCCACGGGCGCAGCGCTTCCGGCACGACCACCGAACCGTCGGCCTGCTGGTAGTTCTCCAGGATCGCCACCAGCGTGCGACCGACCGCGAGGCCGGAGCCGTTCAGCGTGTGCAGGATTTCGTTCTTGCCCTGTTCGTTCTTGAAGCGTGCCTGCATGCGGCGAGCCTGGAAGCTCTCGAAGTTCGAGCAGGACGAGATTTCGCGGTAGGTGTTCTGCGCCGGCAGCCACACTTCGAGGTCGTAGGTCTTGGCGGCGCCGAAACCCATGTCGCCAGTGCACAGCGCCACCTTGCGGTAAGGCAGTTCGAGCCGGCGCAGGATGGTTTCGGCGTGGCCGGTCAGTTCCTCCAGCGCGTCCCACGAGCGGTCCGGCGTCACGATCTGAACCAGTTCGACCTTGTCGAACTGGTGCTGGCGGATCATGCCGCGCGTGTCGCGGCCGTAGGAACCCGCTTCCGACCGGAAGCACGGCGTGTGGCAGACGAATTTCAGCGGCAGGCCGGCGGTTGGCTGCACGGTGTCGCGCACGATGTTGGTGACCGGCACTTCGGCGGTCGGGATCAGGTAGAACTTGCCGCCGTCGCCGCGCGGCACGGCGAACAGGTCTTCCTCGAACTTCGGCAGCTGGCCGGTCCCGAACATGCTGTCGGCGTTGACCATATAGGGCGCGTACAGCTCGGTGTAGCCGTGTTCGGTGGTGTGCGTATCGAGCATGAACTGGGCGAGCGCGCGGTGCATGCGGGCGATGCCGGCGCGCAGCAGCGTGAAGCGCGCGCCGCTGATCTTGGTCGCGGTTTCGAAGTCGAGGCCGCCGAGTGCAGTGCCGACGTCCACGTGGTCCTTCACCTCGAAATCGAAGCTGCGCGGCGTGCCCCAGCGCAGCACCTCGACGTTGTCCGCCTCGGACTTGCCGACCGGCACCGACTCGTGCGGCAGATTGGGCAGCGAGGCGACGAAAGCCTGGATGTCGGCCAGCAGCGCGGCGAGGCGTTCCTCGCCCGCCTTCAGCGCGTCGCCCAGCCCCGCCACCTCGGCCATCACCGCCGACGTGTCCTCGCCCTTGGCCTTGAGCTGACCGATCTGCTTCGATGCGGCGTTGCGCTTTGCCTGCAGGTCCTGGGTGTCGGTCTGGATGCGCTTGCGCTCTTCCTCCAGCGACTGGAAGCGGGCGACGTCGAGCGTGTAGCCACGCAGGGCGAGTCGTTCCTGAACGAAAGCAAGCTGGCTGCGCAGCAGTTGGGCGTCTAGCATGGAAGGAAACCTGTGGCTGATGGAACGGATGTGAGCGGCCCCGCATCCGGCAGCCGTCGTCACATTGCAACGCAAAATTCTAACAGCGACCGCCGTCCGGGGCGGTATAGTGCCCAGGCCCCACACCTTTCACGCGAACGTCATGTTGTCACTGCGCGACTGTCTCGATCACAGCAATCTGAGCGAACTGGAAGTCGACGTGCTCGCCGACTACACCGGCCTGCCCACCATGCTGGCCGCCACGCTGGCGGGCGCCATGCTGCAGAGCGACGGCGGCGCCGACCTGATGCTGCGCATCCTGCAGGACGCGGAAAAGCAGGCCTCGCAGCGCCTCGACATGGAGCAGCGGGCACGCACCAAGGCAGCGGTCGAGCGCTTCTGCGCGGTGCACCGGCCCGAACTGCACTGAGCGCACGGCGCGGCCCCTACCGGTAGCGGTCGTCTCTCGGCCGGGCGGGAGGTGGTGCCCTCGCCGTCTCAGCGCCTGACGGCGATTGCCAGCGCCAGCCAGCCGGCGATGAAGGCAAGGCCGCCCAGCGGCGTCACCATCCCAAGTGCGCGCACACCGCTCAAGGCCATCGCGTAAAGACTGCCGCTGAACACGACGATGCCCAGCAGCATCAACCAGCCGGCAACGCGCAGCGCCCCTGAATCACGCAGGTGAATGGCCAGCAGGCCGACCAGCCCGAGCGCCAGCGCGTGCCAGAAGTGGTACTGCACCGCGGTCTGCCACACCGCAAGCATGTTCTCGTCCAGCCGCGCTTTCAGCGCATGGGCGCCGAAGGCGCCGAGCATCACGGCGAGTGCGCCGGTCAGGGCGGCGAAGAAAAGAAAACGGCGGGCATCGGCAGACATCGGGAAGATCCAGGAAGCAAAAAGGGCGGGCGACTGCGGCAGCTCAGAGGCCGGCAGCGCGATCGAGTTCAGGTATCAGTCGTTCGTCCACCTCGCGGCGGAAACGCGAAAGCCTGCGGCCGCGCACCGCGTAGATCCACATGAAGAGCGAGGCGACCACCAGCAGCGCCGGCAGACCGAACCATACGAGCAGATGGCCGGTCACGTCCCAGCCGTCCTTGACGACGCGAAGTGCATCGGCGCGCACGCCGATCCAGATGCAGGTGCCGACGAACAGCGCGGCCAGCGCCCACACCGGCCAGCTGCGCAGTCCGTAAGGCTTCTTCGCGTTGTTGCCGAACCACATCGTGGTGCGCATCGTGTGGTTGCGCATGAACAGCCAAGGTCCGCCGGTCTTACCCGGCTTCTGTATCCACGCGGCGGTCATCCGGTGGCCGTCGCGCGCACCCGAGTCGGCGTCGGTCAGTTTCACTTCGACCTCGCCGCCGACCGGCCCGACCAGGAAGAAGCGCTCGTGCAGTACGCTGCGCGACGAACTGGTGACCGGCGTGTTGTTCTGTCCGCCACTGACCGTGGTGATGGTTTCGATGCCGCGGCTGTAACCCTGGATGTCGCCGGCGAACATATCCAGTTCGTAAGGCACCGACGACACCAGCTTGCGCGCATTGCCGCGGTCCAGCGACACGTCGCGCAAGGTCTGGCGCAGCGCCAGCACGATGAGCATCACCGCAGCGCCAGCGGCCAGCAGCAGCCCGGGCATCACGTCGTCGAGCAGCTCGCGTGGCTTGCGGTAGGTGCGCACGTCGCCCACCAGCAGACTGGCAACGAGGTCGAGGCCGATGTCGGTGCCGGCGGTGGCGTAATCGAGTATGCCGGGTTCGCTGTAGTCGGCGCCGGCCACCCGACCGGAGCATGGCGGGCCATCACCGAAGCCGGCGGGCAAGGTGGTGCCGGCCGGCAGCTTCAGCGCGCGCTGCCACAAGGTGCCATGCACCTTCGGCACCCAGCTGCGCTGCCATTCGGGCGCGAAGTGGCGATCCATGACCACGCGGTAGAACTCGGGCGAGAACACGTACTTCTGCTGGCAGCGCGGGTAGAGGTACTTCTCGCAGTGATCGCCCTCACAGCTGCTGCCGGAGAACTTCGCCGTCTCGCGTGCGTCGATGCGCTCGCGTGCAGCGCGGTATTCGCCGAGGCGGCGCTTCACGTCCGGGGCCAGCCGGTCCGCATCGAAGGGCTTGGGCGACAGGCTCTGCACCACGCCGTCCATGATCTGCAGCACGGCACTGGTCTGCGCGGCAGTGTCGCGCTCGCTGCGTCCCTGCACCGCCGACTCAACCTGCTTCACCGTCGGCATGCCCGACAGCCAGTCAGTCTGCGCCTGCGCCGCGCCACTCAGCGCACCGCAGATCGCCATCAATACGAACATGCCACGCATTCCGCTCTCCCCCGGAGCATCGCCAACCGCGCGTTGGCCACGCGCGGAGCATACGCAAGGGCGTTCGCCCCGTACAGCCGCGGCGGCGCATCGCCTGCGAACCGGATGGCATCGCGATCGCGCTGCAGGCGGCGATGCCGCGGCTCGACGCCGGGCTGCCGCCGGAACGGCTTGAGCTGGCGCACTGGATGCTGGAACACGACGAGAAGGGCGAGCAGGAGGCCATGCTCGACGCATTGAAGTCCGGCCGGGGGCGCACTGCGCTAAGCTTGCCGCCCCATGCCGAACACCCTCGCCAGCGCGGTCCACAGCGACCTCACGATCAAGAAGAGCCGCTTCATCGGCTGCGTCGAGCCGATGCGCGACCGCGCTTCGGCGCAGGCGCGCGTGCTCGAACTGTGGCGCCAGCACCCGGGTGCGACCCACGTGTGCTGGGCGCTGCTCGCCGGCGGTCAGTCGGCGGCGGTCGATGACGGCGAGCCCAGCGGCACGGCCGGCCGGCCGATGCTGGAAGTGCTGCGCCATCAGGATCTGGAGGGCGTGCTGGCCACCGTCGTGCGCTACTACGGCGGCATCAACCTCGGCGCCGGCGGTCTGGTGCGTGCCTACACCGACGCGGTCGCGTCGGCGCTGACCGGTGCGGTCAAGGTGCCACTGACCAAGCTGCGCATGCTCCGCTGCACCCTGCCCTATGCGCTCGAAGGTACGGTGCGGCGAGAGATCGACACCGCTCGCGCCACGCTGGTCGACGTCACCCACGACTCGGTGGTCGCGATGACGATCAGCCTGCCGGAGCCCGACGCGGCATCGTTCATCGCCCGGCTCAACGACGCCGGACAGGGGCGGATAGGCTGGGTGGACTGAGCTGATGAGTCCAGCCGCTGCAGGAGCGGTCTTCCGACCGCGACAGTGCCCCTGATCGGACACCGCCCCGGGTCAAGCGCCTCAACGATGCGGGCATCGCGTTCGCAGAGGCGCCTGCACGGAAGGCAACGCCGTCAGGCCAGCACGCGCAGCAGCCAGCGGTTGATGTCGCGGATTTCCTCGATGCTCACTTCGTGGTCGATGTCGTAGTCGTGCCACTCGTAGGGCACGGCCAGCGCGTCGAGCACCTCGCGCGTGGCCAGTGCGCGGTCGATCGTGACCACGCCGTCCTGCGTGCCGTGCGCCAGGAAGACCGGCACGTCGGCGTTCGCTTCGCTGCGCTCATCGGCGGTCGCGGCCGCCAACGGCAGATAGCCGGAAAGCCCGACGATGCCGGCCAGCCGCTCGGCGTGCCGCAGCCCGGCGAACAGCGCCATCGCGCAGCCCTGCGAGAACCCCATCAGCACGATGCGCGACGCCGGCACGCCGCGTTCGACCTCGCGTGCGATCAACGCATCGACCAGCGCCTGCGACGCGCGCACGTCGGCCTCGGCTTCCTGCCCGGCGCCTGGCGCGTAGAGGTCGAACCAGGCGCGCATGATGTAGCCGCCGTTGCGCGTGACCGGGCGTTCCGGTGCGTCCGGCAGCACGAAGCGCACCGGGCCGACGGCATCGAGATCCAGCCGCCGGCACACCGGCACGAAGTCGTTGCCGTCGGCGCCAAGACCGTGCAGCACGATGACGGTGGCGATCGGCGCATCGCCGCTTTCGAGTTCGATCAGATTGACGGTCATTCCCACGAGGCCTTGCGAAAAGTCCGGGCGACACGGTACGGTGCGGCCGACGGATGTGCAACCGGAAGGCTCCTCCTTCCGCCCCTCAACGGTCTGTCCAGTCGAGTTGACCATGAAGCAGCCCCCGATCCCCGAGAACGAAAGCGAACGACTTGGCGCGCTGCGCGCGCTGCTTCTGCTCGACACACCGCCGGAAGAGCGCTTCGACCGCATCGTGCAGTTCGCGGCGCGCGAGTTCGACGTGCCGATCGCGCTCATCTCTCTGGTCGACGAGAACCGTCAGTGGTTCAAGTCCCGCGTCGGTCTGGACGCCTGCGAAACATCGCGCGAAGTGTCCTTCTGCGGCCATGCGCTGAGCATGGATGTGCCGTTGGTGATCGAGGATGCGCTGCTCGACGAGCGCTTCGCCGACAACCCGCTGGTAACCGGCCCACCGCACATACGCTTCTACGCCGGCGCCCAGTTGCGTCTGGCGTCCGGCCTGGTCGTCGGCACGCTGTGTCTGATAGACCAGGCACCTCGCAGGCTCGATGAAATGGATCTGGGCATACTGGGCAGCCTGCGTGCGCTGGTCGTCGAGGAACTGACCGCGCGTCCGCGCGGCGCAGGAGGCGCCTGACGTGGAGAGAAGCGCGCACCGCACACGACGCCCGCTGCTGCTCGTGATCGAGCCGGATTTCATGGTCCGGCGCACCATCGCACTGGTGGCCCGCGACCTCGACATCGCCGACGTCCACGAAACGAGTGGCAGCGACGCCGCAGCATCGCTGCTCGCCACTGCTTCCTACGATGGCGTTCTGGTCTGTATCGACGACCGGGGTTACGCCCTGATCGAGCAGTTGCGGAGTGGCAGGACGCTATGCAGCGCACGTACGCCGCTGGCGGTAACGATGAGCAGTTGTGGCGTGGAGGACGTACAACGCCTGCGCGATCTGGGCATCGATCATGTGTTGCTGCGCCCGTTCAAGGTCAAGGCCGTACTGCAGGCACTTCAGATGCTCAGCCGGGCGCGTGTCGACAACGCTGTGTGAGCGGACGCATGCGCGGTACAGTGCTGCACTTCCATAGGAGACTGCAATGAAGACACTGACCGTACGCGTGACCGCCGAGCTGCAGGTGCCGGACGACTGGACCCTGGCCGACCACGCTTCCGGCATGACGGTGCTGAAGATCGGCGACCAGTTCGTCGATTTCGACATCGCACCGCTGTCCACCCGCGACGACGAACCCGATTCGATGTGGACCGACGACGACGAGACCCTGACCAGCCGCGTGCTCGACTGCGTGATCGAACTCGACACCGACCTCGAACTGGCCTATCAACAATGAAGACCGGGCGTGACACCGGTCACGCCCCGCCTGTCTCCAGTCCGCAGCGGAGTACGTAGATACGCCTGTGTTCAACCACCACAGGAGTGAAACGATGTCCCTGAACAACCCCGCCGGCCTCGCGCTCACCGGTGCGACCGCCCGCAGCATCGAACTGCTGGAACAGGCCGAGCACGAACTGCGCTGTTTCATCGGCGACCCGGTCGCCACCATCGACCGCGCGCTGACCGAGGCGCCGGACATGGTGATGGGCCACGTGCTGCGTGCCTATCTGCACCTGCTCGGCACCGAGCCGGCCGGCATTCCGGTCGCTGCCGCCGCCCACGCCACGGCGGCGAAGCTGCCGGCGAACGAACGCGAAAGCCGCCACCTGCGTGCGGTCGCGCTGATGACCGCGGGCCGCTGGCGCGCCGCCGCGCGCGTGCTCGAAGACATCGCGATCGATCATCCGCTCGACGTGCTGGCGCTGCAGGCCGGCCAGCAATGCGACTTCCTGCTCGGCGACTCGCGCATGTTGCGCGACCGCATCGCCCGCGCCCTTCCGGCCTGGAGCATGGACATGCCGGCCTGGCACGCGGTGGCCGGCATGCTGGCTTTCGGACTGGAAGAGACTGGCGACTACCTGCGCGCAGAGCGCTACGGCCGGCAGGCGGTCGAGATCCAGCCGCGTGACGGCTGGGCGCAGCACGCGGTCGCGCACGTGATGGAAATGCAGGGCCGTCGCCGCGACGGCATCGCCTGGATGCGCGCCGCACCTCAGGCATGGGCACAGGACAGCTTCCTCGCCGTGCACAACCACTGGCATCTGGCGCTGTTCCATCTCGGCGTCGGCGAAATCGACGAAGTGCTCGCGCTGTTCGACGAGGCGGTATTCGGCCGCGCACCGGGCCTCGTATTCGACTTCATCGACATGTCGGCGCTGCTGTGGCGGCTGCATCTGCGCGGCATCGATGTCGGCGAACGCTGGCAGGCCGTGGCCGATCGCTGGGCCCCGATGGCCGCGCGCAGCCTCTACGCCTTCAGCGACATGCACGCGATGATGGCGTTCGCCGCCACCGGCCGCACCGCGCAGATGCGCAGCCTGATCGACGCCCAGGAAATGGCGCTGGCAGGCGAAGGCGACAACGCCGGCTTCATCGCCGAAGTCGGCCGTGCCGCCACGCGCGGCATCGCCGCCTTTGGTGAGGGCGACTACGCGAGCACCGTGCGCCTGCTGCGGCCGATCCGCCACGTGTCGCACCGCTTCGGCGGCAGCCACGCGCAGCGCGACATCATCGATCTGACGCTGATCGAGGCGGCGCAACGCGACGGTCAGCGTGCGCTGGCCGAAGCCCTGCGCGCCGAGCGCGCCTTCGCGAAACCGGAGCCGGACGCGCCGCGCGTGCGCAGTGCCTGAGCGCGCTCAGGACGAAGGTGGCGGCGGGGGCGGCGACCCGAGGTAGCGCTGGTCCGACCAGGTGGCCAGCCACTCGGGCACGAAGGCGACGAAGACCGCCACCAGCATGCCGGTCAGGAAGGCGTCGCCCCAGGCCATCAGCCAGCGCGCGACCAGTGCGTGCTCGACGGCGACGCCGCCAAGCAGGTGGTGGATGAACTCGTAGGCCGCACCGGCGGCAAAGATGCTCATCGCGGTACCGATGAAGCCGCGACCCAGCACATAGATGAAGGGATGCGCCGGCAGGCCGCGGCGCAAGGCTTCGCCCAGCACCAGTGCCAGCGTGGCTGGCACCAGACCTATCCACACCAGCTGCGACAGCACCGCGGCGAAACCGAGATCGCCGAGCAGCCATACCGCCAGCGCGACCAGCACCAGTTCGATCACCGCCAGCGGCCAGCCGAACATGAGCACCAGCAGGCAGGCGCCCGAAAGCTGGATCGAGATGCCGCTGGGCAGCATCTGCGGCAGCACCCACAGCAGCGACAGCACCACCAGCGAAGCCGCCCACGGCGCCCCGAGCGGCCCGGCCAACATGCGCCAGGGCCGCATGAGTGCGCTGACGCCGAGCGCCAGCAGCAGCAGACAGATTTCGATTGCGAACACACCGCCTCCCGATCACACGCCGCGCAGTGTGGCACGCCAAGACGCCTGCGTTCATGACGTGTAGCAAGCGCCCGGCATCGCCGGAGCGGTACCGGCAGTAAGCAGCAGCCGCGGGCTTCGGTTCAGGCCGCTGTCGGGGTCAGAAGACCCCTCCCACAGAGCCCCGATCCCGAGCTCCAGCCGCCGTTCGGGCGCCGACCCGTGGGAGCGGCCTTGGCCGCGACACGGCCGCTGCGGACCGCCAGCTTCGACGCAAGCTGCCGTCGGGGTCCTAAGCCCCCTCCCACAGAGCCCCGATCCCGAGCTCCAGCCGCCGCTCAGGCGCCGACCCCGTGGGAGCGGCCTTGGCCGCGACGCGGCCGCTGCGGGCCGCCGGCTTCGATTCCCGCCAGCTTTCAGCCGGCAAGACTTTCAAGAAACTGCACCGCGACGTCGGCGCTGCGGGTGCGGCGCATCGGCGGCAGACTGCGCCAGATCACCTTGCCGTAGTGCTTCTCGACCAGCCGCGGGTCGCACACCATCAGCACGCCGTGGTCGCGCTCGTCGCGGATGAGGCGGCCGGCGCCCTGCTTCATGCTGATCACCGCGTGCGGCAGCTGGTATTCGGAAAAGGCGTTGCGCCCCTGTTTCTTCAGGTGTTCGATGCGCGCTGACAGCACCGGATCGTCCGGCGGCGCAAACGGCAGCTTGTCGATGATGACCAGCTGCAGCGCGTCGCCGCGCACATCCACGCCTTCCCAGAAGCTCTGGCTGGCGACCAGCACGGCGTTGCCGGCGGCGCGGTGGCGGTCCAGCAGTTCGCTGCGCGTGGCCTGGCCCTGCATCAGCAGCGGCCGCTCAGGATCGTAAGCCGACAGCTTGTCCTCGATCAGCTCGTGGATGCGCTTCATCGCGCGCAGCGAAGTGCACAGCACGAACACCCCGCCGCGGCAGGCCTTGATCAGCGGCCAGGCAGCGCGCGCCACGGCTTCGGCATAGGTCGGCGCCGACGGCTCCGGCATGTTTTCCGGGGCGTACAGCAGCGCCTGCTGTTCGTAGGCGAAGGGGCTGCCCCACTGCGCGGTTTCGGCGTTGTGCAGCCCCAGTTCGCCGCAGTAGTGGCCGAAATCGTTGCCCACCGACAACGTGGCCGAGGTGAATATCCAGGCGCGCGGGTTGTCTTCCATCTGCCGGCGGAAGATGTCGGCCACCGACAGCGGCGTGGCGTTGAGCGCCAGAGCCTGCGTATAGACCTCGGCCCAGCGCACGCGGTCCGACTGCTCGCCCGCTTTCTCGCCGGCCTGCCAGCGCTCGACACGGGCGATCAGGTCGAGTGCGCGCTGCCAGCACTTCTCCAGCCCTTCGCTGCGCGCCGCCTGCGTTTCCAGCAGGCCGGCCAGTTCGTTCAGCGCCTCCAGCACGGTGGCCAGTGCCGGGGCGAAGGCGGGGCGTTCGTCGATCTGTGCCGCCGACAGCCGCACGTTCTCCTCGCGGAATACGAGCCGCAGGTCGCGCACCGCCTTCACCAGGCGCTCGGCCGATTCCGGCAGCTGCTTGAAGTCCTTGGCGCCGACCAGCGCCTCGGCGCGGGTGTCGCGCGCCAGCTCGAGCATCTGCGAGGTCGATACCGATTCGCCGAAAAACAGGCTGGCGGTCTCGGCAAGCTGGTGCGCCTCATCGAACACGACGGCGTTGCAGGCCGGCAGCAGTTCGGCCACGCCCTCGTCGCGCAGCATCAGGTCGGCGAAGAACAGATGATGGTTCACCACCACCACGTCAGCCTCCATCGCCTCGCGGCGCGCAGCGGTGACGAAGCATTCCTTGGCGTTCGGACAGTCCTGACCCAGGCAGTTGTCGCGCGTCGACGTGGCGTGCGACCAGGCACCGGACTCTTCCGGCACCTCGCTGCACTGCGCCTTGTCGCCGGTGCTGGTCACCTTGGCCCAGCGGGCGATGGCCTGCAGGTGAGAGGCGTCTTCACGCGAGCCGAAACGGCCCTCCTGCAGCGAGCGTTCGAGGTGGTAATGGCACAGGTAGTTGGCGCGTCCCTTGAGCAGCGCGATGCTGACCGGCACGCCGAGCGCACCGCGCACGGTGGGCAGATCGCGGCCGTAGAGCTGGTCCTGCAGCGTCTTGGTGCCGGTAGACACGATTACCTTGGCGCCGGACAGCAGCGCCGGCACCAGATAGGCGTAAGTCTTGCCGGTGCCGGTGCCCGCCTCGACCACCAGCACGCTGCGGTCGGCGATGGCCTGGGCCACGCGTTCGGCCATTTCGGTCTGCTGCGTGCGCGGCGTAAAACCGGGAATGGCGCGGGCCAGCGGGCCGTCGGGTGCAAAGGTGGCGGGAATGTCGGACACGGAGAGGGATGAAGTGCGGAAGACGGCTGAAACCGGCCCGGAGTGTACCGCAGCACCGTCGTCATCACACCGGCGGCCGGACCGTGGCGTCGTCATGTCCTATCCTGAAAACTGGCTTCGAAGAGAGAGCACCATGGATACCGCCACGCAGCCGCCCAACGTCACCCGTACCGAACACGATTCCTTCGGCCCGATCGAGGTGCCGGCAGACCGCCTGTGGGGCGCGCAGACGCAGCGCTCGCTGCAGCACTTCGCGATCTCGACCGAGCGCATGCCGCGCGAACTGATACACGCGCTGGCCGCGGTCAAGCGCGCGGCGGCGCTGGCCAATGGCCGGCTGGGCAAACTGCCGGCCGAGCGCATGACCGCCATCGTCGCTGCCGCTGACGAGGTGCTCGCCGGCCAGCATGACGACGAGTTTCCGCTGTCGCTGTGGCAGACCGGCTCCGGCACGCAGACCAATATGAATATGAACGAGGTGCTGGCCAACCGCGGCTCGCAGCTGATGGGCGGCGACTGCGGCGAGGCGCGCACGCTGCACCCGAACGACGACGTGAACATGGGCCAGTCGTCGAACGACGTGTTCCCGACGGCCATGCACGTGGCCGCCGCCTACGCCGTCCGGCGCGCGCTGATGCCGGCACTCGACGCGCTGCACGCGCAGCTGGCCGACAAGGCGGTCGCCTTCGCCGACATCGTCAAGATCGGCCGCACCCATCTGCAGGACGCCACGCCCCTGACGCTGGGCCAGGAATTCTCCGGCTACGCCGCCCAACTCGCGCTGGCCCGCTCGGCCATTGTCGCGGCACTGCCGGCCGTGCATGCGCTGGCGATCGGCGGCACCGCGGTCGGCACCGGCCTGAACACCCATCCGGAATTCGGCACCCGGGTGGCGAACAAGCTGGCCGACGGCACCGGCCTGCCCTTCGTGCGCGCCGACAACCCGTTCGCCGCGCTGGCCGGGCACGAGCCGCTGGTTGCGCTGCATGGTGCGCTGAAGACGCTGGCCGTCGCGCTGAGCAAGATCGCCAACGACATCCGCTGGCTCGCTTCCGGCCCGCGCAGCGGCCTCGGCGAACTGGCGCTGCCGGAGAACGAGCCCGGCAGTTCCATCATGCCGGGCAAGGTAAACCCGACCCAGTGCGAAGCGCTCACGATGCTGTGTGCCCAGGTCATCGGCAACGACGTCGCCGTCACGATGGGCGGCGCCTCCGGCAACTTCGAACTGAACGTCTACAAGCCGCTGATCGCCGGCGCCGTGCTGCAGAGCATCCGCCTGCTCGCCGACGGCATGCGCAGCTTCGACGCCCACTGCGTCGCCGGCATCAAAGCGCGGCGCGATCGCATCGCCACGCTGATGCAGCAGTCGCTGATGCTGGTGACCGCGCTGGTGCCGCACATCGGCTACGACCGCGCGGCGAAGATCGCCGCCCGCGCCCACCGCGAAGGCCTCACCTTGCGCGAGGCGGCGCTTGCCTCGGGCGACGTGAGCGGCGAGCAGTTCGACCAATGGGTGACGCCCAGCGCAATGGTGGGCGAACGCGCGTCGGGCACGCAATGAACTTCGCACGCGTCACGCATTCGTACCTGAAGTACCCACTCAGTCAGGAGAACGTCATGGACATCAGCCCGCATTCGATGGAAACCCTGTTCGCCCAGCTCGGTCTGCCGAACGACGCGCGGTCGATCGAGCGCTTCATCGCCACTTGTGGCCATCTCGACAATGGCGTCCCGCTGCACGAAGCCCGCTTCTGGAACCCCGCCCAGGCAGCCTTCCTGCGCGACGCCGTGGCCCAGGACGCCGACTGGGCGGAAACGGTTGATACGCTGAACACCCGGCTGCACACGCGGCCACTCATAGGCTGAAAGCCTTGCCTCCCACTCGTCACGCGGCTGGCGTAATCTGCCCTTTCATTCACTGAAGGAGAACGTCATGGGACTTTTCGACTCGATCGCCGGACAGGTTGCCGGCGCGCTCGGCGGACAATCCGGCGCCGGCGGCAACGCCGCACTGATCCAGGCCGCGATGAGCCTGATCAACAGTCCGCAGATCGGTGGCCTGCAGGGGCTGATCGCGAAGTTCCAGCAGGGCGGCCTGGGCGAAGTCATCGCCTCGTGGCTGGGTTCCGGCCCCAACCTGCCGATCTCCGGCGACCAGATCAAGGCCGTATTCGGCGCCGAACAGATCGGCGGTGTCGCCCAGCAGGTCGGCATGTCGTCGCAGGAAGTATCCTCCGGTCTCGCCGGCCTGCTGCCGCAGCTGATCGACAAGCTGTCGCCCGACGGCAAGGCGCCCGACGGAGATGCACTGCAGGCGGCGATGGGGGTGCTGGGTGGGCTGATGAAGTCGTAGCATCCTTGTCGCGGGTGGAGGCCACCAACAGGCCCCGCCGCGGCAGCCCGGATCAGGCCGAACACCCGCAGGCGATCGGCACCGATGACGCCCACCGATCTCACCATGACATCTAAAAGCCGGCCACGATCACGACGGATTCTGTCCCCCGGGGTCGTTCTGCCGCTCGCGGCATCGCTGCCGTTCTTCTGGCTCTGGTACTCGCGTTACCTCAGGATCGACTTCAATGAACTTGGCCGCCACTACGACGCGGCGACGCAGACAGTGCACACCGACGCGGCCTTCGTGTGGTGCCTGCCGGCGCTGGGTTGCCTGCTGATCGCCTTAGTCAATCTGGTGCGTACTGCGAGACGCAGGGCCTCACCCTGACAGTGCGCCGTATAGACGAGGAGGCGCCGCATCCGCCATCCCCCGCAACGCCGTCAGCTCATCGCCTGGCGAAACTGAAATACCCGCACAGCCCCACCGGCACCGCGAGCAGCGCCCACGACAAAGCGTCCCAGGCTTCGTCGCCGACCAGGGCCGACAGCAGGCCGGCGGCGGTGAGTACGGCGATCAGCAGCGGCCAGCGGAAGATGGCGGCATTCGATTTCGCGCCCTTCATGCGCCACCTCGCGCGGTGGTCGCGGCGTGCGCGACGTTGGCAGGCGCCGCAGCGGCATGCCTGTGCTTGCGCCACCACAGCACGAGCCCGCTCCACAGCACGACGAGGGTGACGAGGTCGAGCAGCGCCCACAGGATCTTCAGCGGCAGGCCGCCGTAGTCGCCGAAGTGCAGCGGCTGCGACAGCAGCAGTGCGGTGGCGTACCAGGGGCGCGGTTTCGTTTCGATCACCGCCGCACTGACCGGGTCGACCAGCGTGGCCTTCAACAGCTTGGCAGTGAGCGGCGTGTCGCCGTGCAGGAAGACGGCGTAGTGCGACGGCGTCGATAGCAGCGTGCCGGGAAAGGCGACGGTGGCAACGGCCATGCCCGGCTCAGCGGCCATTGCAGCGTCGACCAGCGACTGCAGCGGCGCCGTGCTGCCGCCCTGCGCGGCACCGGCTCCGGCGGTCTTCAGCGCGGCAACCTGTTCCGCCTGCCAGGCCTTCAGGATCAGGTCTGCCCAGGTGTTGATGACGCCGGTTCCACCCACGACCAACGCCCAGGTGACGGTGACGATGCCCAGCATGTTGTGCATGTCCAGCCACCACAGCTTGGTCGAGCGGCTGCGACGCACCTCGCCGAAATCGAGCTTGCGCATGAAAGGGGCGTACAGCACGACGCCACTGACCAGCGCGACCACCAGCAGCAGGCCCATGAAGCCGAGGAACAGCCGGCCGGCCAGACCGGCGAACAGATCGACGTGCAGCCGGTACATCAGGTGCATGAAACCTTCGTCGAAACGGGGCTCGCCAAGGACTTCGCCGGTGCGCGCATCGACCACCGAAAACTTCGCCTGCGTCTCGTCGGTGTCGGGCCGGGTGTCCATCTTGACCACCCACATGTCCGGCTCGTCCTCTTCCTTGAACAGATAGAGCGGCACCAGATCGGGATGGTGGCGGCGCGCCGACTCGACGATGCGGTCGACCGGCAGATGCGCGGTGCCGGCAGCCATTTCCGGCGCCTCGATGTGCTTGCCGAGAGCGTGGTCGATCTCATGATAGAAAACCAGCGGCAGACCGGTCAGACACAGCAGCAGCATGAACAGCGTGCACACCAGACTGGACCATTTGTGCACCCACACCCATCGCTGCAGCGAGGTGGCGCGGGGACGTACGGCGGACGTACAGGAAGCCGTGGCGGTGTCGGGCGTAGCGGATTTCATCGATGGACGGGGCCGGACTCGGGGTAGCAGGGATACGACAGCACGCCGCGACGGTGTGCAAAAAGTCGCAAACAATACAAAAACAAGAACGATTCGTAATACGATTCGTTACTCACGATTCTACCTCACCCCCGTGCCCTCCCCTGCAATGAAGAACGCCCCTTCTTTCCCGCGCCCTCCCCTTGCGCTCGCCATCATGGCGGCGCTCGCCAGCACCGTCGCTCACGCCCAGCAGACCGAAGATCCGTCGGCGCCGATCACGCTCGCACCGGTGGTGGTCGAAGCCAGCGCCGACGCGTCGGCCGCCGGCCTGCCGCCCGCCTTCGCCGGCGGACAGGTGGCGAAGGGTGCGCGTATCGGCATACTTGGCAACCAGAGCACGCTTGACACCCCGTTCAGCACCACCGCCTATACGAGTCAGCTGATCGAGGACCAGCAGGCCTCGGGCGTCGCCGAAGTGCTGCGCAATGACCCGACCGTGCGCATTTCGCGCGGCTTCGGCAACTTCCAGGAGCTGTACGTCATCCGCGGCTTCCCGCTGTTCTCCGACGACATGGCCTACAACGGCCTGTATGGCGTGCTGCCACGGCAGTACGTGGCAACCGAGTTCCTCGAACGCGTCGAGGTGCTGCGCGGCGCCAACACCTTCGTCAACGGCGCCGCACCGGGCGGCACAGCAGGCAGCGGCATCGGCGGCTCGATCAATCTGGTGCCCAAGCGCGCACCGAACGAGGACCTGACACGCCTGACCTACGGTCTGCAGACCGGCGGTCAGGACTACCTCGCAGCCGATGTGGCGCGCCGCTTCGGCGAAAACAAGGAACTGGGCCTGCGCGTGAACGCAGCCCGACGCGTCGGCGGCACCGGCATCGACAACGAACGCAAGGACTTCGAAATGTTCTCGCTGGGCGCGGATTACCGCGGCCGCGACTTCCGGCTGTCGGCGGACGTCGGCATGCAGGACCAGAACCTGATCGAGGGCCGTCCAAGCCTCTTGCGCGGCGGCGGTCTCACATTCGTCCCGCGTCCGCCGAGCGCGTCGTCAAACTATTCGCAGCCGTGGATCTACTCCGGCGACCAGACCGTGTTCGGCACGGTGCGTGCAGAGTTCGATCTGAGCGACGTCACCACCACCTGGGTGGCGGTGGGCGCGCGCCGTGGCAAGGAACGCAACTCGCTGCCCTTTCACTCCCTGGACTCGAACGGCACGATCAACTCCAGCCGCTTTGACAACTATCGCGACGAGACGGTGGTAACAGGCGAGGCCGGTATCCGTACCCAGGTGACGACAGGAGCGGTCCAGCACCGCCTGACGGCGTCGATGGCCGGCCACTGGCGCACCGAGAAGAACGAGAACGAGTTCGGCGCCGCCTTCGTCGATAACCTCTACGACCCGCAACCGGTTGCACGACCGGGCGGTGCCGCCAATCCCGAGCTGAACTCGCCGCAGACACAGCAGAAGACCCGCAGCTTCAGTCTGGCCCTCGCCGACACGATGGCCTTTGCCAACGACCGACTGCTGCTCACACTCGGCGCGCGGCTGCAGAAGATCATCGACGTTCCCTACAACGACTACGCGGTATTCGGCAGCTCCTATGACAAGACCAAGCTCACACCGGCGGTCGGTGCGGTGTACAAGCTCACGCAGGAAATGTCGCTGTACGCCAACTACGCCGAGGCACTGACCCGTGGCGGCACCGCGCCGAACACCGCGGTCAATGCCAACGAGCGCCTGTCGCCCTTCGTGTCGAAGCAGACGGAAGCCGGCGTGAAGTACGAGGACAAGCGCTTCGGCGCCGGTCTGGCGGTGTTCTCGATCGAGTTGCCGAGTGCTTTCGTCGGCGCCGACAACGTGTTCCGCGCCAGCGGCGAGCAGCAGAACACTGGCATCGAACTCACGCTGTACGGCGAACCGCTGCAGGGTCTGCGCCTGCTCGGTGGCGCCACCTGGATCGACGCCGAAATGGAGCGCACGGCCGGCGGCAGCAACGACGGCAACCGTGCGATCGGCGTACCGTCCGCCCAATACACTTTCGGTGTCGAGTGGGATGTGCCGCTGCTGCGCGGCCTGAGCCTGGACGCACGCACCATCTACACCGCGTCACAGTACTTCGATGCGCAAAACGCCGCGTCCATCCCGAGCTGGACGCGCTTCGACCTCGGCGCGCGCTACATCACGCGAGTCGCCGGCAAGGACGTCACCTTCCGCGCCCGCGTCGACAACGTGAGCGACCGCGCCTACTGGGCGGCGGCCGGCGGCTACCCCGGCTCCAGCTATCTGGTGCAGGGCGCGCCGCGTACCGCCATGCTCAGCGCCACGGTCGATTTCTAAGGCTCGCCCCCCGTTCGACCGCCACCCCGCCAGCATGATCTGCCGGGGTGGCCGGGCAGCTTGACCGGCTGCAACATAAGCAATAGCGTGCGATCCGTGCTTAAGGCCCCGCCTGCGGCGGCCGTTTACCCTGGATCAACGCGAAGCCGGCCCGGTCACCGACATGCCCACACGAAATGCCGAACCCGTCGACGGTGCCGCCGGCCTGCGTTCGCCGGCTGTCGTCTGCCTGATCGCCCTGCTGCTGATGTTGGTTGCGGCGCTGCTGCCGCCGATTCCGCTGTTCGAGGGCCGGCATGGCGCGATGCTGGCCTTTCATCTTCTGCTCGAAACCTTCTCGGTCGTGGTGTCGGCGCTGGTCGTCATCATGGCCTGGCACCGTTTCGACCAGTCCGGCGACTACGCCTCCAACACGCTCATCTTCGGTTTTTCGGTGGTTGCCGGCAGCGACCTGATCCACGCACTGAGTTACGCCGGCATGCCGGCCCTGCTGACCGAGAGCAGCACCGCGAAAGCCATCTTCTTCTGGCTGGCCGGCCGCTCGTTCGAACTGCTGACTGTCGCGCTGGTGGCGGCACGCATCGCGCTGCCCGGGTCACGTAGCAGCTGGCTGACACTCGGCCTGCTTGGCACCGGTGCGCTGTTCGTCGCTGGCACCTGGTTTCTCGACCTCTTTCCGATGACTTTCGTGCCCGGCGTCGGCGTGACGGCGTTCAAGGCCGGCTTCGAGTACGTGCTGTGCATCGGCAATCTGGCGGTGGCCGGCTGGCTGTTCTGGCAGAACCGGGTCACGCCCGACCAGCGCACCCGCTACCTTGCCTGCGCCTGTTTCGTGATGGGCATCGGCGAACTGGCGTTCACCAATTACACGACGGCGTCGGATTTCATGAACATGTTCGGCCATCTGTACAAGATTGCCGCCTACACCTTCGTCTATCGCGCGACCTTCGTCATCGGCCTGCGCGAGCCCTACGAACTGCTGCAGCGCTCGGAACGGTCGCTGCGCGAGCGCGAGCGCGAGCTGGACACGATACTGTCCAACGTGCCGGCCGACATCGCGCGCATCGACCGCGACCTGCGTTTCCGCTACGTGAACCCGATGCACGAGCTGCACCTGGGCCGGACCGCCAGCGACATCGTCGGCCGCACGGTGGACGAGGTGATGCCGCCGCAGCTGGCCGGACAGATGCGGCCACGGCTGGCCGAGGCCCTGCAGGGGCGGCGCGTGGAGTTCGACTGCCATTTCACGGGAGACGACGGCAACGCCGTCCACCTGTCATCGACCTTGGTGCCGGAACGCAGCGCCGACGGCGGCATCGACAGCGTGGTGCTGATCCTCAACGACACCACCGAGCGCGAGCGCGCGCAGCGCCGCGTACTCGACTCGCTGCGCGAGGTTGGCGAGCTGAAGGCGGCGCTGGACGCGCACGCCATCGTCGCGGAAACCGATGCTCGCGGCGTCATCACCCGGGTGAACGACAAGTTCTGCGAGATTTCGCAGTACGCACGCGAAGAACTGGTCGGCCGCAGTCACCGCGTCGTCAACTCGGGCACGCACGCGCCCGGGTTCTTCGCCGACATGTGGAAAACCATTTCAAGAGGGCTGGTGTGGCACGGCGACATCTGCAACCGGGCCAAGGACGGCTCGCTGTACTGGGTGCACACCACCATCGTGCCGCTGGTCGACGCCGACGGCGTGCCGCAGCGCTACATCGCGATACGCGCCGACATCACGACGCGCAAGAGGGCCGAGCAGGAGGCGCAACGGCTGGCCTTCCACGACGAACTGACCGGTCTGCCCAACCGCCGCCTGATGAACAGCCGGCTCGACCAGGCCATCGCCGGTGCCGTGCGCGACGGGCAGCACGGCGCGCTGCTGCTGATGGATCTGGACAACTTCAAGGAAATCAACGACACGCTGGGCCACGCCCAGGGTGACGCGCTGCTGCAGCAGATGTCGGCGCGACTGCGCAGCTGTGTGCGCGACACCGACACCGTGGCGAGACTGGGCGGCGACGAGTTCGTCGTCATCCTGGGCAATCTGGGCATCGATCTGCAGACTGCCTCACTGCGCGTCGGCGAGATCGGCGACAAGCTGCGCGAAGCACTGGCGGCCGAATGCGACCTCGGCGGGCAGATGGTCAGCTCCACCGCCAGCATTGGCGCCGTGCTGTTCAACTGCGCCGAAGACCGCGCCGACGAACTGCTGAAGCAGGCCGATATGGCGCTGTACAAGGCGAAGGAAAGCGGTCGCAACCGGCTCAGCTTCTTCGACCCGGCGCTGCAGGAGAACACCACCGCCCGCGCCAGGCTGCTGCGCGACCTGCGCGGCGCGCTCGAGCGCGGCGAACTGCGGCTGCACTACCAGCCGGTGACCGACGTCGAGCGGCGCATCACCGGCGTCGAGGCGCTGGTGCGCTGGGAGCATCCGGTGCGCGGCATGGTGTCGCCGGCGGCCTTCATCCCGCTGGCCGAACAGAGCAACCACATCCTGCCGATCGGCCAGTGGGTGCTGGACACCGCCTGTGCCCAGCTGCGCGCCTGGGCCGACGACCCGCTGCGGGCGCAGTGGACGATCGCGGTGAACGTGAGCGAGCGGCAGTTCCACGAATCCGGCTTCGTCGGACGGGTCGAGCAGGCACTGGCCGACAGCGGCGCCGATCCGCGCCGGCTGCGCCTCGAATTGACCGAAAGCATGCTTCACCGCGACCTCGACATGACGCTGGCGACGATGCGCACGCTGCAGCAGCGCGGCGTGCGCTTCGCGCTGGACGACTTCGGCACCGGCTACTCCTCGCTCGCCTACCTCAAGAAGCTGCCGCTGGACCAGCTCAAGATAGACAAGAGCTTCGTCGACGAGGTGCTGAGCGACCCGCACTCGGCCGCCATCGTGCGCACCATCCTGTCGCTGGCCGGCAATCTCGGGCTCAACGTGGTGGCCGAGGGCGTCGAAACCGAGGCCCAGATGGCCTTCCTGTCGGCGCACGGCTGCGACGCCTTCCAGGGCTATCTGCTGAGCAGACCGCTGCCGGTGGAGCAGCTGCCGGACAGCATCGCCGCCGCGCCGGCACTGGTCTGAGCGCGGCCGGACGGCCGCACCGGCCGCGGTTCTGTGCACATAACCGGCCGCCGACGCCTGCGGCAGCTTGAGTGCTGCGCTGCAGTGCCGGATAATCCGCCGGTTACGCGGTGCATCCTGCGCCGCGGCCTGCGGAAAACATCCGGCGAACCCTCGCCCCGTCATGACGAGTTACCTGTTCATCCTGCTTGGCACCGCGCTGGTCAATAACGTGGTGTTCGTGCGCATCCTCGGCCTGTGCCCCTTCATGGGCGTGTCGAAAAAGCTCGAAACCGCGATCGGCATGGGTCTGGCGACCATGTTCGTGCTGACGCTGGCCTGCGGTTCCAGCTATCTGATCGACACCTTCCTGCTCAAGCCCTTCGGCCTGGGCTATCTGTCGACGCTGAGCTTCATCGTCGTCATCGCCGCCATCGTGCAGCTGACCGAACTGGTGATCCAGAAGACGAGCCCGCTGCTGCACCAGGTGCTGGGCATCTACCTGCCGCTGATCACCACCAACTGCGCCGTGCTGGGCGTACCGCTGCTGAACCAGGCGGCGCGCCACAACCTGCTGCAGTCGCTGCTGTTCGGCTTCGGCTCGGCCGCCGGCTTCGTGCTGGCGCTGGTGCTGTTCGCCAGCATCCGCGAGCGGCTGGACGGCGCCGACATCCCCGCACCCTTCCGCGGCAACGCCATCGCCATGATCACCGCCGGCCTGATGAGCCTGGCCTTCATGGGCTTCGCCGGACTCGACTCATGATTTCCGCACTGCTCGTGATGACCGGTCTTGCGCTGGCGCTCGGTGCCGCGCTCGGCGCCGCGTCGGTGCTGTTCAAGACCCAGGGCGACCCGCTGGTCGACAAGATCGACGCCATCCTGCCGCAGACGCAGTGCGGCCAGTGCGGCTACCCCGGCTGCAAGCCCTACGCCACCGCAATCGCCGGCGGCGAGGCGGACATCAACCAGTGCCCGCCCGGCGGCGACGAAGGCGTGCGCAAGCTGGCCGACCTGCTGGGCCGCGAATACAAGCCGCTGAACGCCGAGCACGGCGTCGAGAAGCCGAAGTCGGTGGCGGTGATCGACGAAGCGACCTGCATCGGCTGCACGCTGTGCATACAGGCCTGTCCGGTAGACGCCATCGTCGGCGCCGCCAAGCAGATGCACACCATCGTCACCGACCTCTGTACCGGCTGCGAACTGTGCGTACCGCCCTGCCCGGCCGACTGCATCGACATGGTGCCGGTGGCCGAAACGGTGGAAACCTGGAAATGGCGCTACCCGGTGTTCGACCTGAAGCCGGTATCGACCGAAACCGCAGCAAAGGAAGCCGCCTGATGCTGCGCAAGCTGTTTTCGTTCAACGGCGGCGTCAAGCCGGACCCGAACAAGGGCGCATCGACGCGCGAACCGATCGCCCGACTGCCGCTGCCGCCGCAGCTGATCATTCCGCTGCACCAGCACATCGGCGGCACGCCGCGGCCGCTGGTCAAGGTGGGCGACCGGGTGCTGCACGGCCAGCGCATCGGCGCCGCCGACGGCAATGTGTCGAGTGCGGTGCACGCGCCGACCTCGGGCACGGTGGTGGCGATCGAGCCGCGGCTGATGCCGCACGCCTCGGGCCTGTCTTCGATGGCCGTGGTGATCGAACCGGACGGCCAGGACCAGCGTATCGAGCGCGAGCCCTTCGACTGGCACGCGGCGACACCAGGCGAGGTGCGCGACTACCTGCGCGACGCCGGCGTGGTCGGGCTCGGTGGCGCGGTGTTCCCCAGCCATCTGAAACTGTCTCCGGGCAAGGCCGGCGGCACCGACACGCTGGTGCTGAACGGCGCCGAGTGCGAGCCCTTCATCACCTGCGACGACATGCTGATGCGCAGCGAGGCCGAGGACATCCTGCGCGGCGCGCTGGTGATGCAGAAGATGCTGGCGGCGAAGCAGGTGCTGGTCGGCGTCGAGGACAACAAGCCTGAGGCCGCCGCCGCGCTGAAGGCTGCCGCCGCCGCGCTCGGTCACGCCTCGCTCGACGTCGTCGTCGTGCCGACGCGCTACCCGGCCGGCGGTGCCAAGCAGCTGATCCGCGTGCTGACCGGCATCGAAGTGCCGCACGGCAGCCGCTCGACCGACTACGGCGTGCAGTGCTTCAACGTGGCGACCGCGCTCGCCGTCTGGAACGCGCTCGAACACGGCGAACCTCTGACCCGCCGCATCGTCACCGTCGCCGGCAATGTGGACCGTCCACGCAATTTCGACGTCGCCATCGGCACACCGATCGGCTTCGTGTTCGAGCATGCCGGCCTGAAGCCGGACACCGACAAGCTCATCATGGGCGGCCCGATGATGGGCATCCCGCTGCCGGGCGTCGAAGCGCCGGTGGTGAAGGCCACCAACTGTCTGCTCGCCTCGTCGCCGGTGCTGTTCCCGCCGCCCGAGCCGGAACTGCCCTGCATCCGCTGCGGCGAATGCGCGCGCGCCTGCCCGGCCGATCTGCAGCCGTTCGAGCTGTACTGGCACTCGCGCGCGCGCAACTTCGGCCGCGCGCAGGAATACCACCTGTTCGACTGCATCGAGTGCGGCTGCTGCGCCTACGTCTGCCCGTCGCACATTCCGCTGGTCGACTACTACCGCTACGCGAAGAGCGAGATCTGGGCGCGCGAGCGCGACAAGGACGCCGCCGATTCGGCGCGCGAACGCTTCGAGTTCCGCAACTGGCGCGCCGAACGCGAGAAGGAAGAGAAGGCGGCCAAGCTGGCGGCACGCAGCGCAGCCAAGCCGGCGGCGAAGCCCGCCGCCACCGACAAGTCGCCGGCCGAGGGTGAAGCAGCCGCCACGCCCGCCGAGGACCCGAAGAAGGCCCTGATCGAAGCGGCGATGGCGCGCGCCAAGGCTCAGAAGGAGGCCGTTGCGGCGAAGAACACCGACACGCTGACGCCGGCCCAGCAGGCACAGGTCGAGGCCGCAGAGGCGCGGCGCAAGCTGGCCGCCGACATGGTGGCCACCGGCAGCGGCGAAACGACGAGCGAAACCGCGACGGCCGACAAGCCGACGGAATGACACCGGGGCGCGCCTGTCGCGCGCTCCATCACGACGGAACACGATGTACAACTCACCCTACCTCCGCCAGAACACCAGCGTACGCCGCGTGATGACCACGGTGCTGGTCGCCATGCTGCCGGCGATCGCCGTGCAGAGCTGGCTGTTCGGCGCCGCGCTGCTGGTGCAGATCGCCCTGGCCAGCGCCACCGCGCTCGCCTGCGAAGCCCTGATGCTGGCGCTGCGCGGCCGCCCGGTGGCGCCGGCACTGACCGACATGAGCGCACTGGTCACCGCCTGGCTGATCGCCGTCTGCCTGCCGCCGCTGCTGCCCTGGTGGACCACCGTGCTCGGTACCGCCTTCGCGCTCATCATCGGCAAGCACCTGTACGGCGGCCTCGGGCAGAACCCGTTCAACCCGGCCATGCTGGCCTACGCGCTGCTGATCGTCAGTTTCCCGGCGCTGATGTCGCAGTGGCCCGGCCTCAATGTCGGCGACTTCGCGACGCAGATGGACTGGGTGTTCGGCGGCGCCCGCGCGCTCGACGGCGTCACCGGCGCGACGCCGATGGACGCACTGCGCACCGGTCTGATGACCGGCGGCGACACCGCCGCCGTGATGCGCTCGACCGCCTTCGGTCACGTCGCCGGCGCCGGCTGGGAGTGGGTCGCGCTGGCCTGGGGCGCTGGCGGTCTGCTGCTGCTGGCGCTGCGCATCATCACCTGGCACGTACCGATCGCCTTCCTGGCGGTGATTTCGCTGGTATCGGGTATCGCCTCGCTGATCGATCCGGCGCACTACGCCAGCCCGGCCTTCCACCTGCTGGCCGGCGGCACGATGATGGGCGCCTTCTTCATCGCCACCGACCCGGTGTCGGGCGCGACCACGCCGCGCGGCAAGCTCATCTTCGCCGCCGGCATCGCGCTGATCGCCTGGCTCATCCGCGCCTTCGGCGCCTACCCGGACGGCATCGCCTTCGCCGTGCTGCTGATGAACATCTGCGTGCCGCTGATCGACATGAAGACGCAGCCGCCGGTGTTCGGCCACAAGAACGGAGGCGCGCCATGAGCGACGAGGCGCAGACGCCGGTGGTCGACGAGGCGCTGGCCGCCGCCGAACTGGCGCCGGAACCGCCGGCACCGACCGCGGCCGGCAGCGCGATGCGCTCGGCCGCACTGCTGGCCGTATTCACGCTCGCCTTCACCGCACTGATGGCGCTCACCCACGACGCCACCGAGGCGCCGATACAGGCGTCGGTCGAGGCGCGGCGGCTGGAGCTGATCGCCCAGGTGCTGCCGCGCGCCGACTACGACAACGCGCTGCTCGAAGACACCGTGCAGCTGTCCGCCCTGCCGGCGCTCGGCATCGACGGCCCGGTGACGCTGCATCGCGCACGTCGCGGCAACGAGCCGGTCGCCCTGGTGTTCGAGGCGCAGGCGCCGGACGGCTACAGCGGCGCCATCCGGCTGCTGATGGCGGTGCGCGCCGACGGCACGCTGGGCGGCGTGCGCGTGGTCGCGCACAAGGAGACACCCGGGCTGGGTGACTACATCGATCCGGCCAAGGACCGCGCGTCGCCGAAATGGATCAGCCAGTTCGTCGGCCGCGACACCGCGCAGGCGGCCAGCTGGACGGTGCGCAAGGACGGTGGCGACTTCACCTACATGACCGGCGCCACCATTTCGCCGCGCGCCGTCGTCCGCGCCGCCGGCCGCGCCGCCGCCGTCATTGCACCGGCACGCGACGCGCTGTTCGCACTGCCGGCCGGCGCCTCGGCGGACAAGGTGTTCGAATGATCGCGCGCCGCATCGCGACCGCAGGTCGCTCCCACACCTTCGGCGCCTGCCCGCCCTTGTGGGAGCGAGCTTGCTCGCGATGCCGGCCTGCATCGAAGCCGCACGCGACCGAACATCGCCGCCACCGTCTCGGCGCGGCCAACACATCGGGGATACCGGCATGAACGCTGAAGAACGCGCCGTTTTTGGCGACATCGGCCGCAAGGGCCTGTGGGAGAACAACACCGCGCTGGTACAGCTGCTCGGCCTGTGTCCGCTGCTGGCGGTCAGCAGTACGCTGGTCAATGCAGTGAGCCTGTCGCTGGCGACCGTGCTGGTGATGGCGCTGGCCAGCGGCGCGGTAGCCGCGCTGCGCACGCTGATCCCGCACGAAATCCGCATTCCGGTGTTCATCCTGATCATCGCCGCGCTGGTCACCTGCCTCGATCTGGCTTTCAACGCCTGGCTGCACGACCTCTACCTGGTGCTGGGCATCTTCATTCCGCTCATCGTCACCAACTGCATCGTGCTGGCGCGGGTCGAAGCCTTCGCCGCCAAGAACTCGCCGTTGGCCGCCGCCTGGGACGGCGCGGCGATGGGTGTCGGCCTGCTGTGGGTGCTGGCTCTGCTGGGCAGCGCGCGCGAACTGATCGGTGCCGGCACGCTGTTCTCCGGCATCGACATGATCGTGCCGGGCGCACATGCGATACAGGTGTTCGGCGACGAGTACCGCGGTCTGCTGATCGCCATCCTGCCGCCCGGCGCCTTCATCTTCCTCGGTCTGCTGATCGCCGCGCGCAACGCCTGGGTGGCGCGGGTGCAGGCGCGCGCTGCCGCACCGCACACGCCGGTGGAAGCTGCGTCGGCCTGATGGCGGGCCGCGCAAGCCGGCTCTCGCGGGCCGAAATCCAGACCATGTTCGAGCGCTGGCGCGCGGCCAACCCGCAGCCAAAAAGCGATCTCGAATACGGCTCGCCCTTCCAGCTGCTGGTCGCGGTCGTGCTGTCGGCGCAGGCGACCGACAAGGGCGTGAACGTGGCGACGCGCAAGCTGTTTCCGGTGGCGCCGACGCCGGAAGCCATGGTCAGCCTCGGAGTCGAGGGCGTCGAGGACTACATCAAGACCATCGGCCTGTTCCGCGCCAAGGCGAAGAACGTGGTGGCGCTGTCGCACCAGTTGCTGGAGAAGCATGGCGGCGAAGTGCCGAACGACCGCGCCGCACTCGAAGCGCTGCCCGGCGTCGGCCGCAAGACCGCCAACGTGGTGCTGAACATCGTGTTCGGCGCGCCGACCATGGCGGTCGACACCCACATCTTCCGCATTTCGAACCGCATCGGCCTGGCGCCCGGCAAGGACGTGCTGGCGGTCGAACACGCGCTGCTCAAGGTGGTGCCGGCGGAGTTCATGCAGCACGCCCACCACTGGCTCATCCTGCACGGCCGTTACACCTGCACCGCACGCAAGCCGTTGTGCGGCCAGTGCGGCATCGTCGATATCTGCCGCTTCAAGGACAAGACGGTCGCCACCTGAGACGGAAACCGGTGCGGCACCCTCAGGGGCGCCGCCCGATACGGATCAGATCTTCCCGTCCAGACCCATCTGGTAGTACTTGTGGGTGATCTTGTCCTGGTTCTCGAGCAGCCAGTCGATGTCCGGCTGATTGTTCATCGCCTTCTTGATCGCCTTGGCCATGGCCTGGCGGTGGATGTCGAACAGGATCTTGTGGTCGAGGTCCTTGGCGGTCGACACCATCGGGTTCAGCCACACCGACACGATGATGCCCAGGTCGTTGGCCTTTTCCTTCGGGATGTCGCCGGCGCGCACGGCGTCGAGCACGCCGTTGGCGATGGCGGCCTGCACCGTGCCCATCAGGATGTTGGTGTAGCGCTCGTCCTTGACCGTCACCTTGCTCACCATTAGCGTCAGCGGGCGCACCTGGATGTCGGTGTTCAGGATGGCGAACACGCGGGTGTGGCCCTTCACCTGGTCACCGGTCAGCGTGGCCAGCGCGGTACCGACCGGGCCGTCCAGTTCGCCGATGATGACTTCGGGTTCGGCCGCGGTGCCCGGGGGGCCGCCGGCGACCAGTGCTTCACCGCTGCGAAAGACGATGCGTTCCGACATGTTGTGTCTCCTTGGTTGTGCTGTGTGAAAGCGCCCGGTGCGGCAAGCACGCGGGCACAAGTTTCACATGATACAACTTTGATTCACATAAAGAGACGCACCGCGGAAACGTCGCCTGTTCAGTAGATCGGTGCAGGCTGCGGCAGGGCCGGCAGCACCTCGGGCAGCGCCGCGTCGCCGCAGATGAAATGAGTGATCGCGGCCACGGTGGCGGCGTCCTTCAGCACCCGGTTGTGACCCAGGCCCCAGGTGCGCAGCAGCCGCGCCTGCGGCATCGCGGCCGACAGGCGCAGCGCGTGCTCGAACGGCACCTGCGCGTCGTCGACGTCGTGCACGAACAGCGCTGGCACGCTCACCTCGCCCAGCGCGTCGATGCGGTCGATGTCGTCGAAACGGACGTTGTAGCGGTGCTCGATGCGGCGGCGCATCGCCTCACGCACGCGCGGCGAAATGCCGATCAGCGCCGAAAAGCGCAGCGTGTGCTCACGCATCGAAGCCGGCGCGCCGATGAACACCGCGCGCCCGAAATCGGCCCGCTCGCGCAGTGCCAGGCCGATGGCCGCGCCGCCCAGCGAGTGGCCGACCGCCGTATCGAAAGGGCCATGCGTGGCGGTCAGCGCGTGCAGCGCCTGCACGAAATCCGGCAGGCCGACGCGGGCGCGGCCGCTGTCCCCATGGCCCGGCTGGTCGAACCACACGACGCGCCGCCCGGCCGCCAGCAGCGAGGTCGCCAGAGCGCCCATCTGCGCGCCGCGCCCGCCCCAGCCGTGGGCCAGCAACACCGCCGGTGCGCCGGCCGGACCGGCGCTCCATACCGCCAGGTCGTGCCGGCCGGCGCTCACCGTTTCGCGCCGGGCGGGTGATGCGGCAGGCGCCACGCTGCGCGGCCGCGGCGGCGTCGTGAACAGGCGCTCGGCCTGCCGGCGCGCCAGTTCGGGGGCCACGCGGCTGGCGAAGCGGAAGTAGTGGCGCAGCACCGGCGCCAGCGACGAACCGGCTGCGCGGCGCGCGCGCAGCGGCGGATGGAGGGCGATCGAACTCATGGCAGTGCTCCCGGAACGGCGAAATCGGCGAGCAGGCGGGCAAAGGCGGCGCGCGCGCGCTCGCCGGCGCGTGCGTCGTCCATCAGTCGGGCGGCGTGGTAGTAGCCGAGCACGATGGCGAACATGTCGAAGGCAAACTGCTCGATGTCGAGATCGGCGCGCAGGTGACCGGCGTCGATGGCGATGCGCACCGCCTTGTCCAGCGCCTGCTGCAGCGCGCGGTAGTGGCCGACCAGCCGATCACGCATCGGCCCCGGCCGGTCGTCGTACTCGACCGACGCGGCGTGGATAGGACAGCCGTGCGCCAGACCGCCGCGCCGCGTCCAGCCCAGCCAGCCGTCGAACATCGCCCACAGCCGCGGCACCCCGCGCGGTGCGGCGAAGGCCGGCTTCATCACCGTGTCGGCAAACAGCTGCGCCGCTGCATCGATGGCCGCGCACTGCAGGTCCTCGCGCGAGCCGAAATGCGCGAACAGCCCGCTTTTCGACAAGCCGGTGCGTTCGGCCAGCGAACCTATGGTCAGCGACTCGAAACCGCTCTCGCTGGCCTGTGCCAGCGCCGCTTCGAGAATGACCGTGCGTGTGTGTTCTCCCTTGCCCATACGACAATAATACGAACGGTCGTGCTTTTTTCAAGGAAAATTTCGAAGCGCCCGCGCTGATCGCCCGGAAACCGTCGGCTGTTCAGGAAAAGCTGGTCTTGCCGAAAGTGTTGCGCAGGAACTCGGTGAACACCTTGACCGTGCGCGACTGCTGGCGGTGCTGCGGATACACCGCGTAGATGGTCAGCGGCGCCGGCGCGTATTCGTCGAGCACGCTGACCAGACTGCCGGCGCGCAGCGCCTCGCCGACGATGAAGGTGGGCAGCAGCGCAATGCCCAGACCTGCGACGGCCGCATCGCATGCCAGTTCGCCGTTGTTCGCACGCAGCCGGCCGCTGACCGGCAGTGCGAACGGCCGGCCCTTGTCGAGAAAGGGCCATTCGACATTGCGCGAATGTCCGTACAGCAGGCACTGGTGGTCCTTCAGCTCGGCCGGCGTCTGCGGCCGGCCGAGCTGTTCGAGATAGGCCGGGCTGGCGCAGGCCACCAGCTGGGTCGGTGCGATGGCGCGGGCGATCAGCGAAGAATCGTCGAGCTGGCCGATGCGCACCGCCATGTCGTAGCCCTCGCCCACGACATCGACGAAGCGGTCGCTCAGATCGAGTTCCATCGTCACTTCCGGCCATGTCGCCATGAAGCGCGCGATCGCCGGCCCCAGGTGCAGCGTGCCGAAGGACATCGGCGCCGACAGCCGCAGCGTGCCGCGCGGCGCCGCGTTCTGATTGGCAACGAGCTGCTCCGCCTCATCGACGTCCTGCAGGATTTTCACCGCGCGCTCGTAGAAGCCGCGCCCGGTGTCGGTGATGCTGAGCCGGCGCGTGGTGCGCACGAGCAGACGGGCACCCAGCCGCTCTTCGAGCGCCATGATGCGGCGGCTGATCAGCTGCTTCGACAGCCCGAGCCGGTCAGCCGCGGCCGTGAAGCTCTGCGCATCCACCGTGCTGACGAAAATCTGCATGTCCTCAAGCTGGCTCATCCGGCGCTCCACGACCTTACTGTCCACTCCATTGTGACAGTCTTTCAACCCACGGCCGATTTATCAACCAATACTGCGACAGTACAGTTCAGCCATCGGTTGCGGCATCAGTACGGCGCACCGGCAGACAACCCCAGACACCTTCGAAAGGACAGACCATGAACACCTCGACGATCCAGGCCTCCTCCGCTCAGCAGGCCGCTCGCAGCACCGACGCCCAACAGATCGCCGCCGCTGCCGGACGCGTGCTGCTCGCCGCCCTCTTCCTGCTCGCCGGCTTCAGCAAGCTCACCCAGGCGGAAGGCACCATCGGCTATATCGCCTCGGTCGGCCTGCCCTTCCCGGAACTGGCCTACGCCGGCGCGCTGTTCGTCGAAATCGGTCTGGCCGCAGCGCTCGTCGTCGGCTACCGCACCCGCTGGGTCGCCGCCGCGATCGCCGCCTTCAGCCTGGTCACCGCCTTCGGCTTCCACTTCAACCTGGCCGACCAGAACCAGTTCATCCACTTTTTCAAGAACGTCGCCATCGCCGGCGGCCTGCTGCAGATCGTCGCCTTCGGTGGTGGCGCCCTGTCGCTCGACGCCCGCCGCAACGCCTGAACCCGAGCCCCACATGAACGCAGGGGTGCCGCTGCGCGGCCCCCCGCAACGAAGGAGATCGCCATGAACACCCCCACCCTCAGCGCCCGCCCGAGCATCGAAACCCGCCCCGCCGACCAGCGCGGCGTCGCCGAACACGGCTGGCTCAGTTCGCGCCACACCTTCTCGTTCGCCCACTACGACGACCCGAAGCAGCGCGGCTTTTCCGACCTGCTGGTGATCAACGACGACACCGTCGCCCCCGGCGCCGGCTTCGGCATGCACCCGCACCGCGACATGGAAATCTTTTCCTACGTGCTCGACGGCGTGCTGGAGCACAAGGACACCATGGGCAACGGCTCGCAGATCCGCCCGGGCGACGTGCAGATGATCAGCGCCGGCCGCGGCATCGCGCACAGCGAATTCAATGGCTCCCAGACCGAGCAGGTGAAGTTCCTGCAGATCTGGATCCTGCCGGACGAACACGGCACGCCGCCGGGCTACCAGCAGATCCACTTCGCCGCCGAAGAGAAGCGCGGCCGTCTGCGCCCCATCGTCACACCGGACGGCGCCGAGGGCAGCATCCGCATCCGTCAGGACGCTCGGGTCTATGCCGGCCTGTTCGATGGCGACGAGGAGGCCACGCTGCCGCTGCGCGGAGATCGACACGCCTATGTGCATGTCGCCCGCGGCGAGATCGTGGTCAATGGCCTGACACTCGGCGCCGGTGACGGCCTCAAGCTGCGCCACGCCGAGGCGGTCACGCTCGCTGCGGGCAAGGACGCCGAAGTGCTGGTGTTCGACCTGCGGGCGGTCGAGACCGCCTACTGAGGGCGTGTCCCGCTGGCGTTCCGCAACGGACGCCAGCGGTGTGCACCGGCCGCATCGCGGCCAAGGCCGCTCCCACAAGGGGCGCGCCCGATCCGAGGCCGGCGCGGGGTTTCTGTGGGAGGGGTCTTGACCCCGACTGCGGCGGGCAGTGCCCGGCGCCGGGTCATTGCCGAATCAGCAGCAAAGGCCGCCTCCCACAGAGCCCCCGCTCAGGCCTGCAGCGAAGATTGTGGGAGCGAGCTTGCTCGCGATTGCTGCGGGGATCGAAGCCGGCGGCGAGCAACAGCCGTGTCGCGGTCAGAAGACCGCTCCCACAGAGGTTGCGCCTGTGGCCTGCGGCCCAGCCCGGAGCTGCGGTTCTGTGGGAGGGGTCTTCTGACCCCGACAGCGGCCTGTATCGAAGCCTGTGGACGGCAAAGGCCGCTCACACAAGGGGCACACCCGACCCGAGGCCGGAGCAGGGATTCTGTGGGAGGGGTCTTCTGACCCCGACAGCGGCGGTGGGCAGTGCGCGACGTTGGGTCAGGGCCCAGTCGGCAACATCGGCTGCTTCCCACAGCGGTCCCTCGCTCGTTCCTGTGCGGATAACTGTGAGAGCGAGCTTGCTCGCGATTGCAGCCGACATCCGTGCGGCCGGCTCACATCCTTTCGGACATCACTGCCTTCATCCACTCGATGAAGGCCTTCACCCGCAGCGGCAGATGCCGGCGGTTGGCATAGACCAGGCTGATCGGCAAGGAAGGGGCACGGTAGTCGGGCAGGATTTCGACCAGCGTGTCGTCGTTCAGATAGCGGCCGACGCGCGGCGCCTGGATGATCCCGAGTCCGGCGCGGCAGGCTTCGCGGTAGGCGTCGGAGTTGTTGACGGTGATAACGCCCTGCATCGGCACGCTCACCACCTCGCCACTGTCCGGCGACACATACTCGAAGCCGGACGGACGCGTGCCCAGCGTCTGCGCGTAATGGACCAGCCTGTGCATCGACAGGTCGGCCAGCGTGCGCGGCGTGCCGTGCTGTTCAAGGTAGGCACGGCTGGCGCAGTTGAACTGTTCGAAGCGCCCGAGCGGCACCGCGATCAGGCTGTGGTCGCCGACCGCGCCGACGCGCAGCACGCAGTCGAAGCCCTCGCGCACCAGATCGACCCGCCGGTCGGTGCTGCTCACCTCGATTTCCAGCTGCGGGTGACGCGCCAGGAATTCCGGCAGGCGTGGAATGACCAGATCGCGCGCGAACGCGAGCGGAAGATCGACGCGTAGCCGGCCCCGCAGATCCGCCTGTCCTCCGGCGGCAAACAGCGCATTCAGTTCGTCGAAGTCGGCAATCAGGTCGCGACAGCGCTCGTAATAGGCCTGGCCGTCCTGGGTGAGCTGCACCTTGCGCGTGGTGCGATGAAACAGTCTCGTACCGAGCGCGCTCTCCAGCTGCTGCACCGCATTCGACACCGTCGATTTGAGCAGCCCCAGGTTCTCTGCGGTGGCGGTGAAACTGCCCAGTTCAGCGACCCGGGAATAGATGCGCATCGCCTCGATCTGGTCCATGAGCGGCCTTATTGTCCAAATATTATGGACAGAGTAACAAAGCCAGCTGAGTTTATCTCAACAAACCCGATCAATAGACTGCATCCGTGCTGGCGACCTACCCGTCGCACACCTTCCGACCTCGCTACCAGGAGATATCCATGAGCACGAACGCAGACCGCAAGATCGCCCTCATCACCGGCAGCAGCCGTGGCCTCGGCCGCAATATGGCGCTGCACCTCGCCCGCCAGGGCGTGGATGTCGTCATCACCTACCGCAGCCATCGCGACGAGGCGGAAGCCGCTGCCGCCGAAGTGATCGCCGAAGGCGCACGCGCCCTCGTGCTGCAGCTGGACGTCGCCGACAGCGCGGGCTTCGCCGGCTTTGCCGACGCGCTGAAGTCGGCGCTCGGCCAGCAGTGGCAACGCGAACGTTTCGACTATCTGGTGAACAACGCCGGCATCGGCATCCATGCCGCGTTCGCCGACACCACCGAAGCGCAGTTCGACGAACTGTTCCGCATCCACCTGAAAGCGCCCTTCTTCCTGACCCAGGCGCTGCTGCCGCTGATCGCCGACGGCGGCCGCATCCTTAACGTGTCCTCAGGCCTGGCTCGCTTCAGCCTGCCCGGCTTCGCCGCCTACGCCGCGATGAAGGGCGGCGTCGAGGTGCTGACGCGCTACATGGCGCGCGAACTGGGCGAGCGCCGCATCACGGTCAACACGCTGGCACCGGGTGCCATCGAAACCGACTTCGCCGGTGGCATGGTGCGCGACACCCCGCAGATGAATAGCGCCATCGCCGACCAGACCGCCCTCGGCCGCGTCGGCCTCCCGAATGACATCGGCGCCGCCGTCGCCGCCCTGCTGTCGGACGGCGGGCGCTGGATCAACGGTCAACGGATCGAGGTGGCGGGCGGCATCTACCTCTGATCCGGCCGGCGCCGGGGCCCGGACGGGACGATCTCGCCACTCGCGCGACGAGCCCGGTCAGTCCCCGGTACGTGAAGCCGTAGACCGCGTAGATGGCAGATGCATGTTCCGGTAGAGTGATCAAAAACCGGACGGCATCAAGGGGTGAGGTTTTTCACATCCGTTTAATACTGTATGAATGAACAGTCAGAACATCCATAATGACGCTGCCACGCGCGTTTCAGAGCGGTCACGGCTGTCTGTTTATCCGGCACCGTCCATAGTTATGGCGCAGATTTGCGCCAGAAAACAAAGTTATACCCATGACTAGCTGGGCGCCGATTTCAGCCGACCAATTGGAAGCTCTTCTATCGCGCGAGCTGCTTCGATGCTCGCCTGAACAGCGGGCGCTCTTCGAGGGGTTTCGTGTGCCCATGCGAAAGGCGTCGATTAATCGAAATGGCGCCGTCGAGACGGTGTACATAGTGGCGCAGAAAGAGGAGTCGGTTATCTACTATGACGATGTCGAGGAGGGATTCAATCTTTCTTTGCTGGGTCCCCGTGGCGAGATCGCTGTGCAAGGTTTTGAGCAATGGGAGTTGAGGCATGCGCTCAACAACTGGGTATAACTGGTCGCCCAAGGCGGACGCCTGCGGCGCCGCTTGGCTTCGGCGTTAGGCAACAGACGTGGCTGGAGCAGTTCTGCTATCGAAAGGCGCTGGCCTCTCCATGAGCACGCCCACATTCGACTACATCGCGGAATCAACGCGGAACGAGATTCCAATCGATTCGTGGGCTGTCGTCGCTGAGGTCTATCGTGCCTATGATCACGAAGGGATGATGTTCCTTGATCTCATGGATGCCACACCTCAGTGCTTCGCAATTTTTTTTGCCGCCACAGTTAGAGCACTGAAAGCCGCTGAATCAAGAAATCCGAACTTTCCGAAAACCATATGGGAAGAGCTGTGCGAAAAGATGGAAGAGGACCCTAGGCATGTTGCCTAACCCCTCGTTGCACCTAACTGGCTACAGCAGGTGAAGTCAAACATTGGCCCCCCACATTCGTCACCACTCGTTTCATCACCAGACTAGGATGTCGCAATGAGAACTTTGGTTGCTATTTCGTTAGTTTTTGCGCTGGCTGGATGCGGCACTACCTCTGGGCGCATTGGAGAATTGCCGGCTGTCGCAAACGCAGCCTCCGCGGGTAAGGTTGTCACCGTTCGGGTTAGCAGCATCGTTGGCGCAGCCAATGGCTACACTGTTGCGCTCGACGGCAAGGATTTGTATGGCATTGGCTCGGGGGAGCACGCAGAGTTTCTGGTTCCCGAGGGAGAGCATTACATTGCGGTGAAGTGCTTCGGAGGGTGGACTCCCACATGGAAAGAGGAATCCGTAAAGTTCTTGGCAAACCCATCCGAAGCTTCCTACTTCGTCATCAGCCCAAATCTGAAGTGCGCTGACATCAAACCGATTGTTGAGGTAGAAGCCCAGAAGCTATTGCAGGGTAGCAAGTTCTTGGGTTTGGAAACCATGGTGTCAAAGTAATGGCGAGTCGCTGGCCCAACCGGGCGCTCAACCGGACCGCCTGCAAGCTGCGCTTGCAGGTCCCCTCCGCCTTCGGCTCCGGGGGCCGGTTAGCTCTACGTTGGGCGTCATGAACATGACTCAGCAGGACATCGAACAAATGGTGCTTCGTCTGCTCGCTGAGCACAGCTATCAGCAGCCAGAGCCAGGCACAACCGTAGGAACTGCGTGGTCGGCCGAGAAGGTTGGCGCGTATGTCGATCTCCTCAAGCAGTCATTGGTGCCGCCTCGGCTTGAAAGGTTCGCGCTTGCGGAGACGTACGAGCAAGTACAGGTGGGCTCGACTGAACGCGCGGACTACTGGGTGGTTGCTGAACGCGGCGAGTATCTCGAATGGTATGACCCGACGACAAACGAATTCGGTCTCGGACAGTTCGCAGCAGACGGCGACGACCTTGTTTCCATTGGCGTACGCGGTGACCTCGTCGGAGTTTTCTGTGCGATGTGAGCGCCCAACCAATCATTCCACCGGACCTGCGCGAAGAGCCGCGCAGTCCGGTAAATTCAAACGTTTGGCTTTCCTATGAACGCAAGTTCGAAAAAAGATGTTGTCGCAGCAGTGTTTTCGGAGATGAACAAGTGGGGAGAGCCACCGGACAAGAATTTTGAGGAAAGAGTTTTCAACAAGTATTCCAGCACCTCTCCCCTGGCCGTAAGGGAGGCAATTGTCATGGCTACACGACTACAAGCTGTTGTTAAGGAGAGTGCCCGCTCGCTTTACAACGAACCATATGCAAGGGTCCACGAAATAGTTCGGCTCCATATTCGCAAGTGCCTTCCGGGGCTGTCCGAGAACGCTTACGCGTATGCCGAAACTCGGATTATGCACATGTACATCAAGTAGTCAGGCGCCAGATGAAGATCAGAGGTCAAGCACATCCCATAAATCCATTGGCGCATTTCGCCCAGCAAATCATTCCGGCGGACTGTCAGAATTCTGCGCATTTTGTCGTTCGCTGAATTCAAACGTTGAGGCTGTAGAACCCCCCTCCCCGCCTTCGCGCGTTCACACGCCGTTGTTATGATTCCGAAAGATGGGTTGCAGGGGACAGACCCCGATATCTCACCGATGTATCGTCTCCCGCAATAAGTCCCCATGCCCCTCGGAGAAATCGCCAGCGAAGTCATAGGCACCGTGTTCCGCTTCGTCGGACAGGTTCTGATTGATGTCGTCGCCGAAGTCATCGTCAAAGGCCCCGGCTATCTCATCTGCCGGCTGTTCAGCAAGAACGTCGATCCGGACGGCATGCGCGTCGCGGTTGTCGGCATCCTGTTCTGGATAACCCTCGCAACGGCCGCGTGGGCGGCCTGGGGGGAATTCTCTGAAGCGGTCGCCGTGGACCGGTGCCTGGATTCCGGTGGTGCGTATGACGATCAGCTCAGGCAATGCCGCTTCAAGTAAGGGACTGCGACGCGCCGCGAGAAGCCGGAACTTCCTGAGCGACATCCCCGCGGCACGCTGCGACCGGGCGTGTCCTTCCTCGTCCGACGCACGATGCCGGCTCCCATAGGAAAAGGGCTGGCGGGGCCTGTGCCTCGCCAGTCCTTTCACTGCGTCACAGCCCCGGAATCAGTCGCGTGCGCGACGACGGGCAGCAGCGCCGATCAGGCCGAGGCCGGCGATGAGCATCGCGTAGGTTTCGGGTTCGGGTACGGCGGCGATCGCGAAGTTGTCGAGCTGCAGCTGGCTGCTGGCCGTGTAGTCGAGCACATCGACCACGCCGACGCCCAGCATGACCGAGCCGCTGCCGGTGAACACGTATTCGAAGGTCGACCAGCCGGTGTGGGCGGCATACGGCGCGTTGCCGGACTGGGTGGCCGAGGCGGCGGTGCCCAGATCGATGCGCTGGCCGTCGATCACGACGAAGGCGTAGTCCAGACCGAAGCCGCTGTCTGCGGTATCGACGGTCGACAGCATCCAGTCGAAGCGCAGGCGATCGCCGGCGGTCACGCTGAAGGTGCGCACCAAGGCCGAGCCTTCGGTGGCCTGCGACAGCGCGTCGCCGTCGAGTGCGCCGAGCACCAGGCCCAGGCCCTGTTCCAGGCCATCGGGCATGCCGACGGCGAGCGGATCGTGGCCCGACAGGTTCAGCGCGAGACCGATGTCGTCTTCGAAGGTCGCGCTGGCGGTGGTCAGTGCGACCGTGCCATTGACGAGGGCGACATCGCCCAGCGCCGTCCAGCCGGACAGGCCGGTGTCGAAGGTGTCGCTGAAGGTGGCGGCGGAGGCAAACGGCGCTGCAAATGACAGTGCGAGCGCGGGGATTAGTGCTTTCAGTTTCATCATTCAGTCCTTGGTCAGTCGGTATGTCTGGCGGGCCCGCGGTGGCAACCGCGCGGCCCGCCCTCTTTCAGATCAGTTCAGTGCGTTGCGTGCGCGGATCACTCAGTAGGCGAAGTTCGCGGCCGCGGCGGCCTGGGCGGCACTGATGCCGCGCAGCACGATCAGGTTGCGGAAGGCGCCGGCACCGGCGTCGACCTGCACGACCGCGCCGGCGGCGCTGTCGATCACGCGCACCCGGCCATCGGCCAGTGCGTCGGCACCGGCGTAGCCGACCGAAGCGAGCACGCCGCGCAGGTTCAGCCTGTCCTCACCGGGCACGAAGTCGGTGATGGTGTCCATACCGTCGCGCAGCGAGCGATAGACGAAGGTGTCCGCGCCGCCCTTGCCGGTGATGGTGTCAGCCGCGGCGTTGCCGACGATGAGGTCGTCGCCGTCGGTGCCGGTGATGGCCTGACGGCCGCCAGTGCCGCTGACGCGGGTCTTGCGTGCGGTGAGCCACTGCTCCGGCGTCAGCGCGCCTTCGGTGATGCGCACTTCGTTGATGCAGCCGAGGAAGCCGTTGGCGCTGCCGCCGGCCGTGGCGTGACCGCCGATCAGCCAGGGCGTGCCGGCAAAGCCCGCCACGCCGTCGGCCGCCTGCACGTTGCGTAGCACCGGCGCACCGGCCACGTACATCGTGGTGTCACGGCTGACCGGGTCATTGACGATGGCGACGTGCTGCCAGGTATCCAGCATGATTTCGCCGGACCAGTTGGTCTTCGAGTTGTAGGTGTTCTCGGTCAGGTAGGCGCACGACTTGGCGGTGCCGGAGATCGGATCGCCGAACACCGCGTTGCTGCACTGGATGCTGCCGGTGGCGGTGCGGGTGTTGAAGCGGCCGTTGGCGCCGTAGCGCACCTGGGCGGTACCGGGGAAGGAGCAGGTCTGGTTCTCGCTGGCGCAGCTCACCCATGCGGCGCCGCCGGTGAAGATGGTGGGCTCCCACTGGAATTCGCGCAGGTTGGACACCGCGAACTGCAGCGTGGACGAGCCCTTCCAGCCGCCGAGGAAACCCTGCAGGTCGCCGCGCGTACCGAAGCGCGACATCACGGTCATCCACTGGTTATTGGCGGCGGTCCAGTCCTTCGAGAACTTGACGATGGCTTCGACGGTATAGCCCTTGCGCAGCATGTCGTCGTTCAGCGGCGCGCCCTGCAGCGTCTGGAAGAAGCTCTGGCGCACACCCTGGTTCGAGTTGGCGTCGAAGCACACGCTGCCCTTGGCGGCAGACAGCGCGTGGTGGTCGTCCGACCACTTCGCGTCGGCCAGCAGCGCGCCGCGTTCGAGCGGCACACGCACCAGCGGGTTACGACCGGTCAGATCCTCGACCCGGCCTCCGTCCGCGACCGGCGTACCCGGCGTGCCGGTGAAGCGCCAGTGGGCCAGCGTGTTCTGGGCGCGCGCGTAGTCGTCGGCGTCGAAGGGCTCGACCGGCACGGTCGGCTCGATGTCGTCGTACTCGGCCAGGATGAGTTCGCGCACGGTTTCGACCAGCGGCTCCTCGCGGTTGTCCTGACCGGCCGCGAACTGCGGGTTGAAGCGGCGGAAGCGCTCGGCGAAATTCATCGGAATCGAGAACTCGTTGTTCTCGTCGGTCAGCACCGCAACATCGAACTGGTTCAGCGTGTTCTGCGGCTTCTGCGGCACCCAGGGCGAGAAGGACAGCGCCCTGATCTGGTTGGCGCCGAGGTCGAATTCGTAAACGCGCATGTAGCCGTTGCCGCCCTGATAGGCCATCTGGTAATCGACGACGAACTGCTCGACCTTGTTGCCGAAGTCATTCACGCGCGTGGTGCGGGCCGCGCCGTGGTTGTGGCCGTTGATCACCATGAAGATCTGGTCGTTGTCGCGGATCAGGCGTTCCCACAGCAGTTCGCTGTAGGGCGTCTGCTTCGCGGTCTTGCCGTCGCTCTCGATGGCGAGCGCATCGTGCGTGGTGACGATGACCGGCAGCGTCGGGTTGGCGCGCATCACTTCGCGCGCCCAGGCGAAACCGGCGTCCGATACGCGCCACGACAGCGCCAGCACCATGAAGCGCTGACCTTGCGCCTCGAACACGTGGTACTCGTGAAAGCCGCTCGCGTCGCGACCGCCGAAGGTGGCGTTCTGCTGCGCGCGGGTGGTCGGGAACCAGCGCAGATACGGCTCGTTCGCCAGGTTGCGCTGCGCGTCTGTGCAGTCGCTTTGGCTGCCGTTGTAGCCGCAGCCATTGGTCACGTCGTGGTTGCCGGCGAGGATGGAGTACGGCAGACCGGCCTGCTCCAGCACCTTCATCGCGTTGTCGGCCACGCCCCACTGTGCCGGCTTGTCCTGCTGATCGACCACGTCGCCCAGATGCACGACGAACGGGATGCCCAGCGCGCGCGCGTGCTGCGCCAGCCATTGCGTCTGCGCCATATAGGGTTCGCTGCCGTAGCGGTTCGAGAACTGGCTGCCCTCGGCGGGTGTCGCGTAGCGGGAATAGAACTGGGTGTCGGGCAGGACGGCGAGGCCGAAGCTGGACAGCGCATGGGCCGGCCCGCCCAGCGTCAGCAGGCCGGCCGAGACCAGCGCGGACACGGTGAGTTTCAACGTTGACATGAGTGCTCCAGGAATCTGTTTTTGGGGAATGCGGTTGGCGTCGGCTATGCCGCTAAACGATTCTCAAAAGCACGGATGACTGTGCAATGACTCCATGGCGCGCGATGGCTAGGCCGATCGGCTCATCGATATGCCTGCGGATTAGGTGAGGGGCCGCTGAAATCCGCGTCGGGCGGCGGAACTGCGCAGCGGCGCCTTGCATCGCTCAGGACGAATGCGGCGCGCGGCACGGCGACAACTGTGTGCATCGGAAGATCGGCACAGTGTGCCGGCGCAGGGTTTTGCCGGCCGGTGACACGTACCGGACCGTGCGCGCGGACCGTCGACAGGCGTTTCGTGCCGATTTGCGCGGCCGCTGTTGCAGGCCGCGAAACTTCAGGGGTTGCAGGGGACTGCTTTGCCGGGAAGGGCCGCGTTGCGCAGCCCTTCCCGAGTTCAGCCAGCGTGTGTCAGATCTTCAGCGCCTGCCGGCGACGACGTGCCATCACCGCGATGGCGCCAAGGCCGGCGATCATCATCGCGTAGGTCTCGGGCTCGGGCACGGCCGCGACCGGGCTGGTCAGCGCGAAGCCGAGCTGGGCACCGGCGAGATTGGGAATGCCGAGGAAGCTGTTCAGCGCCGCACCGGCGGTGTCCGACAGGAACAGGTTGAGGCCGCTCAGCGTGAACAGCGGAACGTCGTTCAGCACGGTGCTGCCCACCGTCACCTGTCCGAAGATGGTGTCCTGCGCCAGCGTGGTGTCGATCAGGAAGTTCTCGAGATCGACATCGACGCCGCTGCGCGACAGACGCAGGCCGCTGCCGACATGCTCGATCTTGGCGTTGGACAGATCCGGGTCGAGGAAACCGCCGGTGATCGGGAACAGTCCGACCGCATTGCCCGAGGCGTCGAAACTGAGCGAACCGGTACCCAGCGCGCTGACGCCGACACCGGCGCCGACCAGCGTGGGGGTCGCGGTCAGTACGGTGACGGTGGGACCGACAGGCGAGATCGGAGTGTTGGCGGATGCGGACAGCGGTGCTGCGGCGAGTGCCGCGAGCGCGGCGGAGACTGCAAGCTTCTTCATCATGGGACTGACGCTCCTGTGGATAGATGGATTGGATTCCGGCGGTGCCGGTGTTGTTGTCTATCCTCCCTGCACACCCGACCGTCAGCGTCGAAGACCGGGCGCGACTTCGTGAGCGCACGAAGCGTTTTGTAGAGCCGGGCCCCCCCGATCCGGTTCCCGTGTCGTAAGCGCTGTCGGAAATCGCCTACAGCGGCGACGCAGCGGCCAGGAAACGCCCGCTATCGCGACCTCGGCACGACTGCGCGACAATGCAGCCCGCCCTGCCGTCCGCCCCTGAACTGCACCCCTGCCCTGGACCACGAACCCACCATGACCATCGCGGAACTCTGCATCCTGATCGCCTGCCTGCTGCCCATCGTCTGCGCCTGGATCGCCAAGCAGAAGGGCTTCGGCAAACCGCGCCGCGAGGGCGGATTCGACAACCACAACCCGCGGCAGTGGCTGGCCAACCTGCAGGGCTTGCCGGCGCGGGCGCATGCGGCGCAGATGAACAGCTTCGAGGCTCTGCCCATTTTCATCGCCGGCGTGCTGGTCGCCGAGCGCATGCAGGCCGCGCAGGGCACGATAGACGGCCTGGCGATGGCCTTCATCGCCGCGCGGGTCGCCTATATCGGTGCCTATCTTGCCGATCGCGCGAACCTGCGTTCGCTGCTGTGGGTGCTCGGACTGGGCTGCTGCATCGCGCTGTTCTTCATCGGATAGGCACCTCGCCCAACCGGCGCCAGCGCCTCGCGGGCCGAGTACTCAAGGCTGCCCAGCGCCGACGCGCTGAACACACCCGGACCGAGCAGCACCTGCAGCTGCCGCGGACCGGGCACCGACCTCAGGCCGTGACGCCGTAACGCGCAGCCGGCACATTGGTCGACAGCTGCGGCCTCATCGCCTGGCGCGCCGACTCGTAGCGCTCCCACAGATCGAGTGCGTGCAGCGGCGGAATGGTGATCAGCTCACCGCGGTCGAAGCCCACCAGCGCGGCATCGACCAGATCGTCCGCACGCATGACGATCTCGCTCGGCAGGTGCTCGACCGGCAGACCGCCGGTCGCCCAGAAATCGGTCGCGGTCGCACCCGGCAGCACGGCCTGCACGCGGACGCCCGTGTCGGCCAGCTCGTGGTGCAAGGACTGGGTCAGTGCGGTCACATAGGCCTTGCTCGCGCCATACACGCCGTTCAGCGTCTCCGGCGCGATGCCGACGACGGACGAAATATTGATGATGGCGCCGCGGGCGCGGGCGACGAAGCCGGGTACGGCGGCATAGGTGAGGCGGGTGAGCGCGGTCACGTTGAGATCGATCAGGCGCTCCATGTCGTCGACATTGCTTTCCAGCAGCGGCGTGTGGGTGCCGACGCCGGCATTGTTCACCAGCAGCGTGATGCTTGCGTCCTGGCGCAGCGTCTGTTCGACCTCGCGCAGGCCGGTGCGGTCGTTCAGATCGGCAACGATCACTTCGACCACGCGCTGCGTGTCGCGGGTAATGCGGCCGGCCAGCGCGTTGAGCCGCTCGCGATTGCGGGCGACCAGGATGAGGTCGTAGCCACGACGGGCGAGGCGGTCGGCATAGAGGGCGCCGATGCCAGACGAAGCGCCGGTGACGAGAGCAGTGCCTTGATGGATGCGGGACATGACGGTTCTCCTGTGTGGTGTGAAGGTGAGGTCATGCTAGAGCCGCTTGCGTATGTCTCAAATGACGATTATGGTTAGTTTTTAAGACACCATCGGAGAACCGCCATGCACCAGATCGGATTCGTGCTGACCGAAGGCTTCCAGCTCATGTCGCTGGCCACCCAGACCGTGTTCGAGTTCGCCAACATCGTGACCGGCGAGCCCTTCTACGCGTTGGAGAACTACTCGGTCACCGGCGGCAACGTGCGTTCGTCCGGCGGACTGCAGGTGGCGACCCGCGCGCTCGGCGCCGACAGCCGCGCCGACACCTGGATGCTGTCGGGCGTCATCAACCCGCTCGACCAGCCTGTGCCGGCAGCGCTGCGTGACTTCGTGCGCGGCGCCGGCCGTCACGCACGGCGCGTCGCCGGCGTGTGCACCGGCGCCTTCGTGCTGGCCGAGGCCGGCCTGCTGGACGGCCGGCGCGCCACCACGCACTGGGCCTTCGCGCGCGAGATGCAGAAGCGCTTCCCCGACATCCGGATGGAGGACGACCGCATCTTCGTCATCGACGGTCCGCTATGGACCTCGGCCGGCATGACCGCCGGCCTCGACCTGGCGCTGGCCATGGTCGAGAAGGACCTGGGCGAAGAGGTGGCGCGCTCGGTTGCGCACAAGCTGGTGATGCATCAGCGCCGTTCGGGCGGCCAGACCCAGCACTCGGAAATGCTCGATCTGGCGCCCAAGTCCGACCGCATCCAGAGCGCGCTCGACTACGCGCGCCGCAACCTGAGCCGCCCTCTTTCGGTCGAGGAACTGGCCGAGGCGGTGCACCTGAGCCCGCGCCAGTTCAGCCGCGTATTCACGGCCGAAACCGGTCAGTCGCCGGCGAAGGCGGTCGAAGGACTGCGGCTGGAGGCAGCGCGCCTGATGATCGAACAGAGCCGCCACCCACTGGACGTGATTGCGCGCGAAACCGGTTTCCGCGACCGCCGCCACATGCGCGAAGCCTTCATGCGCGGTTTCGGCGTGCCGCCGGCGGCCGTGCGGCGCGGTACGCGGGCTGCGGCGTAAGCGCGCAGCGGCGCCGTCTCATTCGAGTTCGATCACGATCTTGCCGCGCGCCTCGCCCGAACGCAGCCGCGCATGCGCGGCCTCGACGTCGCCCAGCGTGAAGCGGCAGTCGTCACGCCGCACACGCAGTTCGCCGGCCGCGGCCATGCGCGCCGCCTCGGCGAGGATGGCGCCATGGTGGGCGCGCCCTTTGCCGGTCAGCAGCGGCAGCAGCGTGAACACGCCCGAATAGCTGGCGGCACGGAAGGACAGTGGCGCCAGCGCGTGCGTGCCCCAGCCCAGGCAGCTCACCACGTGTCCGCCATAGGTGCGCACTGCCGCGAACGAGGCATCCAGCGTCGCGCCGCCAACCGTGTCGTACACGACATCAAACCCTTCGCCTGCCGTGTGTTCGCCCACATAGTCGGCGACCGCACTGTGGCGGTAGTCGATGGGCACGGCACCCAGGCGCCGCATCGCTTCCATGTCACGTGCCGACACCGTTGCATGGACGCGCGCGCCGCGCGCAACGGCGATCTGCACCGCCACGTGACCAACGCCGCCCGCACCGCCATGAATCAGCACGCGGTCACCCCGCTTCACCCGGGCGCGGTCAACCAGCCCCTCCCACGCGGTGATGAAGACCAGCGGCAGCGCCGCCGCGTCCGCCATCGACAGCGCCGCCGGCTTGAGCGCCAGCAGATCGGCGTCGACGGCCTGATACTCGGCCAGTGTGCCGGGCACGCCGCCGACGCCGCCGGTCATGCCGAACACCGCATCGCCCGTGCGGAAGCGCGTCACGCCCTCACCCACGGCCAGCACGGTGCCGGCCATGTCCATGCCCAGAACGGCCGGCAGCGGATGTCGCGCGTGCGCCGCCTTGCCGGCACGTATCTTGGTGTCGAGCGGATTGACGCCGCTGGCGGCGATCTTCACCAGCACCTCGCCGGGCGCCGGCTGCGGCCGTAGCTGCTGGCGACGAACGAAGGGGCCATCGATGGCTTCGACGGTGAGAACCTGCATGGTGGGGGTGTGGGCGTACATGGCGTTCGCTCCGCGGTCGTTGAAAGTGGCCCATTCTTTTCCATGCACCGACGCATGTACATCCAATAAAATGAACATCTTCCATTCAGAATTGCATGGGCCGTAGCCGACATGGAGTGGAGCGACCTGAAGATATTCCTCGCCATCGCCCGGGCCGGAACGCTCGGCGGCGCCGCGCGCCTGACCGGGCAGACGCAGCCGACGATGGGCCGGCGCCTGCGGGCGTTCGAAACCGCTGTCGGCCACACGCTGTTCCAGCGCACCAGCGACGGTCTGGTGCTCACCGATGCCGGGTCAACGGTGCTGAGTCATGCGGTCCGGGTGGAAGAGGACATACTCGCACTGGAGCGTGCGCTGGCAGGTAGCGCCGGCGTGCTGGAAGGTCTGCTGCGGATTTCGTCGTCGGACTGGTTCGGCGCGCATGTGCTGAGTCCGCTCATTGCGAGCTTCCGTCAGACGCATCCGGGCGTTTCGGTCGAACTGGTCACCGACAGCCGCCTGTTCAGCCTCGCCCGACGGGAAGCCGATCTGGTGTTCCGCATCACGCCGTTCGACGAGCCCGACATCGTCCAGCGCCGGCTGATGCGCCTCGACTACGCGGTCTATGCCGCGCCGCAGGTGCCGGTGCCGGTGGCCGGCGATGGATCCGGCTGCGTGCTGATCACGATGGACAGCGCCTTCGCCGACATTCCTGACGCGCTGTGGCTGCGCCGGCAGCTGCCCCGCGCCCGCATCGGTTTTGCCAGCAACAGCAGGGAAGCGCAGGCCACGCAGTGCGCTGCGGGCGCCGGTATCGCGGTGCTGCCCTGCCTGCTCGGCGATCGCGTAGCCCACCTGCGTCGCATCGATCTGGGCGAAACTCCACCGGGCCGTGACGTCTTCATCGGCTATCACCGTGACCTGCGCCATCTGACGCGGCTACGCGCCTTCATCGACCACGTCTCCGCACAACTTGGCGTGCAGGAGAGTGCGCCGTAAGGGAGCGGCGCGGCTCAGCGCCGACGCCCGCGACCGGGCACCGGCGCCGGCTTGTCCGGCAAGCCGAGTGCCGCACGCGACAGTCGGTCCGCGTCGCGATTGCGGTGGCGCGGCACCCATCTGAGTTCGACCGCGTCGAAGCTCGCCAGCACGGCGTCGACACCCTGGAGCCGGTCACGCAGGACATCGACCGCCGTCTGTTTCTCGCCTTTCAGGTGGCGCACGACGAAGTCGCTGTCGCCGGTGACGAGCAGCCGGCGGGCGCCTTCGGCGTGGGCGCGGTCGAGCGCCACGCGCAGCGCCTCGAGTTCGGCTTGGTTGCTGCAGCCGTGGCGGCTGCCGGGTCGGGACAGTTCGATCCGCCGGCCGTCGGGCGCGATGATGAGCGCACCCAGGCCGAGACGGCCCGGATTCGGCAGCGCGCAGCCGTCGAACCACAGTTGCCAGAGGTCTGCATCGGCTTGCCCGGCGTGCGGGTCGGGGGGTGAGGACACGGTGTGGCGGGGCAGTGCAAAGCCCGATGTTGCCACGTGCGGCGCAGGTCCATGCAGCTGCGTGGCGACCGGGCCGGCTTCCCCTATAATCCGCCCTCCCCCAACCGGCCGGATGCCGGAATTCTGGAGACGCACATGGGCTTTCTCGCCGGCAAGAAAATTCTGATCACCGGACTGCTGTCCAACCGTTCGATCGCCTACGGCATCGCCCAGGCCTGTCACCGTGAAGGCGCCGAACTGGCCTTCACCTACGTGAGCGACCGCTTCGTCGACCGCGTGGCCAAGATGGCCGCGGAGTTCGGTTCCGACATCGTGCTGCCCTGTGACGTCAGTGACGACGCGCAGATCACTGGCCTGTTCGACGAACTGGCGAAGAAGTGGGACGGGCTGGACGGCCTGGTGCACTCGATCGCTTTCGCGCCGGGCGAAGCGCTGGACGGCGATTTCCTCGACGGTCTGTCGCGCGAAGCCTTCCGCACCGCGCACGAAGTGAGCGCCTACAGCTTCCCGGCGCTGGCCAAGGCCGCGCGCCCGATGATGCAGGGCCGCAATGGCTCGGTGCTGACGCTTTCCTACCTGGGCGCGGTGCGCGCACTGCCGAACTACAACGTGATGGGTCTGGCCAAGGCCAGCCTGGAGGCGTCGGTGCGCTACCTCGCGGCCAGCCTCGGCCCGCAGGGCATCCGTGCCAACGCGGTGTCGGCGGGTCCGATCAAGACGCTGGCCGCTTCCGGCATCGGCAATTTCGGCAAGCTGCTGGCCTATAACGAAAAGAACGCACCGCTGCGCCGCAACGTGACCATCCAGGAAGTGGGCAACGTCGCCGCCTTCCTGCTGTCCGACCTCGCCAGCGGCGTGACCGGCGAAATCACCTATGTAGACGCCGGCTTCAGCCAGACCGCACTGACCGCGGTGGATTGATCCGTTCGCTGCGGCCGGACGGCCGCAGCGTCACATCCCGCCTGTATCCTTCTTGCATCCGGGGGCGCCCGCCCCCATCTTCGTCCGGGTCAAACCGGTCACTGGAGGCAGGAAATGCGCAAGTTGTGGATGTCTTTGCTCGCTCTTCTCACCGTCACGCTGCTGTCCGGCTGCGGCTACAACACGCTGCAGTCGGGTGACGAGCAGGTCAAGGCCGCCTGGGCCGAGGTGCTGAACCAGTACCAGCGCCGTGCCGACCTGATTCCCAATCTGGTCAATACGGTCAAGGGTTTCGCCGAGCAGGAGAAGGAAGTGCTTACCCGCGTGACCGAGGCGCGCTCGCGCGTCGGCGCCATCCAGGCGACACCCGAACTGCTGAACGATCCGCAGGCCTTCGAAAGATTCCAGGCCGCCCAGGGCGAACTGTCGGGCGCGCTGTCGCGCCTGCTGGTGGTGACCGAGAACTACCCGGACCTGAAGTCCGACGCCAATTTCCGCGATCTGCAGGCGCAGCTCGAAGGCACCGAGAACCGCATCGCCGTCGCCCGCAACCGCTACATCAAGGCGGTGCAGGAGTACAACGTGACGGTGCGCTCCTTCCCGAGCAACCTGACCGCGATGATGTTCGGTCATCAGGTGAAGCCGGGTTTTACGGTCGAGAACGAGGCCGCGATATCGCGTCCGCCCACGGTCGATTTCGGCGGTGCGGCGCCGAAGCCGGCGCAATAAATAGATGAACTGGATGCGTGCCCTGCGCGCCGGCCTCGGCGCGCTGTTCCTCGTCGCCACCAGCGCCCTCGCGCAGCTCGCGGTGCCGCCGGTCGCCCGCGTGAGCGACCAGACGGCGACGCTGAGCGGTGCCGACATCGCCGCGCTGGAGCGCACGCTGCAGGACTTCGAACAGCGCAAGGGCAGCCAGATCGCCGTGCTGGTCGTGCCGAGCACGGCGCCGGAGACGGTCGAGCAGTACGCGCTGCGCGTGGCCGAGACGTGGAAGCTCGGGCGCAAGGGCGTCGATGACGGCGCCCTGCTGCTGGTGGCCAAGGACGACCGTGCGCTGCGCATCGAGGTCGGCTACGGGCTAGAGGGCGCGCTGACCGACATCGCGGCCAAGCGCATCGTGTCCGACGTAATCGTGCCCTACTTCCGCCAGGGCGATTTCGCCGGCGGCATCCGCGCCGGCGTGGATCGCATGATAGGCGTCATCGACGGTGAGCCGTTGCCCGAACCATCGCGCGCCACGGCAGGCGGTGAAGGCGGTATCGAACAGTACGCGCCCATGCTTTTCATCGTCGCCCTAGGCCTTGGCGGCGTCCTGCGCGCCATGCTGGGTCGGCTGCCGGGCGCACTGGCGACCGGCGGTGTGGTCGGCTTCATCGCCTGGATCGTGGTCGGGCTGCTGCCGATCGCCATCGTCGCCGGCATCGCCGCGCTGTTGATCACGCTGTTCGGCGGCGGTCGCGGCATCGGCGGCTTCGGTGGCGGCGGTGGTTTCGGTCACGGCGGCGGAGGCGGCTTCGGCGGCGGAGGTGGTGGATTCGGAGGCGGCGGCGCCTCGGGACGGTGGTGACATGATCGGACGTTTTTTCAGACATCTGTTCGCCCTGCCCTGGGCGCTGCGCCGCGCCTTGCCGGCGCGTACGCTGGAGGCGATCGAGCTGGCGATCGAGGCAAGCGAAGCGCGCCATGCCGGTGAACTGCGCTTCGTCGTCGAGAACGCACTGCACCCGCTCGCGGTGTTGCGTGGCCAGAGCGGGCGCGAGCGCGCGATCGAGGTGTTCTCGGCACTGCGCGTCTGGGACACCGAACACAACAGCGGCGTGCTCATCTATCTGCTGATGGCCGATCACGACATCGAAATCGTGGTCGATCGCGGCGTGCGCGCCCGCGTGCCGGACGCGCACTGGACGGCCTTGTGCACCGAACTGGAGACGCGTTTTCGCCGCGGCGAATTCCACGACGGCGCACTGCACTGCGTGCAGGCGATCACCACGACGCTGGCGCAGCACTTTCCGGGCACGGGCGCAAAGAAGAACGAACTGCCGGACCGCGTTCTTGTCCTGTAAGGTCCGGGGCCGCTGTCACGGGGCCCCAACGCGGAGAGCGTCTTGCTGAAGTTTTTCGAAACACGGATCGATCCCTACCCCGCCGGCCAGCCGCCGACGCCACCGCACGACCTGTTCGCGTTCCTCTGGTCATGCACGCAGGGCATGCGCGGCTATATCGCGGCGATGACGGTGTGCACCGCGCTGATCGGCGTGTTCGAAGCAATGCTGTTCGCCATGCTGGGCGACATCGTCGACTGGCTGGGCAAAACGGAACCGGCCCGGCTGTGGGCGCAGGAGGGCGACACGCTGCTGCTGCTCGCCGGCATCCTGATCGCCAGCCCGCTGGTGATTGCGCTGCAGACCCTGATCAAACACCAGGCGCTGGCCGGCAGTTTCCCGATGCGACTGCGCTGGAATTTCCACCGCCACATGCTCGGCCAGAGCATGAGCTTCTACCAGGACGAATTCGCCGGCCGCGTCGCCGCCAAGGTGATGCAGACCGCGCTGGCGGTGCGCGACACGTGGATGATCGTGGCCGACATCCTGGTGTTCATCATCATCTACTTCGTCACGATGGTGACCGTGGTGGGCGGCTTCGACCTCACACTGCTGCTGCCTTTCGGCGGCTGGCTCGCGCTGTATGTGGGCGCGATGGTGTATTTCGTGCCGCGTCTGGGCAAGGTGGCGCAGTCGCAGGCCGACGCGCGCTCGCTGATGACCGGTCGCATCACCGACGCCTACACCAATATCGCGACGGTGAAGCTGTTCTCGCATACCGACCGCGAGTCGGATTACGCACGCGAGGCGATGCGCGAATTCATGCGCCCGGTCAATGCGCAGTTCAGGCTGGTCACCGGTTTCGAGGTGGTGAATCACATCCTGAGCATGGCGCTGATCGCATCGACCGCCGGCATGACCCTGTGGCTGTGGATGCAGGGTCAGGTCGGCGTCGGCGCGGTGGCGGCCGCGACCGCGATGGCGCTGCGGCTGAACGGCATTTCGCACTGGGTAATGTGGGAACTGGCGTCGCTGTTCGAACAGGTGGGCACCGTGCGCGACGGCATCAATACGCTGTCGCGCGCGCAGTCGGTGGTGGACCGGCCCGGCGCGCAGCCGCTGCACGTGACGCGCGGCGACATCCGCATCGAGGACGTCACCTTCAACTACGAAAAGCCGCGCGGCCAGGACGGTGGCGCGGTCATCGACCGGCTCACGCTGCACATCCGCCCGGGCGAAAAGATAGGCGTGGTCGGCCGCTCGGGTGCCGGCAAGACCACGCTGATCAACCTGCTGCTGCGCTTCCACGACCTGCCGTCCGGCCGCATCCTGATCGACGGGCAGGACATCGCGAACGCCACCCAGGACAGCCTGCGCGCGCAGATCGGCATGGTGACCCAGGACACTTCGCTGCTGCACCGCTCAGTGCGCGACAACATCCTGTACGGCCGGCCGGACGCGACCGACGCCGACATGATCGCGGCCGCCAGGCGCGCCGAGGCGCACGACTTCATCATGGGTCTGGTCGACCCGAAGGGCCGCCGCGGTTACGACGCCCACGTCGGCGAACGCGGCGTCAAGCTGTCCGGCGGCCAGCGGCAGCGCATCGCCATCGCCCGCGTGATGCTGAAGGACGCGCCCATCCTGCTGCTCGACGAAGCGACCAGCGCGCTCGACTCCGAGGTCGAGGCGGCCATCCAGACCAGTCTTTACCGGCTGATGGAAGGCAAGACCGTGGTGGCGATCGCCCACCGGCTGTCGACCATCGCGGCGATGGACAGGCTGATCGTGATGGACCGCGGTCGCGTCGTCGAAGAAGGCGACCACCGCAGCCTGCTGGCCTGCGGCGGGCTGTACGCCCGGCTGTGGGCACACCAGAGCGGCGGTTTCCTCGGTGCCGAGGTGGATGCCGAGGTAGACGAAGACCCGGCGCAGCCGGTCGAGGTCTGACTCAGGCGGCGCGGCGGTCGGGGAAGGCAATCACCTCGGCCCGCCGACGCCGCTCGACGCGCGGCGGCACCGCCTGCAGCGTCGCACCATCGTTGTCCGCATTGCCGCCGGCCGCCTGCCAGGCGACGGCCGCGGCGAGCTGCGTTTCCCACGAAATGAGGTAGAACTGCCCGTGCTCGATCAGTTCGAGCGGCGGGATGAATTCGGATTCGAGTGCGTTCGGCAGAAACGGCAGATCGGCGATATGTGACATGGACCATCCCCCTCGTTGTGGATGTCTGAACTCCAACAATGCAGGCAGCATGACACGGCTGCTTGACGGAAAGATTTCAGTCTAGGAAGTCGACGCGGGGATTTCCTGTCGCAGTGCAACGAAAACGTCGATTGCGGGAACCGGTCCCGGGACTGCGCGCTGCCGGCTGCAGATCCGGGGCGCTCCCTGTGGGGCGCGGCCTTGGCCGCGACGCGGCCGCTGCGGTCCGCAGGCTTCGATCAAGGCAGCTGTCGGGGTCAGAAGACCCCTCCCACAGAACCCGGTTCCGCCCGCAGGTCGCACGCGCCCCCTGTGGGAGCGGCCTTGGCCGCGACGCGGCCTCTGCTGTCCGCGGGCTTCGCTTCAGGCCGCCATCGCGAGCAAGCTCGCTCCCACAAAAGCCCGGCCGCGGCGGCTGCGGCCTGCGGGCTTGAAGTCAGGCCGCTGTCGCGGTCGCCGAGCCGCTCATGCAAGACAGCGACGCCGGGCAAAAAAAAGCCCTGCACGATGGCAGGGCCTCTTTCGTCCGCCGACCGCCCGAGCGCGCGGTCGGATCGGGCTGCTTACTTCACGCGGTTCTTGTACTCGCCGGTGCGGGTGTCGATTTCGATCTTGTCGCCGATATCGCAGAACAGCGGCACCGCCACTTCGTAGCCGGTGTTGATCTTGGCCGGCTTGAGCACCTTGCCCGAGGTGTCGCCCTTGACGCCCGGCTCGGTGTAGATGATTTCACGCACGACCGAATTCGGCAGTTCGACCGAAATGGCGCGACCTTCGTAGAACACGACTTCGCAGGCCATGCCGTCTTCGATGTAGTTCAGCGCGTCGCCCATGTTCTCGGCTTCGACTTCGTACTGGTTGTAGTCGGCATCCATGAAGGTGTAGAGCGGATCGGCGAAGTACGAGTAGGTGACTTCGCGACGCTCCAGGATGACCACGTCGAACTTGTCGTCGGCCTTGTAGACCGTCTCCTGACCGGAGCCGGTCAGCAGGTTCTTCATCTTCATCTTGACGACGGCGGCGTTGCGGCCCGACTTGTTGTATTCGGCCTTGAGTACGACCATGGCGTCGTTGCCAATTTTCACGACGTTGCCGGCGCGCAGTTCCTGAGCGGTTTTCATGCAGTGTTCCTGTGGGGTTGAGGCCGCCATGCGAACCTTTGCAACCCCTGTTGCAACGCCCGTCGCGGCAAACCCGGCATTATATAGGTGTCTGATTAAACAACACAAGCTGGGTTGCGAGGTCGCTTGTGGCCGCTAGCCGGGTCGCCCAGTCTCGTGCGTGCGCGGTCAGCAGCGGCAGGTCGGCAAGCGCCGCCAGCCAGTCTGCCGGTGCGATCGCCGCCCCGCCGCTCCAGCCGTGATGCAGCGCGCGCAAGCGTGCTGCCGGCGCCGGGTCGAGGCCGGCCGAATAGCGGTCGAGAAAGGCATCGAGCTTGGTCAGATGCGCCCCCTCGTCCTGCGGATAGATGTGCCACAGCAGCGGACGGGCCGCCCACTGCGCGCGGACGAATGAATCCTCGCCGCGCACGATGTTCAGATCGCAGTGCCAGAGCAGTGCGTCGTAGTCGTCCTGGTCCATGAAAGGCAGCGCGCAGATCCGCAGCGCGCCGCGTCGCACTTCGTCGCCAGCCACCAGCGGCCGCGCCAGCACGCCGGCCAGCGCGATCAGTGCCCTGCCCTCAGGCACCCATAGCTGGGTCGGCAGAGCGCGTGCAGCCAGCGCGTCGACCAGGGTTGAAATCGACGGGCTTTCATAGCTGAACAGCGACACCTGTAGCGCTCCGGGCTGCGGCCGCATGCCGACACGCGCCCAGGTCGCCTGCTGCAGCGCGGCATCCGCGCGCCAGGTGTCGCGTCGAGTGAACAGGTCGCGCTCTCGCAACAGGCCGCCGGTGCGCGCGCTGAAACCGGGGAAGAAAAAGTGCTTGGTCAGGCCGGTCGCCGGGTCCTGCGAGGCGAGGCCGTGACAGCCGTCCGCCCATTCCTCGGCGGTCAGGTATTCGAGATTGATCCAGCGCGGTGGCACCGCCAACGCCGCCATCGCAGCGACGAAGGCCGGCGGCAGATGGCAGGCGAAGGCTTCGATGACGCAATGTGCGGGTTCGCAGTCGGGCAGCTCATCGGTCCAGTGCCTCACCTCGACGCCCGGCTCGTCGGCGCCCTGCGGCTTGATCCGCGCCAGCGCCTGTGGCGCGTCCGTCCAAAGCCTTACCGTCCAGCCGTGCTCGCGCGCCAGCGTGCGAGCGAGGCGCCAGCACACGCCGGCATCGCCGAAGTTGTCGACGACGCGGCAGAACAGATCGCAATCCGGGCGTGGCAGGTGCTGCATCGTTGAGGAATCTTCACAAAGAGGGTGCGACATGCCTTCAAGTCCGCGAGTCAAACGTCGTAATCAGCAGAGCAGCAGCGATCAACCACCGTCAAACAGTATCAGGAGTCCCGTCATGTCCATGCCGCGCCCGACGTCCGAAACACTGGGTTTTCGCCATCATCGCCGTCCGCTGAAGTCCGACGAGCGCATTCCGGCCATGCCGAGCCTGCTTGACCAGATCGCGCAGATCAACGCGATGACGATGGTGGCCGAGGCCGATGGTGACGCCGACAACGACAGCTGGCAGGACGCCGACGGCGACGAGGACGACGACGGGAGCTGAGGCTCGCCGATGAGCGCCCTGCGCAGCTTGCAGACAGACACAAGCTTCATGGCGCCACCTCTTCAGTAGGCGGCGTGCGGAGCCGTTAACAGGTCATCGTCCACAGGACCTGACACATGCGCGACGCGTCGAACGCCACCCTGGAGGGCTGGGTCGCTTTCATGAGCGACAAGCCCCTGCCGGTACTTGCCCGCACCACCCGCGAACTGGCTCTGTTGCGGGAGGCCGAAAACACGGTCAGTGCCCGCACCATCGCCCAGGTCATCCTGCATGACCCGCTGATGACGCTGCGCGTGCTCGCCTTCATCGAAGCGAAGCGCGGCCGCAGCCAGCATACTGACATCACGACCATTGAGCGGGCACTGATGATGATAGGCATCACGCCCTTCTTCAATCATTTCGAGTCGATGCCCACGCTGGAAGAGCACCTGCGCGATCATCAGCAGGCACTGCTCGGCGTCATGCGCGTGATCGCGCGGGCGCGCAAGGCGTCGGGCTGGGCGCGCGAGTGGGCACTGATGCGCCACGACATCGACGTCGACGAGATCACCGTCGCCACGCTGCTGCACGACGTGGCGGAAATCCTCTGCTGGGTGTTCGCGCCGAAGCTGTCGCTGAAGCTGCGCGACCTGCTGCGCGCGAATCCGACGATGCGCACGGCGGCCGCGCAGAAGGTGGTGTTCAACGTGACTTCGCACGACCTGCAGCTGGCGCTGGCCAAGAGCTGGCGACTGCCCGCCCTGCTGGTCGAACTGATGGGTGGTTCCGCCCACCCCTCGCCGCGCGTGCGCAACGTGCAGTACGCGGTCAATCTGGCCCGTCACAGCGCCAAGGGCTGGGACGACCCGGCGTTGCCGGACGATTTCAAGGACATTGAGGAGCTGTTGCGGATCAGCCACGAAACGCTGCTCGGCCGCCTGGGTCTGCCGATGGACGGCTCGCCGCCGCCGACGCTCCCCGATCACGCTGCGCCGGACGCGGACTGACGCCCCGCCTGAAGCCTCCACAACGACAAAGGCCACCCGCGGGTGGCCTTTGTCGTTCACGTGCGGCGTGCCGCAGAAGCCGCGATCAGCCGCGACGGCGGCGCAGCGCGCCGACCCCGGCCAGCGCCGCGGCGATCAGCGCCAGCGAACCGGGCTCGGGCACATTGATGTCCGTACGCGCCTGGGTGCCGATGAACAGCTTCTCGTCACCGCCGTTCAGCGCGTACCGGTCGAAACAGTTGCCGACGTCCTGGTTCTGACGCGGCGCTTCCCGCACGGTACCGAAGCCGTCCTCGCTGCCACAGCCGAGGCGATAGTCGACATGGATCGCGTAGTCGCTCAGGTCGCCGCCGAGCAGGCTGGCGATCAGTGCGTCGAGCTCGGTCATCACGATGGCGTAGGCAGCGCGATCACCGCCCAGGTTGTGCTCGACCTTGCGGTCGTAGGGGCCGGCGCAATCGACGATGACTTCACCGCCGGGCACCGTTGCCAGACAGACCGGACCGCCGGAGCGCACGAAATCGGCGAGCACCGGTTCGACACGACCTGCTTCGGTCAGCGCGCCGGGCGCGGTGTACAGATCTGAGCCGCCGAGAATGATGCCGGAGCCACCCGAGCCGTCGAAGGTGGGCAGACCGCCGTAGACCGACACGCCGTTCTGGTCGAAGTCATTGCTCAGGTCGAAGCGACCGAGGATGGTGCCGGTGCTGATCTGCGACACCTCGACGCGCATCCACGCCGCCAGACTGGCGCGGTCCTCGCCGGAGCCGATTTCGTTGTTGGCGAAGAAGAACACGATCGAGTTCTCGTCGAAGTTCAGTTCGGCATTGAGCGCCGACAGGCTGGCATCCCACCAGCCGGAACGGTCCCAGCTGCCGTCGAGCACACCTGCCAGGCTGTTGGGTTCGTTTGCGGCCGTGGTGCGAAAGCCTTCGGTGGTGTTCGCCTGCGGGGTATCGAAGGCGTCGTCGACACCGGGCGTACCATTGCTTGTCTGGCCGTCGGCACCCAGACCGAGCTTGGTGAAGATATCGATCTGGCCGGGCCCAGACATCACTTCGAGACCGGAAATCGGCAGCGAATAGGAACGGGCATCGCCGTAGGTGACCCAACCGACGTTCTCGAGATCGACGGTCGGTGCGGCGTGTGCGGCGCTCAGGCCGGCAAGGGCCGCAGCAAGTGCGGCGCGACGAACCTTCTTGCAGAAGGGGGTAGCCATGATCTGTCTCCTGGGTTCTTGTCACGACACAAGGGAAATCTTCCCGAGTTGTCATCCGCCGTGTAGCAAGTCACATTCCAGAAAAACAGAGGGTTACACAAAACTGAAATATATGAGGTTTTTTACCTATCCCGGATAGCACTGTTCGCCGGCCCTGGCGCTGTAAATAAATCCGACAGAATTCGGGCTCAGCGCCGCGATTCCAGTTCTTCCCAGCGCAGCATGGCGGCGTCGATTTCGGCCGCCAGAGCGCCCAGGCGGGCCGACACAGCCGCCGCTTCGGGGCCAGCCAGCGCGCCGCTCGACAGCCTTGCGGTCAGTGTGCTCTGTTCGTCCTCCAGCGCAGCGATGCGGTCGGGCAGGCTGTCCAGTTCCTTCTGCTCCTTGAAGCTGAGCTTGCTCTTCGGCGCCGCGGCCGGCTTGTCGGCCTTGACCGGCGCAGCCGCCGGCGCAGCCGGAGCTGATTTCGCCGGCGCGGCAGCCGGCGACGCCGGAGCGGCCGGACGCTGGGCGATCCAGTCGCTGTAGCCGCCAACGTATTCGCGCCAGCGGCCATCGCCTTCGTAGGCGATGGTCTGCGTCACCACCGCATCGAGGAAGGCGCGGTCGTGCGACACCAGCAGCACGGTGCCGTCGTAGTCCTGCAGCAGCTGTTCGAGCAGGTCCAGCGTTTCCATGTCGAGGTCGTTGGTCGGTTCGTCCAGCACCAGCACGTTGGCCGGGCGCGCGAACAGGCGGGCCAGCAGCAGTCGGTTACGCTCGCCGCCCGACAGCGACTCGACCTTGGCGCGCGCGCGCTGCGGCGGGAACAGGAAGTCGCCGAGATAGCCGATCACGTGCGTGCGCTTGCCACCGATCTCGACGAAGTCCGAACCCGGGCTGATCACCTCGGCCAGCGTGGCCGACTCGTCGAGCTGGGTGCGGAACTGGTCGAAGTAGGCGACCTGGATGCGGCTGCCGGTGCGCACGCGGCCTTCGTCCGGCTCCAGCTGGCCGAGGATGAGCTTGAGCAGCGTGGTCTTGCCGGCGCCATTGGGGCCGATCAGGCCCACCTTGTCGCCGCGCACGATGCGGGTCGAGAAGTCGCGCACGATGGGGCGGTCGCCGAAGCGCTTGCTGACGCCCTCCAGTTCCGCCACCAGTTCACCGGACGCTTCGCCGCGGTCCAGCCCGATCCGGGCGCGGCCCATCTGCTCACGCCGCGCCTCGCGCCGGGCGCGCAGTTCGTCGAGCCGCTTTACACGGAACTGCGCGCGCGTACGCCGCGCCTCGACGCCCTTGCGTATCCACACCTCCTCCTGCGCCAGCAGCTTGTCGGCGCGCGCCGATTCCAGCGCCTCGGCCGCCAGTTCGTCGGCCTTGCGCGCCACGTACTGCGCGTAGCGGCCGGGGTAGCTGCGCAGCAGGCCGCGGTCCAGTTCGATGATGCGGGTGGCGAAGCTGTCGAGGAAGCGGCGGTCGTGGGTGATGACCAGGCTGGCGCCGCGGAAGTCGTTCAGCAACGCTTCCAGCCACGCGATGCCGTCGAGGTCGAGATGGTTGGTCGGTTCGTCCAGTAGCAGCATGTCCGGCTCTGCGACCAGTGCGCGCGCCAGCGCCACCCGCTTCAGCATGCCGCCCGACAGCGATTCGACGGTGGCGTCGCCCGGCAGGTTGAGCCGGACCAGCGCCTGTTCGATGCGCTGCTCGAAACGCCAGGCCTGGTGATGTTCCAGCGCGTCCTGCAGTTCGGCCATGCGGTCGAGCTTGCTCTCGTCGCCGTGGGCGACCGCCTCGGCCACGTCGTGGTAATCGATCAGCAGTTGTGACAGTTCGCCCAGACCCTGCGCGATCGCGTCGAACACGCGGGCGCCGGCAGCGAACTGGGGCTCCTGCGCGACGTAGGCGATCTTCGTGCCGGGCTGGCGCCAGACCGTGCCGTCGTCCAGCGCCGCGTCGCCAGCGAGAATCTTGAGCAGGCTGGACTTGCCGGTGCCGTTGCGGCCGATCAGCGCCAGCCGCTCGCCCGGTTCGACCACCAGCGCGGTGTGGTCCAGCAGCGGCAGGTCGCCGAAGGCGAGGCAGGCATTGTCGAGGGTGATCAGCGGCATGGTGGGCGGCGTGCGGGGCGGTTCGGAGGCGGGCGCGCAGTATACGCCCTGCCCTGGCGGCGACTCAGCCGGCGCGCGCCACCGCTTGCGGCCGGCAGGCGAACAGCAGGCCACCAAGCGCCGCCTGCAGCAGACCGAACACGCCGTAGATCAGCGCCACGGCGACCGCCTGCGCGGCCGCCACGCCGAAGGCCGCGAGCACCGCCGCCGCCGCCGCTTCACGCGTACCCCAGCCGCCGACGCTGACCGGCAGCGCCGCCATCAGGAAGATCGGCGCCGCCACCGTCGCCCACACGGCCGGCGACAGGTCGAGCCCGAGCGCCCGGCCGCCGCAGGCAAGCGCGGCGATGGACAGCGCCTGCACGAGGAGCGAAGCGCCCATCTGCAGCGCGTACTGCGGCAGCACCCGCGGACGCCGCAATCGCGACTGCACGCGCGCCAGCACGGCAAATGTGCGACCGTCGTTGATCGGCAGCGCGATCAGCAGCAGTGGCGCAGTCAGCAGCAGCACGGCCGCCACCGCGCACGACAGGTCGATCCAGACAGCCGGCAGCGGCAATGGGAGTGCGATGGAGGATGCAGCGAACGGCAATGCGCCGGCACCGAGTGCGAGCAACACCCACAGGCCGCTGACGCGGTCCAGCAGCACCGACAGGCCGGCGTCGAGTGTCGGCAGACCGGCCTGACGCAGCGCCAGCGCGCGATACAGATCGCCGCCGACGACCGCCCCCGGCAGCAGTGCGTTCAGCGCCATCGCACGGAAGTAGGCGAGCAGCGCGAACGAGGGGCTGACGGCCGCACCGAGCCAGGCGGTGAGCGCACGCCAGCGCAGCGCGGAGGCGACGTTCGACAGCAGCGCCGCGACCAGGCCGGGCAGCAGCCAGTCGCGGTCGGTTTGCCGCAGCGTGGCGATCAGCGCAGCGGGTTCCGCCACGTGGATGACCGCAGCCAGCAGCGCGCCGGCTGCGGCGAGGCGCAGCGCGGCGCCGCGCGTCATCGCGCCTCCGGCTCCTGCGCGTGGTACTGCGGCCGGCCGCGGCCTTCGTGATAGATGCGGATGAGCAGTTCGCCGATCAGGCCGGCAACGATGAGCTGCACGCCCATCAGCAGCAGCATGACGCCGGCCATCAGCAGCGGCCGGCCGGCGATGTCGTGGCCGAACAGCTTGAGCAGCCCCATCCAGCCGAGGATGGCGGCACCGGGTGTGGCCAGCCACAGGCCGAGCGCTCCAAACGCATGCAGCGGACGCTGGCGGTAGCGCATGAAAAAGACGATGAGCACCAGGTCGAGGATGACGCGGAAAGTGCGGTCGATGCCGTACTTCGACACGCCGCGCGTGCGCGCGTGGTGACGCACCGGCACTTCGGCGATGCGCGCACCGGCGTCGCGCGCCAGCGACGGGATGAAGCGGTGCAGTTCGCCGTACAGCCGGATGCGGTCGATGATGTCACGCCGGTAGGCCTTCAGCGCACAGCCGTAGTCGTGCAGATGCACGCCGGTGGTAGCCGAAATCAGCTTATTGGCAATCACGGACGGCAGGCGGCGCGACAGCGCCTTGTCCTGCCGCTGCTGGCGCCAGCCGGAAATCATGTCGACGTCGGGATCCGTGTCGAGGCGGTCGAGCATCGCCGGAATGTCCAGCGGGTCGTTCTGCAGATCGCCGTCGAGCGTGACGACGTAGCGACCGCGCACACGGTCGAAGCCGGCCTGCAGCGCGCTCGACTGACCGTAGTTGCGCACCAGAAGCACCGGCCGCAGCCACGGGCGTTCGGCCACCAGCCGCGTCAGCAGCGCGCCGCTGCCGTCGCGCGAGCCGTCGTCGACGACGATCAACTCGAAGCGGCGGCCGGTCGGGGCCAGTGCGGCGTGGATGCGATCGACCAGATCGCCGAGGTTGTCGAATTCGTTGAACACCGGCACGACGACGGACACCTCCGGCGCCTCGGCGGTGGCGCGCGCCGGCAACTCCGGCTGGGCGAATTCGAGAACCTGGGGCATGGGCGGATGATCCGGCATGAAGAGCCGTCATCGTGCAGCGCCGCGGTTAACGCCAAATTAAAGATCTGCGGCGACACTGCGACGCCATGAACGCCCCTGCTTCCACCCCGTCGCACCGCGCCCCGTGGCTGCTGCTCTTGCTCTATTTCGGCGCCCACATCGTGGCTCGCACGCTGGTGTCGGACGCGCTCGAACTGGACGAGGCCGAGCAGGCGCTGTGGACCCAGCAGCTGGCCGCCGGCTACGGCACGCAGCCGCCGCTCTACACATGGCTGCAGTGGGCGGTGTTCCAGGTGGCGGGCGTGTCGGTGCTGTCGCTGTCGCTGCTTAAGAACACGCTGCTCGCATCAACCTACGCCTTCGTCTGGCTGGCCGCGCGCCGGCTGATGGCGCCGCCGCTGGCGCTGTTGGCCGCAGCGTCCATGCTGCTGATTCCGCAGATCGGCTGGGAATCGCAGCGCGACCTGACGCATTCGGTGCTGGCCACCGCCGTCGCCGCCGCCACGCTGTACGTCGTCGTGCGGCTGATCGAGAAGCCGCGCCCGGCGCTCTACCTCGCGCTGGGCCTGTGCGCGGCGCTGGGCCTGCTGTCCAAATACAGTTTCGCGGTCTATCTGGCCGCGCTCGGCCTGGCGGTGCTGCTGTCGCGCGACACGCGGCCCATGCTGCGTAGCCCGTGGCTGATCGCGGCGGCGCTGCTGGCGCTCGTCGTGCTCGCGCCGCACGCGCTGTGGCTGCTCGACAACTGGCAGCTGGCCAGCGCCCGCACGCTGGAAAAGCTGGACGCCGTGCCCGGCGTGGCGGGCGGCGTCGTGCGCGGCCTCAGCAGCCTGCTCGGCGCCACGCTGGCCACACTGGCCGCACTCGCTCTTGCCTTCGCCGCGATCTTCGGCCGCGCCGCGTGGGCGCCCACCGCCGCATCGCCACACTGCCGCCTGTGGGGCCGCTATCTCGGACTGCTGGCGCTGCTGATGATCGCGCTGGTGGTGGTCGGCGGCGCCACTCATTTCAAGGGTCGCTGGCTGCAGCCGCTGCTGTTCATGGCGCCGCTGGCCTTCTTCTGCTGCCGACCGCAGCTGAGCACGCACTCGCGGCTGTACTGGCTGCGCGGCACGCTCATCGTGTTCGCGCTGCTCTACCTCTTCATGGCCAGCATGCGGCCGGTGTTCGACGGCTGGCGCAACCGGCCGGACGAACTGAACGAACCCGCGGCCGAACTGGCGCTCGCGCTGGGCAGCGCCGGCTACGACGGCCGCGCGCCCATCGTCACCCACGACCCGGTGCTCGGCGGCGTACTGCGCGTGCGCTTTCCGCAGGCGCAGGTCGTCGTCTGGAAGGACGACGCACCCGCGCCGCAGGTGCAGCCGGGGGCGCACTTGCTGATCGGCCGCGGCGAAGCGGGCCGCGCGATGTTCAACCGCGCCGGCACGGGCGACCATGCCCTGCTCCGCCTGCGCTACCGCCACGCCCACCCCGGCCACCCGCCGATCGAATACCGCTACACCCTCGTCCGCTGACGCGGCGCGCGGTTACAATCGCGCCCCTGCGGCTCCATAGTTGAATGGATACAACAACCCCCTCCTAAGGGGTAGGTACAGGTTCGATTCCTGTTGGGGCCGCCAAATAATCAATCACTTACGCAATTCTCGAATCTCGAAAACGCGCCACAGAGAGGCACAAAACGGCACGTAAAGGCACAAAAAGAGGCACAAGACGGCTTGCGCTCGGGAGATGGTGTGCTATTCTGGATGTGTAGGGCGGCGTGGATGGACACGCTAGGGAGCGGAATCCGGAATCAAAGGCCCATCTGGTGTGCCGGTATAGATCGCAATAGCCAGAAGCCGGTAACCAACCCGGCCCCTACACCCACAGGCAAGGCGATTGTGGCGAACTCTGCACTGACATGCAGAAGTATCCTGCCATCCGTGTCAGCGGAAACAGTCGCCTTCCCTGTTGGTGAATGCGCAGTACTTAGAGATATCCGCTTGTGCGTGGTGAAACTGGCAAACGCCGCTGTGGTCAAGCCAATATGGATGGAGAGGGAAACCGCTCCCGCGCTCAAGGCAAAAACTGGCGGCACCATCTAGCGCGACGGATTGGTGCATTACGGGTTCGAGACCCGTCGCACAAGCGGATATCTGTGGGTAATGCGCAGTGGCGATGCGCAACGAAACCGATGTAGTGCAAAGCGATGGATCGGAACACTTCGCCGCAAGCCGGGATCGCCTCCGGCCCCACATCGAAAGCGACCGAAACCGACCGACAACGGCGGGACTGAGGTGTAGACCGGGGCAATTCCCACCCGGGCGGGAGGTGGAAGCCCTCCGTTCCATAAGGTAAAAACTTTTACCTTACGATCAGATCACGAATTGACGGAGCCGTACCGGGAAACCGGGAAGTTGTGCAAAGCCTGCGGCGGGCGATGCACCCTTTACCGTGCGAGGTATTGAGGGCGAACCACCTGCCCAAGACACGGGATGCAAAGCTGGCGCGCGCCGGCCTGTGGTGACAGTCGGGAAAGACCGGCAACGATCAGCGTACGATCAGATCACGCAGCGTATGCACGAGGCGCAGCAAGTCTATGTACATGCGCCGCCATGCGTTGCGATCCTCCCTCAGCCGCATAACCTCGCTGGCTAGGAAGTCGCAACGCTCACACCGCGATTTCGGTTCCACGGAACTCAACAACGCCCGGCGCTACAACGTGGCACACGTCAGGCCACAGCAGCCGCCCGTCTTTGTACGTCAGCACAGCGAACCCGGCGCGCCAGTCGGTAATACCGTCCTCCAGATAGCCGACCGTCTGCTCGCTAGGAAGCTCTGTAAGCGTTCCAGTATCCACGCCGTACCGCGTGCCCCTCGCGTCGGTCATTGGCGTCACCTTGAGGCTGTGAAGGTGCCCAGTGACGAACGAAACGCCGCCGTTCAGCGTGTTGTTTCGCGTCGCGTGGATGCCGCCCTTCCAGCGGTGCTTGATGATGGTGTGGCTGTCCTCGCCTGCATTCACGTCCAGCCGCATACCGAACATCCAGCGGGGGAATCGGTCCTTGAATGAGAACCCGGACACGCCTTCGTATTCGGGCGCGTGCGAGGCTAGGAACGTCTCAAAGCGCTGGTCGTGGTTACCCATCGTCCAAACGAGGTGACAGCCCTTCCCTGCGGCTTTCTCTACCTCGTCCATGCGTTCGGTCACGGCCCGCAGTTCTTCGACGACAGACGGCGTATGCTGCCACATGATGCGGGGGTGTCTGCTGATCCTGGCGCCGTCGAATACGTCACCGTTTGCAACGACCATGCACGGCTTCAGCTTCTTGATCAGGTGCAGCAGTGCGCGGTGTGCGGTCGATGCGATACCGGGCCAGTAGTGCGCGTCGGAGAACACGACGACCGTTCCATTCTCGACGTGGCGGGTAATGCGTGAGTGCCACTCCGTAGCGTCCGCCGTGCGTGCTCGGAGCAGTTCAGGCGGCATGGCCTGCGCGCGCTGTAGTCTGTTGCGGAAGGTTTCTCGGGGGATGTTCAGGGCGATTGCAGCGTTGGTAATGCTGCCGTAGAGGGCGACGGCTTCTAGCGCCTCCCTCATCAGTTCTTTAGAGAGAGGCTGCGCCGCCATCAGTTCTTACCTCGGAAGTGGATGCACGCCCATTCGTCAGCCTGCATGCTCGGACGAATGAAGGTGAGGCACGCCCGGCCGTCGTCATCGTCAGCGATGATTGCGTGTGCAGGCATGGCGCAACATTCGCCGTCGTCGTCTTCAAGCAGTCGCCAGTGGTCGCACTGCCCGCATGTGGGTCTGATTGATCCCAAATCGGGCTTTTTCATACCTTGCCCTTTATGCGCTCGACCGTCCTCAGACCGCCCAAGCCAAGCATGCCGGTGAGCAGCACCATCAGCGTGTCGGTGTCGATTTCGGGCATTGCCTGCACATCAGCCCCGGCCAGCGAAGCCAGCCACGGCAGCACTGGGCGCAGCAGGAAGGTGTAAGCCAAGCCAGCAGCACACACCCATCCACATGCAGGGCGCCAGCCACCCCTGAATAGATCGGTGGAAGCCTCGGCCTTGTTGATGTCAGCCTGCGCAAGCATCAAGCGCAGATCGGCATCGAGCGTTGCCAGTTCTCCGCGTTGCGCCAGTTCCAGCGCCTTCAGCTTGGCGTCAGCGGCGGCGGTTGGATCGGGAATGATCTTGTCCAGAATCCCCGGCAGCATCGAAACAAGAGCGCCCCACATATCACCACCTCCCCGTCGCCATCATCCGAGACAGCCGCTGCGCCCGTCGGCCCACCTGCTCGGCCCACTTGCTGTTCAGCATTTCCTGCGCTGCCGCTTCGTACTTGCCCACGCCGATCAGCGCCAGCGTGTTGCGGAAGCCCTGAAGCCGCGACAGGCCAAGATTCACGCACATGTCAATCAGCACCGCCTGCCGCACCTCGTCCAGCTTGTCGAACCATGGGAAAGCGGCAGACAGTTCGCGGCGGGAATCCCGGATGTCGTTGGCAAGCATGTACATCGCTTCGTCAGAGCTGATGCCCCGGTCATCGAGGTTTCGACCTACCCCAATAGTCAGCTTGCCGGCCGTGCAGCGGTACGGCTTGCGGCGCATGCCCTCGTGATCGACCAGCATGTCAGTCAGTTTGTCTGCCACTACCGCCCTCCTTCGCTAGCTTGAAGTGCTGCCACTTCCACCATTGGTTTGCGATGAAAGAGAGGATTGCGACGATGCCGGAGATAATCGCGGCAATCGCGCCCCACTCGGACGCGGTAAGCCCGAAAATCACGCCACCGGCAGCGCTCGTGTAGGCGGTCGTCTGCGTCACATGGGCGAGTTTTTCGGCGTGGTCTGCGGGGGTCATATCAGCACCGCCGTAACAGGATTGTTGAACCCGGCTGCCCGCATGACGATCTGTCCGTTACGCACAAGGATGACGCGGTGGTTGTCCGTGTCAGCGATCAGCAGGCCGTGCGGCGTCATCGTCGCGCTGTTGGGCGAGTAGAGCGTGAGGTCACCCGCGTACTCGGCGGCGCAAGCCGATTTCGGCGGCGAGTAGCCCGGCGCAGCGGTCCCCGACTCGGCTGCAATGATCTGGTCGCGCGTGGCTGTGATGTCGCAGTACGGCAGGACCGGCGCGCACATTTCCATTTCCCGCGTGTCGCTCGGGTAGTAGTCCCACACGAACACGCGGTTTTCGTGCTCTGCACAGATGCGGACCTTGTCCGACGCGACCGGCTCAATGGTGTTGGGGTAATAGACCGGCGTGCTGTTGCGCATCGCGCCGCTGGCCATATCGACGGCATAGACGCGATGGCCAAACGTGTCTGCCACAAACAGCCAGCCGGCGAACGCGTAGGCGCCGCGAGGATTCATCGCAGAGTGCGAATTGACGAAAATCTGCGTGATGTTGAAGTCCTGCCAGCGATACACGCGCACGCTGCCGCCGCCGCTGATGTCGAAACAGACCGTTAGATACGTAACGCCAGAGAATCGCGTCACCTTGATCGCATTAACTACAGCCGGCATGGCGTAGCTGCGATGCACGAACCCAGTCAGCGGATTGCAGACAACTAGGCTAGGGCCGGCACCGTAGAACATCAGTCCCTCGAACACGTCCAGCGCGCGCGGCCAAGACGAGGGGAAATCGCGCTGCCAGGCCACCGCGCCACCGCGGAACACGTGAATCGTCCGGCCTAGGTCGCTGGCAACTGCGATGTCATGCAGCTCGCCCTCCATCGTTGGAATGCCGGCAGAGCCGATGACCTGATTGACGGTGGCAGGGATTGAGGGGGAGTAGTAAGACAGGTTCATCAGACGCCCGCCTTTACTCGCATCGATCCAGACCCATCGAACACAGATGAGCCGCCAAGCATTGCTATCCGCACCCGGTCAAGGTTGGATATGGTCACCGTGCCAACGCCAACATGGACAATCGCGGCTGAGTCAGAACGGCCGAAACTACCCGTATAAACCCATGTCGTGTCCGCTGCTCTTGCGCGACTCAGCACGACCCGTCCATTCCACACCGCCGCCGCCGCCGTCGATTGCATGGCGGTAAATCCGTTGCTGAAGGCCAGCGTCGAAGTACCACCCGACACGCTGCCGGCGTAGCCCGTGGTAGCAAACCCCGTTGCAGTGTTTCCTACTTGAATCCCCCATTGGTCAGCCCCGTCGCCGCTGATGCTCAGGAACTCAATTTCGACACGCAGCGCCCAAGCCGGCACACCGAGTATCTGATGTGACGTTCCAGAAGTAACCGTCACATCCGCGCCCAGATCGTCTGAAATCGTGGGAACAAGCACAGCAGGCGCGATGGTTGCAGAGACGGAATCTAGCTGCGCCTTTGAGACCGGATTTTGTGCGTCCGTAGCATCTGGGATCACGGGCTTGTCGGAAAACGTCTTTACTCCGGCAATCGTTTGCGCGCCGGTTTGATAGACAGGATCGCCTGTTTGTGACAGCACCTGAAACCTTGTACCGTCATACCTGACCACAACAAGTGAGCCAGACGCAATATCTCCAGCAGACAGGGCGGTTGCCCCGCGTTTTGTCACGTCTTTCGCGCCAATGCTGTTTATGTTCAGCGTAACGGCGCCAGTATTTGCCCCTGCAGCGACAAAACAGAACTCAGCGCCAGCCGTAAGGGCAGAAATTGCGGACGGAGCGCTTGCGGTAATCGTGTCTGCGCCCGAGACGCTTGACAGCAACGGAGGAAACTCCTTGCCGTCGCGCAGCTGTCGGATAAAGGCAGAAAGCGCCCGGATGTAATCGTCGTAAGCAGACGGAAGGTCTGTTGCGCCGTCTGGGCCGTTGCTTCCGGCGGTGGCGGACAGGTCGTCAATGGAGGTGGGAACGGCCATGTGCTAACCTCATTCTTTGGGCGTAAAAAACCCGCTTTCGCGGGCTTCTATGGAATACGGCACCGACTACACTCTCTGGCCGATGCAGTTAGGTTGGCTCGTTGCGCTTCTGATACTGAATGCCGTGCATTCTTGGTGGAAGAACCGCAAGTGATTACTGCTGCTGAATTCCCGGAAGCATCAGGACAGATGCGGGAGACAACAGCGGATTGACGGCGCCCGGCGTCATGACCGGGGACAGAAGCCCTTGCGGGATGTTCTGCGCCTGTTTGATATTGATCTGATTCACCCAGTTCTGACCGGCTTTCCTGACGGCGTCGCCTAGAGGAACGCGACTGAGTAGGCGGTTGTTTCCGACCATTTCCAAAATCGGAACCAGCGTTGCTGCGGCAGTGTTTGAGTTATTGACCGCGCTGCCGGTCGGCTGAACAGTCTCGTACTTCGCTACACGCCGGACAGCCTTGATCTTTGCTATCTCGTCCGGACTGAAGAACAACCTAAGCTTGTCGTCGCCGATCTGCTTCAATGCGGACTTGATGCCTTCAGCCGAGAACCGCGTCACGTCGTTCGCAGACTCGCCGATTAGATCGCCAGTGGCCTTCGACTTGATCCAGGCTGCGATATGCTGCTTAACCATCGGCGTAAGCCCGGCCTCGTTCATCTCTGCCGCAAGCTTCCGCACCTGTTCGGCGCTGGCCTTGTTACTCGACCCGAGGATGTAGTTCTCGACGAACTTATCGGGCGGCACACCGTCCAGCGCATCAGCAATGCCGGCCGCAGATTCCTGCCAGTTCCTGCGATTCCGAGCAAAAGACCGCGCCTCGTCGAAAGCCTTCAGCGCACCGGCCGCTGTGTCGTCTGCCTGCGCCTGCGCGCCCGCCAACAGTCCTGCATCGACGACTTGATTGCCGCCAACGGGCCGCCCGGTTGCCTTGGGCTGCGTTGCCTCAAGAGCATCACGCACAGCAGCGATTGCGGCCTTCGTGTTGCCGTCCTGAGTGCTACGGCTGGCAGAGGCAAGCGTCGTTTTCAGGTTGTCGATTACATCGACGTTGAACGGCACATCAAACTCACGCCCGCCTTGGCTGATCTTCCCGGACCTGATCTGCTCCAGCAACTTGCCTACGCTGTCAGGCAGGAATGCGCCTTTGTTCGACTCCGCAAGCTTCTGGTACGCCTGATTAATGAAGCCGTCGCGGTCCAGTTCAAGCGCGCGCCCATCTGCACCCCTTGCCTTCGCGTAGAGATCGTTCTCGACGGTCTTCATACGCGCGTCTTTGCCGGTAATCATATCCAGCAAGCTTTGCCCAGTCCGCATGGAGTCAGGCGCGCCCCTAGCCCCCACGTCATCCATGTTTGACGCAAGCGTGCGCATGTTGGCGTTCTGCTGCTGCGCGAAACCCTGTGTGATCGGATCTGAACTATTCGCGCTGACCTTTGCAAGGTTCTTCTCGCGCGTGATCTGCGCAGGGTCAAGGGTGAGGCTGCCCATCGTCGGTTTAGCGCCCGTCAGGCGGTAATCGACCAACCGCGCAACCGCTGCATCATCAAGCGGCTGCCCGGTGAGCATCGCCTTCTTTACGTCGTTGCGGACGGCGTTACGGATGTCAGACGACACCTGACCCCATGTGATGCCGGCCTCTTGTAGCTTCGGCGCGACGCTCTGCTCGATCCTGATGTCGATCTCAGCGGGAGTAAGCGCGCGGTTTCTGGCCCATCGATCAAACGCGCCCTTAGTCGCACTTGCGCCGGCCGCTAGACCTCCTCCAGCGACACCACCAGCAAGCGATGCAAGGAACTGAGCAGCAGGACCGCCGCCGGTTTCTCGCGTCGCACCACCAGCAGCGCCGGCAGACGCAGCACCCACCGCCTGAACGCCTGGGCGGGCTGCAAGTTGCTCAAGGATGCCACGGCCGACCGTGTTAGGAGCCTGACCCGGGGCAAGCGCACCTGCAGCACCTGCAGTAAGCGCCGTTCCGGCAACCATGCGCGAAGCGTCACCGACAACGCGCTCAAACGAGCCTTGAGGCTTCGGCAGCCCTATTGCGTCGGCAATGTTCGTGCCGCGCTGCGCTGTGGTCTTCTGCCCCATCAGAGACAGGATAGGATCGACCAGCATTCCACCGGCCGCTGCAGTCCCTTCAATGCCGTAGCGCGCAGTCAGGCCAAGCTGCCGGGGAAATTGTCTGATACCTGCGTCCAGCTTCGCGCCGAACCCCTGCGGAGCAGGCGGCTGTTCAATGCCAGACGGCATAGCCAGATGCGCGACGATCTGGTCATCGGTGTAACCAGACTTGCGTGCGCCGGCTATGTCGAAATTTGACTGCTTCGCCAGATGGTCAGCAATCTCAGCGTCCGAATATCCGGCCTTGCGTGCGCCTTCAATGTCAAAAGCCATGGTTACCTCTGGAAAGAGCCAAGGGGCGGGCGTTCTTGCGCCGGCATGTCGAACTTGTCGAGCGGCCCCGTAACCTCATCAGGGTTGAAGCCGAAGCGCTCCGATATGCCGCGATACTCGTTCGCCTTCGCGTTGTATGCCGAAACGCTTTCGCTAAACAGTTTGTCCGCGAGGGTCTGGAAGTCCTTTCGCTGTACTGGCGTCAGCTTCTGCCCCGTTACGACCATGTTTGCGTAGTTGGTCACACGATCCATCAGCCCGGATGCGGCCATTGCCATGCCAAGTTCAGACTCTCGAACGACCGAACCAGGATCAAGCAGCTTCATGATCTTGGTGGCGCCCGCCAAGTCACCAGCCGGAGACGCCTGACCAAGCGCCTGCTTGATCTGCGAATAGGCCGACTTCATTTCTTGGTGGGCCTTATAGACCGGCTCGGAACGGAAGTCGCCGCGCGCCTTCAGGACGTTATCGAAACCCTTCTGTCCGTCGTTGATAATCGTCGTGTTGCTCTTCGACGAACCTTCGCGTGCAAGTTGTTTCTTCGCGTCGAATAGGGGTTGATTGACGACCGGCTTGCCGTCAGGCGTGACATACATCAACTGATTCGGGTCGTTGAACACCTGGCCCGGCTGAATTGCACGCGGGTCATACACCTGACCGCCCGGAGCAATCTTCATTTCCGGCGCTACCTCGGCAACCTTCTGGCCACCCGAGAACCGCGCAGCCCCCGGCGATAGGGTGTAGGACTCGTAACGACTGCCCGCAGCCTTCGTGAGCGCTTCAGGGCCACCAATGGCGTACAGTTGCCGCGCCTCTGCTGCCGGAATGCCGAACACCTCCGTCGCGTTCGGATCGTTCAGTGCAGCGTCCATCTGCTCGCGGCGCTTCTTCTCGCGCGCTGCCTCGTCGGCTTTCAGTTGGAACTGACCCATCTGAATCTGATCGTTGAAATCTTGCCTCTTCTGCTGGCGCGCCATCTGCTGCATGCCCTGATAGGTCTGAAGGCCAGACAGCAGACCCTGACCGATTGCCGGACCCGCGCGCCCGTAGTTGCCACGATTGCCTGCGAGGATGCCCGCGCCCGCAGCAAGCAGGCCCATATTCAGCGCCTGCTTTTTGTCGTCTTCGGTGAGGTCAAAGGCCCCGCCTTGAGGCATCGGCATGCCCCAAATGTTCGGCATCGGAAGCGCGCTCATATTCACTCCCCAGGGCGACTAAACAGATTTTTGATGAAGTCTTGCAATTGTGTCGTTTGACTCTGCCCAGCAGACTGCTGGACAGGCAGAGAAAACGGAGACCCATGCGCAAAACTAGTCGGCGCGGGCGCTGTCGGCATCTGCGCCGGCATCTGCTGCGGCGACATCATCGGCTGCGCGCTCTGCGTATTCGGACGGCCGTAGCGGGCCATCATTGAGAACATGGCAGGGTCGAAGCCTTTGCCCATTGACGGCTGCTGCGGAACAGTCGTGGTCGGCGCGCCGGGCATCATCTGCGGGGCAGAGAGCTTCAGCATCTCAAGGTTCATCGGGTTTTGAAGGAAGTTGTTCCACATGATTCTGTCTCCTTAGAACAGGCCAAGCAGGCCAGCCGCTGCGCCAATTCCAGCGCCAAGAGGACCAGCCGTGCCAAACATCGGGGCTAGGCCATATCCGATTGATGCTCCACCCAGGGCGGACGCAATGGGGCTAGACTGATTCGGGTTCGGCCCGGTCATGGTCGTGGTTCCACCGCCGCCCATCGTCGTGCGAATGGCGTTCCCCATGACATCAAGTTGCTGGTACGGGTAGTTCTTCGCTTCAAGCCAGTTGTTGTAACCCTGATCCAGAATGCTCTGCGTCATGCCCTGGCGCTGCGCCCCGACTTGACCAAGCGCGTTCAGGTCTTGGTAGTCCATGGACGCCATCTGAGGCGCGAACGCCATACCGCGCATCTGGTTTGTGCGCTCGTTGTTGTAGTTCGTGCCGTAGATGTTCGCAGCCGTATCGCCAAGCGACCGGGCCAGCGTCTCGGCGTGTGCTGATCCACCATAACCACCCGTCCCGCGCATCGTCGAATTCACTCGGCCCTGCACAGAGTCAAGCGCCGTATCCGCCATCTGCTTAAGGTACGGGTTCGAGTCTGGCGACATGTACGCGCCGGACATCGTGTCCGTCAGATTCATACGGGTTGCGTTGATGTCAGGCGCCCCTTGCAAAGCCCGTGCTGCAGTCAGTTGCATGCCCGCCTCTTGCTCAGGCGAGAACCCAGCAATGCGCTGCCCCGTGTAGGCTTGGTACGGACGGCCGGCAAGGCTTGCCGCCTGATTCATGAACGGCGTTAGATACGGCTTGACCGCGTCCGGCGGTTCAACCTTCTGCACGCTCGTGGTATCACCACCGCCATCACCACTAGGCATTCTGTTCTCCTAAATCGAATTGGATGACCGTTGCCACAGGCTTAAATCCGACTGACTCGTATAGCCTTAGTCGGCTTGCGTTGGCCCACGTCTCAATACGTGAGCAGCCCCATGCGGCGGCCCATTGGGTGAATTGCTTCCACCCTTCCTTGACAATGAATCGACCGCCGCAAGCCATGACGGAAGCAACGGTGTATTGAGGTCGTCTAATGATTGTGACGACGAGTGCGCCGACGATTTCCTCACCGCGTGACAGCGCCAGCAGATAGGCGCGGTCAAGTGAGACCATCATGCGCAGTTGATCCAGCGTGTATGCGCCGTCGCCGTGCTCAAGCGCCGGAGACAGCCAGCGCGCGGCCAATGGCCACACGCGGTCAAACTCGAATTGTTGAATCTGGTGCAGCTTCAGTTGCCCGTCAGGCATCTGCACTCAAGCCACGTTCCAGGGGAACCAGACGCAACGCACGACCATCCAATGACCACGTACTTATTCGGCGTTGTTCCTGCCTCTACGGGGGATTGATTTCTAACAAAATCACCAATGGCCCATATCCCGGCAGTTGGCGCCGATGTATATCCACCGATTCCCCTTAGTGCAGCATCAACGGAGGCGCCAATATCCCTCAGCGTCTCGTTCAGTTGCGCATTGAACTGCGGCCCGGTCGTCAGAGGCCGATAGACATACCGCCTATCGATCGCCATAGCCCTGCATCTTGAAATACAGCGCGGACACGTTGCAGTCGCCCGTCACATCAAGGCGCACCCGGTGCCAGCGCGAAACCCGCAGAAAGTCGTGCTTTCCGTCCAATGCAGACACCGTCACGTCTGACGCAAGCGTGTCGTCAAGGTCGTTGCGGTAGAAGTTAGTCGCCTGCGCGGTCGTCGGCTTCAGCGAATACCGGGGGCGCACAAACATCAGTTGCGAATACGTCGAATCGTCGCCGACATCGCCGGTCGTAATCGACATGCCGGTCGATACGCCGTTAAGCGTCTGCACAACGTGCGAGGTATTGATGATTGCGGGGACAGAGCGGGACGACGACCAGAACGGGTCATCGAAAGGAATCTGCGGAAGCGCGTCCACCGTAGAGGCGAGCGAATCCAGCCCGTCCATTGTATATCCGCCAGATTTCCAATCAACAGCGCATTCGATATCAAGGCTGCCGGCACCCCACTTCTGCGTGCGATAGTTGTACGCGACCCATTTATCGAGGTTCCCGGCACCTTGGTCGCGCGACGGATAGAAGAAATAGACGATTCCCGCATCTTTGTTGTGCAGGCTGCGAACCTTGCCCTTATAGACAGGGTCAAGCTGCGTACCAAAAAACCATTCTCGGATATCGGACCCGATAGGGACCGGCCGAGAGCCGTCGAATGCGTAGAAGTCTTGCGCGCCCATGAATATATGCAGCGAATCCACAGGCACAACAGCACCAGGTCCGGGGGCGCCAATCTCGTTAGAGACCATGCGCCACTGCCATATCAGCGGTGCGCCAACGAACTGCCCCAAGAACATCGAGCCGTCCTTGTACGCAACGAAGTCGCCGCCGAGTGCCTTTACAGCCTTGATAGCGCCCTGTGTTTCGATCAGCCGGCCCGATGCAGCCTGCGTATCAACGTCGTCCGTCCAGTCGGTGTAATCGTAGAGCGCGCAGCACTTCCAGCCGTCAGCGACAGCGCCCGATCCGGTGTCATAGTTGCCCACCATCACGAAGCCCTGCGTTGCATCAAGACAGGTTGCTTTCGGGGCGCCGGCTATGTCCGCAAACGCACCTGTCGTGCTGTCCTGCAGGGTCTCGCCGATGCCGCCGCAGGCAATGGTCACGTCACCCCACTGCACAAAGTGCCACTGCTCAGACGCCCCAAGGGAATACCCGCCGACCTTGCTGCGATCCGTCCAGCTTGATCCGCTCCACTCATACAGGGCAGACGAGGTGCCGGAAAACAGCCTGCGCGAGTCGTCCAGTTTGATGACTTGAGCCGCCCCCAAAGCCGTGGCGGCCAACGCCGTAACGCCTATTGACTGCGGAGACGGAGCAGCCTTAAACCCGTCCATCGCCGGAACCATGTTGTCGCACGCAGTAATGACACCGGGCGTAAAAGGATCTCTATCGGGCGCGAAACCGATAAGCGGCGTCATGCGAGCCTCACGTTGCCCGGCTGCGTATCCAACCGAACAGACAGGGCCGGGCCGTAACGGTCCATCTTGTCCGCGCTGATGAGTTGTTCAACCGCCCGGTCGTATGCCTGAGCCCAAAGAGCGATGCGCGCGTCTTGGCCGACAAACGGAGCCGAGTGAGCCAATGCGCCGTACAGATAGACATCCGGGGCATTGGTCAGTAGCCAGTTAGTCGAGCTGGAGTTAGACAGCGCCGGGAAGCGCTTCCAGTACCGCAGTTGAATGTTGTACGTGCCATCGGGTGACGGGTCGGTGTATAGGCTGTCGCCCTGCAGCGTGTAGAACGCTGGGACGCCACTCGGCCCGATGTCCGACATGTTTTCAGCCGGCACATACTCAAGATCGCGGTACTTTCCGCCCACCTCAACGGCTACCCGCTTCGCGCGCACGAAGTCCGACGGCAGGGTCAGCGATGACGTCAGCGAAGCCGTAGTGCTGTCCTCGTTTGCCCGGATGAACAGCCGGCGCTGCACGTCTGCCTCTGCCAGAGAAATGAAGTCGGGCACACGCGCAGACAGCCCGCCTATGTGCAGCCAATCCTGCACGGCTGTTTGCAGTTCGGAATAACTGGACAGGCTCATTGGTCACCTATGGGCAGAAAAAAGCCCGCGCTGGGCGGGCTGTTTGGCGGCGCATTACGTATCAAGACCGAGGCGCGTCAGATTGCGGATCGACAGGCGCCCGACATCGACGGTCGCGCCGCCGCCTGTGGCCGTGGTGAATCGAACTTCGATGCGCGGCTGCAACGTCGTGATTGCGGCGCCAGCAGGAATGCGGAGCCGGCGTGTGCGGAACGACCCGCCCACGTAATCCGCAGGCATCACGATGTCGCCAGTCGCGTACCGGCAATCTGTGGCGATGGTCACTGTTCCGCCATCAACGGCCGTGCGCAGAATAAGCGTGACCGACGACAGGTTCGAGTGACTCGCAATGCGAATGTCCGCCTCGGCCTCGATCAGGTCGCCCGGCGACACACCATCGGTGATCTGGTTGATGGTTTGCACCAAGAACCTGTCGGAGGCGCCGTTGTTCGCGATGACGACGCGCTGCGCCTGTCCGAACCCATCCGCTTGAGTCACCAGCGACGCTGTACAGGTGCCTGCTGTGTTGACGGGGTGATCGACATTGACCAGATCGGCGACAGTGCCAGTCGGAGCAGTTCCGCCCCCGGTAGCGGTCTTGGTCCCGCCCGTTCCAGAAAACAGCGGGTTATTGAAAATCTGCCCTGACGACGAATTGACCGTATAGGTGTCCGACGCGCTGGCGATCAGGTTGGCGCGCGGCAGGAACATCGAACTGTATTTCGCAGCGAAGGCCTTGCCGACCAGACATGCGCCGTAGTTAGACCAATGCACGCCATCCTGCAACATGTTGGTCGCGGCCTGATACTGCGTGCTGGTCGGATTCACAACCACAGCCGCCGCATCGAACACAGAAAAACCGGGGTTCGTGCGCTCAAACTCTCGGCCCCAGGCATTGATGTCGTGCTGGTAGCGAACTTTCGTGCCGTCGATGAAGGTGCGCGGCATCTCGTTTTTCCAGATGACGAAAACACCCTTTGCCAGGAACGCACGGAAGATCGTTTCAAGCCGCGATATGGTTACAGCCGACGTGGCGCCTTCCGAAAATATGTCGTTCGTCCCGGCCGAGATGAGCACGACATCGACATCGCCAACGACAGCCAGCGCCGCATCGATTCGGGACAGCATCTGCAAAGCAGACTCACCGGACACGCCAAAGTTGTACGTGATTTCCCAACGACGCCCGCCGAGAATGTTCGCGTGATTCAGCATCCCGTAGTTGATGTTGCTGACATCGGTAGTGCCAACATTCAGATGCTCGCGGCTCACGTGGGAATCACCGAACAGCATGATTCGGCCGTCGCGGCGCGGATTTCCTCCGCCGACAACGAATTCTTCCTTATCCGGTCCTATTGCTATTACAACCGGATTGTTTCCATTGTCATCCGTCTCAATCACCGCCGGTCCTGAGAATCGCTTAACCATTTACTTCTCCCATTGCGTGACGTGCAGCGCGTCATGTTTGGCGACGTGCCACCTGTCGGAGTAATCACAGTGTTGGTATTCGTTGAAACACGGCGTGCCGAGCGTGTAGTGAATGAGCTTCACGTCGGGTTTGTGCTGGTACTCCTCCGCTAGCCAGTTCCATTCGGGCGGGAGGTCTGCAATCTGCTCGTCCGGCAGCCATGCGAAGCGGTGCAAGTGCTCGCCGGTCGAGTTGCGCACGTACTCAGGTGTCAGAACGCGGTTCATGTAGTGACCGCAATTCCAGATGATTACGCTGGACCAGTTCTTGCGCGGATAGTCCTTGTTCGGCGATCCGAGATACTTGGTTGCCGCCTTCGTCTTGTAGTCGTGCTTGACCACAGCTACGGCCTTATCTAGCGGCCTGTGCGCCCACAGTTCAGCGATGTCCGCCTCGCACACCATGTCGCCATCAGCGAAAATGGCAAAGCCCTGAAAGCCGCACAGATACGGCACCAGGAAGCGCGAGAAGATGAACGCATTTGACGGCGGGTAGCCCTCTTGACCTGTGTGTGTTTCTTCGTAGAACGGGGAAAGGTTCGGCAGGTGCAGCGGCGTGAAGCTCACCGGCTCAGATGCCTTGCTCAGTACCGACTGGCAGAACGTGTGATACGCGATCGCTTCGTTTTGATCGAAGCCCACAAACAAGCGGATCATTTCGCCACCCCGAACACGAAGAAGCCGCCTTGCGTGCGCTGGAAGGTCTGCAGCGACCAGCGATCCATGATCTTGGGCAGCCACCATTCCGCATCCTCTTGGATGAGGTGTGCGTTACGACCGTCCGACAGCACCTTGACCGCCGGGCCGGTGTGGATCGTCAGGAACACAAACGACTTCGCAAGCGCCTTGATGTTGTCGAGCACGTTGTCCAGCAGCTCGGGTTCGATGTGTTCCAGCACATCAATGCAGGTCACCATCTCTGCCGGCTCAGGCGCGCCCGATAGGCGCGGAATGCCCGGGTCGTATGCCTGCAGCGTCATCTTGTGGTCCGGCTTGATTGACTCAAACAGCCGGCACTTGCCCGCGCCGTAATCCAGCAGGTCTGTTACCCCTAGACGGTTGATGTACTGCGTGACAATCGGCGCGTACTGGACAGATGCAACGCCGTAGTTTGGGTTCTCGTGCAACTTTTCTTGCTCTGCGCGGTAATCGTCAGTGATCAGCATTCAATGCACCCACAATGGCCTTCACCGGCCACTCATTGCCCTTTCGCCACACCTTGACCGACCCATACCAAGGAATGTCGTTGTACTTCTCGCCGTATCGCCACTGTCCCTGCGGCACGATGACGTGCGTTTTCACGCCCAAGGCGCCCGCCAGATGCACGACCGCGGTCTGCATGGACACAACTACGTCCAGCGATTCCACGAGGGCCGCTGTGTCGTCGTAATCCTTGGTGAGCGTTGCGAACGGGTACTGCTTCAGGTCGATATGCGGATGACGAGTCAGAAACTCGTCAATTTCCGCCTGTGAATCCGCGTACTGCAAACACACGAAGTGCGCGTCGATAGCCTCAAACAGCGGTAGGAAGTCATCGAGGCTCATCTTTCGAGCCTTCGCCCCGGTGTGCCAAAGGCCGCCCGACCATGCGACGCCAATAACGGGCTTCTTCTTCGTCGCCCACAGCGCCTTCCACATCGTCACGCGGTCAGGATCGGCAACGAGGTACGGAGCACCCGTAAAGTCCTCATCCTTCGTCCGAAACAGACCTCCAAGGCTGCCCATTGCGCACGAGGTGTCAAACGGGTCATCCCATTCGGCTACCTGTCCGCGTGTGCCATACACCCTTGCCTGCGGGAATGATCGCTTGAACAGGTTCTGCAGGCGCGGGTCGCAATCGACGATGATGTTTGCGCGCTTGCAGGCGTCGGGGATCATGCTTGCAAAGCTCAGTTCGTCGCCGATGCCCTGCTCGCCGTAGATGACGACAGCCTTTCCCTCTTCGCCCCGCCATTCCGGTTCATCGCCGTACTGCATCTTTCTGCGTTGCACGCTTCCGAGGCATTCCGCGTACATCTTCCAGCCGTCAGCCCACTGACGACGGGCCAGCAGGCAGAAACCCAGGTTCGCTTTCGCTTTCTTACTGTCCGGGTCTTTCTTCAGCGCCTCGCGGCAGACCGGCTCGGCTTTGGAAAACTCGCCGTAGTTGATATACAGCGCCGCAAGGTTCAGCAGGTTCAGCGCTTCAACCCTCGGGCTTTCGGCGTACTTGATCGCCTTACGGAACGCCCTTTCCGCTTCTTCGTAGCGCCACAGTTCGTCAGCACAGCGGCCAAAGTTCGTCCATGCGGCTGACTGGTTCGGCTTCAACTCAGTCACGCGCCGCGCGAACTGATACGCCGTCGTCGTGCGCTTGCTGCGCTCAAGGATGAACGTAGCCAGCACGAGGGCCAGCACGTCATCCGGGTTGTTCTTCAGTGCTTGGTCGGTGATCTGCCACGCTTGGTCAAGCTCGCCAGCCTCAGCCAGCCTCTGCGCCTCCCGCAGATCAACGGTCATGCGTGAGTTCCGTAGTCTTGAGGTACTTGTAGTTCGTGTTCAGCTCCCGCATCAGGTCTTTGCCGTGATCCTCGTTGAACACGTCTATTCCCTTCTTCCGCAGCTCCATCACAACCACCATTGGAATGGATGCGTACTTGCAGAAGTAGTCGTCTTTCTTGAGGCTCGCATCGGCCGATCCTGTGTTGCGCATGAATGCGTTGCGCTTCAGGATTTCAGACACATCCTGCGTCGTGTGAATCGTTGCGATCCCGCTCTGCTCGTCGTAATCCCAGTGTCGAGTCAGCCCGGTGTCGGGGTCGTAGTCGAAGAGTTCAGCCATGAAAAAACCGGGGATGTTTCCACCCCCGGTCCAGTTACATCACGCGCAAGCCACAACCTTGGCGTTCGCCGCTTCGTTGCGGGACACCAGGGTCAGGTCGGTCAGGATGACGCGGTTATTCGCGTCGCCGGTCTTCGCCGGGGTCTCCATGAACGGACGGTCGATGAAGGCAATGGCCCAATACGACGGGTCAAGGCACAGCACGACGTTCGAACGCACATGGCGGTGCAGGATGATCTTGTGGCGGCCGTAGCTCGACACATACACATCCACCGCGTTGATAACCGACGCAGCCGAGGTGCGACCGACATCAACTTGGCGGGTGGCGATGCCCGTAAAGGTGTCGATTTTCGACTTCTGAGTCGAGCTAACCAGGATGGTGTTCGGATCACCACCGGCAGCCCACGCAGCGGCCAGCGCCGAGGTGAAAGCGGCCTCGGTGAAGGCGCCGGTCGTCGAGCCATCGGTCGGGGCTGCCACAGTGCCGGACGAGAAGCCTGGAGTCGTCGAGGATGCGGTCGTGGTCGCCAGAATTTCGTTGGTCGCAATCCACGATTCAATCGAGGCCATCGAGCGCGCAGTTGCCGAGCCACCAGCCGACGATGCTTGGTTACGAACAAGTCCGTATTCCATCTCGTTCTTCAGTTCGCGCATCTTCTTCATCGCCTGACGCGCCGTTTCCTTCTGGCGGCCGGCCTTCGACACGCTGTCCTGCAGGCGCGAAATCTTGAACTGCTTGCTCATCGTCTGGACGTAGTTGCCAACACGAGTCGGGGCAGCGACAGTCGAGTAGCTGAACTCGTCGCCTTCGATCATGCGGTTCGTGGTCGGCGAGGCCAGCGAGTCCAGCAGCCACTCGTGATAAGTGGCGTTCGCCTTGGTCTTTTCGAGGTTGGTCAGTGCCCAGGTGTCCTCTGCGAACAGGTCCCAGATCACATCTTCGAGGTCTTCGCGGTTACCGCCCGCGCTGCCGATACGGAAGGTATCGGTCGTTCCGGCTGCTTGTGCCATGTCTTGCTCCTATCGGAATTTGGATTCAAGGCGCTGTTGGATGAGCGCCTGCTTCTCTGCGGGTGATTTCGCGGACTTCAGAGCGCGCTTGTAGTCGTGGTCCGACTGCGCCTGCTTGTCCGCCTTGGTGACTGCTGCGCCGGGCTTCACAGGCTTGGGCAGGTTCTGCACCCGCTTGTCCTGTCCCTTCTTCGCCATGAGCGCGTCGTATTTCGCCGCTTTGCGTGCGATTGCGATTGCTCTAGGGTCGGTCGCCATCCCGATCTCATCGGGGCTGTAACCGGCCTTGGCGAGGAACTGCATAACCTCGGCTTTTTCCTTGCTCGCTACGTCCGGGTTGCGCCATTCGGGAAGGATGTCCATCAGCTTCTGGCTTGCCTCTCTGAGGGCCGTCTGCCGCTGTTCTTCCCGGATGCTTTCCGCTTGACTCCACGACGTGTTCATCCCCTGCAAGACGCCTTGATACTGCGACTGAAGCTCTCGGTATTGCCGATCCAGCCTCATCGCCTGCACAGGGTCTTGCGACATCAGGCCGTCCCAGTCGATGGCCTTGTATTGGGACAGTTGAGCCTCTAGCGCTTTGGCTTGGCCGAACTGCTCCATCACTTGCGCCTGCAAGGTTGCTTGCGCGACGAATGCCTGCTGCTGCACTTCCAACGCACGCCGCTGTTCAGCGACTTCCTGCGTCTTCTGCGTGTAGTCGAAGCCTTTCTGCGCGAGTTCTTTGATCTCGGCTTTCGTAAGCTTCTTCTGCTGGCCGTTCCATTCGATTTCCTCGAATTCTTCGGCCTCATCAGGCTCTGCCTCGTCCTCCGATTCCTCTTCTGTTTCGGGTTCCTCGGCTTCTTCGTCGGTTGCCTCCGGCTCGTCCTCTACATCCTCTTGCGGCGGATCGGTTGCCTCTTCAGGTCCGAACAACTTCTCCGCAATACGATCTTCGACGGACACTTCCGGCTGATTGACTGCCTCGGGGGCTTGGTCGCTCATGTGCTTCCTTCAGGTAGAAATAAAAAAGCCCGCACAAGGCGGGCTAAGGGGAGCTAACGAGGGGATGCGTTAGCGGTGGAACATGTTTGCGACGCGCTGCTTCAGCGTCTGCTTCTCGTGCGCGGCCATCTTTCCGTCCGTAATGACGGCATCAAAGTTGGCACGCAGCGATCTCATCAGGTGCAGCATCAGGCGCAACTCGTGCTGACCCTCTTTGTCTGCAATCGGGCTGTCTGCCCACTTGTCGTGGATGCTCTTTTCAAGCGTGTCCCACGCCTCCTGATACAGCGGGTGCTCGAGCACCTCAGCAGCACGGCGGGCGCGAACCTCGCGGCGGTTCAGTTCATATTCGTCAGTCATCGACCACCCCCGGCTGATTTGCTTCCATCTGCTCTGCGCGATCCTCTGCCATTTCCTTCTTCACCTCGGCATTCACGCGGGCCTTGAACATCTCGATTTCGGCCTTCGCGGCGCGATCAAGCTGGGCAATCGCCATCTTTGTCTGTGCATCCAGATCGGCGCGGTACTTGTCCATCTGCAGTTCCATCTGCTTTACAGCAATGTCTGCTTGCCTCTGCTTCTCTGCGTCCTGCGCCTCGATCTCGGCCTTCTGCACGTTCGGGTCAGGCTGCGGCGGCTGGGGCGGCGCCTGCTCGGGATCAGTCCAGAACTCGTCAGGGTTCTTGAACCCGGCGTTCTGTGTAAGCTTCACCAGCGCGTTGTAGATGTTCTTCGGGCTGGCAATGCCAATCTGAATTGCTTCACGCTGCGACTGCAGGATCATCATCAGGTGCTGAAGCATCTGGTCCTTGTTTCCAGTGCCCAGGCCAACGCTGATTTGTAGGTCTGTGCGACGCTTCCACTGACGCGGATCAATCGGCACCCACGAGTTACGCAGGCGCATCACCTCGGCCTTCTGAGAGTGCTTGCGGCACATCGCATGCACGATCAGGAACAGGTCTTTGACGCCGGTCTCGGCGAACAGGCGGGCCACCAGTTCAATCCGCTGCTGCGACGCGTTCATGATCTGCGTCATGCCCGTAGCGGTCTTGTTCAGGCTGTTGCTGTCCAGACCTTGGTTGTACTTCGTCACACCCGAGCGGTTCTCGCGCATCGTGTCGATGTACTCAACCATCGAAAACGCAGATGCGCCAAGGATCGGATGCTGAAGCGGCATGATTGCGCCGGCAGGATCACCCTGCACACGCACCACACCACCCGGACGGCTTACTAGCAGGTCATCCAACTCGACGCGATCAGATATCGCATAGCGCCCGTTGTTCGCTAGATACATGTTGTCGAGTATCTGGCGCATGATCGTGGATTTAATGAGCTGCAAATCCATGATCAAGTCTGCATACGACCGGCCGATGTGCCGATGCGGCATCAGGATTGGCGTGATTGCGGCGAACGGGATCAGGTCGCACACATCATCTTCAAGAATCTGGTCGCCGACGGTCAGCACGCGGCGCAGTTCAGCAATGCCGTCTCCGTCACGGTCGATGCGCAGGAACGTCTCGCGCACCAAGATGCGGCGCATTTCTCGCTCGCCGTCGTTGTCGCCTGAGAACTCGTCGTACAGGTCGCGTCCGATAGACTCATCCGACAGCGATATCTCGTCGCCCTCGTCCGCACGCACGTTGTCGTCGATGTCGTAGCCCTGCGCGCGCATCTCACTGATGGTCTTGCGCGTGCGGTGCTGAACGAACGATGCGTTCTGCAGACCGATGTTCCGGTGTGTCGTCGAGAGCAGCAGTTCCTCAGGCGGCACCGGGTAAATCTTGAGCTTGCGCGACTTGGATATGCGCTTCAGTCGCACGTTGTGAGCCGGCCCGTACTCGGTCATTACCTGCTCGTACTCAATCGGCTGCACTTCCGGGTCTTGCGTCAGTAGCGCGAACTCATCATCCGCAAGCCCTTCGTAATACTCCTCGTCGGTGTCCTCGGTCTCCTCAAAGCAGACCTTGACGTAACCGACCTTCGACAGCAGCGCGTCTTTGAACCAGGTATAGAGGATTTCCAGGCCCGGATTCTTCTCCATCACGAGGAAATTGACGTAATCAGTTTCCTGCTCGGACGCCTCTACATCCTCCGGGCCGCGAGGGTTGAACGCGACGACACGATCACCGGATGCGAATATCTTCAGCAGCGACGGCATCACCCATTCGACGGTATCCGCAACGTCTGTGCTTACAACCTGAGAGCGGCCTTCGACTTCGTTACCGAACGGGCGGCCGAGGTAGTAGTCCAGCGCTTGCGTGCGCTCTGTCGAGAGCTCCCCGGACAGATAGCCGTAAGCGTTACGCTCCTCGCGCTCTATCGTCGCTAGGAGTTCGCTGTCGCTTAGTTTTGCCATTGTCTGTAGTCCGTTCCAGTTCCTCGACTCTGCGGGCGAGCGCAATCACCTGCTGCTCAAGGGAGCGCAGGAGGGCTAGTTGCTCGTGTGTCATGCGATGGGAAGATTCGGGTAATTGATCGGCTTAAAACTCGTCGGCTCTTGATACGTAATGCACATCAAACCGAACGCATCCGCGCCGTGTGAAGCCCAGTCGTGTTCAGGGCCAAGGCCAATACCTCGCACCTCGTCCCGCTTCTCGTGATACCAGCCAAGCGCAGCACGCCCGGCCTCTGTTCCCGCCTCGTCAAACCAGATGGCAGGGAAGCGACGACGCGCAGACTCAATGCGCTGCTTTGCTGCGCCCTTGCCCTGGTTCGGAACGACTGTCACGCTGAATCCAGCAGCACGGAACGCCGATTCAAACGACACGTCGTGAATGCGGTCGTTCGTATCGCCATCGTGCGGCAGCCATATCTGAGCCTTGCCGTATCCGCTGTCTCTCAGCCACTGGATATGCGTGGCAAGCGGCTGGCCTTGCGCCTCGTAGTACGCCAGCACCCGGATTTCCTTGCCGACGAACTGCGCCACCCACATCGCAAACGCGTCAGCTTTCGCGCCAGTTCCGCCCAAGTCGCAGAACGCACGAATGGACATCAGCGGATCAATCGGCACGCAAGTAATGCGCCCCTGTGCTTTCGCCTCTGTCAGGTGCTTTGCGAAGTACGCGCCTTCAACGACGGTTGCGAAGCCGCCTTCCCATATGTGGTCGTACTGGTCTGGCCGCTCTATCAGATCGCGCTGTCTGTCGCGCTCAAGCTTCGCGGGAAACTTCGGGTTGTCGCGCCAGTTCAGCTCAACAATCTTGACGCGCTCGTCAGCGCTGAACCTAAATCGCTTCTCTACCGCAGCCGTCTTGCGCTTCGGGTTCCAAGTCACCCACAGTTCAGCATTCCAGCCCGTACCCTCTTCACGGAGGGTCGGAATCAGCGTGGTGAATGCTTCGTCGGTGACCGGCTCGGCCTCATCCACCCAACACATCAGGATGCGGCCCTTAGACTTGATTGATGCGATGTTCCGATCCAAGCCAGCAAACGCAAACGATATGCGCCCGTCCCGGCTCTTGATGTACTTGTCGCCTACGTCGTAATACGCAGCTAGAAAGGGCTCTTCCTCAATCGCCCGCTTGCACTCTTCAAGCGACGAGTCTTCCAACGAGTTCATGAACTGCCGGGCACACAACAGAATTCCAGATACCCCGGTCATCCCGTACATGTACCCGCGAACAGCAACCATCTTTGCGAAGCTGCGGGTCTTGCCTGACCCTCTACCACCGTATGCCCCCCGGACGTCTGCCTCGCCTGTGAATACAGGGATCAGCTTGTCGGGGAGTTGAATGTCAGTCGCTGCCACGAAGCGGCGTTAGCCGAATCTCGGTAACGGTTTCGAGTGGTCCGCCAGATGCGCCCGTAACCTGCAGCGGAAGAACCTTGCCGACCAAGCAGAGGAACGCAACAGGCTTTTCGTCTGCCTGCCTAACCAGGTACTCGACACCGCCAGCCTTATCGAGCGCTTCAAGGATCATTTCCTTCAGCTCGCGGGTCATCTTGTTAGCGGCGCCCTTGGGCCTTCCCTTGCCGGCGTTTCCCCTATTGCGACCTTCTTTAGGAGTCTGTGCGTCCATCACACATCCTCAGAGACAAGGCCGGCAACGCAGTCGTAATTAACCGGAGGTTCTTTCAACATCCGCACCTGCCCGCCGTTCTTGATGGGCAGAAACCCGCCTGGACGAATGTTAATTAGGTCTTTTGCGGCGCCCAAGAAAGCGAACGGGGCTAGGAAAACAGGTTCTTCTTCGTAAATGCCGAACATCTGCGACTCCTTAACAGGTTGGTCGCGCCTTACTGCGCGTTATCGTTTGGCTACAGGAACATCAAGGCCCTGCGTATCGGTTTGAATCTGCCGCCATGTCGCTGCAATCTGTGCGTCGTACTCGGCGATTCGCCCTTCCAGCTCAGCGATCTTTGCGGCCTGGCGCGCCCTCTCTGCCTCCAGATTCCCGCGCTCGGTAACAAGCGCTTTAAGCTTGTCCGATGAGCGGATGAAAGCATCGAGCGACATATCGCCTCCTTGTGGGTGCTGGCATTACGCGGCCAGCGCGCGAGCCTGCGGGAGACAGGCGAGGGGAATAGGTGCCGGCTTCTTGCCACACGGCCGGCGACGTGCCGTGAATCCCGCCTAGTCGGGTTGGCAAAATGAAAATCGCAGCGTGCTGTGCAGAGGCCGCGACAAAATGAAAACGGCCCGCGATCCGAAGATGGCGAGCCGTTGTGTAGTAACCCGTCTGGTGCGCGTCGCCCTTTCGGGCCAGCACTGCCGCGTAGTCGCAGCGTTCTAAGCGTGACGGGTGTTATTGGAGCCGGCAGCAGGCATCGAACCCGCGACCATCTGCTTACAAAGCAGTTGCTCTGCCGTCTGAGCTATACCGGCTAATTGGTTGCGGGAGCCGGAATCGAACCGGCGACCTTCAGCTTATGAGGCTGACGAGATGCCTGGCTTCTCCACCCCGCGATTGTGCGTTTCTTTATGGCGCAGTGTCCCGACGCAATTCAAGCATTATTTTTTCTGAGCGTCAAGTATTTGTTTCGCTAACCCCATCCGCCGTCAAAACGATACTTACGGCCTTTCCTCTGCCGTACGTAAAATGCCCTTCCGCGGAGTAATTGACCGACGCAGACAACAAATCCCCTCCCTTGGCAACTGCACCAAGCAATCTTTGCTCCCATTCATCCTCTGTTGTGACCACAAGTTTGCAAGCGCCGTTTTTGAACTCCGCCGATATTTTCACACCACCCCCCGTTTCCTCGCCGCCCGCTCGAAATCATCCAGCGCCCCCGGCAGCACATCAGCCACGCTAGACCGCCTGAATCGCCACACAGCCGCTATACCGTAGTAGTGGCAGATCGCTGCACCCTGGATCGGCTCCAGATCGCTTACAGCCGCATCCACGAGGGCGCACATGTAATCGTCACTGGCTTCGCACATGTGGTCGAATGTGTCCTCGGATGCAACGCCGCCCGCTTTGGTGAATCCAGCAGATGCAGCAGGGTATCCGCGCCCGTACTGTTCGCCGTGGTGCCAGTCAGCCCAGCGGCGAAGCCATGCGTCTGCCCATTCATGGCCGCGTGCGGTCATTAGCGCCCCCTCAGAACGCGGACGGCGTCCGCATATATTTCCAGCCATTTGCTCATGTTGACGAAACGTGGTCCCCATTCATCAACCGGCAGGGAATAGTCATACTCGTCATCGAACCAGATCACCCAGCCGTCTAGCTCTTTAGAGAGCGTGCGACAGCGTTTCAGTTGCTCGGCGTCTATTTCGCCCATACCGTAGCGCAGGCCGCCATCTTGCAGCGCTCCCCAAATTGCGAATTCCAAACCAGACATCCAGCCGGCGCAGTAGCAGTCCTCGCTAATGTCGCTCATGGTCGCGCATAGCTCTTGCTGCTTTTCGTTGAAGTCATGTTCTTTGATCATTCTCCCTCCCTCCTCCGCGTCTTCTGCAGTCATATCTGCCCCCGGATAATTTGGATGCGCCTTTCCTCAACCCAGTCCGGGCGCCCAGACCCAACACGCTCTGAAACATGCACTCCGCAGAAATCACAGACCGTCCTCATTAATCCGTGATCGTAATAAGCGGTCCAAGCCTTCCACCGAGGGTGTCTATTGAGACGGCAGTAATCTCGTTTAACACGGGAGGTCATTCTTTCCCCTTCGCCGGATACAGCCGCGCACCGATATCCCACAGCGCGGCTAGGTCGTTAATCGTCAGCCTGTCGTCGTCCATCCGCACAACCAAGATGCGGTCGCGTAGCCATGCAGTGCGCTTCATCGCTTCTGTATCTACGCCCGATGCGACTACACGTCCGAGTGCGCAGCGGGGGCGGGTCACATCTCCCCCCGCATCAGTTTCATTGCATCCGCCGCCCGCATGATCACAATCGGCTCGCCCCTGTCTTCGCGCGCATAGACCATCGGAACCAGCCCGAGCGGCCCGCACGCCGTTACAGCCTGCTCCAGCCAGCGGACGCACGAGATTGACGCCCGCGCCTTAACCTCTACGCCGAACGGCCCGGCCTTGATGTCGATCCCGCCGTTAGCTGCCTGCCCGTAGTTGCGCTCTATGTGCTGGTGGCCCAATTCGTCGCAGAGGTGGGCGTATGCCTCACGCTCGCGGCGCTGGCCTTTGTCGCGTTGGGATTTGCTCAACTCTCTACCTCCAGCCGTGTATGCGCTCAGAAAATACAGCCGCCTTCCCAACAAGATTTATAACCGTAGGCCTACCCCATGTTCGGAAGAATATTGGCCTATGTGGCCTTAACAGCATGTGCAATCGATCGTCACCAAGAACGGTGTAGCGACACGCGCTAAATTTTCTCTGCGTCACGCGCGTTGTTGAATAAACCCCCCTTATGCGCTTTCGACGGCCTATGCACACAAATCTAGTGCGTCTTATATTCACGCCGCCACCCTCACTTTCCCGTCACGAAACAGCGCGAGCAGCGTCCGGTCGTGCGCGCGCCTCCACATTTCCGCTTTGTCCTCCCGGCTGCCCGAATACACGCCGGTCGGGTCCATTCCCGTCCCCTGGTCCAGCCACGTATGGCAGCGATGGCAGAGGAATGCGATAAACAGATCGTGCGCCTTCTTCCCCATTCCCTTGCCGTGTTCCCGCTGATTGCTGTGGGCTGCCACGCTCATCCCATGCTCGCCGCAGTGCTGGCAGTCGTAGTGCTTGGCGAGATTGGTGAGCGACTTGCATTTCCAACGGGGAGATTTGGGGATCATTGCAACGCCACTCGCCACATCGTAATAACGAGGGCAGCCCCACCAGCAACCGCCAAAACACAAAGGCTTGCAATAAACACAGCAAACCCAATATCAGCAATTTTTTCAAAATTCATTTCCCATCCCTCTCGTAAATTGCCTGCCGCAAATACGCACACAGGTCTAGCGCTTCCTCGTATGCGTCATTGAGTGCATCACGCCCGTTACTCGCTGTCAGCGGTACGCCGTAACGTTCCCGTCCAAGCTGGTCGCGCGCTTCCATTTCCTTGATGACAATCGGCCATATCTCGACTGGCTCTGTCTGCTTCACGCACGCCATATCCTCTGGCATGTGCATGATTCGCGGGTCGCCGCAGTGTGCGCAGTAGAGCGGCATCTTTCCGGGTCTGAATGTGGTCATTGCGTAGCCCTTCCCTCTTGTCGTGCGTTTGCTGATTCCGTGCGCCATATCTCGATTGCCGCTTGTGCGCTGGTCATTCTCCAACGCAGCAATTCCTCTTGCTCTACAGCCGCTTTCAGCCCGTCAAGAAGCGCGACGTATTCATCGTCTGCATACGCCTCCCTTTCCTGCGCGCTGACTGGCAGGTCAATGTGCCCCTGCATCAACAGTGCCTTTTTCGACTTGCGGAACTCCTCCAGATACACGCGCTCGCTTTTCGCCTTCGCGTACTCCGGCGCAAGCTTCCATATCTGTTCCATTGCAGCCTGCGGGTCGATTGCTTTCATCGTTCAAGCCAATACACGTATGCTTTGCTGGAGTTCTTCACGCGCCTGATTCTCGGCTCAATGCTGCGCAACTTTGCCAGCGCCCCCTGTGCGCTTTCGCGTGACATGCCCAGGTATTCGCCTATCTCGCCCGCTGTGGCCTCGCCGAGCGCGACGATTGCATCCTGCACGTCCATCATTGACGGGCTGATGTTGCTTTCAGGCCGGGCGGAATTTATAGGCTCACCGCGCAGGGCCAGCATTCCGATTTGCCAGTCGTTCATTCCATTCCTTCCTTACCGCTTCCTTAAGTTTTGCTGCACGCTCTTTGTTCTTCGCTTCAATCCGCCCGATGTACTCTGCCCGCTGCTCTTTCGTTGGCATTGCACAGACCATCCTTGCCTCGCATTCCCGCATGTATTCGACGGTATATGTCGGGGCGGGATTGTCTGTGCATTGTGGGCAGAGGCAGGTCATTTACGATCCGTGCAATTTGCTGCGCAGTTCGTAGCCCATCAGCGGCCAGATTTTGCTGACTGCGTTCTGCCGGGCGATCTTGCGACCCAGCTCGGCGTCGAAGTTCTCCGGGCTGGCGCAGGCCGATTCGCCGGTGACGGTGAAGCCGTTGCGCAGCACCAGAACGCAGAAGGTCAGCAGCCCAAGCGCAGTGCCGGCGCGCACACTGGCCGGTCGGTGACCGCTTACCCCTTCGACGCCGTCGGCCGCGGTGAAATAGAACTCTCCGGTGATGTTCTCCTCGATGTCATCCGGCGTTACGCGCGGCGCGGTCAGCCCCTTTGCTTGGATTTCTTGCTCGATTGCTGTCTCGTTCATCTCATTCCCCTATCTATCTCCGCATTTCACCAGTGCGGATAACTGGTCAAGCAGCTTTCTTCACCACAACAACCGAAACACGCCGCACCCAATGCGACGCCGGACCGTTTTCATTCCCGGCAAATCCGCAAATAGGGTCGGCGTGAATCTTCGGGTTGAATCGCGCGCACGTTCCGGCTACTTCGCAATTGCGCCCGCTGCACTGGCCGTTCATGCCGCCCCCCGGTGTGAATTCCAGTCGAAAACGATCACGCGCCCGCCGTCCTCTCGCATGCGGTCAAACACCCGATCCCCCAAGTATCCGCGCAACTCAGACGCGGCGAGATTCGATAGCAAGACAGTGCTTTTCCGCGTTTCGTAGCGGTCATTCAGAACGTCGAACAAAAGCAGCTTTTCGTCTTCCGTCCCGCGTTGAACGCCAACCTCGTCCAGAATCAGAAGATCGGGAGACGTGAATGCGGCGACGGCCTGTGTTTCGGTCTCAGGGCTGGTCTTGTTGTACGTGTCGCGGATGCGGCGGATAAGGCGCGCAACCGTCGTAAAGGCAGCCGTCCGACGGCCTTCCATCGCGCGCAGGGCAATCGCCACAGCAAGGTGCGTCTTCCCTGTTCCGGGCTTCCCAACGAACACAGCGCAACGCCCATTCGCTGTTCCGTTCGCCACCTCGTCACCGAAGGCACGTGCGAATTCCAGCGCAGCGCCCTGCCCGTTCGATTCGGCTACGTAGCTGTCAAACGTCCTGTCTTCAAACCGCTGCGGGATTCCGGACCGGGTGACAGTCGCACGCCATGCCAGCGCGGCGCGTTCCCGATCTGCCTGTGCGCGGGCCTCGTCCTCTTTCGCGCGGATATCGGTTTCGCAAGCAGGGCAGCGGGTCCAGATCGACCCGAAGAAGCAGCGGGAAACGAACGCGCCGTGCTTCTCGCACGCCGCTTCGCGCTCCATCACCTCGGAAACGCCGCCAAGCCTTTCCGACATTGCCGCCAGGCGTTCAACCGATTCATTCACAACGCACCCCCTATCCCGTAGTCCTTCGATTCAAAGTTTTCAGCGGCAGGAGTGCGTGGCGACCCGCGGGGCTGCTCGTTCATCCACGAGGCCTTGAAGCTGGCCCAGCCCCGTTCGCAGCACATCCGCAAGGCGGCATCCAGCGACATGCCAGCCTTCGCGGCCTCGCGCTCCATCCCATCGACCGCAACCACCGTCACCGCTGCGCGCTTGTCCTTCCGAACCTGCAGCCAGGAATCAGCAACCACCGGATCGACACCACGGCTTGCAAGGTCTGCCACCCAATCGACACCAGCGCGCTTGCGTGCCTTTGGTTCATTGACTGGTTCCTTGATAGGTTCCTGATAGGTTCCGTGTCCCGTTTTCGGTACTGTTTCCGCGGAAAAACGGGACTCTTTGACGGGAAAAACGGTACTGTTAGCAGGGAAAAACGGTACTGTTCCGGTTTCGGAATCGTTCCGTTTTTGGGACTCTTTAACAGTCCCGTTTTTGGGACTGTTAAGGCGATAAACAGTGATCTGCCCTGTCGTTCCTTTTCGCTCCCCGGTGTCCTCAATCCACCCGGATTCGATAAGCCGTTTGATGTTTGCAATCACGGTCTTTCTGTCCTGTGCGGTTGCGTCAGAAAGACTCGCAATAGAAGGCCAGCAGTTGCCCTGCTCGTCTGCGCAGTTTGCGAGAGCGACCAGCACGAACTTCGTGCTCGAATGCTGGATCGGCGAAGAAAGCGCCCATGTAATCGCGTTGAAGCTCATTCAGCCTCAACGCAAGACAAGACAGCCACGCTGTGCCCGCACTTCTCGCACTTGTCGCAATCGACAAGACGGCCTGGGCCACCAGCGGAAAGCGTGACGACAGCGCTATTCGGAAAGTCTGGATAGCCCGTATAGGTCTGCTGAATGGCCTTGCCGGGCTTCATTTGCCCGCCACATTTGCGGCAGATGTTGTCCATCACCATCCCCACACAAGACGCGCCGTCAGCCACAGCAGGCCAACGGGCACACATACGATTCCAGCGAAGACCCCAACTCCTGCCCCGACAGATGCGCAGCCGGCGAGATAGACGAGAGCGGCGCGCACGATAGGCGGCTGGATTACTTCAAGGAGGATTAGCAGGCGATTCATGCTGCCTCCGGTTCGGGCACCCATTCCCCGGTGCGTAGTTCTTCAACTTCGGCCGGGCGGAGCGGCCACGAAGAACGCCACGAACCGATGCAAACCGGCTTGCGGATCATTGCCGGCAGACGCTGATCAACGCTCCACACGTCGTAGCGCAACGAGTTCTGCGAGATAACGACCAGTCTCATTCCGACCCCCTGAGCGCCGGCAACACTTGTGCAAGCTGTGCCAGCAGTTGTTCAGCTGTATTGATTGCGCGCGCCTTGCGGGTGTCGTCGCTGTCCATGTATTTCGCAGCCAGGTACTGCACGACCGCAGCGGCATCGCCCGTCGATTGCAGCCAGCCCTCGAAGTCGTCCAGATTCATCCGCTGCGTGTCGCCCTCGGACGGGTTGAGCTTCCGCGAAAGAACAGACGGGCTCATGTCCATGTCCGCGGCGATGCTCTTGGCTGGGCGCGGGTGGATGGCCGTTCTGAATGCCACGTACTCACGCAGAGACGGGTAGCGCTCGGGCAAAGACGGCTCAAAATTGAGCTTCAGTTGGTTGCCGTGAATAGACGTCATCGCGTGTTTCCGTCTGTGACCGTCTCGCCGACAGGCAAAAAAAGAGAAGCTGTGCCGGCGTTAGGAATAGAAAGACCCCTGCCCGAACAACGGCCGACGTTAACGGGGTTGATGTAGGTGGGCAGGGGTGTGAAGCCCTGATTGCTCAGGACGGAGGAGAGAGTCATGCAGCGACCTTTGCTGAACGCATCCGGCGCTTGTGAAGAGAGCGCAAGCGCTCGCCGGCACTCCAGCGCAAGTCTTGAATGCGCCCGGCTGCAAGATCGGAAATCGTCGGCTGCGACAACTGCGCGTGTTTGCCGATCTCGGCCTGTGTCATGCCGAGAGAAACGAGGTCAGAAATGAGTTTTTGCCAGTCCATGACCGACAATATAGGGTTGCCGATGTTTCTTGTCAATAGGCCGTCCGATATCGGCAGCTATGAAAATGCCGATATGAAAACCGCCATCAGAAAAGCGACCACCCTATCCGAGCGCATGAAGCTGGCGCGGGCGCACGCACGCTTGACGCAAGCCCAGCTCGCCAAGAAGACCGGGATATCGCAGCCAACCATTAGCGACCTAGAGCGCGGCGAGCAGACAAAATCGGCTTACACAACACAGATCGCCCATGCATGCAGAGTCAGCCCGCTATGGCTGGCCACCGGGCGCGGTGACATGGGCGCAACAGAAGTAGAAGAGGAAATTCCGCTGTCCGATGATGAAGTTCGCTTGCTGGGCATGTTTCGCGGCCTGCCGCAAGACTTCCAGCACCATATAATGACGAACGCTGTACAGATTTTTGAGATGTTCTCCGACCTACCGGAGGCCGCCAAGAACGCCTTTAAGGAGCCGGGACGCAGCGATGACAAGGTCGAAAGCTTTGCCGACAAGAACGGGAAGAGGCCGCGCGATGAAAGCTAGGGTTGCTCTGCTAGTTGCGTTGCTGGCGGCTGGATGCGCCACGCCGTCAAAGCAGTATTCGCGCGATGAGTTGGTCCAAATGGGACGGCAGAACACAACCGTCGAGCTATGTTGGTTCAGCCAAGCCGTGCCCCAATACAGGGACGCGGCCTTGCAAGTTCTCCAGGAGCGCGGGGAGCCATGCGACTGGGACGAGGTATCCCGATTCCACAGTGTCCGCATGCTAGCGATGCAGCAGCAGCAAGCGGAAGCAGTGGCGCGCGAATCTCAGTTCAATCAGAGCATGCAGCTTTTGGGTGTTGGCACCCTAATCATGCAGAACAACAGACCCTACTATCAGCCGCAGCAGCATTGCACTAGCCGCTTCATGGCTGGATCGTGGCATACCAGCTGCTTCTGACCGCCTCCTAACCGCCGCCCAAATGCCCGCCAAGTGCGGGCTTTTTTTCGCCCGCCCGAAAAAATATCGGCTTGCCTATTGACACGATGTATCGGCTGGCCTATATTCACCCCATCGACAGCAGCAAAGCGCACGAGTGGCGCAGCGCCCCGCAAACCCGGTTCCAGCTTCGCTACAGGGCCGGCAGCGCGACAAGGACACCACTGCTGACGACACGTCAATCAACTAGGGGAATCACATGAAGCAGATCGTCATTGCGCAGCGCGGCTGGATATTTGTGGGCGACGTTGAGCGCACCGAAAACGAAGTCGTCATCAAAAACGCCCAGAACATTCGCCGCTGGGGCACCTCGCGCGGCCTCGGCGAACTGGCAGCGAACGGTCCGCAGCCGAACACCGCACTGGACAACTACGGCACCGCACGCATGCACCCGCTGGCCGTCGTCGCCACCCTCGATTGCGAGGAATCGAAGTGGAACGCGCGCTGATCGACACCGAAGCCTGCGCAACGGCGCATGGCTACGGCAACGGCAACGGCTACGGCTACGGCTACGGAGACGGCTACGGCTACGGCTACGGAGACGGCTACGGCTACGGCAACGGCGACGGCGACGGCTACGGCTACGGCAACGGCAACGGCGACGGCTACGGAGACGGCTACGGCTACGGCAACGGCAACGGCTACGGCTACGGCTACGGAGACGGCTACGGCTACGGCTACGGAGACGGCTACGGCTACGGCAACGGCGACGGCGACGGCTACGGCTACGGCAACGGCAACGGCGACGGCTACGGAGACGGCTACGGCTACGGCAACGGCGACGGCGACGGCTACGGCTACGGCAACGGCAACGGCGACGGCTACGGAGACGGCTACGGCTACGGCAACGGCGACGGCGACGGCTACGGCTACGGCAACGGCAACGGCGACGGCTACGGCTACGGCTACGGCAACGGCAACGGCGACGGCTACGGCTAACTTCCACTGCTTTCATCTACGGGGGAATGGGAATGGAAACGAAATACACAGCGGGGCCGTGGCGCTGGTCGGATCGGTTTCAAACAAGCGACGGCCGTCCAACCTTTTCGCTGCTTGGCGCGGACGGCTTCGGAATCTTGTCATGCGACGGAGAGGCCAACAGCCCGCAAAACGTCAACTCTGTTGATGCCCACCTCATCGCCGCCGCGCCGGAGCTGTATATCGAAGCGTTTGAGCTGATCGGCGATCTTGATCCTGAAAACATGGATCGCAGATTCGACGGCTTGCGCGCAGCCGTCGCCAAAGCAGAGGGCCGCTGACATGTACGCATCAGACGCAGCACTGAGAGCCGAGGAACGCCGCTTTGACGCAAAGCAGGCGCGCCAGGATCGGTTGGAAGACGTCCGCGAAGGCTGGGTTTCGTTCCACGAGGCGCAGGCATGGAGCGACCTGCAATTCGTCGAAGACGGCGGTTACGAGTTGATCGAATCGCACCACCTCGGCGGCACGCCCGAGGCAATCAACACGCTGGCCCAGTTCATTGCCCGGCTGAAAGCAGAACGCACGCTTTCAACGGACGACGGGCTTATCGCAGTCGGCACGCTGGCTGTTTCGATAGTAACGCAGGCTGTTACCAAAGAAGCAGAACGGCTTGCAGATCAAACGATGGAGCGCGAGGAATGAAGTGCAAATGCGATTTCCGCACATTCATGGTCGGTGACGGCTGCGACGTATGCAACCCGGCGAAGGCACTGGAATACGCGCGCGAAACGATTGATGAGCAGGCCGCGCTGATTCAGGAAATGGGCGAGGCGCTTGAGGAACTATCAGCAGAAGAGTGGAGAGACGACTTTGACCCTGTGCTTGATAAAGCGCGGACAAGAGCTCGCTCAGCCCTCGCCAAGTGGAAGGAATCGAAATGACACCAGAAATGGCACGCAGCGCAGCACAGATGATGACGATTCGCGGCGGTCAATTCGCCCGGCTTATCGGTCAGGCGTGGTTCGCAGCAGATGGGGATAACCGCAGGATGCTGGTGCAGTCATTCCCGGCGCTGTTTGCAAGCTACTACGTCGATCAATGCGCATACGACTACACCGACCGCACAGCGCGGGTTACTGACTGTGCAAGCGAGGGGATGTGATGGCGACCGTTTTTCTTTCTGGCCCGAACAACAGCACCATGTTCACGACGTGCTGCGAAGTGGCGATCACTGACGAACAGAACAGATGCCCATATTGCTCGCAGGAAGTAACACCGGAAGGGCATTCGGCGCGCTGGGAAGTGGCCTATCGCCCGATTCAACAGGGACGGCGCTGGTACGGAAACTGGTATCCAAATCACGGCGAGGGTAGGAAGCGCGGGGGGGTGAAGCCGTGAGCCTGCTAATCCTGTGGCTGCTGGCAAGCGTGATTATCGGCCCGATCCTGGGACGCTGCATTGCGTGGGGTGAGCGATGAGACACGACTACCGCTTTCCGCGCACATCACGCGAAGCATTCGGCGAGCCTTCGCATAGCTGGCAATTCCCACGCGAAGAAGTGCGCGATCCGCCTGCATTCAAATGGACTCTAACGATTCTTGGCCTGGTATTCGCCGGGCTTGAAGTGGCAAAAGCAGCGGGGGTGATGTGATGAACGCTGTTGTGAAATCAGAGCAGATGCAGTTGATGACGGCCGAGGATATGCGTGCGCGGATCAATGCCGTACAGCAGGTCATGCGTGCTGTCATGAAGGACGGTGTTCATTATGGGGTGATCCCCGGCACCGACAAGCCGACGTTGTACAAAGCAGGGTCTGAAGTCTTGCTGGCTACATTCCACATCGGAACCCGCGTTGATGTGCAAGACCTCAGCACGGACGACGAGCGACGCTATCGGGTGAAGGTTGTGGGCGTACATCAGCCGAGCGGAAATATCGTCGGAGAAGGCGTAGGCGAATGCTCAACCAGTGAAGAAAAGTACAAGTGGCGCAACGCCGTGTGTGACGAGGAATTTGAAGACACGGCTCCGAACCGTCGCCGGAAGAAGTTCAGCCGGAAGTGGAATAAGCAGATCCGCAGTTACGACGTTTTCACGTCGCACCAGGTGCGCACGGAACCGAGCGACCTTGCAAACACGGTTCTGAAGATGGCGAAGAAGCGCGCGCAGATAGATTTTACCCTGACGGCTCTCGGCGCCTCGGACATCTTCACTCAAGACATTGAGGACTTGCCTGACGAACTCCGCAGCGCGGCAGATGACGGCGGCCAGCCGACACAGCCAGACGCGCCAATTGAACACCCGGCAATGAAATCTGCAAAGTCAGTTCAAGAATTGGCGCAGGCCATGAACGGATTCGACCAGGCGAACAAGAAGAAATACGCCGCGTATTTCAACGTCCGGATGAAGGAACTAAAGGGGGCCGCAAATGCAACAGGGAACGTCTGAATGGCTTGACGTACGCGCAGGCAAGGCAACGGCTAGCCGGTTCCGAGACATCCTAGCCAAGATAAAGACGGGCGAGGCCGCTGACCGGAGGAACTATCGCGCCGAACTTGTGTGTGAGCGCCTAACCGGCCGCGCCGACCCGGCATACACAAATGCAGCAATGGCGTGGGGAAATGAGAACGAACCCTTCGCACGTATCGCCTACATCGCAAAAACGGGGGCGGAAGTTGAAGAAGTTGGGTTTATTGCGCACGCCGAACTGCCTGCTGGCGCATCGCCGGACGGGCTTATCGGGAAAGACGGAGGGCTGGAAATAAAGTGCCCGAACAAGGCAACGCACCTTGCCACCCTAAAGGCGAAAAAAATGCCTGCGGAGCACATTCCGCAAGTTCAGGGCGCGATGTGGATTACAGGGCGCATGTGGTGGGATTTTGTTAGTTATCACCCCGACTTCCCCGAACATCTTCAATTGTTCGTAACCCGAATTGATCGGGACGACGAATACATCGAAACACTACAGAAAGAAGTCTCCGAGTTTTTGAACGAAGTGGAAGACGAAGTGAATCAACTAAACAAGGAGGCCGCGTAATGGCAAGCGTCAATAAAGTAATTATCGTCGGGAATCTTGGCAAAGACCCTGAAACCCGCTACGCGCCGAACGGTGACGCGATCTGCAATACCACGGTGGCGACCACTGATAGCTGGAAGGACAAGCAGACCGGCGAGAAGAAGGAACAGACGGAGTGGCATCGCGTGTCCTTCTTCGGCCGCCTAGCCGAGATCGCCGGCCAGTACCTGCGCAAGGGCGCCGCCGTCTATGTCGAGGGCAGCCTGCGCACCCGCAAATGGCAGGACAAGGAAGGTCAGGACCGCTACACCACCGAAATCCGCGCCGACAGCATGCAGATGTTGGGCGGAAAACAAGACGGAGGCGAGGCGCCCAAAGAAAACACAAGCCGCCCCGCGCGCCAAGCGGCCGCGCCGAAATCGAAAGAGGAAAGCGGGTTTGGCGGCATGGACGACGACATACCGTTCTAGGCGCCAGCATGATTAGGTGGAACAACATGACCGCCCCTGAAATCGCCGCACGGATGGTTGTTGGCATCTGGTACGACACCGCGACGATTAACGAGTGTGTGCCGGCGTCACGCCCTGTCATACACCGCACGCTGTGCAAGATGGGTGCAGAACGCAGGCGGATTGGCAGGCAGTACCAAGTGAGGCTGACGAAGGAATTGGAGGTGATGGGATGAGCCAGAAAATACCCGTCAAGTACAGGTATCGCATTGAGCGGCTGGAGCGACTGTGCGCCGCCCTGCTCGCGCACATCCAGCGAGGAGTGCCGGAGGGGTGGCAGCTGGTGCCGAAAGAGCCGACCAAAGATATGGTCGAAGCCGCGTATGACAACGTGACCGGAGGTGGCGGACGCGCGGCCATTTATGCGGCCATGCTCGCCGCCGCCCCTGCGCCCGATCAATTTCGTAACGCCGCGAAGATGATGGCCGTCCAGCCTTCGTGCATGACTTGCACTGCGCCCGCCCCGGCAGAGGTGCCGATGCCGGAGCCGGTGGGCTGGTACGTCTCGGGGTCTGATCCTGAGCATGCCGCACTGTGGCGGGAATGCCCCGATGATGAGCAGATGCAGGTCATGAACCAGCAATGCGATGACGGGCCGGTCGTTGCTCGACCGCTTGTTCTCGGCGCAGATGCTAAGCGCTACGGCGCTGCCAGCCGTGATGCTGGCGCGATAACGGGATACGCGCGGGGGCTGCGCGAAATGCGCGACTGCCGGACGTGCCGTAACTACACGCGAGACGGTTGTATCCAGACAGCGCAGTGTGTGGATGGCGATGGCTATCGTAGGGCAATACCAGTGAGGTTCTGGTCAACCGCCCTGCGCGGGGAGGTGAAGTGATGGCGATCGACTGTACATTCGAAGAATTCAAACGGATGGCGAAAGAGTTTCACGAGGCCGCCCCAAAACTAAGCGTGGATGAACTGAACGGCGCATGGAAATGCCTTGGTCTTGGCTATCTAGGAATGAACGAGCCTATGTGGAGCAACTCAGCGGCAGCTTTACTAAGGATGGAGGCACGCACCTTTGCTGAGTGCGACGCCGCCCTGCGCGGGGAGGTGAAGCCGTGAGCGACCTCAAGCCGTGCCCATTTTGTGGCGGGAAGGCCGCCCCAACGATGCACTTTCAATACTCGTGGTTTGCGCCCGTATGCACATCGTGCGGCGTTCGCGGCCCGGCGGTACGCATACAGGCTGGCGATAGCCATCAAGTGATGCGCGAACTGATGAACAAGGCTGACGAACTGTGGAACACACGCGCCGAATCAAAGGAACAGAGCGGGGAGGTGAAGCCGTGAGCATCGCAGCACGAATCAAAGAAGCGCGTGCCGCCGTCAAGCGGCTGCAGAAATACATCATCGTTGTTCGGAGGGCGAAGCCGTGACCGTGAAGCCATTGACCATCAAAGACTGCGAGCATTTGTTCTGGCTTGCTGCACAGGATGTTGTCTTCTTCGGCACCTACGACGAAGGGGCCGAAGACTGGGACGCCGGCTGGCACCCTGCTGTGAACTGCAACGACACCTTCTACTACGCAAGCGCGGACGCCTGTAGTTTCGATCCGCATGAAGCGAAGGGGATTCGAAGCGCATTCGAGCGGTGGGGATGGGCTGGCGCGGTCGCATGGTGCGCACTGAAACGTAACGAAGAACCGCTTCCGCACCTTCGGACGGATCAATACCTAGAAGCTCTGTCTGCACTGCGCGGGGAGGTGCTTGGGGAAACCTGCATCGACGGCAGCCGTGCGCAGGGAGGTGAAGCCGTGAGCGAATGCAAATGCGACTTCCGCGCCCGCATGGTCGGTGACGGCTGCGACGTGTGCAACCCGGCGCAGGCGCTGGAATACGCGAAGGAAACCACCGCTGCGCAGGGGGCCGAGAGTGAACGCCTACGCGCCGAACTCGCCCGAGTGACCGCACAGCGCGACGCCATCCTGATGCAAGCGCGAATCTGGTCAGGCGAAGCGAAGGCGCAGAAGGCGACCGTTGATGCTGTCGGCGAAATCCTCGGCGGCGTGCCCGACTGGGGTCCGATTGCACAGGGCGTTGAGCAACTGCGCGCCGAACTCGCCGCCAGCCGTGAGCGCGAGGCGCGGATGCGGGCCGTGTTGCAGGAAATGGTCGACATGATCAACTCGGGCGACGAGCACGGGGAGGGTAGCCCGTGGCACGTAGACGCGGTCGCCGCACTTGCTGAAGGAGCGCAGGGGTGAACAGGGCCATCGAATTCGTGGCGCGCCACACGGTGACCACAATGCAACCGATACCGGACGGCTACAAGTTCAAGCCGGCAGGGCGAGCGCAGTGGATTCAACGTCTCGCGTGGCGCTTCCTGCAATGGCGCGGCGCACTGGCGCAGGCCTATGAGCCGAAATGCGAAATTTTCCGGCACGCGATCGAGGCCGACACGTTCATCGAACGGATTCTGAAGCAGCGGCATGAGCTGCTGCGCGGATTCAATCGCGACGGGCAGACGCTGCTCATCGGAAGCGAAGACTACGCGGAGTTGATGCGCGCCCCGGATATGCGCGACCACATGTTCACGTTCGACACGAGGGTCGGAATGGATCGGCAAATCGTCGGACTGACCGTGAGAGTGATTCCGTGGATGCGCGGCATGGTGGTAATGCCATGACCCCGCGCGACAGACTTCAACGGCTGCTGTTCGAGCACCGGACAGCACATGACCCGGCGAGCAGCGAGCGGGAGATTCTGGCGATGTTCGAGGCGCTGGAGAACGACGGGTATCTGCGCGGCCTCCGGGATGCGCCACACCTGCCGAACCCGCTAGACCCAGCGAACAACTGGCCCAAGGTGGTGATGGTGACGTCGGGCACGACATCCTGCCCTGACTGGCCGTTTGCTATCGCCCAGCCTACGAAGGAGCAAGCATGAGCAGGGACGCGTTTGAGGCGTGGGTGATGCAGAAGCGCGGAATTACGCGAGACGTGACCATTGACGGCGGCATGTATTGGGTCGGCGAGGTGGAGATTGCTTGGCAGGGATGGCAAGCCGCCCGAGCCGCCGCGCTGGAAGAGGCTGCGGAGATCGCAGATTCGCACGCTACATGCGAGGGCATCGGGCAGTGCATCGCGGCAGAAATCCGCGCGCTGAAGGAGAAGTGATGCGCGACATCCACATATCGCTAGGCGGCCCAAATCGAATCATCGCCGTCGGCACCAAGAAATGGCATTTCGAGGATCACCCGCGCTGCGGACCGGTGGTCGTCGATAGGAACGGAAGCCCGATAGAACAGCCTTCTGGCGCCTCTCCGTTCTGGGAGGCGGTCAACCTTTGGTATGCGCAGGGAAAGCGGACGCAGGAGGTGTCTGACGGGACGTGGTGCATCTGGGACAAGCCGAAGCCGCTGCGGATGCGCCATCTTGGCGGGCGCCACTACCAGTTGATCAAGGACGACGACAGCGCGCTGAAGGAGAAGGAATGAACATCGAAATCAAGTGGCGAGAAAGCCCAACGCACAGCCAGCCGCAAGCCGGATCGGTGCAGGTCGAGGCTGACGGGCTTGACGGTGTCCTTGACGCATTCCGCGCTGCGCTCGTTGGCATGGGCTACACATGCGGACATGCGGCGAAACTCGACTTCAGGGACGACGAATGAAATACGGACGCGCTGACCTTATGGCAATAGCTGCCGTGCGCTACTGCCTTGGACGAATGAGCTACATCGTAGGCGACTGCTCGGACTGGCTGATTGCCGAGTGGGGCCAGATCGAGGAAGGTGCGCGCAAGTGCATACAGCGTGATGTTGAAGAGGCGTTTGCGCGCGATAACGAAGCACGCGAGCGTGGCGACGAACACAAGCCGCTTGGCATGGACTGCGACCGCGCTAGCTGGGAGCGCGTGCGGAATCTGTGGAGGACGGAATGCTCGTAACGCCGCAAGAGACCTTCCTTGAGCTGGAAGAGGCTGCAGACGCGCTCGGCATGCACCCAGTGACGTTGCGGGAGCGGGCGGCAGCGGGCATTATCCCCGGCTTCAAGCTAGGTAAAGAGTGGCGATTCCGGACAACCCGGATTGCCGCCTATGCCGCAGAACAAGAGGCACGAGGGGAATGTTTCGGGTCTATCCGAGAGGAAAGAAAGGCACGCTCTGGTACGACTTCCGCATCGACGGTGAGCGAGTTAGAGAATCTACTGGGACGGCAGATCGGAGGGAAGCCGAGCGGATCGCAAAGGAAGCGTACAAGTCACGCCTGAACCGGCCGAAGGAGAAGGCCGGCTTCACCTTCTATTCATCTGTAGCAAACTGGCTCAAGGCAAAGCCGCGCAGCGAAAAGCGCAAGACCGCTGCGCGCTACCTACTGGCGCACTACCCAGACCGTCTGTGCCACCTCTGCACAGACAAGAGCTTTCGCGATGCCTTCGCGGATAAAGAGCCGGCCACCTACAACAGCTATATCTACATCGCCCGCGCCGCGCTGAATCTGGCGCTGCACGACGGGCTGATACAGCGTGCTCCATCCATTAAGAACAAGACGCCGCCAAAGCGCCGCCTGCGCTTTCTCACCCTGAAGGAGTGGGAACGGCTGCGGGCTGAACTACCGCCGCACCTCCTTGATATCGCCGAATTTTCGCTAGCTACCGGGCTACGACAAGACAACGTGCTGGGCCTTGAGTGGTCACAGGTTGATATGGCGCGCCGTGTGGCGTGGATACATGCCGACCAGGCCAAGGCCGGGAATGTGATCAGTGTGCCGCTCAACGATGACGCGATGGCTGTATTGCTGCGCCGCCAGAAGCGACAGGAGGCGCACGTCTTTACTTACAACGGCAGGCGCATGAAGTGGATTACAAGCGGTGCAACAACGGACGAAGACGGGAACAGAAAGCCGCGCGGCGCATGGGGGAAGGCACTTGCACGCGCGAAGATTGAGAACTTCCGCTGGCACGATATTCGCCACACTTGGGCGAGTTGGCACGTCATGAACGGAACGCCTCTTTCAGTGCTGAAGGAACTAGGCGGGTGGGAGTCAATTGACATGGTCCAGCGGTATGCTCACCTTGCGCCGGAACACATTGCAAAGTACGCGGGCAACGCTATGCCGGTTGGCACAAATAAGGGCACAACATAGCCGAAAAGGCTTGCCGGCGTGGCGTTCATTCCCCCTCCTAAGGGGTAGGTACAGGTTCGATTCCTGTTGGGGCCGCCAGCAATCAACGACTTATCTCTCCGACTGCCCCAGTCCCCCGCCTCAAACCGGCCCAGTACCCGTCTGTCACGTCACAGTTCACGGCACAGCCCGTTTGCGTGAGCGCATTGATACAAGCGCCGTCGCGAGGTGTGTACATGCGTCAATGACATGCGCGCGGTGTCTAGAATTTTAGGCGTCTTCGGGAAAAAGTAACTTCGGTAACTACCTGAAGCCAGCGCATAGGACCGGTGAGAACCATTCAAAAAAGCAAGATCATTCCAATCACCCGCCCGGCATCACGCCAGACCGAGAGCGGCTTCATCCTGCTGTCCGAGGCTGCGGGGCGCGGCGAGATCATCGGTGCGGCCTATGCCGTGCTCACACCTGACATGGAAACCCGACACGGGTGGTTCGGCGTGGCCGAGCAGAATCCAGCCCTGGCCTATTACGGCGTTCAACGTCTGTCGCAGCTGCTGCTCTGGCCCGATCTCGCCTGACTCAAGCCGCCGATGTGGGCACACCGTGCCCACTTAGACACGACGAAAGTTATATGACAAAGATTTAGGTTTCATTTTGTTACATCCGCATCTAAGGTGAATATCACCCATCATGCCGGAGTGCCCTGATGCGCGCGCCACACCTCACTCCCATCGTTGCCGCAGCGCTGCTCCAGGGCTGCGCCTACCTCACGACCTATAAGGCAGATCTGGGCAACCCGGATGTCGGCGTCTCGATCGATGCGAAACAGCGCGTAGTGCTGATGGCGCCAGTGGAGACCAAGAAGGAAGAAGTAATCGAGGAAGCGATCGAGGTTCAGGCTCCGAAGGAGCGCAGCAACAAGACAACCGGTACAGCGCCCAGCACACCCGGTGATAGCGCGAAGGCCGCCACGACGACGCATCAGGCCCCAAAGGAGCAGGACAACAAGACAACAAGTATCGCTCCTGGCACACCTGGCGATAACGCGAAGGCCAACACAACAGGGAATCAGGAGGCGCCCACTTTCCGCAACACCAAAAGGACCACGACCACAACAACGACCAAGCAACGACGCACCTGCGCGGAGCCCAGTCCCGACGCACTGGCAGCAATCAGCGCAAGCGTTGGCGGTTCTTTCATCACCGATCCGGCAAGTTCGAAGCAACTGGCGGCCGCACTGGGTGAAAGTGCGTCGAACATCGGACTCCGCACGACCTCCATTCAGCTCATGCGCGACGCGATGTACCGGGTCTGCGAAGCCTATCTCTCGGGCGGAATTGATCAGGAGCAATATGCTGACTTGCAAGCCCATTCCCAAAGCCTGATTGTCGGCCTGCTCGCCATCGAGCAACTGACCAGCGCCGTCGTGGCGCGTCAGGGATCAATCACGACCAGCGCTGCCGCGGGCGGCCTGCCCGAAGTCTCCGACTCGGCCGACGCTCTGTCGAAGGCGAAGAAGAAGACCGCGGACCAGAAGGTCGTACTAGATAAGGCGGCCGCGGCTCGTGGCGCGGCCGAGGATGCCGTGAAGGCGAAGAAAGCTGCGCTTGACGCGATCGACGCCAGCGAAACAGACAAAGTGGCCACCGCAGAGCGAGAATTGAAGGAGGTCACAGAGAAGGTGCAACCGCTGAAAGAGGCGGAAAGTGCCGCTGATGCTCAACTGGCTGTATTCAAACTTGCCGAAGAAACTGCCCAGAAGGTTTTTGACGTAGCCCGCTCACGCATCGACGCGAAGGTCAGCGGCACGGCCTCGTTCGTTGATGGGGAAAAGCGAGGCGCAAGCGCGGAGACGTCGAAGGAAAATGCCGCAGTTATTGCGCCTTCTGTCGCACTGATCGTCACAAGCGTGATGCAGCAAAGCGTTATTGCTCAGAAATGTCTAAACCTGATGAGCAAGCCCCTCGGACCTTTGAGGGAAGCACAGGTGACTGTCCTAACGGCCCACTGCGCCCGAGTTGCAAACGGCGAGCTTACGAGGGAGGTCCAAACGGGACTTGTCACCCAGATCGGTGAAGCAATCCACGCAATTGGGCGCCAGGTCATCGCTGAAGGCGAAGTCCCGCCCAAAGCCGAGACGCCTGCCCCGGCCGCCGCCGCGCCAGCCCAAGGCAAAGCCGCCGCACCGGCTCAAGGCAAGGCCGCCGCACCGGCTCCCGCTGCGCCTCCGCCCCTCAACCAAGCAGCTGCTCCCAGCGCTGTCCAGCCATACCCCCAGCCAAGCACGAACACACTGATCGACCTCGACAAGTTGCGGCTACAGGTAGAGAAGGCTTACTCCAAATAGGGCGGAGCTCATAATCGACAGTGACAGGGCATTCTCCCGACAGCAGCACCGACATGCTACGGTGAGCAATGGCCTTCGAAGCCGCTGCTGTGGCCGGAACCCACTTGACCAACTGACACCCTCAGGGAGCGGCGGCTAACTCGTCGCTCCGAATACCGCGGCCAAATCCTCGGCCTTGAGCATCCAATTCTTCGCAATCGCTCTCGAGACGGGGTATTCGTCAAATACCGCATCCGCTTTGGGGAATTGGAGCGAGTAATTGCAGACAAAGTGCGCCAGGGTGACAACGCCGTGAAACAACAACGAGTCCGCCACGTTCTGTTGATCCGCGAGCGACGCTTCTTGACCGAGCAGTCGCGCACTCAAGTGGCCTGAGTGCGCTTGAGCGCAAAAGTAGGTGTAGATGAAGTGGAAATAGCCCTCGTGAAACCCGGCAGCCTGCGCCATACCTCTCGGCCCCATCAATACCTTCCAGTCGCCCTTGAGCAGTGCGGTCTTCTGCCCCTCCTTCAGGCCTCGGAAATGAGGCGACCGTCGAACTTCATCCCTTAGGCGGTCGACGTCCGCTTCCACCGCGCGCTTCGCCGCCGCTTCTTTCTCATTGCGCACCCTGAGGCCGAGCTTCTCAAGTTGTCCCGCCAACTTCCAAGTGGCATGACGAAAGCGACTCAGATCCACATCACCTGGGGCAAAGATGTAATGCCAGACGAGAAAGGTCTCCAGGGCGGCTCTCGCCACAACCGCCATTGATGAGATATCGATGAATGTCACCTCCTCGCCGCTATCGAAACGAACGATCGAGGCGTGGGCTAGTGATTTCAGTGAGACACCATGTTGGAACAACTTCAGCGCCATTCGCTGCGCGTCGTTCCGCCAGCCCTCGCCTGGAGGAAGGACTGTTCCGGCCACGGACTGAACCATCCGGAACATCAAACCCAGCATGACCGTGTGGGCCCTGAGCGTTTCCTCTTGAAAATTGACGGCGTCGGTCATCCGTCAGCCCTTCCGGACTCCCTTTACGGCGGGTCTCCGACGCGTGGACTGCTCGCCCGGCAAATCGACAGTGGGCGGTTCGGCAACTGATTCCTCGTTGGTAGAAGTGTCACTTCCGCCGGAAAGCTGCCTTTCGCGCTTGGCGTCAGCGTGCTCCTGGTAGCGCACGTCCTCTTCGCCCATCAGTTCGTGACGGTACCAGCCGGGCGTGGTCTGGGCGTTCTTCGCATCGCTGCTGTGCGGCGAGATAAGCGCAGCGAAGACTGCGCGCTTCAGGTGGTCGGGCGCGTCCTTATAGGTGTCGATCAAGTTCTGAGTTTCGTCTGACAGCGCGGCCTGGTCTCGCCGACCGGTGAGCGGGTAAAGAACATCGAAGCCCTTCTCGGCCAAGTCGATGAGATATCGACCGTCGGGAACGCTTTCCCCCGACTCGTACGTCACCTGAGTGGTTTTTCCGACGCCCATTCATTGAAGGTTTCAATAACTGAACATGGAGTATAGGACGTGAGCGATAGCGATCCGTACCTGCGCACCCGCATGCCGAATGGTGTGGACCTTTCTCCCCGGGTCAGTGTTTTGTTGCAAAAGGACAAGAAGGACCGCCTCAAGGTCGCCGCCCGTAAGGATGGCTAAGCGAGAGCTCCATGGCCCGCCTGCTGATCCTGCGCGGCCTCGACCAGATCGAGCACGCAACGTGAAGGCTGGCGCGCCGACCAACCTCCGCAAGCCAGCGCGTAGGCCAGCTATCGGATACGGAATCCAGGGGCAAGCTCAAACAGCCATGTCTGAAGCCCTTCTCTTCCACGAGCACCTGGTCACTGAGCGCAGACGGCTCGGCTTGATACCTGCGTGAGGCGGAGTCGGCAGCCAAGGTGAAACGACCGTCGTACTCCAAGTACGAGCAAGGCGTTCCGCGACGAGTTGCCGGCGGAGCCCAGTGACTGTGATTGCTGCGAACAACGAGCCCGCCATCGCGGCGTTCGCCGCCGGATAATGCCCGAACGGCCCACCGGCTCACTCTGGAACCGACGACACGAAGGTGATTCCCCGACGACGTGATGTTCAAAGATCCATGGATTCCGCATGGAGCTCACGCACAGGCATCGGGCACGCTGTCTATAGTGGATATTCATGCGCCGGCCGCCCGCTGCGGTGACCGGTGACTGCGACATCCGGGACACCGCGCCGATGAATATCTCCGCCTCGAACTTCACCGCTTTCACCGCACCAGCCGCCGCACCGCAGCGCGGGCAGGCCGCGGGCGAGCTCAGCCCCGAAGAATCCGAGCAGCTGCGCGCGCTGAAAGCGCGCGACCGCGAGGTGAGACAGCACGAACAGGCGCATCAGGCAGCGGCCGGCGGTCTGGCGACCTCGGGTGCGCGCTACAGCTTCCAGCGCGGTCCGGATGGCGTGAATTACGCCGTCGGCGGCGAAGTGAGCCTGGACGTGTCGCCCGGTCGCACGCCGGAAGAGACACTGCGCCGCGCACGGCAGATCAGCGCAGCTGCGCTGGCACCCGCTGAGCCATCCGGGCAGGACCTCGCTGTCGCCGCGCGGGCGGCGCAGATGGCGCGGCAGGCCGAAGCGGAACTGGCTGCCGCAACCGGCGACGCGGACTCCGGCGGTGACGCGCGCAGCCGCGCCCTATTGCGGATCTACGGCGAATCGCCGCCGCCTGCGCCGCTGACCGACGAATATGCCTGAAACCCGCGCCTGAAACCCGCACCTGAATCCGTCGCCCGAACCGCTGCGGCGCCAGCGATCAGCCGCGCCGCGTCTCGACCACGCCGTCCACGTCGCGGATCAGTCCGAGCACCTTCTGGATCTGTCCGACGCCGGCGATCTCGACGGTGAAGCTCATGCGCGCCATGCCCGCCTTGGACTGCGTGCTGACCGCGGTGACGTTGATCTTCTCGCGCGACAGCACTTCCGAGATGTCGCGCAGCAGGCCCTGACGGTCGTGCGCCTCGACGTGGATGTCGGCAGCGAAGCGCGCGTCCGGATCGCGGCCGGCCACTTCGCCCCATTGCGCGTCGATCACCCGCTCCGGGTTGCGCGCCACCATATTGATGTAGTTCGGGCAGTCGCTGCGGTGGATGGCCACGCCGCGGCCGCGGGTGACGAAGCCGGAGATCGGGTCCGGCGGCGCCGGCTTGCAGCAGCGGCCGAGCTGGGTCAGCAGCTTGCCGACGCCTTCGACCAGCACACCGCGTTCGCCGGTGGCGCGCGGCGCGCGCGGCTTGATTTCCGGCTCGTCCGGCGGCGGCTCCTCGCCCTTCAGCGCGACATGGATGGCGCGCGGACCGACCTCGCCGTGCGCGCAGGCGATGTGCATCGCATCGACGCTGTTGTAGCCCAGCTTGTTCGACAGCTCTTCCAGGCTGGTCTGCGACGCGCCCTCGCGCGCCAGTTCGCGCGCCAGCCATGCGCGGCCCTGGGCCAGCGTTTCGCCTTCCTCGATCTGGGCGAACCAGCGGCGCACCTTCACCCGCGCGTTGTGCGTGGTGATGTAGCCCTGCTGCGGCACCAGCCAGTCGCGCGACGGCCCGCCCTGCTTGGCGGCGATGATTTCGACCCGCTGACCGTTGTCGAGCGGCGTGTTCAGTGGCACCAGCTGGCCGTTCACGCGGGCACCGCGGCAGCGGTGGCCGAGGTCGGTGTGCAGGCGGTAGGCGAAGTCGACCGGGGTCGCGCCCTGCGGCAGGTCGATCACCTTGCCCTGCGGCGTCAGCACATAGATGGTGTCGTCGAGCGCGGCGCGCTTGAACTGCTCCACCCACTCGGAGTGATCGGCGATTTCGTCGCGCCAGGACAGCAGCTGCCGCAGCCAGGCGATCTTGTCGTCGTAGTCCTTGTCCTGGCCTGACCCTTCCTTGTAGCGCCAGTGCGCGGCCACGCCCATTTCGGCGTGACGGTGCATGTCCCAGGTGCGGATCTGCACTTCGAGCGAACGGCCATCCGGCGCGATCACCGCGGTGTGCAGCGACTGGTAGTTGTTGCCTTTGGGCTGGGCGATGTAATCGTCGAATTCGCGCGGCAGCGGATGCCAGAGCTGGTGCACGATGCCGAGGGCGCCGTAGCAGTCGCGCACCGAATCGACCAGCACGCGCAGCGCGCGCACGTCGTACACCTCGGAAAACTCCAGCTTCTTCGCCCGCATCTTGTTCCAGATGCTGTAGATGTGCTTCGGCCGCCCCTGGATTTCGGCCTTGATGCCGGCCGCTTCCAGCTCGGCCTTCAGCTTCACCATGGCGTCGGCGATGAAGGCCTCGCGCTCGACCCGCTTCTCGTCGAGCTGCTTGGCGATGCGCTTGTAGGTGTCGGGTTCGAGGAAGCGGAAGGACAGGTCTTCCAGTTCCCACTTGAGCTGCCAGACGCCCAGCCGGTTGGCCAGCGGCGCATAGATGTCGAGCGATTCGCGCGCCATGTCGAGGCGGTCGTCGTTCGGGTGCGCGGTGAGCCAGCGCAGGCTCTGCACGCGCGAAGCGAGGCGCAGCATGACCACGCGCACGTCGGCCACCATGGCCAGCACCATCTTGCGCAGCACCTCGGCCTGATCGCCGCCGGCGTCGTTGCCGGTCACGCTCTGCGAAGCGTGGGCGCGGGTGATCAGGCGCAGGTTGTCGAGACGCTGCAGGCCGGCGACCAGTTCGGCGACCGCCGGGCCGTAATGTGCCGCGATGTGTTCGCCAGCGTCGTCCTGCACCTCGTGCAGCGGAAACAGCAAGGCCGCCAGCCGGGTTTCGAGGTCGAGCCGCAGCGAGGCGCAGATCAGCGCCTGGCCGACCACGTGCTCGTGCATCGGCTCGCCGGTGCCGAGCCAGCGCTCGGCATACAGCGGCGTCACCATGTCGTGGGCGCGGCGCAGCGTGTCCGCTTCGGCGTCGCCCAGACCGTCGGTCAGCAATTCGAGTGTGGTGCGCGCCGCGTCGGCGCTGGAGAGGGAATGAACGACGGATACCATGCCGCGATTATCCCGGATTAGCTGACAGGCCGCTTGCGGCGGAGCAGCATCGCCAGTTCCCGGCCCTTACGCGGGCTTCAACTCGACCGCTTAATCTTGTACCGTTGAGCGCACTTCGCTCAACCGGGAGTCCGTCATGCGACTGCTGCTCGCAATCTTCCTGCCCTTCATGGTGTTCTTCACCATCGGCCGCCCGGTGGCCGGCATCATCTGTCTCATCCTGCAGCTCACGCTGCTGGGCTGGATTCCGGCCGCGCTGTGGGCGGTCTATGCGCTGAGCCAGTACAAGACCGAGAAGAAGATCGAGGAAGCGCTCAGCCGGCGCTGAGCGCCCGACTTACTTCGAACTGGCGAGCGCGCCGCCCTTCACGGCGACGGTCTGGGTGAAGGTGAGGTCCTTCGAATCGATCACCCTCGCCTGCAGTTCGCCACCTTCCTGTGGCTTGAACTGGAAGCGCAGCTGCGGGTTCTCGCTCAATGCGAAGTCGACGTCGGCAGTCAGCAGCGCGCGGCCGGCGTAGCTCACTTCGATGCGGCGCACGAAGTGAGCCGGCGTGAAGTGGCGGGTGACCTGGTCCATCTGCATGCCGTTCAGGTTGGGATGGCTCACCATCAGCGTCGCGGCCGCGGCACTTCCGGCGTCGTTCTCGACCTTGAGCTTCATCCTGCCCAGCCGCGCCATCGCTTCCTCGAAGTCCTTGCCGGCCGGCGCCGAACAGCCGCCGGAGGCGCGCACGAACTTGCTCGACGCGTGCAGCTTGCCATCGCTGGTTTCGGCCACCGCGCGCATCCAGGTGTATTGCTCGACGCGGACGCGGGTTTCGATGTCGGCGCGCCCCGCCTCCGGGCTCAGCGTGATCGCTGCGGCCACCGGCGTCGGGTTGCCGTCGATGATGAGCCACAGCTTGCGGATGTGCCGCTCGGACGTCTGGTCGATCCGCGCACGCAGCGCCACCGGCACCACCGCGGCGTCCTCGGCACGGAAGGGCGCCTCGATCTCGATCACCTCGTTCGATTCGACGATTTCGCGTCCGGCAAACACCGTGGCCCGCACGCCCTGCCAGACTTCGGTGTCGGACGAAGGCTCGTCGGCCGCACCGGCCGGCAGCAACCACAGCGCTGCGCAGGCGCACAACAGCGCGCGCAAGGAATTCAGGGACATGGCGGTCTCCTCCGTTGTCGTTTGCCTGCGATTGAACGCGCCGCCGTGCCGGCGATCTGCGACTTAGTCACATTCGCTGCGCACCGACGGGATAGCATCCCTCGACAACAACAAAGATGGATGGAGGAGTCATGAGCCGATACGTCGGCGCGCCCGGTCAGTGGCGCGACTGGATTACGCACTTCCCGCGGCTCGCCGACCTCGAACCGGCGGCACGCGAGGAACTGCTCGCCAACAGCTTAGAGGTGCGGCTGTCGGCGGGCGAGACCGGCTACCGCGAGGGCGACGCCTGCAACAACTTCATCCTGCGCATCGAAGGCTGGTCACGCATACAGCGGCTGTCGGCCAATGGCCGCGAAGTGCTGCTGTACCGCGTCGGTCCGGGTGATTCCTGCGTGCTCACCACCTCATGCCTGCTCGGCGTGGCGCGCTACCCGGCGGCCAGCACGGCGGAAACCGACCTGCGCGAGGTGGCCATCGCCGGCGCCACCTTCCGCAAGCTGCTGAACACCTCGGACGTGTTCCGCCAGTTCGTGTTCGAACACTACGGCCGGCTGCTGTCGGACATGATCGCCCTGCTCGACGAACTGAAATTCCGCCGCCTCGACGCCCGCCTGGCCGACCTGCTGCTCGCGCGCACGGCCGACGGCGCAGCGCTCGAAGACACGCAGAGCCGCATCGCCACCGACCTCGGCAGCACGCGCGAACCGGTAGGCCGCATCCTGAAGCAGTGGGAGCGGCGCAACTGGATCGCGATGACGCGCGGACGCATCGAGGTACGCGAGCGCGAAGCACTGACGGCGCTGGCGGCCGAGGGCTGAGCGCAGCGGATTCAAGTACCACAGGCGCGTCCGTGCCCTCGCGCCATGGCGGCAGAAATTGCCGCCCGAAACCGGGTCTATTCCCGGTCTGACCATGGCGGCCCGCGCGTTAACCTGCGGCCATGAAGATACGCATGGCTTTCCTGTTGCTCGCATCGAGTGGCGCATTGCACGCCGCCGACGCGGCTGCCCCTGCGACGCCGCCAAGTGGCGCCGGCGCGGTGATCCAGATGCTGGGCGCACTCGGCGTCGTGCTGGCGGCGCTGTTCGCGGTGCTGTGGCTGCTGCGCCGCATTTCCGGCGGCAAGCTGGCCGGGCCGGCACCGATACGCACGGTCGGCGGCATCGCGGTCGGCTCGCGCGAGCGCGTGCTGCTGCTCGAAATCGGCGAGCACTGGCTGGTGGTCGGCGTCGCCCCGGGTTCGGTCACCGGCATCGCCACGCTGCCGCGCGGTGAATTGCAGCAGGACAGCGCACAGCCGGCCGCCCCGGATTTCGGCGCGCTGCTCGCCCGGCTGAAGGCGCCCCGCTCATGACGCGCCGCCTGCATCCGCTGTTTGGCGTCGGCGTGATTGCCGCCGCGCTCGCCCCGGAGGCGCTGGCGCAGTCGATGCCGGCGCTGACCAGCACGCCGGCGCCCGGCGGCGGTACCAACTGGTCGCTGTCGATACAGACGCTGCTGCTGCTGACCAGTCTGTCCTTCCTGCCGGCGGTGCTGCTGATGATGACCAGCTTCACCCGCATCATCATCGTGCTGTCGCTGATGCGCCAGGCCATCGGCACGCAGAGCAGCCCGCCCAACCAGGTGCTGATCGGGCTGGCGATGTTCCTCACCTTCTTCATCATGGCGCCGGTCGGCGAGCAGATCTACGCCAATGCCTACCAGCCGCTGTCGGAGAACCGCATCACCTTCGAACAGGCGCTGGACATCGGCTCGAAGCCGCTGAAGACCTTCATGCTGAAGCAGGTGCGCGAGCCCGATGTCGAGCTGTTCATGCGACTGTCGAACACGCCCAAGGTGGCCAGCCAGGAAGAACTGCCGATGCGCGTCGTCGTGCCCGCCTACGTCACGTCGGAGCTGAAGACGGCGTTCCAGATCGGCTTCATCGTATTCATCCCGTTCATCATCATCGACATGGTGGTCGCGTCGGTGCTGATGTCGATGGGCATGATGATGATGTCGCCGGTCATCGTGTCGCTGCCGTTCAAGCTGATGCTGTTCGTGCTGGTCGATGGCTGGAATCTGATACTCGGCACGCTGGTGTCCAGCTTCGGCCAGATCTGAAGGAGCTCATCCCATGACCCCGACCACCGTCGTCGACATCGGCCGCCACGCGGTCGAAATCCTGCTCATCATTTCGGCGCCGATGCTCGGCGCCGCGCTGGTGACCGGCCTGCTCGTCAGCATCTTCCAGGCGGCGACACAGGTAAACGAAATGACGCTTTCCTTCATCCCGAAGCTGATCGCGGTCTTCCTGGTCATCGTGCTGGCCGGTCCGTGGATGATCACGCTGATGACCGACTATATCCGCCGGCTCTACACGTCCATTCCGTCGCTGATCGGCTGACGTGATCAATCTGTCCGCCGCCCAGCTCGACCTGTGGATGGCGGGCTTCCTGTTTCCGCTGGCCCGCATCATGGGGCTGATCGCGACCGCCCCCATCCTGAGCAACCGCGCGATTCCGGCGCGCATCCGCATGGGTTTCGGTGCGGCGATGACGCTGGCGCTGATCCCGGCGCTGCCGCCCTCGGGACTGATCGTCGGCTCGTGGCCGGGTCTGCTCGCATTGCTGCAGCAGATGCTGATCGGCATCGCGCTCGGCTTCTCGATGCGCGTCGTGTTTACCGCGATCGATCTGGCAGGCGAACTGATCGGTCTGCAGATGGGTCTGGGCTTCGCGATGTTCTACGACCCGGACAACGCCGCGCAGTCGCCGGTGATTTCGGAGTTTCTCGGCCTGCTCGCGATGCTCATCTTCCTGTCGATCAACGGCCACCTGATGTTGCTGGCGGTGATCGGCAACAGCTTCGAGTGGTGGCCGGTCGGCGCCGACCTGTTCCCGGCCAACGGCTGGATGGCGATCGCACGCTGGGGCAGCACCATCTTCTCGGCCGGCGTGATGCTCGCACTGCCGGTGATCGCGGCACTGCTGGTGGTGAACATCGCACTGGCCGTGCTGACCCGCGCTGCACCGACGCTGAACCTGTTCGCGATCGGCTTCCCGGTCACGCTGATCGCCGGCTTCGTCATGCTGCTGCTGTCGATGCCCTTCTTCGCCCCGGCGCTGCAGCAACTGTTCGACTACGGTCTGCGCACCGTAGCCCAGTTGGCGATGGGGTAAAGCGGGGGTTTCGCGGCGCACTGCGCCGCGCCCGCTGAACGGGCTGGCCATGCAGGGCCAGCCCTGGGGTCGTCGATCAGCGCGGGCATACGCAGAAGGCATACCCGTGATCGCGCCTGACGAACGGGCCGGCTATGCAAGGCCGGCACTCCTTCAAATGGGGCTTCGCGCGCCCCCCTTTGCCGACTCAACGCGGGTGTCGCTTGAACCCGACACGACGCGGAATCACCCGCCGCGTCGCGGTCAGAAGACCGCTCCTACAAAGAGCGCCGCGCGGGTACCCGTGGGAGCGGTCTTCTGACCGCGACTGCAGCGCTTGCAGCAGAGACGCCGTCGCATCACTGAGCACGAAGCACCCGCGAGCGCGGGGAGAGCCGCGCAGGAATCTACAACAGCACGTCCCTAGACACCCCCGCCCGCCGCAATATCTTGCGCAGCTGCGCCAGCGCTTCGAGCTGGATCTGGCGCACCCGCTCCCTCGTCAGCCCCAGCCGTTCGGCCAGCTCTTCCAGCGTCGCGATCTCGCAGCCATTGATGCCGTAGCGGTACTCGATCACCGTGCGCTGCTTGTCGCCGAGCTGCGAAATCCAGGTGTGCACGAGCGAGCCGATCTCGGCGTTCTGGATCTGCACGTCCGGCCCGTCCTGCTCGTCATCGGCCAGCGATTCGCCGATGGACAGCGAAGGGTCGATGTCCAGCGGCGCGTCGAGCGAGGCGGTGTGTTCGTTCAACGACAGGATGTGCCGGACGTCCTCGACCGGCTTAGCCAGCAGCTGCGCGATGTCCTCGGCGCAGCAGTCGCCGCCGCTGCGCGATTCCAGGCTGCGCATTGCGCGCAGCACCTGGTTCAGCTCCTTCACCACATGTACCGGCAGCCGTATCGTGCGCGACTGGTTCATGATCGCGCGCTCGATGTTCTGCCGTATCCACCAGGTGGCGTAGGTCGAGAAGCGGAAACCGCGCTCGGGATCGAATTTCTCCAGAGCGTGGATCAGGCCGAGATTGCCCTCCTCGACCAGATCGAGCAGCGGCATGCCGCGATTCAGGTAATGCTTGGCGATATTGACGACCAGGCGCAGGTTGCGCTCGATCATGATCTGCCGCGCCTCGAAGTCGCCGAGGCGCACGCGGCGCGACAGCGACAGCTCCTCTTCCGGCGTCAGCAGCGGGTTGGCGCCGATCTCGTTCAGGTAGAGCTGGGTCGCGTCGCCGAAGAACTCCGCCTCGGCGGGCTCGACCGCCTCGACCACCGCTTCCGGCGTATCGATGTCGCTGATCGCCGCGTCGTCCTCGATGGGCTCGACGGGTTCGGCATCATCAGGCAGCGACAGATCGGACATGGCGGCTATCTCGGTGGCAGATACTTCAGCGGATCGACGGGCTTGCCCTGGCGCCGTATTTCGAAGTGCAGCCGGGGCTTGCCGGCTTCGGTATCTGTGTCACCGAGCTCGGCTATCCTTTGTCCGCGTTTCACCGTATCGCGTTCCTGAACCAGGATACGGCTGTTGTGCGCGTACGCGGACAGATAGGTGTTGTCATGCTTGATGATGACCAGTTTGCCATAACCGCGCATCGCCTCGCCCGCATACACGACACGTCCGCCGGCCGCGGCGAGCACCGGATCACCGAGCTTGCCGCTGACATCCACGCCCTTGCTCGATCCTTCCCCGAAGCGGCCGATGATGCGGCCCTGTGCCGGCCAGCTCCATTCGATACCGTCCTCCGAGCGGGACGACTCGGGCGCGACGACGGCTACTGCCGGCGTCGTCGCGGCCGCTGCAGCAGCCGGTGTCGGTGCCACGGTGGCGGCTGCCAGTGGCGCCCCCTTCATGCGCGCCAGCGCCTCTTCCGAATAGGCTTCAACGCCACCGCGCGGCTCACGCTTCAGCACGGCACTGTTGGCCGGTTCCGCGGTCGCTGCCGCAGTTGCCGCCGCTTGCTGCGGCGCCGGCTCGAGCGGTCGGGACTCGACCGCTCCCGGCGTCACGATGGGACGTATTTCGACCGCGCCCTCAGGCGGCACGACACGCAGTTCCTGCCCGACGCGGATCAGATTGGGATTCTCGATGCGGTTCCAGATGACCAGATCACGCCAGTCCTGACCATGCTCCAGCGCGATGCTGTAGAGCGTCTCGCCCTTGGACACGATGTGGAAGCCGGCACGTGTGGCCGGCGCTGCGGTCACCGCAGGCGCAGCCGTCGGTGCGGCTGCCGGCGCCGAAGTGCGGTCCTCCACCGGAGCCGGACGCGTGCCGGCGCACGCGGCCAGCACCAGGCTCACGACGGACAGCGCACACAGCCTTCTATTCATTCAACCCCCGGCAGGAGCGGTACGAAGCGCACCGCATCCAGTTTCGATTCGACAAAGCGATGCTGCGGCTGATGCTCGATCATGCGCAGCGTCTGGTCGCCGGCGCCCACCGGCAGGATGAGGCGGCCGCCTTCGGCCAGCTGTTCGAGCAGCGGCATCGGAACGGTGGTGGCCGCCGCGGCGACGATGATTGTATCGAAGGGCGCTTCGGCGGCCAGACCGACCGTGCCATCCGCATGTTTCAAGCGCACATTGGGCAGACGCAGCGGACGCAGATTGCGCTTGGCCAGTTCGAGCAGCGGCGCGATGCGCTCGACCGCGTAGACGTCCTTTGCCAGCTTCGACAATACGGCGGCCTGATAGCCGCAACCCGCACCGACCTCCAGCGTCTTGCCGAGAGGACGTCCGCCGACGCGCAGAAGTTCAATCATGCGCGCGACGATGAAGGGCTGCGAAATGGTCTGCTGATAACCGAGCGGCAGCGCCGTATCTTCGTAGGCACGGCTGCGCAGCGCCTCTTCGACGAACTGATGGCGCGGAATGGCCTGCATTGCCGCCAGCACGCCCTCGTCGCGGATGCCTGACGCACGCAGTCGATCGACCATGCGCGCCCGTGCGCGCGTCAGCGCGAGGCTCTCGTCCTTCGACGTCATGCGCCCAGCCAGTCCCGGACCTGCCCCATCTGGGCCACGTGCGTGAGGTCGATCTGCAGCGGCGTGATCGACGCAAAGCCGTTCGCCGTTGCATGGAAGTCGGTGCCGTCGCCGGCGTCCTGCGCGGCACCTGCGGCGCCGACCCAGTAAACAGTCTCGTTGCGCGGGTTGATCGTGCGCACCACCGGTTCCGCCTTGTGGCGCCGACCCAGGCGGGTGATCTGTATCCCCTTCAGTTCCTCGGTCGACAGGTCGGGCACGTTCACATTGAGCAGCACCGGCGCCGCAAAGGGTCGCTCGGTCAGGCGGCGCACCAGGTCGCAGGCGATGCGGGCAGCGGTTTCGTAGTGCGCACTGCCCTTGCGTGTCATCGACATCGCGATGGCCGGCACGCCCAGCAGAAAGCCCTCGGTGGCGGCGGCGACGGTGCCCGAGTAGATGGTGTCGTCGCCCATGTTCGCGCCGTCGTTGATGCCGGACACGACGATGTCCGGCAGATGGTCGAGCATGCCGGTCACGGCCAGATGCACGCAGTCCGACGGCGTGCCATTGACATAATAGAAACCGTTGCGCGCGCGGCGCAGGATGAGGGGGCGGTCCAGCGTAAGGGAATTGCTGGCGCCGCTGCGGTCGGCCTCGGGGGCCACGACGGTCACATCACCGACCTCTGTCAGCGCACGGGCAAGTGCCTCGAGGCCGGGGGCAAAGTAGCCGTCGTCGTTGGACAACAGGATGCGCATGAAAGGCTGCGGAACGAAGGTTGCGGCCGGACGCCTGGGTGCCGGTCGAGTGCGCCGGAGCTGCGGCCGGATTGCGGTCCGGATGTCGGCGACGCACATGGGAAAACGGCGCGAGGCCTTGCCGTCGGGCTTGCCGGCACACTGCCGCACGCCCTGCCGGAGCCCCGCGAAATCAGCCGCGGACTATAGCACGGCGCCGCGCACAGCCGTCCGGACGCGTTCAGAGTACGCCGACGAGAGCGGAGATCACCAGGATGCAGACCAGGTTGAGCAGCAGCCCGCACCGCATCATGTCGCGCGCCGCGACGGCGCCGGTGCCGAACACCAGAGCGTTCGGCGGCGTTGCGACCGGCAGCATGAAGGCACAGGACGCCGAAATCGCCGCGGCCACCGCCAGTCCCCGCGGATCGAGGCCGACATCGGGCGCCAGCGCAACGAGCAAGGGCACCAGCAGCGCCGCGGTAGCGGTATTGCTCACCAACTCCGTCAACATGACCACGAAGGCCACCACGCCGAGCACGATCAGCCAGCCCGGCGCGTCGGCCATCACGCTCAGCAGACGGTCGGACAGATAGCCGCTTGCACCGCTGCTTCCGAGCACGGCACCGAGTGCGAGCCCACCGCCGAACAGCAGCAGCACGCCCCACTCGGTCTGCCGCTCGACGTCCTTCCACTCGACCGCCCGGCCCGCCACGAGTGCACTCAGCACGATCAACGCGATCAGCGCATCGATGTCGCCGGCCACACCCAGCAGGCGACCCAGCGGTGCGCCGAACACCCAGGCCAGAACCGCGCAGGCAAACACGACGAGCGTCAGAAGCGCGCCCGGTGTCCACGCGTAATGCTCTTCTGTTACCAAGGGCGCGTCGCCGTCGACAGGTGGCCGCAACAGCAACCACAGCACACCGACCATCAGCGGCATAAGCAGCAACACCGCGGGAATGCCGAAGCGCATCCACTCGGCGAAGCCGATTCCGGCCTGCGCCGCCGCGATGGCGTTCGGCGGGCTGCCTACCAGGGTGCCGATGCCGCCTATGCTGGCGCTGTAGGCCACCCCGAGAAGCACGAAGGTGCGCTCACGCGTGTCCGCCGTGGCGGGCAGTAGTCCGAGCGCGAGCGGCAGCGCCATGACGGCCGCCGCCGTGTTGCTGATCCACATCGACAGCGCAGCAACGAGCCCGAACAGCAGCAGATGCGCGCGCAGACGGCGTCCGCCGGCGAGCGCCATTACGCGACGTGCGAGCAGTCGATCGAGGCCATGCCGCGACAATGCGGCGGCGAGCGCGAAGCCACCGAGGAACAGGAAAATGATGGGATGGGCAAAGGGCGCGAGCGCCTGCTGCACACTCATCAGGCCCGACAGCACAGCGCACACCGGCACCAGCAGTGCGGTGAGAGTCAGCGGCAGCGCCTGGGTCAGCCACAGTGCGCCGATGAACACGAAGATGGCCAGACCGGCGCGCAGCGTGTCACCGGCCGGACCCAGGACATAGACCGCCAGCGCGATCAACGTCCCCACAACGCCGCCGGTCATCTGCGCGGACATGCGCATGGACTTCCTCCGTGCCGAGCAGTACGACGGCGTGGTCGACAACGCTCTGCCGCAGTGACCGCCAGAAAGCAAAAAGCCGTTCCTGAACGGAACGGCTTGAGCAGATCGGCCAGTGCATCAGCACTGCCGGAAACAAACAAATGGTCGGGGCGGCGGGATTCGAACTCGCGACCCCTTGCACCCCATGCAAGTGCGCTACCAGGCTGCGCTACGCCCCGACTCAGCCTGCAAGTATAACAGCGGACTGCCGCTTGCGGGGCCGCGATGCACTAAAAATGAATACGTTCAGCTCAACAGATCGCGCAGCGCTTCGAGTTCGCTGCGCAGCGCCGCGACGTCGATTCCGCCGGTCGATGCAGCGTCGGCTGCCGCCGCACGCGGATCGGAATCGTCGAGCCGGTTGCGCGCACCGCTGATGGTGAAGCCTTCCTCGTACAGCAACTGGCGGATACGGCGCACCAGCAGCACTTCGTGGTGCTGGTAGTAGCGCCGGTTGCCGCGCCGCTTCACCGGCTTGAGCTGGGTGAATTCCTGTTCCCAGTAGCGCAGCACGTGCGGCTTCACGCCGCACAGCTCGCTGACCTCGCCGATCGTGAAATAGCGTTTGGCAGGAATTGCAGGCAGCGCCTGCGATTCCTTATTCGTCGTTTCCATCGTAGGCGATGCCCTCGACTGCCGACTTCAGTTTCTGACTGGCATGAAAGGTGACGACGCGCCGCGCCGTAATCGGAATCTCTTCGCCGGTTTTCGGGTTGCGGCCGGGCCGCTGCGGCTTGTCGCGCAGCTGGAAATTGCCGAAGCCCGACAGCTTCACGCCATCGCCGCTTTCAAGCGCGTCGCGGATTTCGTCAAAAAATGCTTCGACCATATCTTTGGCTTCGCGCTTGTTCAGCCCTACTTGTTCGAACAGCATCTCCGCCAGTTCGGCCTTGGTCAGTGTGGTCATGCGGCTCCCTTCAACTCCTGTCGCCCTGCCGCCTCAGGCGCGCAGCCTTGCCCCGAACTCACGCTGTGCATAGCTCACCAGTTCCTGCACGGCCGCGTCGACTTCCGCGTCCGCCAAAGTACGTTCAGTATCTTGCATAAGTATACGGAAAGCAAAGCTTTTTTCCGTATCTGCAATGCCTTTGCCCTGATACAGGTCGAACAGTGCGATCTCCTGCACGATGCCTGGCGCGACGCTGCGCAGACCGTCGAGCACAGCCGATGCAGCGGTCGTCCGCGGCAACAGCAGCGCGATATCGCGACGCACGGAAGGCTGACGCGACAGCGTGCGATGTGCCGGCATCGGCACTTCGAGCAGCGGTTCGAGATCGAGTTCGAACAGCACCGGCGCCGAACCCAGCTCGTAACGCTGGACCAGTTCCGGGTGCAGCTCTCCGATGCAGCCGATGACCTGTCCGTCGAGGCTGACCGACGCAGATCGCCCCGGATGCAGAGCCGGATGACGTGCCACCGCGAAGGTCGCCTGACGCGGCCACAGCAGCGCTTCGACATCGGCCTTCACGTCGAAGAAGTCGACCGCGCGCGTAGCGACGCCCCACTGTTCGGCACTGTCCCCGCCCCAGGCCAGCGCCGCGATACGCAGCGTCTGTGCATAGCCGGCAACCGGCTGGGCACCGGCATCCTTCGCGAAACAGCGGCCGATCTCGAACACTCGCACGCGTTCGGTCTGGCGACGGCGGTTGGTGGCAACGTTGTCGACCAGTCCACCAATCAGCGTCGAGCGCATGACCGACATCTGGCTGGCGATCGGATTGGCGAGCACGACCGGCGCATCGTTGCCTGCGAAGTCGCTTTCCCAGCGACGTTCGACGAAGGCGAAATTGATCACCTCCTGGTAATCGCGGTCAGCCAGCAGGTGACGCAGCGCAAACGCGCCGCGTCGCGCTTCCGGCAGCACCGGCATCGCCAGGCGACCCACCGGCGGCACGGTCGGAATGTTGTCGTAGCCGTGCAGACGCGCCAGTTCCTCGATCAGGTCTTCCTCGATGCGCAGATCGAAGCGCCAGCTCGGCGGCTGCACGATGAAATCAGCACCGTCGCGCGTGAATGCGAGGCCGAGGCGACCAAGCAGCGCAGCGATCTGGTCGTCGCTGAAACAGATGCCGAGCACACGCGCCGCGCGGGCCGGACGCAGGCGCACCGGATCGCGCGACGGCAGTGCGGTGATCTGGTCATCGACCGGACCGGCCTGGCCCCCACACAACTCAAGGATGAGCTGACTGACGCGCTCGACGCCGGCCACCGTGTCGGCGAAGTCGACGCCACGTTCGAAGCGGTGCGCCGCTTCGCTGGAGAAGGCGTAACGACGGGCACGGCCCTGGATCGCATCGGGCAGCCAGAAGGCGGCCTCGACATAGACATTGCGCGTGTCGTCGGTGCACGAGGTCGAGGCGCCGCCCATGATGCCGGCAAAGCTTTCGACACCGGCGTCGTCGGCGATCACGCCGCAATCGGTGGTGAGTTCGATGGTCTGTTCATTCAGCAGCACCAGCTTCTCGCCCGCCTTCGCCCAGCGCACATGCAGGCCGCCCTGTACGCGATCGAGATCGAACACGTGGTTCGGGCGGTTCATTTCCAGCATGACGTAATTGGAAATGTCGACCAGCACCGAAATCGAGCGCATGCCGGCACGCTCCAGGCGGCGCTTCATCCAGTCCGGCGTCGCCGCACGGGCGTTGACGCCACGGATGACGCGGCCGGAAAAGCGGCCGCACAGATCGGCGTGCTCGACCTTCACCGGCAGCACGTCGGCGATGCTCACCGGTGCGGAGGCAACTGTCGGCAGGCTCAGCGGCGCACCGGTCAGCGCTGCGACCTCGCGGGCGATGCCGGTCATGCCGAAGCAGTCCGCCCGGTTGGGCGTGAGCTTGATGACGAACACATTGTCATCGAGATCGAGGTATTCACGGATGCTGGTGCCCACCGGCGCATCGGCCGGCAGCGCGAGCAGACCGGAGGCCTCTTCCGAGATGCCCAGTTCCCGTGCCGAACACAGCATGCCGCTGCTTTCGACACCGCGCAGCTTGGCGCGCTTGATGTCGATGCCCGGCAACTTCGCACCCACGATGGCGCAGGGCACCTTCATGCCTGCGGCGACGTTCGGCGCGCCACAGACGATCTGCAACGGCTCGCCGCCGGCATTGACCTGGCAGACGCGCAGGCGATCCGCGTCCGGGTGCGGTGCCACCGACAGCACTTCCGCAACCACGACGCCGGTGAAGGCCGCCGCCGCCGGATCCAGTTCCTCGACTTCGAGGCCGGCCATCGTCAGCAGGTGAGACAGCGCGGCGGTGTCGATCTCCGGATCGACAAAGCTGCGCAACCACTTTTCGGAAAATTGCATGTCAGTGAAACCTCAGCGGAACTGGCTCAGGAAGCGCACGTCACCGTCATAGAACAGGCGCAGGTCATTGATGCCATAACGCAGCATGGTCAGGCGATCCGGGCCGAAGCCGAAGGCGAAACCGGTGTAGCGTTCGGCGTCGATGCCGCAGTGGCCGAGCACGTTCGGATGCACCATGCCGCAGCCGGCGATCTCCAGCCAGCGCCCGGCCAGCGGCCCGCTCATGAAGGCGACATCGATTTCCGCCGACGGCTCGGTAAACGGGAAAAAGGACGGACGGAAGCGCACGTCCAGCTGATCGGTTTCGAAGAAGCGGTGCAGGAAGTCGCTCACCACACCCTTCAGATCGGCGAAGCTGACCGATTCACCGACCCACAGGCCTTCGACCTGATGGAACATCGGCGAATGCGTGGCATCGGAATCGACGCGATAGACACGGCCCGGCGCGATGATGCGGATTTCCGGCATCACGTCGGCGCCCGCATGACGCGCCACGTGCGCCTGCATGTAGCGCACCTGGATCGGGCTCGTATGGGTGCGCAGCATGACGTCGCTGGCACCTTCCAGATAGAAGGTGTCGTGCATCGAACGCGCGGGGTGATTTTCCGGCGTGTTCAACGCGGTGAAGTTATGGAAGTCGGTTTCGATCTCCGGGCCATCCGCGACGTCGAAGCCGATGCCGCGGAACAGCGTTTCGATGCGCTCCAGCGTGCGCGATACCGGATGCAGACCGCCGCGACTGCGGCCACGGCCGGGCAGCGTGACGTCCAGCGCTTCTTCCGCGAGCCGCGCTTCCAGTGCGGCACGGCGCAGCGCGTCGCGACGCGCCTCCAGTGCCGCCTCGACCTTCTGCTTGGCGACGTTGATCGCCGCACCCGCTTCCTTGCGCGCTTCGGGATCGAGCTTGCCCAGCCCCTTGAGCAGTTCGGTCAGGCTGCCCGACTTGCCGAGGTAGCGCGCCTTGACCTGCTCGAGCACGACCGCGTCGGCCGCGGCAGAAAAATCGGATTCAGCTTGAGAAACAAGGGCTTCCAGATCACTCATCGACTTCTACCCGGGTATTTCAGGGACAAAAAAAGGAGGCCTGGCCTCCTTTTTTTGCGTACGGGACGCTCAGGCGGCGAGCTTGGCCTTGGCCTGGTTCGCAATGGCGGCAAACGCAGCCTTGTCGAACACGGCGAGGTCAGCCAGCACCTTGCGGTCCACCTGGATCGACGCCTTGTTCAGGCCGTTGATCAGCGTGGAGTAGGTCATGCCCAGCTCACGTGCGGCGGCGTTGATACGCACGATCCACAGCGAACGGAACTGACGCTTGCGTTGACGACGGTCGCGGTAGGCATACTGCCCCGCCTTCATCACCGCTTCTTTGGCGATCCGGTAGACACTGTTGCGACGGCCGCGGTAACCCTTGGCCTGGTCAAGAACTTTCTTATGACGGGCACGTGCCGTCACGCCACGTTTCACTCTCGGCATGGTTCGGCCTCCTTATGCGTAGGGCAACATGTTGCGGACGCGTGCGTCGTCCGTGGCGTGCACCGCCGTCGTACCGCGAAGCTGACGCTTCGACTTGGTGGTCTTCTTGGTGAGGATGTGGCGCTTGAACGCCTGCGAACGCTTGATGCTGCCGCTCGCCCGGACCTTGAAGCGCTTTGCAGCGCCCTTCTTGGTCTTCATCTTGGGCATGACAAAAACTCCATTTATGTCATCTTCACAGGTGGCCGCGAACCCCTCGCTGCACTTTCAGACCCGTGAATACTTGTTTTGCCGACACTGATGTGTCGGCGACGCGAGGCTTTTGCCTCGCGCATCGCCGGGTATCACCCCGGCAGATTCCTGAGAAGCGTCGGTCAGACCTTCTTCTTCTGGGGAGCCAGCACCATGATCAGCTGTCGCCCTTCAAGCTTCGGAAACTGCTCGACCACAGCCAGTGCTTCGAGATCCGTCTTCACGCGCTCAAGCAGGCGGATACCGAACTCCTGGTGCGCCATTTCACGACCGCGGAAACGAAGGGTGACCTTCGCCTTGTCGCCGTCCTGAAGGAAGCGCGTCAGGTTGCGCAGCTTGATCTGGTAGTCACCCTCGTCCGTACCCGGACGGAACTTGACTTCCTTGACCTGAATCTGCTTCTGCTTGGCTTTCGCCTCGGCAGCGCGCTTGGCTTCCTGGTACTTGAACTTGCCGAAGTCCATCAGACGACAGACCGGCGGCTTGGCAAGCGGCGCAATTTCGACCAGATCAAGGCCAGCCTCTTCCGCCATGGCCAATGCCTGGCGTGAAGACATGATTCCAAGCTGTTCGCCCTCGTCGCCTACGAGGCGGATTTCAGGGGCGTTGATCTCCGAATTGGTGCGCTGCGATTTTTGCTGACTGATGCTCGTACTCCCGAGACGAAAAAAATCAAGCCGTGCGATCGATGCCCCGGGAAGCGATTTCATCAGCGAAACGCTGAATCAGGTCGCTCAAAGGCATCTGCCCGAGATCGATATTTCCGCGGGCACGCACGGCCACCACGTTTGCTGCCTTCTCCTTGTCGCCTACGACAATCTGGTAAGGCAGCTTTTGCAAGCTATGTTCGCGGATTTTATAGTTTATTTTCTCTCCGCGCAAATCGCATTCGACGCGCAGACCGGCGTCACGTAGCGCATTTGCAACGGTTTGAGCGTAATCGGCCTGGGCTTCGGTGATGCTCATCACGACCACCTGCACCGGTGCGAGCCACAAAGGGAAGTTTCCGGCGTGGTTTTCGATCAGGATGCCGATGAAACGCTCGAGCGAACCGAGCACGGCGCGGTGCAGCATGACCGGACGCTGACGCGAGTTGTCCTCGGCCACATACTCGGCGTGCAGACGCTCAGGCAGCACGAAATCGAGCTGCAGTGTGCCGCACTGCCACGAGCGACCGATCGCGTCCTTGATGTGGTACTCGATCTTCGGACCATAGAAGGCGCCCTCGCCCGGCAGTTCTTCCCACTGCATGCCGGACGCCGAAAGCGCGTCGCGCAAGCCAGCTTCGGCGCGATCCCACACGTCGTCGGAACCGGCCCGCTTCGGCGGACGCAGCGACAGCTTGACCGCGACGTCGGTGAAGCCGAAATCGCGATACACGGTCTGCAGAAGTTCGTTGAAGGCGATCACCTCGGACGTGATCTGGCCCTCGGTACAGAAGATGTGCGCGTCGTCCTGCACAAAACCGCGCACGCGCATCAGGCCATGCAGCGCGCCGGACGGCTCGTTGCGGTGGCAGGAACCGAATTCGGCGATGCGCAGCGGCAGGTCGCGGTAGGAATGCAGCGAGTTGTTGAAGATCTGCACGTGACCCGGGCAGTTCATCGGCTTCACCGCGTAGTCACGCTTCTCCGACTCGGTGGTGAACATGTTCTCGCGGTAGTTCTCCCAGTGGCCGGACTTCTCCCACAGCACACGGTCCATCATCAGCGGCGTCTTCACTTCGCGGTAGCCAGCGCGGTCGAGCGCATTGCGCATGTACTGCTCGATCTGCTGCCACACCACCCAGCCCTTCGGGTGCCAGAACACCATGCCCGGCGCCTCTTCCTGCATGTGGAAGAGGTCGAGCTGCTTGGCCAGACGACGGTGATCGCGCTTTTCCGCCTCTTCGAGCATGTTCAGATAGGCGTCCTGCTCATCCTTCTTCGCCCAGGCCGTGCCGTAGATGCGCTGGAGCATTTCGTTCTTCGCGTCACCGCGCCAGTAGGCGCCGGCCACCTTCATCAGTTTGAACACCTTGAGCTTGCCAGTGGACGGTACGTGCGGGCCGCGGCACAGGTCGATGAAATCGCCTTCGCGGTACAGCGACACGTCCTGGTCGGCCGGAATCGACGCGATGATTTCCGCCTTGTAGTGCTCGCCGATGGACTTGAAGAACTCGACCGCCTTGTCACGCTGCCAAACCTCGCGCGACACCGGAATGTCCTTCTTCGCCAGTTCGGCCATGCGCTGCTCGATCGCCACCAGATCTTCCGGCGTGAACGGGCGCTTGTACGAGAAGTCGTAATAGAAGCCGTTGTCGATCACCGGGCCGATGGTCACTTGCGCGTCCGGGAACAGCTCCTTCACCGCATACGCCAGCAGGTGAGCAGTCGAGTGGCGGATCATGTCGAGTCCGTCGGCGTCCTTGTCGGTCACGATGGCCAGCTGCGCGTCGTTCTCGATGACAAAGGAGGTATCGACGAGCTTGCCGTCCACGCGGCCGGCCAATGCCGCCTTTGCAAGACCTGCGCCGATGGACGCGGCGACGTCGCGCACGGTCACGGCGGATTCGAAACTGCGGACCGAACCATCAGGCAGGGTGATGTTGACCATGGTCATGCTCCGGTAATCGGTAACGGGGATGTAATGGAATCTGCAGACGAAAAAAAAGTGCGGCCTGGGCCGCACTTTTCTGTCTGCGCACGTCAGAACGTGCGTCTTTGGCTGCAGGCCTCAGGCAGTGATCGATACCGGGGTGAAACGAGTTCGCGGTGTCATAACGCTGCCTTTCAAGCCCTGCAGTGTGTGTTGGTAGGCGCGATTGGACTCGAACCAACGACCCCCACCATGTCAAGGTGGTGCTCTAACCAGCTGAGCTACGCGCCTGAAGAGAGGGCGCAAGTATAGCGAAATCTCGCCCCCGTTCAAGACATTTTTTCACGCCAGTCGAGTCAGGCTGTTTTCCACGCCGCCAGATATTCCTTCCAGTGATCACCCGGCTGGGTCGCCAGCCACTCGCGCACAAAGGCGATCTCGGCGTCGTACTGCGCGCGGTCAAGTACGCCGCGCATCAGCTGGAAGCGCTGGAACACGAGGAAGGTATTCAGTACGTCCGTTTCGCAGTAATCGCGGATGCCAGCGATCTCGCCGCGCTGCCAGGCGCCCCATACAGCCGAGCCATCCATGCCCAGCTTGCCGGGGAAACCGATCAGCTTCGCCAGATCGTCGAGCGGCGCATTGCCGCGGCCCTGATACAGCGCGAGCAGATCCATCAGGTCCAGATGGCGCGAGTGATAGCGGCTGATGTAGTTGTTCCACTTGAACTCGCGCGCGTCCGGACCGTCGCCCTCGCCCATTTCCCAATAGCGCGGTGCGGTCACGCCGTGGATCAGGCCGCGGTAGTGCAGCACCGGCAGGTCGAAGCCGGCGCCGTTCCACGACACGATCTGCGGCGTCAGCTTCTCGATGCCCTCGTAGAAGCGCTGGATGATCTGGCCCTCGCCGTTCTCCGGCTCGGACAGCGACCACACCTTCAACGATTTCGCGTCGCGCAGCGCACACGAGATCACCACCACGCGCTGCAGGTGCAGCGGCAGGAAGTCGTGACCGACCGCGGCACGACGCTGCTGGAAGGCGAACTCCGCCACCTCGGCGTCGGACAGCTCATCCGGCAGGTTGTTGAGCGTGCGGATGCCGGCGATGTCCGGAATGCTTTCGATATCGAATACGAGTACGGCGGCCATGAAAATCCCGTGATGACTTTGTGTTGTTGTTCGAATTTGCTTACTTGCGCGACCACTGAGCGCCGGACTGGATGTACCAGCCCGACTGCGCGCGTTCGATCCAGCGCTGGGCAAACGTCGAGCGGATGTCCGCCTCCCATTCCGGGTGACCGTTGGCGCGGGCGATCTCGCGGTAGAGCGCGGCGCGATCCGTGTTCTCCTGCGCGACAAGGCCCTGTACCGCCTGTCGTTGCGCCAACGGCACTGCATTGGCATCGCGCAGCACGACGTTGCCGTCGGCCCCCAGACCGACTGCACCGGAGGCGTAATGCGGTGCAAGCTGCGTGTGCCTTGCCTGCATGCTTGACTTGATCTGGCTGATCGCCGGCGTGTTGATCTCGATATTGCCCTGCGCCCATGCCGTCGTCGCCCACATCGCACCGAGCAGGAGCATGCGTTTCAGTGTGTTCATTGCTGGCTTCCTTCCGGCTGGGCCTTGCTGTCCTGTTCCTTCTTCAGCTGCCACACCTCGTCGATGATGCGGTCGGCCGCCTTCTCTGCGGCAGCGGCGGGGAAATAGATATTGATGGTGACGCACGCTGCCGACAGCGCAGCGCCCGTCAGCATCAGGCAGATCGTCCTGGTCATCGCATTCGTCATCGTGTCTCCATTCATTTGACGACCGGCTTCGCGTCGGTCACCCGCCGCAGTCGCTCGATCAGCTCCGGCCAATCGACGCGTCGATTGTAGCCAACCACGCTGAGCGCCGGGACGCCACCGCCTTCGATCAACACGAATCCGCCGCCCTTGCTCGCCAGACCGTCCATTGCGCATACGTCGCCACGCAGCACGCAGGACAGGCCGATGCGGCGATAACCGAAGCGCTCGAAGAAACCGAGGAAGCTGCGCTGTATCGCCGCCGCCGCACCCGGTCCGCCGAGCGCGGTGATGTTCTGCACCGCGCGCTGGCTGATCACGCGCGGATAGTCACCCTCACTCGACCGTATGTGCGCGTCGAAGGCCACAGGCCGCCAGCGCAGCAGTTCCAGCCCCTTAACGTCGCCATCGAGGCGACCGGTGATGCGGCCGAACTTGACGGTGTCGGTCAGCGCCTCCAGATCGATGTAACGCATCTCAAGGTCGGCAAGAACACGCGGCGTCGTCCCGAGGGGTTCGATGACGCGCAGCCCGGTGGCGGCAACATAGCCGTCGAACACGCGGATCAGCAACTGACCATCCAGTGAGAGCACGCCGTCACGCCAGCTGACGTGCGGCACGCTGGCACCCAGGCTGCCGGCCATGCGCGGCAGGCCCAGCGCTTCGCTCAGTTCCGGCATCGACACCGGTTCCAGATCAAAGGACAGATCGCCGCGCCAGCGGCCGTCGGCCCTTCGGAAATCGAGCAGATTGAGTCGCAGCCCGGCATCGAGCACCGGTATGCGCACCGGTTCGAGCGACACCCGGTCGGCCGCCAGGCTTGCTTTCAGTTCGAACGCGCCGAAGGGCAAGCGGTCGAAGTGCGCTGAGGTAATCGCTGCGTGCGGCTCGGTCTGCGCATCGCGCTGCCACGGAAGAACCCCGCTTACGCCGTCGAGCGACCAGCGCCCCGACTTGTCGGCGACCGCTGCATTGGCCAGATGCAGCGTCGCGGCCGTCGCTCCCTGTGCGTCGAACTCGGCGACAAGGTCGGCGCGGCCGGACAATGCGAAGGTCGGCCAGCCGCGCGCGGCGAACAGCGGTTCGACGAAGCGCGTGTTCAGCGCGTCGAGATCGAACGAACGACCCTCGACGCGCGCGCGCGTCAGCGTTGCCGGCGACCGCGCGAAGCGCGTCTCCAGGTTCAGCCGCCCCACATCGGCCAGATCCAGCGTACCGGCGCGCAGTTCAAGGCCGCCGGCAGTCAACACGAAATCGCTCGCCAGCGTCGTCCCGCCGCCCTTCAGATAGATGCTGTCCCACAGCAGTTCGCCGGTCTTCCAGTCCACCGAGGCACGGCCCAGCCAGTCTTCGCCCTGCCGAGTGGCATCGAGGGCAAGCGCGAGCGAAATACCCTCGGCGGCACGCAGACCGTCAGCCGACGCGAATCGTGCATCGGTCAGCAGCAGTCGCGCCTCGACATGCGGCGATCGGGCGGCGCCGAAATCCTTCAGCACGGCTTCGACGTCGGCGCGCCCGGCCGGCGCGTAGTCCTTCAGCAAGGATTGCAGCGCGGGCTCGAGCGCGAGCAGGCGGGCGATGTCGACCGCCTTGGCCTGCAGCGCCAGATGCGGGCGCGCGCCAGCCAGCGTGCCGCCGACAGTGACACGCAGGTCCGGCGAGAACCGGACATTCGCGTCGAGCACCCGCTGCGCACCGCGCACCGAAAACTCGAGCGGCCACGGTCCGTAGCCGCGCGCGCGCAGCACCCCACCGCGACAGCGCTGTTCGGGCAAGGCGGAAAAATCCGCGCAGTCGAGCTGCACCTGCTGCAGCGTGTGCCCGGCAATCAACGCACGCGCCGCACGGACGCGGGCACGGCCACCGCCCAGCGCCGTGGCCTCGACGTGCACATCGTCCAGCGTGATGGCCGACGCCGACAGCCGGTCGAAGCGAAGCTCGAACGCGGCGTCGGCGGCGAGCGGCATCGCCGCCAGCGTCAGCGCAAGAAGGAAGCCTCGCAGGCGATCAGGAAGGGAAAACACCCGTGGAGAGGTAGCGGTCGCCGCGGTCGCACACGATGCTGACGATGGTCGCGTTCTCGACCTCGCCCGCGATGCGCAGCGCGACGACCAGCGCGCCGCCCGAGCTGATGCCGGCGCAGATGCCCTCCTCGCGCGCCAGGCGGCGGGTCATTTCCTCGGCGTCGTGCTGGCCGACGTACTCCAGCCGATCGACACGGCTACGGTCGTAGATCTTCGGCAGATAGGCCTCGGGCCACTTGCGGATGCCCGGAATCTGCGCACCCTCTTCCGGCTGGCAGCCGATGATCTGGATCGCCGGATTCTGCGACTTCAGATAGGTCGAGGTGCCCATGATGGTGCCGGTGGTGCCCATCGAACTGACGAAGTGGGTGACACGCCCGTCGGTGTCGCGCCAGATCTCCGGCCCTGTTCCTTCGATATGGGCGCGCGGATTGTCACTGTTGCCGAACTGATCGAGGATGACGCCGCGGCCTTCGTCGCGCAGTTTCTCGGCCGTATCGCGCGCCAGTTCCATGCTGCCTTCCTTCGCGGTCAGCACCAGTTCCGCGCCGTAGGCGGCCATGCTCTGCCGGCGCTCGATGCTCTGGTTCTCGGGCATCACCAGAATCATCTTGTAGCCGCGCATGGCCGCCACCATCGCCAGCGCGATGCCGGTGTTGCCGCTGGTCGCCTCGATCAGCGTGTCGCCCGGCTTGATGTCGCCGCGCTCTTCAGCGCGCTTGATCATGGACAGTGCAGGTCTGTCCTTGACCGAACCGGCCGGGTTGTTGCCTTCCAGCTTGGCCAGGATGACGTTGCCACGGCGGTCGTTGTCGGCCCCCGGAATACGCTGCAGACGGACCAGCGGCGTGTTGCCGACGAAATCTTCGAGAGTCTTGTATTGCATGGCTGCCTTGGGTTCGGTGAAGCCGTCTCAGCGCGAGCCGGCCGGTTTCGGAGGCGCGCCCGCCGGCTTTGGCGGCGCGGACGATGGAGCGTCGGCTGCAGTATCGGCCGGTGCGGCAGACGACTGGGCGGGCGCACTGCTGCCCGCCGGCCGGGGCGGCGCGCCCGCCGGTCGCGCCGGCGGTGCGGACGCGGCACCCGATGTAGCGTGCGCTGCGCCGCCTGCCGGACGCGGCGGCGGCGAGGATGCTGCGGGTTTCGGTGCGCTGGCGGCAGCAGGCCTGGCGGGCGGCACAGGTGCTTCGGGTACCGGCACCGGGGCTTGCGCGGGCGCCTGCGCCGTGCCGCGCCGACGCATCAGTACGAAAGCGATCGCTGCGCCGACGGCAACGACTGCCACGATCCACCAAGGGAAACCGCCGGACGACGCCGGCGCGGCTTCCGGAGCTGCGGGCACGTCGGCCCGCGGCGCGACGGATGCCGGCGCGCCCGCGCCGACGACCAGCAGCGGCTTCAGTTCGGCAAAGGTCTTGTCACCGATACCCTTCACGTTGCGCAGTTCGTCAACCGAGGTGAAAGGCCCGTTCTTCGTCCGGTGTTCGATGATGGCCTGCGCGCGGCTCGGCCCGACGCCGGGCAATGCGTCGAGTTCGGCTTCCGTGGCACTGTTCAGGTCGAGTACTGCGAAGGCGGGCGCAGCAAGCAGGCACAGCAGCATGCAGAACAGGCGACGCATGACGACTCCCGGAAGGATGACCGTGGAAGGATACCGCTCAGGCGGCACCGTGGCGCAGGTCGGCGGCGAGTTCGTCGAGCGCGCACACGGCGGTGCCCAGCTTGCCGACCACAATGCCGGCGGCGCGATTGGCCAGTCGCATTGCATCGACCTGCGAACAGCCGCTGGCCATCATGACCGCCATGGCGGCAATCACGGTGTCGCCGGCACCGCTGACGTCGTACACCTCGCGCGCCAGCGCGCGCTCGTGCGTCACGCCATCGGATGCGTAGAGGCTCATGCCTGCGTCCGAGCGGGTGAGCAGCAGCGCACCCAGCCCCAGTTCGTCGCGCAATGCGGTGGCGCGGCGCGCCAGATCGTCGTCGTCGGTCCAACTGCCGACCACTTCACGCAGCTCGCTGCGGTTGGGCTTGAGCAACGTGGCACCAGCGTAACGGGTGTAGTCGTCGCCCTTGGGATCGACCAGCACCGGCTTTCCGGCCGCACGCGCGATGTCCATCATGTCGCGGATGTCCGCCAGCGCGCCCTTGCCATAGTCGGACAGGATGACCACGTCGACGTCCTTCACACGGCGTGCGAACTCGTCGAGTTTGGCACACAGCACCTCGCGCGCCGGAGCGCTCTCGAAATCGATGCGCAGCAACTGCTGCTGGCGGCCGATCACACGCAGTTTGATCGTGGTGTCGAGCTGCGGGTCTTCGTGCAGGCTGGCAGCGATGTGCGCGGCCTTCATCTGCGCGCGCAAGGTGCGACCGGCGTCGTCGGCGCCGACCACTGACAGCAGGCTTACCTTCGCACCGAGGGCCGCGCAGTTGCGCGCCACGTTGGCGGCACCGCCCGGTCTTTCCTCGACGCGGTCGATCTTCACCACCGGCACCGGCGCTTCGGGAGAGATGCGCTGCACGTCGCCGAACCAGTAGCGGTCCAGCATCACGTCGCCGGCGACCAGGATGCGCGCGTTGCGGGTATCGGGAAGCGTCAGGCTCATGCGGTGCTCGGTGCGTTGATCAGGGTGTCAGGTCGAATTCTTCGGTGCGCTTCGGCGGATAGGTTTCCCAGCCGCCGCAGGCCGGGCAGCGCCAGTGGAACTGGCGCGCCTTGAAGCCGCAGCTGTCGCAACGGTAGCGCGCGACGCGCCGCGTGTGCGCGTGAATGATGTTCTTCATCAGATCGGAATCGGTGCGCGCCTCGGGCGGCAGCGTCTGCATCTGCGCCTCCAGCAGCTTGTCCAGACCGAGCAGGGTCGGATTGCGGCGCAGCTCCTCACGTACCAGTGTCAGCGCGCCCGTGGGGCCTTCGGTGTCGAGCTCCTCCTTGAACACGACGTCGAGCAGATCGAGCGAGGCGTGCCGTTCGAGATAGCTCTTCAGCAGCGTGATGCCCTGACGTTCGCGTCCGAGCTTGCGGTAGGCGTCGGCCATGCGCGAGGCCACCAGCGCCAGATAGACCGGATTCTGCTGCTCGATGCGCTGCCAGTGCTCGATTGCCTCTTCCCACTTCTGCTCGGCGGCGGCGGCGTCACCGAACAGCATCAATGCGCGCACGCACTTGCGATGCGTGGCCAGTGCCTCGCCGAGCAGGCTTCTCGCGTCGCCCATGCGGGACTGCGCCAGCGCCTGTGTGGCAAGTTCGCACAGGAACTGCGCGATATCCTTCTGCGCGCGGTGCGATTCGTTTTCCGGCAGTGCGCGGGCGATGTCTATCGCCTTGTGCCATTCCTTTTCCTGCTGGTAGATATCCAGCAGGTGGTGCAGCGCCTCGATATCGACCGCACTGCCACGCAGGCCGACGAATGTCTCCTCTGCACGATCGAGCAGGCCGGCCTTGAGGAAGTCGAGACCCAGTTCGAGGCGCGCATTCAGCCGCTGTTCGGCACGCACGTCCTCGCGGGCGGCGAGCGCCTGATGGATCTGGATCGCGCGATCGGTTTCACCGCGACGGCGGAACAGATTGCCCAGTGCAAACTGGAGCTCCACCGTCTGCGGATCCTTGCTTGTCGCCTCGATGAAGGAGTCGATCGCGCGGTCCGGCTGTTCGTTCAGCAGAAAATTCAGGCCGGCGAAGTAGGAGCGCGGCAGCGCGCGCGACTCGCGCACCAGATGCCGGATGTCGATGCGCGCGGCAAGCCAGCCCAGCCCGAAGAAGAGCGGCAGGGCCAGGAGCCACCAGAGTTCGATTTCCATGTGGGAAGGGGGTCAGTCGGCGGTCGGCGATTGTCCGTCGTGCGCTGCGCGACTGCGCGCCAGCGACCACCCGGCCAATGCGCCCAGCAGAGCGCCGAAGAAGAACAGAGCGAGCAGTACGAGGGACAACTCCACGCGCCACTCGTGTCCGAAGAAGAAGCGCACCGTCACCGGATCACTGTTGCGGGCCGCGAGGCCGAGCAGCAACAGGAAGACGACGATGCGCAGCAGCCAGTTAAGTATCGCCATTGCGGCGGATGTCAGGCCACGAGGCCTGCAGTGTTCAGCGCGTTGTCGACGCGCTCGCGCAGTTCCTTGCCCGCCTTGAAATGCGGTACCCGCTTCTCGGGCACCATGACCTTCTCGCCCGACTTCGGGTTACGGCCCACGCGCGGCGGACGATGGTTCAGCGAAAAGCTGCCGAAACCGCGGATTTCGATGCGATCACCGCGGACCAGCGCCGCAGTCATTTCATCGAGGATCATCTTCACGGCGTAATCGGCGTCCTTGGCGACCAGTTGCGGGAAGCGGGTGGCCAACCGGGTGATCAGTTCGGATTTGGTCATGACGTATCAGATGAGCGATTTCAACCTTGCCGGGTGATGACAAGACAACGCCGCCCGCAGGCGGCGTTGTCACTTGAACACCGATCGTGCGAAACGATCAGGAGTTCTTCAGCTTTGCCTTCAGCAGCGCGCCCAGATTGGTCGTACCGCTGCTGGCGGAGGTGCCTTCAGCCTGGATCTTCTGGATCGCGTCGTTCTGTTCAGCCTGATCCTTCGCACGCACCGACAGCGTGATCGAACGGGTCTTGCGGTCCAGATTGACGATCATCGCCTCGACTTCGTCGCCGACGTTGAGGATGGTCGTCAGGTCTTCGACGCGGTCACGCGAAGCTTCCGAAGCACGCAGGTAGCCCTCGACATCTTCGTTCAGCGCGATCACGGCGCCCTTGGCATCCACCGTCTTCACGGTGCCGCGCACGACGCTGTTCTTGTCGTGGGTGGCGATGAAGTTGGTGAAGGGGTCTCCATCCATCTGCTTGACGCCGAGCGAGATGCGCTCGCGCTCGACATCGATCGACAGCACGACGGCCTCGACTTCGTCACCCTTCTTGTAGTTGCGCACGGCTTCCTCGCCGGGCAGCGACCACGACAGGTCGGACAGGTGAACCAGGCCATCGATGGCGCCGGTCAGACCGATGAACACGCCAAAGTCGGTGATCGACTTGATCTGGCCACGGACCTTGTCGCCCTTCTTGTGGTTCATCGAGAAGTCTTCCCACGGATTCGGCATGCACTGCTTCATGCCCAGCGAAATCCGGCGACGGTCTTCGTCGATTTCCAGAATCATCACTTCGACCTCATCGCCCAGCTGGACAACCTTGGTCGGGTGGATGTTCTTGTTGGTCCAGTCCATTTCGGACACGTGGACCAGGCCTTCGATGCCCTGCTCGATTTCGACGAATGCGCCGTAATCGGTCAGGTTGGTCACCTTGCCGAACAGGCGGGTGCCCTGCGGGTAGCGGCGCGAGATGCCGACCCACGGGTCTTCGCCCAGCTGCTTGAGGCCCAGCGACACGCGGTTCTTCTCGGCGTCGAACTTGAGCACCTTGGCTTCGACTTCGTCACCGACCGCCAGCACTTCCGACGGGTGACGCACGCGGCGCCAGGCCAGATCGGTGATGTGCAGCAGGCCGTCGATGCCACCGAGGTCGACGAACGCGCCGTAGTCGGTGATGTTCTTGACGATACCCTTGACGACGGTGCCTTCCTTGAGGTTTTCGAGCAGCTTTTCGCGCTCTTCACCGGCGGTCAGTTCGAGCACGGCGCGACGCGACACAACGACGTTGTTGCGCTTGCGGTCGAGCTTGATGACCTTGAATTCGAATTCCTTGTTTTCGTACGGCGTGGTGTCCTTGACCGGACGCAGGTCGACCAGCGAACCCGGCAGGAAGGCGCGGATGCCGTTGGTCATGACGGTCAGGCCACCCTTGACCTTGCCCGACACCAGACCCTTGACGATGGAGCCATCGCCCAGTGCCTTTTCCAGTTCGTTCCATGCGGCGATGCGCTTGGCCTTGTCGCGGGACAGGCGGGTTTCACCGTAGCCGTCCTCGAGCATTTCGATTGCAACGCTGACGTAATCGCCGGGGGCGACCGTCAGTTCACCGCGATCGGTGCGGAATTCGTCGATCGAGATATAGCTTTCCGACTTCAGGCCGGCATTGACGACGACGAAATTCTGATCCACGCGCATGACTTCGGCGGTGATGACTTCACCGGCGCGCATTTCCTGGCGCGTGAGGCTTTCCTCGAACAGCGCGGCAAAACTTTCCATGGAGTCGGACGACTGGGCAACTTGGGACATTGGCAAAAGCCGCTTGCGCGGCAACGGGTTAGGTATGAACAAAGCAGGGAGCGACTTGCTCGCCCCGTGCGCCTTGGGCTGCCGACGTGCATCCGGAACCATCCGGAAGCGAACACGCCATTCAGCCCGCTTTCACTTTTTCCCACGCATCCAGCACGAACTGGACGGCGGCATCTGCGGTCATTGAACTGGTATCGAGCAGAATGGCGTCCGGCAATTGCACCAGTGGCGCATGTGTCCGGTTGCGATCCCGCTCATCCCGTTCCCGCAAATCTTGCGAAAGACTTTCCAGACTAGCAGAAACACCTTTTTCGATCAACTGCTTATATCGGCGTTCGGCGCGAATCTCGACGCTGGCGGTCAGGAACACCTTCAGGCGCGCGTCCGGAAACACGACCGAACCCATGTCGCGGCCGTCGCCGACCAGCCCGGGCGCCTGCCGGAAGGCGCGCTGGCGCTCAAGCAGGGCCGCACGCACCGCACCGTGGACCGCCACTTTCGACGCGCCGACCGAGGCCGCCTCGCTGCGCATGGCGTCCGACACCTCGTCCCCGGCCAGCCAGGTCGAGCCGTCGGCGAAGCGTACATCGAGCGCTGCCGCCAGCTTTCCGAGCGCCGGCTCATCGTCGAGCGCAACGCCAGCACGCATCGCCGCCACCGCGGTAAGTCGATAGAGCGCGCCGCTGTCCAGCAGGTGAAAGCCCAGTGCCGCCGCCACACGCGCGGCGACCGTACCTTTGCCGGAGGCCGACGGGCCGTCTATTGCAATGACCGGAACGTCGTTCATGCCGCCACCTCGGACCAGCGCCTGAAGTATTCGGGGAAGGTCTTGGCCACGCAGCCGGGATCCATGATGCGCACCGGTACGCCCCCCAGCGTGGCAAGCGAGAAGCACATCGCCATCCGGTGATCGTCGTAGGTGTCGATGGCAGCACCCGGCGTCAGGGTCGAAGGCGGCGTGATGGCGAGGTAGTCGGCGCCCTCCTCGACCGTGGCGCCGAGCTTGCGCAGTTCGATCGCCATCGCGGAAATGCGGTCGGTTTCCTTGACCCGCCAGCTGGCGATATTGCGCAGCCGGCTCGGGCCATCGGCGAACAGCGCGCAGACGGCCAGCGTCATCGCGGCATCCGGAATGTGGTTCAGGTCGAGGTCGAAGGCGCGCAGTCGCCCGCCCTCGGGCGCGCGCGCCTCGATCCAGTTCGGTCCCATCGCCACCACGGCGCCCAGCTGTTCGAGCGCCTGCGCGAAGGCGACATCGCCCTGCACCGAGTCGCGGCCGACGCCTTCAACCCGCACCGGCCCACCGCCGATGGCGCCTGCGGCCAGGAAATAGGACGCCGACGACGCGTCACCCTCGACGAAGCACTCGCCGGGCGACACGTAGCGCGCACCAGCCGGCAGATTGATCGCCGCCCAGCCCTCGCGTTCGGCGTTGACGCCGAACTGGCGCATCAACGCCAGCGTGATGTCGACGTAGGGCTTGGAAATCAGCTCGCCCTCGACCTCGATGCGCACCGCGCGCCCGGTCAGCGGCAAAGCCATCAGCAGTCCGGTCAGGAACTGGCTGGACACGTCGCCGCGCACGCGCACCACCGGCACTTCGTTGATCTGCGCCGGATGGATGCGCAAGGGCGGAAAGCCGTCGTTGCCCTCGTAGTCGATGCGCGCACCGACCTGGCGCAGCGCGTCGACCAGATCGCCGATCGGCCGCTCGTGCATGCGCGGCACGCCATGCAGGCGGTACTCGCCGCCCATCAACGCCAGCACGGCGGTGAGCGGACGGAAGGCGGTACCGGCATTGCCGAGGAAAAGGTCTGCCTTCTTGACCGGGAAGCGCCCACCGGTGCCGCTGATGACGTAGTCGTCGCCACCGGCGTGGCGCCAGTCAACGGCCAGCGTGCGCAGTGCATCGAGCATGCGGTCGACATCGTCCGACGACAGCAGGTCGTGCAGCAGCGTATCGCCCTCGGCCAGCGCGGCCAGCAGCAAAGCGCGGTTGGAAATGCTCTTGGAGCCCGGAAGCCGCAGCGTGCCGCGGGCGGACGATGCGGGGGGGAGATCAAGGAATTCGGTCTTCATCGTGTTCGAACGGCGCCGGGGCGCCTCATGTTGTGTTCAGCCCTGGCGTTGCGCCCAGGCGGTGCGTGCTTCGCGCGCGGTACCGATCAGCGCCTCGAGTCGGGCCGCGTCGCCGGATTCGATCAGCGCGCGATAGCGTGCAAGTTCGGTTTCGTAGGCGCTCAGTTCGGTCAGCAGCGCCTCACGATTGGCAAAGAAGATGTCGCGCCACATCTCCGGATGACTGGCCGCGATGCGCGTGAAATCGCGGAAACCGCCGCCGGCCAGATTGAAGATCTCCTCGGCATTCGGACGCGCCGCCAGTTCCGAAACCAGCGCGAAGGACAGCAGGTGCGGCAGATGGCTGACCGACGCCAGCCAGCGATCGTGGTGCTCGGGCGTGGTGACCGTCAGCAGCGCGCCGCAGGCCAGCCAGGCCTGGCGCACCAGTTCGATGGCCGCGCCGCCATTCTCGGCGAGCGGTGTCAGCACCACGCGGCGTCTTTCGTACAGATCGGCGCGCGCCGCCTGCGGTCCGCTCTTCTCGGCACCGGCGATCGGATGCCCCGGTACGAACTGCCCCACGCGCTCGCCAAAGCAGCTACGGGCCGCCGCCACGACGTCGCCCTTGGTGCTTCCGGCGTCGGTCACTACGGTATGCGCCGGCAGGTGGGGCAGCATCGCCGACATGACGGCCTCCATCTGGCCGACCGGCATCGCCAGCAGTACCAGGTCGGCGCCCGCGAGCGCAGCGGCCCAGTCGGATTCAGCACGATCGATCAGCCCGAGTTCGAGCGCTTCGCGCTTGCTGTCCGCGCTGCGGCCGACGCCGACAATCTCGCCCACCTGACCGGCACGACGCAGCGCGGCGGCGAAGGAGCCGCCGATCAGGCCGACACCGACGACGACCAGACGTCCGATCAGCGGTGCGCTCACGCCAGTGCCTTCTTCAGCGCGTCGATGAAGCGTGCGTTCTCGGTTTCCAGGCCGATCGAGACGCGCAGCCACTCGGGCATCGCGTAGCCGGCAATCGGCCGCACGATGACGCCCTGCTCGAGCAACCGACGATTGACTGCCGCACCGTCACCGGCGCGGAAGGCGATGAAGTTGCCGTAGGAACGGATGTAGCCGATCCCAGCCCCATCGAAGAAGGTTTCCATCTGCTTCAGGCCGGCCGCGTTCAGCTCGGCCGAACGGCGGACGAAGTCCTGGTCTGCCAATGCGGCGACGGCTGCCGCCAGACCGACATTGGTGACGTTGAACGGCTGACGCACGCGATTGAGCAGATCGATCACGTCCGGCTGACCGATGCCATAGCCGACGCGCAGACCCGCCAGGCCATAGGCCTTGGAGAAGGTGCGCGACACCAGCAGGTTCGGATATCGCTCCAGCCAGCGCGCACTGTCGTAGGCGAGATGTGAGGGCAGGTACTCGCTGTAGGCCTCGTCCAGCACGACCAGCACGTCGCGCGGTACGGCGGCGACGAAACGCTCCAGCGCACCGGCCTCGATGAAGGTGCCGGTCGGATTGTTCGGGTTGGCGATGAACACGACGCGCGTGTCGTCGCGGATTGCCGCGCGCATTGCGTCGAGGTCACAACCATAGTCGAGCGCCGGCACCTCGATGCCGATGGCGCCCGCCGCCAGCGTCGCCAGCGGATAGACGGCGAAGGCGTGCTTCGAATAGACGGCGCTGCTGCCTGGGCCGAGCAGCGCGCGGGCGACCATTTCGAGAATGTCGTTCGAACCGTTGCCAAGCACGATCTGGTTCATCGCGACATCGTGATGCCGGGAAACCGCCTGCTTCAGGTCGAAACCGTTGCCGTCCGGGTAGCGCGGCACGTCGGCAATCGCCGCCAGCGCGGCCGCCCGAGCCTTGTCGCTCATGCCCAGCGGATTCTCGTTGGACGCCAGCTTGACGATGCCTGCCTCGTCCAGCCCCATTTCGCGGGCCAGTTCGGAAATCGGCTTGCCCGGCTGGTAAGGGGAAATCGAACGGATGTGCGCCGCAGCGCGGTCGAAGACGCTCATGAACTGCTCACGGAAACGGGGTAGGAACCGAGTACCTTCAACGATCCGGCCTCGGCACGGATGCGTGAGAGTGCTTCGCTCACCGCAGGTTCGCTCTGGTGACCTTCGATATCGACATAGAAGACGTACTGCCAGCCGCCGTTGCCGAAGCCCCGCACCGGGCGCGACTGCAGCTTGGTCATGCTGACGCCCTGCTCGGCCAGCGGTTGCAGCAGGCGCACGACCGCGCCCGACTTGTTCTGCACGGTGAAGATCATCGAGGTCTTGTCACGACCGGACGGGCCGGCATCGTGTTCGCCGATCACCAGGAAGCGGGTCGTATTGGCGGGATCGTCCTCGATGTTCGCCGCCAGTATCTTCAGGCCATATGCAGCCGCAGCCGCTTCACCGGCGATCGCCGCAGCACGCTCTTCCTCTGACGCACGGATCGCCGCCTCGGCGTTGCTGGCCACCGCGATAACCGGTACGCCCGGCAGGTTGCGGTTCAGCCACTCGTGGCACTGCGCCAGCGACTGCGCGTGCGAATAGACGCAGCGGATGTCCTTCAGCGGCGTGTCGCGGGTCATCAGGTTCTGCTCGACACGCAGCATCACCTCGCCGCACACCATTTGCGTCGTGCTGAGCAGCATGTCCAGCGTGCGACCGACCGCACCCTCGGTCGAGTTCTCGACCGGCACGACACCGTAGGACGCGTTGCCCGACTCGACCGCACGGAACACGTCATCGATCGTGGCGAGCGGCAGGAAGGTCGGCGCGGAACCGAAGTGCCGGCGCGCCGCGCTCTCCGAGAAGGTGCCGACCGGTCCGAGAAAGGCGACGGTCAGCGGCTGTTCCAGCGCCAGACAGACCGACATGATTTCGCGGAATACCGTCTTCACCGCCTGCGGCGGCAAGGGGCCCGGGTTGTCGTCGGCCAGCCGGCGCAGCACCTGCGCCTCGCGCTCCGGACGGTAGATGTTGCCGTGCTTGATCTCGCCGATGCGGTGCGCGTGTCGTGCGCGCTCGGAAATGAGCTGCAGCACCTGGGTATCGATCGCATCGATGGCGTCGCGCAGTTTAAGTAGTTCGTCGTTCGAGCTCGGATCGGAGGCCATCATTCAACCGTGTCTGCGTTCAAATTCAGTCATGTACTCGGCCAGCTCGCGCGCGCCGTCGAGCGGCATCGCGTTATAGAGCGAGGCGCGGATGCCGCCGGTCGCGCGGTGGCCCTTCAAATTCAGCAGCCCACGTCGACGCGCGCCATCGAGAAAACGTGTCTCCAGCCGCGGCTCGCGCAGGAAGAAGGGCACGTTCATGCGCGAGCGCGAAGCCGGCTGTATACGGTTCGTGTACAACTGCGAGGCATTCAGCACATCGTAGATGCACTTCGCCTTGGCTGCGCTGCGGCGCGCCATCTCGACCACGCCGCCCTCCTTCTTCACGTATTCGAACACCAGCCCTGCGACCCAGATGGCAAAGGCAGCGGGCGTGTTGTACATCGAATCCCATTCGACGTGACGCGCGTAGTTCATCACCGACGGTACGCCACTGCGCACGCGACCGAGCAGGTCGTCGCGGATGATGACGATGGCGAGACCCGCCGGGCCGATGTTCTTCTGCGCGCCCGCGTAGATCAGGCCGAAACGCGCGACGTCGAGCGGCTGCGACAGGATGTTGGACGACATGTCGGCCACCAGCGGCACGTCGCCGGTGTCCGGATAGTCGGCGAACTCGACGCCGCCTATCGTTTCATTGGCGCAGATGTGCACATAGGCCGCCGCCGGGTCGAGCTGCCAGCCGGCGCGCTCAGGCACGCGATCGAATTCGCTGGCCGCGGCACTCGCCGCGATGCGTACATTCACCAGCGAGGTCGCCTCCGCCATCGCCTTGTCCGACCAATAACCTGTGTGGATGTAATCCGCACTCTGACCCGGTTGGGCAAGGTTCAGCGGCACCATCGCGAAATGCGGTGTGGCACCGCCGTGCAGGAACAGGATGTGGTGCGACTCCGGCACTCCGAGCAACGCACGCAGATCGGCCTTGGCGCGGGCGTGAATGTCGGCGAAGTGCTCGCTGCGATGACCCAGCTCCATCGCGGAGTAGCCCTCGCCGCGGAAGTTCTGCCACTCGCGCGCGATACGTTCGATCACCGCGTCCGGCATCATGGCCGGACCGGCTCCGAAGTTGTACGCGCGCGCACGCATCGCCCTTCCTATTCCTCGCCCTCGCCGGCTGCGGCGTCAGCGTCGTTATCGGCGCCGGCATCCGCTTCGGCGTCCTGCTCGCTGTCGCTCTCGATCACCTTCTCCAGACCGGCCAGCAGGGTGCCGTCGTCGAGATTGATCAGCGTGACGCCCTGGGTCGAGCGTCCCATTTCACGGATGTCCACCACCTTGGTGCGGATGAGCACGCCACCGGTCGAGATCAGCATGATTTCGTCGGTCGGCTCGACCAGCACCGCACCGACCACGCCGCCATTGCGCTCGCTGGTCTGGATCGCGATGACGCCCTTGGTGCCGCGGCCATGCTTGGGATATTCGGTGACGCGGGTGCGCTTGCCGTAGCCGTTCTCGGTCGCGGTCAGCACGCTCAGTTCGTCGTTCTTCGACACCAGCATGCAGATCACGCTCTGACCGTCCTCGAGCATCATGCCGCGCACGCCGCGCGCGGTACGCCCCATCGGGCGCACGTCGGCTTCGGCGAAGCGCACCGCCTTCCCGGCATCGGAGAACAGCATGATGTCGTCCGAACCATCGGTAATCGCCACGCCGATCAGCGCGTCGCCCTCGTCGAGGTCGACGGCGATGATGCCCGCCTTGCGCGGGTTGCCGAAGTCGGCGAGCGGCGTCTTCTTCACGGTACCGCGACCGGTGGCCATGAAGATGTAGTGATCTTCGTCGAACTCCTTGACCGGAAGTACCGCGGTGATCTTCTCGCCCTCGAAAAGCGGGAACAGGTTCACGATGGGCTTGCCGCGCGAATTGCGCGAGCCCTCCGGCACCTCGTACACCTTCAGCCAATAGACACGGCCCCGGTTCGAGAAACACAGGATGTAGTCGTGCGTGTTGGCGACGAAGAGCTGGTCGACGAAATCGTCTTCCTTCACCGCCGCCGCCTGCTTGCCGCGCCCGCCACGCTTCTGCGAACGGTAATCGGCCAGCGGCTGGCGCTTGAAGTAGCCGCCATGCGACAGCGTGACCACCATGTCCTGCTGCGCGATCAGGTCCTCGATGCCGAGATCCTGCGTGTGCACGATGATTTCCGACTTGCGACCATCAGCGAACTGTTCGCGGATCTGGCGCATTTCGTCGGAAATGATCCAGTTGATCCGCTCCGGGCGGGCCAGGATGTCGAGCAGGTCGATGATCTGTTCGATCACCTCCTTGTACTCCGACATGATCTTTTCCTGCTCCAGCCCGGTCAGGCGAGCCAGCTGCATGTCGAGAATGGCCTTGGCCTGCGCGTCCGACATGCGGTAGCCGTCGGCGAAGGAGCCGAATGCGGCATCCAGCCCGTCCGGACGGAAGGATTCAGCGCCGGCGCGGGCCAGCATTTCGTCGACCAGCGGCGACTTCCAGGCACGCTCCATCAGCGCCACCTGCGCTTCGGCGCGCGAAGCCGAGGCCTTGATCAGCGCGATGATTTCGTCGATGTTGGACAGCGCAACGGCCAGACCTTCCAGCACGTGGCCGCGTTCGCGCGCTTTGCGCAGCTCGAACACGGTGCGGCGGGTGATCACCTCGCGCCGGTGCGACAGGAAGCAGTCCAGCATGTCGCGCAGGTTCAGCAGGCGCGGCCGGCCATCGACCAGCGCCACCATATTCATGCCGAAGGTGTCCTGCAGCTGGGTCAGCTTGTACAGGTTGTTCAGGATGACTTCCGGCACCTCGCCGCGCTTCAGCTCGATCACCACGCGCATGCCGGACTTGTCCGACTCGTCGCGGATGTCGGAAATGCCTTCTACCTTCTTCTCGTTCACCAGCTCGGCGATACGCTCGAGCAGGGTCTTCTTGTTCACCTGGTACGGCAGTTCGTCGACGATGATGGCCTGACGGTTGCCCCGGTCGATGTCCTCGAAGTGGGTGCGTGCGCGCATCACGACACGACCGCGACCGGTCAGATAGCCCTCGCGCACGCCCGACAGCCCGTAAATCAGGCCGCTGGTCGGGAAATCGGGCGCCTGCACGATGTCGATCAGCTGTTCGATCGTCGTTTCCGGCTCTTTCAGCAGCAACTGGCAGGCATCGAGCACCTCGCCAAGGTTGTGCGGCGGGATGTTGGTCGCCATGCCGACGGCGATGCCGGCACTGCCGTTGATCAGCAGATTGGGGATGCGGCTGGGCAGAACCAGCGGCTCCTGCTCCTTGCCGTCGTAGTTCGGCCCGAAATCGACGGTTTCCTTGTCGATGTCAGCCAGCAGTTCGGCCGCGATCTTGTCGAGACGGCACTCGGTGTAACGCATGGCCGCCGCGTTGTCGCCATCGACCGAACCGAAGTTGCCCTGACCGTCGATCAGCGTGTAGCGCAGCGAGAAGTCCTGCGCCATACGGACCAGCGTGTCGTAGATCGCCGAATCGCCGTGCGGGTGATATTTACCCATCACGTCACCGACCACGCGCGCGCACTTCACATACGGGCGGCTGTGCGTGATGTTCGCTTCGTGCATCGCGAACAGCACGCGTCGATGCACGGGTTTCAGGCCGTCGCGCACATCGGGCAGCGCGCGGCCGACGATCACGCTCATCGCGTAATCGAGATAGGAGTGCCGCATTTCGTCTTCGAGCGAAATGGGCAGCGTTTCCTTGGCAAAAGATGTGGTCATCGGGGGATCGGGCGGACGTCGGCTGCTTGTTGAAATGAACCCGGCGCGTTTAAAACCGCCAGTTTGTTCAGCCAAACCGCAAGTTTAACATGCGCTTGCATTGACCTCAGGGCTCCGCAGCGGGCAGCCGCCGGACTACACTGCGCCACCTGAATCCAGACAGCCGAATCCGTCCGCCATGCAGAGCCACGAAGCCCAGACCGATATCGACCTGCTGATCGAGGCCCGCTGGGTCATCCCGGTCGAGCCGGCCGGCGTGGTACTCGAACATCACGCCGTTGCGGTGCAGGACGGGCGTATCGCCGATCTGCTGCCGTCCGACGAAGCGCGCCGCCGCTACCGTCCGCGCACGCTGCGCACCTTGGGTGAGCACGTGCTCATCCCCGGTCTGATCAACCTGCACGCTCACGCCGCGATGAACCTGCTGCGTGGCTACGCCGACGACCAGCCACTGATGCGCTGGCTGACCGAGCACATCTGGCCGGCCGAACAGAAGCATGTGAGCCACGAATTCGTGCGCGACGGCACCCTGCTCGCCTGCGCCGAAATGCTCCGCGGCGGCGTCACGACCTTCAGCGACATGTATTTCTTCCCGGATGCTGCGGCCGAAGCGGTGCTCGAGGCTGGCATGCGCGCGGCGCTGGGCATCGTCGTACTGGAATTCCCCAGCGCCTGGGCGGCCGATGCAGACCAGTACCTCAGCAAGGGCCTGGCCGTGCGCGATCGCTTCAAGCACGAGGCGCTGCTCCACTTCACGCTGGCGCCGCACGCGCCGTACACGGTTTCAGACGCCACTTTCGAACGCGTCCGCACACTGGCCGAGCAGTTGGATCTGCCGGTCCATATGCACATCCACGAAACCGCTGACGAGATCGAACAGGGCATTGCGCAACACGGCGTGCGTCCGCTCGAGCGGCTGCGCCGGCTCGGTCTCGTCGGCCCCAACCTGATCGCCGTCCATTCCGTACACCTGACCGACGACGACATCGCCCTGCTCGCCCGCGAAGGCGCCAGCGTGGCGCACTGCCCGACGTCGAACATGAAGCTGGCCAGCGGCGCAAGCCCGACCGCCGCATTGGCTGTAGCCGGTGTCAATGTCGGGCTGGGCACCGACGGTGCCGCCAGCAACAACCGGCTGGACATGTTCCAGGAGATGCGCCACGCCGGCCTGCTGGCGAAGCTCACCTCTCGCGACGCTGCCGCCCTTGCGGCCGGCCACCTGTTGCACATGGCAACGCTTGGCGGCGCGCGCGCGCTGGGCATCGATGCTGAAACCGGTTCCATCAGCATAGGCAAGAGTGCGGACCTGTGCGCAGTCAGTCTCGACGACGCCGCGACACGCCCCTGCTACTCACCTGTTTCGCATCTGGTCTACGCTGCAGGCCGGGAACACGTGACCGATGTATGGGTCGCAGGAGAAGCGCGCGTGCAGAATGGGGGCTTGTTGCACCTGCACAACAACGATTTGAAGGCGCGCGCGCGCCTGTGGCAAAATCAGGTGGCTCTATAACGGCTTGCGGCCTTGTTTTCATGCATCGCTGCCCGGCAACACCACAGTTGTACGTGGGTTTGCCGCCAGTTTTGCCTGTCAGGTCCAAGACAGGCGGGCAGGCCGGTTGACAACCGCTTCAAGTTTTATAAGAGGGGATCATGCTCAAACAACTGACGCAAAAACCGCTGCTCATCGCCCTGCTGGCCGCCACGGCCGGTTTCGCCTCCAACGTGTCGGCCATGGAAGACATCAAGGTCGACCCGGCAATGAAGGCCCACATTCCCTACGTGATCGACGCCCGTGGCGTCGTCGCCCGCAGCGCCAACGGCCTGTGCTGGAGAACCGGTTACTGGACGCCGGCCTACGCCGCCTCGATCCCGGAAGTCGGCTGCGCCTGCGACAAGGATCTGCTGCCGAAGGACGTCTGCGAGAAGCCGGCTCCTGTCGCCGCACCGGCGCCGAAGGCTGCCGAGCCGGCTCCGGCCCCCGCTCCGGCTCCGAAGCCCGCTGCCCAGAAGGTCACCCTGTCGGCTGACGCCCTGTTCGATTTCGACAAGGCCACGCTGCGTCCGGAAGGCAAGGCCAAGATCGACGACGCCGTCAGCAAGCTGAGCTCGATCGACTTGGAGGTCATCATCGCCGTTGGTCACGCCGACCGCATCGGCAAGGAAAAGTACAACCAGACCCTGTCGGAAAAGCGCGCTGCTGCCGTCAAGGACTACCTGGTGAGCAAGGGCGTTGAAGCCAACCGTGTCTACACCGAAGGCAAGGGCGAAGCCCAGCCGGTGACCGGCGACAGCTGCATGAAGATGGGCAAGGAACACCGCAGCAACAAGAAGCTGGTGGACTGCCTGCAGCCGGATCGTCGCGTTGAAATCGAGATCATCGGTACCCAGAAGTAATCGGGTTCCCGATCTCGTCAAAAGCCCTGCATTCGTGCAGGGCTTTTTTTCGCCCGTCGCCAACCGGATCGCGGCATTACTATCGCTACCCGGGCATGAAACCTCGCGCACGCCAGACTGTCCTTTCGCTCATGACGACACATCAGAACGCCGACCCGCTCGAACTGGAGAAATTTTCCGAGCTCGCCCACCGCTGGTGGGATCCGGAATCCGAGTTCAAGCCACTGCACGACATCAATCCCTTGCGTCTGGACTGGATAGACCGCTGCGTCGGCCTGACCGGCAAGCGTGTGCTTGACGTTGGCTGCGGTGGCGGCATCCTCGCCGAGAGCATGGCGGTACGCGGCGCCAGCGTGACCGGCATCGACCTCGGCGAGAAGGCATTGTCGGTCGCACGCCTGCACCTGCTGGAAAGCGGAAACCGCGTCGAGTACCTGCTCGAATCGGCCGAGGACCACGCCCGAGCGCGCGCCGGCCAGTACGACGTGGTGACCTGCATGGAAATGCTCGAACACGTGCCCGATCCTGCCAGCATCGTGCGTGCCTGCGCGACCCTCGTTCGGCCCGGCGGTACCGTGTTCTTCTCGACGCTGAACCGCAATCCCAAATCGTGGCTGTTCGCGGTTATCGGCGCCGAGTACGTGCTGCGCCTGCTGCCGCGCGGCACCCATGAATACGAGAAGATGATCAAGCCGTCGGAACTGGCGCGCGACGCGCGCGACGCCGGCCTGCGCGAAGCTGAACTGATGGGCATGAGCTACAACCCGTTCACCAAGGTCTACTCGCTCGGCAAGGACACCGCGGTCAATTACCTGATGCGGTGCGTACGCGATGAATGAGCCGCGCGCACGCGGCGTGCTGTTCGATCTGGACGGCACGCTGGCCGATACCGCGCCTGATCTCGGCGGCGCGCTGAACCGCCTGCGCATCGAACGGGGCCTGCCCGAGCTTCCTGCCGACACCCTGCGCCCGCATACCTCGGCGGGTGCCCGCGGTCTGATCGGCGCAGGTTTCGGCGTGACGCCGGAAGATGCTGGCTACACAGAACTGGCGGACCGATTCCTGACGCTCTACGCGTCCGCGATCTGCGTCCATACCCGGCTGTTCGACGGCATGGGCGAAGTGCTGACCCGGTTAGAGCAGGCCGCCATCCCATGGGGCGTGGTCACCAACAAGGCCGCTCGCTTCACCGTGCCGCTGATGCGCGAACTTGGCCTGCACGAGCGTGCCGCGAGCATCGTCAGCGGCGACAGCGTGCCGGTGCCCAAACCCGACCCGGCAGGTTTGCGCCTGGCAGCGAGCGAACTGGGCGTTGAAGTCCGCGACTGCATCTACGTCGGCGACGACGAACGCGACATCCAGGCGGCGCGCGCCGCCGGCATGCGCTCGGTCACCGCGGCCTTCGGCTATCTGGGCTGCGCCCGCCACCACAGCGAATGGGGCGCCGACCACACCATCCACCACCCGCTCGAACTTCTGCCCCTCTTGTAATCGGTCGAGGTGGTACCATCTATCGCTCACTGGGGGCGACCTGGTCTCGACGTGGGTCGCGAAGCAGCGCAGGGCATACCGAGGGTCGGAGTACCTCGTAAATCCAACCGAAAATTAGATAGTCGCCAACGACGAATCTTACGCTCTGGCCGCCTAAGGCCGGACGCTGCACCGACTGATTAGCGGGTCGGGCCGGGCAACCGGTCGCAGCGCCATTAACAGCTAAAGTAAGGATGCACTCCGCCGCGTGGTGCATCACGAAAATCAAGCGGATCGCCTTTCATCAGCCTGCCGGGTCGGCGGGTGACGGGCTAAATCAAATGGCCAGGCTAAGTATGTAGAACTGTCTGTGTAGGGCTTGCGGACGCGGGTTCGATTCCCGCCGCCTCCACCACCATATCAGGGCTCGGATCTCGTTCCGGGCCCTTTTTCCTGCCTGATCGCATCGTGATCGGGTCGCGCTGACGGCGTTCGTCTCCGCGACCGGCGCCCGACGCCCTTGCTTGCGGCACCGTCCGGGACCGCCGCCCGGAAGCTCTTCCGATGTGCACTTCGCATCATCCGGAGCCCTCGCACGGTTGCGCCGCCCGGCCTTCCGGCCGAATATCCACCCTGGAGCGGAATATGCCGCCGGCGATGAAGCGTGCCGGTGACGCGCCGCCCGCACGTGCAGCCCGGTCAGCGTGCGGGCTTCTTCCAGACCCTGGAACCGATATGCGGAGAGCGCCCGGAATGCACGGCGAGCAACACAACCCCGACATTGACCGCGAAAAGACGGACGACGAGTCGCCGCTCATCCTTGTTGCCGACGACGATCCCATCATCCCGCTGATGGTGAACAAGGTGCTGTCGACACGCGGCATGAGAATGCACGCCGTGGCCGACGGCCTCGCCGCAATCGAGGCATTCCGCCAGGCACCGCCCGATCTGGCGCTGCTGGACGTGCACATGCCGGGTGCCGACGGTTACGAAACCTGCGCCCGCATGCGTGAACTGGGCGGCGAAGATACCTGCCCCATCATCATCATGACGGCGAGCGACGATGCCGCATCGGTGCAACGTGCCTTTGCCGTCGGCGCGAGCGACTTCCTGACCAAACCGATCAGCTGGACCCTGCTGCCACATCGCATCCGCTTCGTGCTGCGCGCTGCTGAGGCTGCGCGCCAGTTGCGCGAATCGCTGCGCCGCTCGGAAATCCTGTTTGCCACGTCGGCAGAGGGCATCCTGATCGTCGACGTGGCGAGCCGTCGTTGTGTCGACGCCAATCCGGCGCTGTGCGTCATGCTGGGCTACTCGCGCGACGAGATGCGCGCACTCGAGTGGCGCGACCTGCAGCCGCCCGAACTGTATCCCGCCAACGTGGAACAGTTCGCGCGCTGCGCCGGCATCGAGAGCGGCCGCCTCGAAGGCGCGTTGATGCGCCGCAAGGATGGCGTGCTCTTCCATGCCGACATCACGCACAACCTGATCGAAATCGATGGCCGCCGCTGTCTGGCGGGCTTCTTTGTCGACGTGACGGAGAAGCGGCTCGCCGACGAGGCGCTGATGCGGCGCGCCAGTCACGACACCCTGACCGGCCTGCCCAACCGCGCCCTGCTGCTGGAACGCCTGGCACAGGCGCTCAAGCAGGCGCAGCGGCGCACGGCGCGGGTCGGCCTGCTGTTCGTCGACCTCGACCGTTTCAAGGAGGTGAACGACGAGCACGGGCACGCAGTGGGCGATCTGCTGTTGAAGGAGGTCGCCGATCGGATGCAATGTGAGCTGCGCAGCGAGGACACCGTGGCGCGGCTCGGCGGCGACGAGTTCGTCGTGCTGATGCCGCTGCTCGACAACGAGCCTCAGCCCTGCACCCAGCTTGCGGCGCGCATCGTCGGAGCGCTCGGCACCGCGTTCGAGGTGAGCGGCCACACGCTGCACATCGGTGCCAGCATAGGCATCGCGCTCTATCCCGACGACGCCGACAACGCGGCCGGCCTGATCGACTGCGCAGACGAGGCGATGTACGACGCCAAGCGCGCCGGGCGCGGACAGTATCGCCGTTACCGTTCGTCCTGACGCGGCTCCGCGTCCACGCCACACTGTTGCAATGCAGCATTCAGCTGCGCATACTGAATCGTCATCGATACTCCCGGACGACCCTCATGCGCCTGCGCGGTCCTCTCCACGCCGTTTTCGCTGCCCTGCTCCTTGCCACATTCTCCATCCGCACCGCGATGGCCGAAGCGCCACCGGTGCTCGACCGGATCGAACGCACGGACTTCACCGTGTCCGGCCTGTCGTCCGGCGCCGCCATGGCGGTCCAGCTGGGCGTCGCGCATTCGTCGCGGGTGCGCGGGATCGGCATCGTGTCGGGGCCGCCCTATCTGTGCGCACAGGGCTTCGTGACGCGGGCCACCAACGACTGCCTTGTGCTCGGCCGCGACCGCCTGCGCGAGCTGTTCGGGCCCTTGTTCGGGCTGTCCCTGTTCAGTTCCGGCGAACGCGACATCGACGTGGACGATCTGGTGAGCGATACACACAAGCTGGCGCGACAACGGCGGATCGATCCGGTCGACGGCCTCGCTTCGCAACAGATCTGGGAATACCGCGGACAGGATGATCGTGTGGTCGGCGCCAAGGCATCCGCCGCCCAGCACGCCTACTTCCGCGCCTTCGGCGCCGTGCCAAAACGGGGCGAGCCGCGGTCGACGCCGCACACCATGCCGACCAGCGATCCTGCCCAGGGCAGCTGCGACACCCGTGACGAGGACTACGTCAGCGGCTGCGACTTCGATGCCGCCGGCGAACTGCTGCGCCATCTGCGCCGTCGGCCCGACGCGCGACCGAATGCGGGCAACGGTCGCTGGTACGTGCTCAAGCAGGCCGACTTCGTGCCGGCCGGCCCCGGCGATGCGCAGACCCGGCGTCGCGCGCTGGGCCTCGCAGAGGAAGCGCGCGTCTATGTGCCCCAGCGCTGCAGCAGCGAAAGCTGCCAGATCCACGTCGCACTGCACGGCTGCAAGCAAGGGATGAGTGACTCCTCCTACCGCGCCTTCACCGACGGCGCCGGTTACGTCCGCTGGGCCGGTCCGTTGAAGCTGGTGCTGCTGTTCCCGCGTGTCGGCGCGATCGAACCATTCGAGCGCGGGCTTTGGGACAGCGTCGGCAACCCGATGGGCTGTTGGGACTGGTGGGGTTACACCACGCCGGGCGATCTGTACGGCTACGCGACGCGGGAAGCGCCGCAGATGCGCACCATCATCAACATGGTCGACCACCTGATGCGGTCGCACTGAGCGCCTCCCGCGCCCGGCGGCGATAATGGCGGGCCTGTCTGTCCGGATTCCGCTGATGTACGACCCCTCGCTGCTCACCAAACTGCTGGTTTCGCTGGTCATCGTCGCGCTGGCCGTGCTGATCACCCGCACCGCCCGCCGCGTGGCCGCGGCGCGCTTTGACGATCCGTCACAGCGCAAGCAGGCCTGGGTCACCATACGCAATATCGCGCTGCTGATCTGCCTGGCCCTGCTCGGTCTGACCTGGACGCTGGGTGGCGACCAGTCCTCGCTGCCCTTGGCGGCCGTCGCCGGCGCCTCGCTCATCGTGTCCAAGGACATCCTGATTTCAGCGATGGGCGGCACCGTGCTGTTCCTGACGCGCACCTACCAGGTCGGCGATTTCATCGAGGTCGGCAGCGTGCGCGGGCGCGTCGCCGACATCCGCTTTCTCAGTACCCTGCTCGACGCCAGCGGCGACGCTGACCTGATCAACGGCAGCCGCGTGCTGCTGCAGCACAGCGCGGTCATCACCAGCACACTGCGCGTCACGCCGCACGAACACTTCATGCTGACGACGCTGCGCGTATTCGTCGGCGACCCGGTCGCCTGCCTGGACAGGCGCGCGCTGCTCGAAGCGGCGGCGCTGGAGGTATGCGAACCATGGATCGAGGAAGCCGAGCGCGGCCTGCTCGACCTCGAAGCCGCGCACTGGAGCCGCCTGCCCTCGGCCCGCCCGCGCGTGTTCATCGATCTGGCGAGCGACAAGGGCGCGCAGCTGGTGGCGGCCTTTCCGTGCCGGGTCGAGGAGCGGCTGCGTATCGAACAGCGGGTGCTGTCGGAGTATCTGGCGCGGGTTCAGGCCGCTGCGCCGAGCGTGCAGGAGAGCGCAGCAACCGCCTGACGCGGCAGCGCCGCCGCCAGCAGTTCACCGATACGTGCGTTGTCGCGCACCGGGCGCATCGCCTGGTACAGCAGTTCGGCCTGCGGGTAGACGCGGCGCAGCAGGTTCAACCACTGCTTGAGCCGCCCCGCCGCGTGACGCGCCTCGACATGTCCGAGCACGAGCTGCCAGTAGTCACCGAGCAGCGGTGCGATACGCGGCCAGTCCAGCGCCGGGTCGATGGCGTCATCGCCGCGCAGCCGCGCACGGATGCGCTCGACCAGCAGCGGATCGGCCACCGCACCGCGGCCCATCATCACGTCGGCCAGCCCGCTTTCGCTGCGGCAGCGCAGGTAGTCATCCACCGACCAGATTTCGCCATTGGCGACCACCGGCACGCGCACCGCTTCGGCGATGCGGGCGATCCACGGCCAGTGCGCCGGCGGTTTGTAGCCGTCCGCCTTGGTGCGCGCATGCACGACGATCATTTCCGCGCCGCCCTCGGCCAGTGCCTGCGCCGCCTCGATGGCGCGCGAGGTGTCGCGCACGCCCAGGCGCATCTTCGCGGTGAAGGGCACGCGCCCGGCCACCGCACGGCCCACGGCGCCGACGATGTCGTGCAGCAGTTCAGGCTCGTCCAGCAATACCGCACCACCGCGATGGCGATTCACGGTCGGCGCCGGACAGCCGAAGTTGAGGTCGATGCCGGCCGGATTCAGCCGCGCCAGCTGGTCGGCGTTGTCGGCCAGCCGCGCCGGATCCGAGCCGAGCAGTTGCACCCGCACCGGCACCCCGCTGGCGGTACGCGAGCCGGTTTTCAGTTCGGGCGCCACGCGCTGGTAACTGCGCGGCGGCAACACGCTGTCGGTCACGCGCACGAATTCGGTGACGCACCAGTCGTAGTGCGCCGCCCGCGTCACCACTGCGCGCAGACGTGCGTCGAGCAGACCTTCCATCGGCGCGAGCAGCAGGCGGGGCATGGCGGGCGCCGGCGTATTGACGCGGGCCGGGTCGTCAGGGGACATTGGATGCGACGATGAAAAACGAAGCGGGATTATCCCGCACTTGAACGGGCACACCTTGAATACCTCAGCAGACAGCTCCGGCGGCTGCGCCTGCAGCGGCCATTGCGCCGCCGCGCCGTCGCCACTCCTTCCCGACGAAGCCGCAGCGGGCGGGCGACGAAGCACCTTCCGCGTACCGGGCATGGACTGCCCGTCGGAAGAGCGGCTGATCCGCATGGCACTCGATGGCGCCGACGGACTGCACGGCATCGGCATCGACCTCGCCGCGCGCACCGTGACGCTGCACCACGTGGGCCCGCTGGCGCCACTGCAGACGAAGCTCGCGGCGCTCGGCTTCGGTGCCGAACTGCTTGTCACGGAATCCGGCGCCGCACCGCCGGACTCGGCCACCGACCGCGACGAAGCCGGCGTGCTGCGCACGCTGCTGGCGATCAACGCGGCGATGTTCGTGTTCGAGCTGGCAAGCGGTCTGTGGGCGCAGTCGACCGGCCTGATCGCCGACGCGCTGGACATGCTGGCCGATGCGTCGGTCTACGGCCTGGGCCTGTACGCGGTGGGGCGCAGCGCGGCGGGCAAGCTGCGCGTGGCCCACCTGTCGGGCTGGTTGCAGCTGCTGCTGGCCGGCGGCGCACTGGCCGAGGTGGTGCGGCGCGCCGTATCCGGCAGCGAACCGGAGCCGCTGTGGATGAGCGGCGTCGCACTGCTGGCGCTGGCGGCCAACCTCGCCTGCCTGCTGCTGATGGCGCGTCACCGTGACGGCGGCGCGCACATGAAGGCGAGCTGGATCTTCTCGACCAACGATGCGCTGGCCAACGTCGGCGTCATCATTGCCGGCGGACTGGTGGCGGCCACCGGCACCCGCTGGCCCGATCTCGCGATCGGCACTGCGATCGCGCTGCTGGTGGCCAGTGGTGCGCTGCGGATACTGAAACTGAGGGCGTGAATGCAGGCGGGGGCAGGCCTTGCGACCTGCCCCCGTCCGGAACAGCGTAAGAATCAGCTCGGTTTGTGGAAGCTGAAGTGACCCGCAGCGTCGGCGTCGACCACGATCACGTCCTTCGGCCCGAAGCTGCCATCGAGGATCTTCTTCGACAGCGGGTTCTCGATGTGCTCCTGGATCGCACGCTTCAGCGGCCGCGCACCGAACACCGGGTCGAAGCCCGCCTTGCCGATCTCGGCCAGCGCAGCGTCCGACACCTGCAGACCCATGTCCAGCTTGGCCAGACGCTTTTCCAGGTAGGCGAGCTGTATCTTCGCGATGCTCTGGATATTGCGTTCGTCCAGCGCGTGGAACACCACCACCTCGTCGATCCGGTTGATGAATTCCGGCCGGAAGAAGGTTTTCACCTCGCTCATCACCGCCAGCTTCACCACGCCGTAATCGGAGCCCGCCATCTGCTGGATCATCTGGCTGCCGAGGTTGGAGGTCATCACGATGACCGTGTTCTTGAAATCCACCGTACGACCCTGGCCGTCGGTCATGCGACCGTCGTCCAGCACCTGCAGCAGCACGTTGAACACGTCCGGGTGCGCCTTCTCGACCTCGTCGAACAGGATGACGCTGTAAGGCTTGCGCCGCACCGCCTCGGTCAGGTAACCGCCCTCGTCGTAGCCGACATAGCCCGGCGGCGCGCCGATCAGTCGGCTCACCGAGTGCTTCTCCATGAATTCGCTCATGTCGATGCGGATCAGATGCTCTTCCGAATCGAACAGGAATTCGGCCAGCGTCTTGCACAGTTCGGTCTTGCCGACGCCAGTCGGGCCGAGGAAGAGGAAGCTGCCGTACGGGCGGTTCTCGTCGCTGAGGCCGGCGCGCGAACGGCGGATCGCGTCCGACACGAGGCGCACCGCCTCGTCCTGGCCGATCACGCGCTGGTGCAGACGGTCTTCCATCTTCAAGAGCTTGTCGCGCTCGCCCTGCATCATCTTGCTGACCGGAATGCCGGTCGCGCGCGACACCACCTCGGCGATTTCCTCGGCGCCGACTTCGGTGCGCAGCAGTTTGTTGGGCAGCTTGGCTTCGCCCCCCTTTTCGGCCTGCTTCAGTTGCGCTTCGAGCTGCGGCAGCTTGCCGTACTGCAGCTCTGCCAGCTTGTCGAACTGGCCCTTGCGCTGCAGGTCGGCCATCTGCACCCGCACCTTCTCGATCTCTTCCTTGATGTGGGCGCTGCCGACCACCTGTGCCTTCTCCGCCTTCCAGATCTCTTCGAGGTCGGAATATTCCTTCTGCAGCTTGGCGATCTCTTCCTCGATCAGGCCGAGCCGGCGGATGGACGCTTCGTCCTTCTCCTTCTTCACCGCCTCGCGCTCGATCTTGAGCTGGATGAGCCGGCGGTCGAGTCTGTCCATCGACTCAGGCTTGGAGTCGATTTCCATCTTGATGCGCGCAGCCGCCTCGTCGATCAGGTCGATCGCCTTGTCCGGCAGGAAGCGGTCGGTGATGTAACGATGACTCAGTTCGGCGGCGGCGACGATGGCCGGGTCGGTGATGTCGACGCCGTGGTGCAGTTCGTACTTCTCCTGCAGGCCGCGCAGGATGGCGATGGTCGCCTCCACCGTCGGCTCGTCCACCAGCACCTTCTGGAAGCGGCGCTCCAGCGCGGCGTCCTTCTCGATGTACTTGCGGTACTCGTCCAGCGTGGTGGCGCCGATGCAGTGCAGTTCGCCACGCGCCAGCGCAGGCTTCAGCATGTTGCCGGCGTCGATGGCGCCCTCGGCCTTGCCAGCGCCGACCATGGTGTGGATTTCGTCGATGAACAGGATGATGCGGCCTTCGTCCTTGGCCACCTCGTTGAGCACGCTCTTCAGCCGCTCCTCGAACTCGCCGCGGTACTTTGCACCGGCCAGCAGGCCGGCCATGTCGAGCACCAGCACGCGCTTGCCCTTCAGCGTCTCCGGCACCTCTTCATTGACGATGCGCTGCGCCAGCCCCTCGACGATGGCGGTCTTGCCCACGCCGGGCTCGCCGATCAGCACCGGATTGTTCTTCGTGCGCCGCTGCAGGATCTGGATGGCGCGGCGGATTTCGTCGTCGCGGCCGATCACCGGGTCGAGCTTGCCGGCGGCGGCGCGTTCGGTCAGGTCTATGCAGTACTTCTTCAGCGCCTCGCGCGACCCTTCGGCTTCGGCCGAACCCACCGACGAGCCGCCGCGCACCTGTTCGACCGCCTTTTCCAGCGCGGCACGCTCCAGCCCGGCCTGCTTCAGCAGGCGGCCCAGGTCGCCCTTGTCGGCGGTGGCGGCGAGCAGGAACATTTCGGAGGCGATGAATTGGTCGCCGCGCTTCTGCGCCTCGCGGTCAGCGACGTTGAGCAGATTGGTCAGATCGCGGCCGATCTGCACCTCGCCGCCGTGTCCCTCGACCGTCGCGATGCGCGACAGCGCGTCCTCGACCGCCTTCTTCAGCGGCGCGACATTGACGCCGGCGCGTTGCAACAGCGACGCAGTGGCGCCGTCGTCCTGGTTGAGCAGCGCCAGCATCAGGTGGGCCGGCTCGATGTACTGATGGTCGCGACCGACCGCCAGACTCTGGGCATCGGCCAGCGCCTGCTGGAATTTGGTGGTGAGCTTGTCGAAACGCATGAACGCCTCCGTGAACTTTGTCTGGACGCTATCTGGGGCGAACGATCCGCTTTTCAACCGGCAAACGCTTGATGCGGGTCAAATACGGGCTCCACGTCCGGTAAAGTGACGTCATCGCACGCCACAAGCTTCCGATGCCCGAGTCGTCCCACATGCCGCACACCCGCAGCAAGATCATGAGCGCAGCCGACGCCGTGGCGCGCATCCCGGACGGCGCCACGCTGGCCACCACCGGCTTCGTCGGTATCGGCTTCGCCGAGCACCTCGCCATCGCGGTCGAACAGCGCTTCCTCGACAGCGGCGCGCCGCGCGACCTCACCCTGGTCTACGCCGCCGGCCAGGGCGACGGACGGCACCGCGGTCTGAACCACTTCGGTCACGCCGGCCTGGTGAAACGCGTAATCGGCGGCCACTGGGGCCTGGTGCCACGGCTGCAGGCGCTGGCGGTGAGCAATCAGATCGAAGCCTGGAACCTGCCGCAGGGCGTGATCTCGCAGCTGTTCCGTGACATCGCCGCGCACCGTCCGGGCCAGCTCACGCGGGTCGGACTGGACACCTTCGTCGATCCGCTGCACGGCGGCGGCAAGATCAATGCGGCCACCACCACCGATCTGGTGCGCCGCATGCAGATCGATGGCGAGGACTTCCTCTATTACAAGGCGTTCCCGATCCATGTCGCCCTCGTCCGCGGCACCACCGCCGACCCGGATGGCAACGTGACGATGGAACGCGAGGCGCTGACGCAGGAAGCACTGGCGGTCGCGATGGCGGCGCACAACTCGGGCGGCCTGGTCATCGTGCAGGTCGAACGCACCGTCGAACGCGGCGAACTGAACCCGCGCCAGGTCAAGGTGCCGGGCGTGCTGGTCGATTGCGTCGTCGTATCGCCACCCGAACACCACCACCAGACCTTCGCCACCGCCTACAGCCCGGCCTATTCCGGCGAGTCGCGGCTGGCCGCCGACGCGCTGCCGGCGATGGCACTGGACATCCGCAAGGTGATCGCCCGCCGCGCCGCCTTCGAGCTGCAGCCGGGCAATGTGGTCAATCTGGGCATAGGCATGCCGGAAGGCGTCGCGTCGGTGGTGGCCGAAGAAGGCCTGATCGACGCCGTCACGCTGACCGCCGAGCCCGGCGTGATCGGCGGCATACCGGCCGGCGGCCTCGACTTCGGCGCGGCGGTGAACACCCAGGCGGTCATCGACCAGCCCTACCAGTTCGACTTCTACGACGGCGGCGGGCTGGACGTCGCCTTCCTCGGCATGGCGCAGACCGACGCCGAAGGCAATGTGAACGTGTCGCGCTTCGGTCACCGGCTGGCCGGCGCCGGCGGCTTCATCAACATTTCGCAGAACGCGCGCCGGCTCGTGTTCGTCGGCAGCTTCACCGCCGGCGCCGCCGACATCGCGGTACGCGACGGCGCCCTGGTGATCAATGCCGAAGGCAACAGCCGCAAGTTCGTGCAGGCGGTCGAGCACCGCACCTTCAGTGGCCGCGAGGCGCGGCGACGCGGACAGCAGGTGCTCTACGTGACCGAACGCGCCGTGTTCAGGCTGGCCGACGACGGCATCGAACTGATCGAGGTCGCACCTGGCATCGACCCGGCGCGCGACGTGCTCGCCCACATGGACTTCACGCCGCAGGTGTCACCGGCGCTGCGCACCATGCACCCTGCCATTTTTGCCGACCGTGTCATGGCACTGTCCGGGCTGTGGCGGCACAATCCTGTTTCCCCCACCGAGGAGTCTCGCGATGAACAAAACTGAACAGATGTCGGAACTGCAGAAGAAGAACATCGAGGCGGCCATGCGTCTGGCGCAGCTGTCGATGGACAACTCGCAGCGCATCATGCAGCTGCAGGTGGATACCGCCCGCGCTCTGTTCGAGGAAAGCGTCAACAACGCCCGCGCCGTGACGGAAACGCGTGAGCCGGCGGCACAGGTCGAGCTGCGCGCCCGGCTGGCGCGCAACACCACCGAGAAAATGCTCGGCTGCGCGCGCCAGATCGCCGAAATCACCGCCGAAACCCAGGCCGAGTTCGGCCGCCTGGTCGGGGAACAGCTGAACAGCGGTGGCTCGGACCTGATGGACAGCCTGCGCAAGATGCTGGCCGGCATGCCGATCAGCAGCCAGCAGTCGATGGGCACCATGCAGGACGCGATGGACAAGGCGCGTCAGGCCTTCGAACAGATCAGCACTGTCGCGCGCACCGCCTTCCAGCAGTTTGGCACCGCTGCCAGCCAGGCCGCCAAGGCACCGGCTGCGGCTGCAGCGGCAGCGGCTCCGGCCGCGAAAGCACCGGCTGCAGCCGCAGCAGCTCCGGCCGCCAAGCCGGCGAGCGCCCCGAAGGCAGCGGCACCGAAAGCGGCTGCGAAAACGACGGCAAAACCGGCCGCCAAGCCGGCCGCAAAATCCGCTGCCAAACCGGCGACCTCGCGCAGCAAGAAGCCGTCGGCCTGATGCCCGCCGCTGCGGCTGATCAGCGCCTCATGAGCGGATCAGCCGCAGCGTGCGTCCCTGCCCCTCGGGCGCGCCGAGCAGCCCCTCGCTGACCACCAGCTCGGCGGGCACCGGCTGCGAGAACAGGTAGCCCTGCACCAGATCGCACTGCTGGGCGGCCAGCATGTTGAGCTGTTCGACGTTCTCGACGCCTTCGGCCACCACACGCATGCCCAGCCCGTGCGCCAGCGCGATCGTCGCGCGCACGATGGCCGCGTCGTCGGCATCCCCCACCAGATCGCGCACGAAGGAGCGGTCCACCTTCAGTTCGTCGATCGGGAAGCGCTTCAGGTAGGACAGCGACGAATAGCCGGTGCCGAAGTCGTCCACCGACAGGTGCACGCCCAGCGCGCGGATGTCGGCCAGCAGCGTGGCGACGTGGTCGACGTCACCCATCGCGGTGCTTTCGGTCAGTTCCAGCCGCAGCAGCGACGGCGCGATGCGCGACTGGCGCAACGCGTTCTCGACCCGCCGCACCAGCGAGCGCCCGAGGCACTGGCGTGCCGACACATTGACCGCCACCGGCACCACCGCCAGCCCCTGCTTCGACCAGTCGGCGATCTGCTGCGTCACCTGCAGCAGCACCCATTCGCCTATGCCCTCGATCAGACCAGACTCCTCGGCCACCGCGATGAAGTCGCCGGGCGACAGCAGCTGGCCGTCGCGGCGACGGAAACGCAGCAGCGCCTCGAAGGCAGCCAGCTTGCCGCTCGCCAGCTCGTACTGCGGCTGGTAGTGCACTTCGAAGCGCCCCTCGTCGAGACCGTGGCGCAGGTCTGATTCCAGCTCGATCCAGTCGCGCGTGCCGGCGCTCATGTCGTGCGCGTAGAAGTGGATGGCCGCGCCCGACTGCGACTTGCTGCGATACATCGCGGTATCGGCCATCGCGAACAGCACGTCGGCGTCGTCGCTGTCCTCGTGCGCGATGGCGATGCCTATGCTGCACGAGAAGCGGAAATCGACGTCGTCCAGCGTGATGATCTGACCGACCGCCTGCATCACCTTGGCCGCGACCCGCGCCACCGCGTCGCGGTCGGCCAGCCCCTGCAGGATGATCATGAATTCGTCGCCGCCCCAGCGCGCCACCGTGTCGCCGACCCGGCACACGGTGCGCAGCCGGCTGGCCAGCGTGGTGAGCACCTTGTCGCCCTGCTGGTGGCCGAGGCTGTCATTGATGCGCTTGAAGCGGTCGAGGTCGACGAACAGCACGGCAACCATGCCGGCGTCGCGCTGCGCCAGCGCCTGCCGCAGGCGGTCGCGCAGCAGCACGCGGTTCGGCAGGCCGGTCAGCGCGTCGTGCGTGGCCTGATGCGCCAGCTTGTCGGCCGCCGCCACCGTATCGCTGACATCGTTGAGCACCAGCACCACGCCATCGACCCGCCCCGTCACGCCGAACAGCGGACTGGCACTCGGGCGCAAGGCGCGGGCCGGGCCAAAGCGGCCGGCAGGCATCAGCACGTGCCCGGGCATCATCTGCGCTCGTGCCTCGTCACGGCAGCGGCACAGCAGATCCTGCAGCAGGTCGCGCAACGCGCCCTCGATGGCGGGCAGCCCCTCTATGCCCCGATCGCGCACCTCGGCGAGCCGACAGGCGCACAGCTCTTCCGCCTTGCGATTCAGGTAGCGCAACCGCAACGCGCCGTCGAACTGCAGCACGGCATCGGAAATCGCGTACAGCGTCGCGTGCGCCCGCGCATTGGCCTGCTTCAGGCGCTGCGCCAGATCGATGGTGCGGATCGACACCCACATCAGCGCACCTGCCGACAGGCCGATCATCACCGCGGCCGGCGCAAGCCACAGCCGTGCAAGCGCAAGCAGCACGACGCTGATGAGCAGTGGCACGGTCAGCGCACCGGCCACCAGCACCATGTCGCGCAGCCGCGCATGCGGGCGACGCAGCCATAGCAAGGCGAGTACGCACAGCGCCGCCGGCAGGCTCCACACCGGTGCCAGCTGCGTCGAGTAGCGGTCGCTGCGCAGCGCCGAGTAGGCGCGCGCATGAAAATCGACGGCCGGCATCGGCGCCGCCAAGGCCGAGGCTGGCGTGGCCAGCGAGTTGCCCGAGCCGGTGTAGGTGACGCCGACCAGCACGCTGCGTCCGCGCAGCAGATTGGGCGATACCGCGCCGGCCAGCACGTCGGTGGCCGACAGATGAGCGACCGGCCAGGCGCCGCCGGGCAGCACGATGACCTCGTGATCGCGCACCCACGACCCCGCCGCCGGTTCCGCCGCTCCGCGCCGACCGCCTATGCCGGACAGCGGCCGCGACTTGCGCGACACGTCGATCAGCGCCCAGGCCAGCGCCGGCCACTGCGGACTGCCGGCACCCGCTTCCAGAAAGAGCCGGCGCGACAGCGCATCGGCATCGACCTCGACATCGACGTGCGCCAGCCGTGCTGCCGCATCGGCCAGCGCCGGCCAGGGCTGCAGCGTGCCGACGCCGCCACCGGCCGACGCCACTGGCGCCACCGGCAGCACGACGTTGCCGGCACGCCTCACCGCGTCGATCAGCGCCGCATCGCCCTGATCGTCGGCAGACGGCTCGGCAAACATGATCGCGTAACCGATGCCCGACACACCGGCGCTCGACAGCCGGTCCACCAGTTCGGCATGGCGTTCGCGCGGCCAGGGCCAGGGACCGCGCGCCGCCAGACTGGCGTCGTCGATGGCGATCACCAGCGGCGCCTGGGTATCGACGCTGCCGCCGTTCGGCGGCCCGGCCAGCAATTCGACGCTCAACAGGTCGTGCAGCAGCAGGTCGAACCGGGCTACCGACAGCGGCGTCTTCACGTACAGCGCCGCGATCACCAGCAGCGCAAACAGCCAGGGCAGCCGGTAGCGGTCGCCCAGCGCGTTGAGAAGACGTTGTCCGGTGCTCATGCCCGGGCGTCCGTCAAAGGTGTCAAAACGACGAAGGGCCCGGTCATGGTCGGCGCGCTCAGATCAGCAGCAGCAAAGGCAGCAGCCACCAGACACGGAAGGCCGGTTCGGGCTCCGGCACCGTGATCGCCTGGGTCGGCGCCCAGTCGCCCTCGAATCCGTCGGCCGCGAGGCTGCGCACGCGCAGGTACCAGGTGCCGGGCTGCGCGTCACGCAAGAGCCAGGACGGGCTATCGGTCTGCGCATCGACTGCGGGCGCGGCGAAGTCCTCGCTGCGGGCGATCTGGATCTGGTAGCGCATGCCCTCGCCCGCATCGCGCCAGCGCAGGGCCAGCCCCTCGGGTCCGGCCTGCGGCGGCTCCATCGCCGGGCCCGGCGGCGGCCGGCGGAAGGTCTGCGCGTCGCTGAACGGACCGACGCCCTCGTCCGGATTGCGGCTGGCGATGCGCCAGTGATAGACGCCCGGCGGCAGCGCATCGTCCGGGCGAAAGGCCGGTTCGCTCAGATCGCTGCGATCAATGCGCGGCGCGTCGAACTTCGGATTGTCGGCGATCTGCAGACGCCAGCTTTCATCGGGGCGGGCGCGGCTCCAGCGCAGCTGCGGCCGTTCATCGCTTACGCGTGCCGCGGGTGCCGGTTCGACCAGCACCGGTGGCTCGGGCCGCGCATCCACTTTGAGCGCCCATTCGCCGTCGCGCCCCTCGAAGCCGTCGGCGTCGATGCCGCGCACGCGCACATGGTAGTCACCGTCCGGGAGATCGGCCGCGACGACGGCCGGGCGATCGCCGGTACGGTCGGACACGACGGTGTCGAAACGGCCGTCGGCCGTCACCTGTACGCGGTAAGCGCGGGCGCCGTCGAGCGGCGGGAACGGCAGATTGACCGGCAGGCGGTCGGCGAACAGCGGCTGCGCCACCGGCGCCGGCAACAGGGCGCGCGGCGGCGTCACCCCGCCACCCGCCTGCGCCGACGCCCCCTGCCCTGCGTCGAGCGCCTGACTGCCCGCCTCATTGCCGAAGGCGACGCGGCCTTCGAGCACTTCACTGCGCGCGCTGCGTTCGTCGGCATGGACGCGGAACTGCGTACCGCGCACCGCCGCCACCGCGGCCGGCGTCTGGATTTCGAAGCGACCAGCCGGCCCGCTGCGCGGCGCCACCAGACTGTCGACCGAGCCGCGCAGCAGTTCAAGCCGGACCCAGGACCCCGCTCCAGCGGCGAAATCGGCCGACTGCTGCACGCCCAGTTCGCTGCGCGGGCGCAGCTGGACGCGGCTGCCGTCGGCAAAGGCCAGCGCGGCGCTGCCGGCCTCGCCGGTCACCAGCCGCGAACCCGGCTCCAGCCTGTCGCCGGCCTGGGCAGGACGGGAGGAGCCGTCGGCGACCGCGATGGTCACATCGCCGCGCACCGCATCGATGCGCACCTCGCGCGTCTGCAGGCGCAGCCACTGTTCGGGAATCAGCAGCCGGCTGCCCGGCACCATCCGGCGCGGTTCGCTGATCCGGTTGTACTGCTGGATACGCGGCCAGTAGGAAATGTCCTTCAGGTAGCGCTGGGTCAGATTCCAGGGATTGTCGCCAGGACGCACCTCGTAGGCGAAATCCGCGGCCAGCGCCGGCGTGCCGCAAAGCAATACGACACCCGAAAGGAGCGCACGGCGCACGGAAAAGGCGAGAGGGTGAGGCAGCAACGCATTCTCCCGAAAGGCAATTTCAGGATTCTATGCTCACACGCTATGCAATTCATGTTCGACTGCATCACGACGCGACCATGTTGCAGCGAAAAGAACTGCGCCGCGACACGACCCGTTTCAGTCTGGCACGAGGAGAAGCGATGGGGCCGGACTGGGCGACGAACGGAAGCCCGCGGACATCCGCCTGGAACCCCATTCCCCTCCGCGAGAACACATCAGGTCGGCCCCGTCGACTCATCACTCAACCTCGCCAATGAAGAGGTCGATGGGGACGCCCTTGGGACCGGCGAGAAATATCTTTCACTCGGAACCCGGTGCCGAGGATGGTTGAGCAGACACCGGGGCCAGCAGCCCGTCGAACAACGGATTGGAAACCCGAATGATGCTCGACATTGTATTTTGATAAACTACACTTTAACTAATCAAATCACGCAGGCAGAATTTCCATCGTGAGGGTATCAAAAGAAGAGCTTGTTGCCGTCCTCGCCCAGTTCAATCCCTGGTGGCGAGGCGAACCGATCTCGGACCTGCCATCGTTCCGGCGCGCCGCCTTCCGCGAACTGCACGAATGGATGGCGACGCCACCCGCCCCGCGCGCCATACTGCTCTCGGGCGCGCGGCAGATCGGCAAGACCACGCTGCTGCTGCAGGCGGCCGATGCTCTTCTGCGCGCGGGGGTGCCCGCGGCCAACATTCTCTACGCCACCTTCGACCACCCCGTGCTGAAACTGGCCGGCATCGACGCCGTCATCGACGCTTGGCGCGAACGCGAACCGCGGGCCGAAGGGCCGGAATACCTGCTGCTCGACGAAGCCCAGTTCATCCGCGACTGGGGAACATGGGTCAAGCATCAGGTCGACTTCCGCAAGGACCGGCGCATCGCGTTCACCGGTTCTGCCATGCCTCTGGTCGAGGCCGATCAGGAGTCGGGCGTGGGTCGCTGGCACAGCATCCGCCTGACCACACTTTCGTTCTATGAGTATCTGCAGATCAAGCGCCTGCAGCTGCCCGAACTGCCGCGGCTGCGCAGCCTGCGTGACCTGTTCGACTGGGCACCGGCGGACTTCTACCGCACCACCGAGCGAGCGAGCGCCTACGTCGGCCACTTCCACGAGTACCTCGTACGCGGCGGCTTCCCGCAGACCGCGCAGGTCGACAGCATCACTCATGCACAGCGGCTGTTGCGCGAGGACATCATCGACAAAGTGCTCAAGCGCGACATGACGGCCTTGTTCGGTGTGCGTCGTGTGCTCGACCTCGAGCACACCTTTCTCTACCTGTGCCTGCACGACGGCGGGCTGCTCGACATGGTTGACCTGTGCGCCAACCTGGAGGTCAAGCGCCCCACTGCGCAGCACTTCATCGAACTGCTCGAAGCCACCCACCTCATCTACCGTCTGCCTCCGCACGGTTACGGCAAAGATGTGCTGCGCGCACGCTTCAAGATCTATCTCGCCGACGCCGCGATCGCCCCGGCCGTCATGCTCAGAGGGAAAGCCATACTCGAAGATGCCGCGGCACTGGGCGTGGCCACCGAAACAGCCGTATTCAAGCACCTGTTCGCCCGCTACTACCCGCAGAACGTGCGCTTCAGCTACTGGCGCGGCAAGCGCGATCACGAAGTTGACCTCGTCGCCGAGGTCGGCGGCGAGCTCATTCCCTTCGAAGTGAAGTACCGCGCCCAGCACACCGGCGCCCGCGAACTGAAAGGCCTGATCGAACTGTGCCGGTCCAAGCACATCGCGCGCGGATATGTCATCACGAAGTCGCTGGATGACTTCGGGCCGATGCGCGATCTGCCCGCCGCGCCGGAAGCTGTCGACACACAGATCATGCGCATCCCGGCGCCGCTGCTGTGTTACTGGATGGGGGCGACGGAACTACCTGGAAGCGACGGATGAGCGCTCGCCGACCGCTTCTAAGCGTCGTGTTCCGTCCGCCCAACCACGCGCCCGTTGGGCACGCGAGGCAGCCGCTGCCCCTGCGCGGCGGCACTGCGGGAACGACAAAGCCATCCATTCGTAATCTGCCTGCAAATAGAATAAAAAGCTCACCTTCCATGTTGAGCGCCTGATTTCGAGGTCATCAGAATGCGCAGCTTCCTGTTCGTCATCCCGATAGTCGCCATGCTTCTTGCAACGGTGGGGGCGTTCGCAGCACCCGAGAGCTCCACCGACATCCGCAACACGCAGACCGAGCTGCGGATGCTCGAAAAGGACGTGAGCACTATCAAGGAGCACATCGCGATCCGGCTGGATGCCCAGGACAAACGAGTTGGCGATCTCGGCCAGATCACGGCACAGCAGGCAAACCACATCGCCGCCGTCGCGACCCAGACGACCTATCTTGGGTATCTCATTACATTGGTTGCATTCGTCGCCGGTTTGGTGACCTATCTGAGCGCCACGCGGCGCGCGAAGGCAGAAGCGGAGGCCGCATCGAGAAATTGGTTCAACGAGAAGGCGGACGGCCTGTTGAAGCGCATCCAGGAACTTGAATCCGAAGCCCTCCGTGCTCAGGAAGATATCAAGTCGCATAGCAGTGGCGTTAGGGATCACGCCGACCAGGCTCACCGCGACCTAGATATAACGATTGCGGCCATCGACGCAGCTGCAGCGACGGTACTTTCGCGCAGTACGGGCGCTGATCTATCCACGCAGACGACTGCGGACACAAGCGCTGAGAGCACCATCCGGAATGCAAGCGAAGAGTTGAAGGCCAAGGCCGAGAACGACTTTTCCGTGGATGACCACTTCACACGGGGTCTGGACGAGTATCAGGCCGGCCGATTCGACTCCGCACTCACATGGTTCGAAAAGGGTCTTGAGCTCGCCGTGACAGAACCTCTCTCTAACGATCGCCATGCACGACTCCTTTTCGCAAAGGGCGTCACGCTCAGCCAACTGGGGCGCAACGAAGACGCGATCACCAGCTACGACGAACTCGACCGACGATACGGCAGTGACGATACTCCGGCGCTGCGCGAACGGGTCGCCAATACGCTCGTCAACAAAGGCATCGCGCTCGGCCGACTCGGCCGCGATGAGGACGCGATCGCCATCTATGACGAAGTCGACCGGCGCTACGGCACCGACAATGCACCCGCCTTACGCGAACGGGTCGCTGGGGCGCTCCACCTCAAAGGCATCGCGCTCGGTCGACTCGACCGCGAGGAGGACGCGATCGCCACCTACGACGAAATCGACCGGCGCTACGGCACCGACGGTGCCCCCGCTTTACGTGAACGGGTGGCCGGGTCGCTCTACCTCAAAGGCTTCAGACTCAGTCGACTTGGCCGCCACGAGGACGAGATAGCCACATACGATGAAGTCGTTCGCCGCTACGGCACCGACGATGCACCCGCCCTGCGCGAAAAGGTTGCCGGCGCACTCTTCGTCAAAGGCCTCACGTTCTACCAACTTGGCCACCACGACGACGCGATCGCCACCTACGATGAAGTCGACAGGCGATATGGAACCGACAATGCACCCGCCCTGCGCGAGGAGGTCGCCAGTGCGCTGCGCAACAAAGGCGTCGCGCTAAGCCAACTTGGTCGCCACGAAGACGCAATCGCCACCTGCGACGAGGTGGACCGGCGCTACGGCACCGACAATGCACCTGCTCTGAACGAGCAGGTCGCCGAGGCGCTCGTCAATAAAGGCGGCTGGCTCAGCGACCTCGGTCGCACCGCCGAGGCCATTGCCGTATTCAATGAAATCGAGCGGCGTTTCGGCGCAGACGAACATCCCTCAGTTCGGGCGATTGTCGATCAGGCTCGCGAGCAGAGAGGCCGGCTTGACGATGACGGGCATGACGACAATGCCGGCCCCGAAGCCAACTGACCAGACGGTTCATGGCGTGCTGGCCATCTCCCACCCGCCACCCACCGCCTTGTTCAGCAGCGCACTGGCCGAGAACTGGCGGCCGCGCAGCTGCATCAGGCTGCGTTCATTGTCGAGCGCAGCGGTCTGCGCGGTGACCACTTCGGTGTAGCTGGCGGTGCCGGCGCGGTAGCGGTTCAGCGCCAGCGTCTCGGCTTCGCGCGCAGCGGCGAGGGCCTGTTCACGCAGTGCGGCCTCGTCGGCGAGCAGACGCAAGGCGCTCAGGTTGTCCTCGACCTCCTGCAGCGCACCGAGCACGGTCTGCCGGTACTGGGCCACGGTCACGTCGTGCGCGCCGCGGGCGGATTCGATCTGCGCGTCGCGCCGGCCGCCGTCGTATACCGCCTGCGCCAGCGACAGGCCAAAGGACCACACCAGGTTCGATGCGTTGAACCACTGCGCGAAGTTGTTGCCGGCGTAGCCGGTCGAGGCGTTCAGCGTCAGCGACGGAAACCACGCCGCCTGGGCGACGCCGATGCGCGCATTGGCCGCGGCGACGCGGCGCTCGGCGGCGGCGATATCGGGGCGGCGTTCGAGCAGCGTCGACGGCAGGCCGACCGGGGTCGCCGGCGGCGCGCCCTGCCAGTCAGCCTCGGCCAGCGAGAAGCTGGACGCCGGCTCGCCGACCAGCACGGCGATCGCGTTGGCGAGTTGGGTTCGCGTCAGGTCGAGATCGACCGCCTGCGCCTGCGCTGCGCGAAGCTGGGCCAGTGCGCTCGCCTCGTCGCCGCGCGTGGCGACGCCGGCGGCGACGCGATTGCGCGCCACCTCCAGCGCCTTCTCGTAGGCGGCGACCGTGCGCGCATACAGCGCGCGCTGGCTGTCGGCGGCACGCAGCTGGAAGTAGTTCTGCACCAGTTCGGCCTGCAGCGACAGACGTACCGACGCGAGATCGGCGGCGCTGCCCTGCAGTTCGGCACCGGCGGCTTCGACCTCGCGGCCGATGCGGCCCCACAGGTCGGCTTCCCAGCTGGCGTCGAGACCGAGCTGGGTGGTGTTCGACTGGTTGGCCGAGCGCCCCTGTATCGCCGCGCTGCGGCTGCGCTGGGCCGATGCGCTGAGCCCCACTTCGGGCATGAAACCGGCCCGCGCCTGCTGCGCGGCGGCCCGTGCCTGGCGGTAGTTGCCGAGCGCCACGCGCAGATCCTGGTTGGCGCTGTCGGCGCGGGCGATCAGATCGTCGAGCACCGGATCGCCGTAAGCCCGCCACCAGTCGCCGCGCGGCAGGTGGTCGGCCGGTTCGGCCGGCTTCCAGCCGTCGGCGGCACGGTAGTCCTGCGGCAGGTCGAAGGCCGGCCGCTGGTGGTCCGGGCCTATCGTGGTGCAGCCGGCGAACAGCGCGGCGAGAAGGAGCGGCAGTATCTTGTTCATGGCGAGACCGGGCGCGGCGTGCGCGCGATGAGGCGGCCGCAGAAGCGGCTGAAGCGTTCGAGGTAAAGATAGGTGACCGGCGTCGTGTACAGCGTCAGCAGCTGGCTCACCACCAGACCGCCCACCACCGCGATGCCCAGCGGCTGGCGCAGTTCCGAACCTTCACCGAAGCCGATGGCCAACGGCAGCGCGCCGACCATGGCGGCCAGCGTGGTCATCAGGATGGGACGCAGGCGCAGCAGGCAGGCCTCGCGGATCGCCGCCCGCGGCTCCAGGCCGCGCGTGCGTTCGGCGTCGAGCGCGAAGTCGATCATCATGATGGCGTTCTTCTTGACGATGCCGATCAGCAGCAGCACGCCGATCACCGCGATCAGACCGAACTCGATGTTGAAGGCCATCAGCGCGAGGATGGCGCCGATGCCGGCCGACGGCAGCGTGGACAGGATGGTCAGCGGGTGGATCAGGCTCTCGTACAGGATGCCGAGCACCAGATAGACCGCGATGATGGCGCCCAGTATCAGAAGCGGCTGGTTGTCCAGCGACTGCTGGAAGGCGCGCGCCGAGCCCTGGAAGCCGGCGTTGATGCTGGCCGGCACGCCGATGTCGGCCATCGCCGCGCGCACCGCGTCCATCGCCTGGGCCAGCGTGACGCCTTCGGCAGTGCCGAAGGACACGGTGGTCGACACGCGACCATCGAGGTGGGCGATCGACAGCGGCATGACGCCCTGCTCCACCCGCGCGAAACTGTCCAGCGGCGCCAGACTGCCGTCGGCAGTGGCCACGCGCACCGAATCCAGCGCCGACAGGTCCTGCGCGCGCTCGGGCGCCACTTCGAGCACCACCTTGTACTGGTTCAGTGGCTCGTACAGCGTGCTCACCTGACGCTGGCCGAAGCCGTCGTAAAGCTCCTGATTGACGGTACCGGGCGTCAGGCCGAGACGGGCCAGCGTGTCGCGGTCATAGACCAGCCGCGTCTGCGACGCGCGGTCTTCCTGATCGGTGCCGACATCGACCAGCTGCGGCAGGTCGCGCATCGCGTCGCGCACCTTGGGCACCCATTCGCGCAACGCGCGCAGGCTGTCGGCAGTCAGCGTGAACTGGTACTGCGAGGACGAGCGCAGGCCGCCGACGCGCAGGTCCTGCGCCGCCACCAGGAAGAGCTGCACGCCTTCGATGCGCGCCAGCTTGCCGCGCAGCCGGCCGATCACCTGCTCGGCCGACACGCCGCGTTCCTTCAGCGGCTTCAGATTGACGAAGAAGCTCGCGTTGTTGGCGCCACCGCCGCGACCGCCGCCGGTGAAGGCGCTCACGTTGTCCACCGCCGGGTCGCTGCGGATCGCCTCCACCGCCTGCGCCATCTTCTTCGTCATCGCCTGGTAGGAGGTGCTCTGGTCGGCGCGCAGGCTGCCGAACAGGCGGCCGGTGTCCTGATTCGGGAAGAAGCCCTTGGGCACGATGGAAAACAGCCAGAAGTTCAGCGCGATGGCGCCGAGGAAGATGAGCATGACGATGCGCGTGTGGCGCAGCGCCCAGTCCAGGCTGTGCGCGTAGGCGATCTGCAGGTCGTCGAACACGCGGCCGAGGGCGCGCTGCCAGCGCGCTTCCTGCTCGACCGGGCTGTGCCGCAGCAGGCGCGCTGCGAGCATAGGCGCCGCGGTCAGCGACACCACCATGGACACCAGCACCGCCACCGACATGGTCAGCGCGAATTCGCGGAACAGGCGGCCGACCACGCCACCCATCAGCAGGATGGGAATGAATACCGCGACCAGCGACAGGCTGATCGCCACCACCGTGAAGCCGACCTCGCGCACGCCAGCTACGGCTGCCTCGAAGGGCTTCAGCCCGCGCTCGATGTGGCGGGCGATGTTCTCGATCACCACCACCGCGTCGTCGACGACGAAGCCGGTGGCGATGGTGAGCGCCATCAGCGACAGATTGTTCAGGCTGAAGCCGAGCAGGTACATGACGGCAAAGCTGCCGGCCAGCGACACCGGCACTACGACTGCCGGAATCAGCGTCGCCCGTGCGTTGCGCAGGAACAGGAACACCACCAGGATGACCAGCGCGATCGATATGACCAGCGCGATCTCCACCTCGTGCAGCGCGCTGCGTATGGTGACCGAACTGTCCATCGCCACTTCCATGCGCGCCGCCGCCGGCAGGCTGGCGCCCAGTTCCGGCAGCAGTTCGCGCACCCGCTCGACGGTCTCGATCACGTTGCTGCCCGGTCGCTTGGTCAGCACCAGCAGCACCGTCGGCTTGCCATTGGTCAGGCCGAGGTTGCGCACGTCCTGCACCGAATCCTCGACCCGCGCCACGTCGCCCAGACGCAGCACGGCACCCGAGGTGTGGCGCAGGATGAGCGGCACGTAGTCCCCGGCGCGGCGCGCCTGGTCGTTCGCCTCGATCTGCCAGTAGCGCTCACCGTCCTCGACGAAGCCCTTGGGCCGGTTCACGTTCGACTCGGTGATGCGGTTGCGCACGTCGGCCAGCGTCAGGCCGCTCTGGTGCAGCGCTTCCGGATTGACCTGCACGCGGATGGCCGGCAGCGCACCGCCGCCGACGGTCACTTCACCGACGCCCGGAATCTGTGCCAGCTTCTGCGCCAGCACGGTCGAGGCCACGTCGTACAGCCGCGGAATGGGCACCGTTTCCGACGTGATCGCCAGGATCATGATGGGCGCGTCGGCCGGATTCACCTTGCGGTAGCTCGGATTGGACGGCAGGCTGGTTGGCAGGCTGGCGCGGGCGGCGTTGATCGCCGCCTGCACGTCGCGCGCCGCGCCCTCGACGTCACGGTCGAGGTCGAACTGCAGCGTCACCCGCGTATTGCCCTGCGAACTGCTCGACGTCATTTCGGTGACGCCGGCGATGCGGCCCAGCGTGCGTTCGAGCGGCGTCGCCACGGTCGCCGCCATCACCTCGGGGCTGGCGCCGGGCAGCGCGGCGCTGACCGATATGGTCGGGAAATCGACCTGCGGCAGCGCCGACACCGGCAGCAGCCGGAACGCCAGCGCACCGGCCAGCGCGATCGCCGCGGTCAGCAGCGCGGTGCCGACCGGACGGCGGATGGGCAGCGCCCAGGCACTCATGCGCGACCGCCCTCCGTCGCGTCGATGGCCGCGTGACGCAGCTTGAACAGCCGCCCGAAAGCCAGATAGATCACCGGCGTCGTGTACAGCGTCAGCACCTGACTCACCAGCAGGCCGCCCACCATCGTGAGGCCGAGCGGGAAACGCAGCTCAGAGCCCATGCCGCCGCCGAACACCAACGGCAGCGCGCCGAGCAGTGCGGCGGCAGTGGTCATCAGGATGGGTCGCAGCCTGAGCTGGCAGGCCTGGAAGATCGCATCGCGCGGCGCCATGCCCTCGTTGCGTTCGGCTTCGAGCGCGAAGTCGATCATCATGATGGCGTTCTTCTTGACGATGCCGATCAGCAGGATGATGCCGATCACCGCAATCATGTCGAGCGCGTGACCGGCCAGCAGCAGCGCCAGCAGCGCGCCGATGGCGGCCGACGGCAGCGTGCTCAGTATGGTCAGCGGATGCACGTAGCTTTCGTACAGCACGCCGAGCACGATGTACATGGTCACCACCGCGGCCAGGATGAGCCACAGCGTGTCGCTCAGCGAGGCGCGGAAGGCCTCGGCTGCGCCTTCCCACTTCAGCGTCATCGTCGCCGGCATGCCCAGCTGCGCGCGCACCGACTCGACCGCGTCCACCGCTTCGCCGAGCGATACGCCGTCCGGCAGGTTGAAGGACAGCGTGGCCGACGGAAACTGGCCCTGGCGGCCCATGGCCAGCCGTGCCGGACGTTCTTCGACGCGCACCAGCGTGCCCAGCGGCACCTGCAGGCCATCGGCCGACATCACGTGCAGTTGCGCGATCGCCTCCGGGCCGATCTGGAACTGCGGCTGCACGTCGAGCACGACGCGGTACTGGCTGGACTGGGTGAAGATGGTCGAGATCAGCCGCTGGCCGAAGGCGTTGTACAGCGCCGCGTCGATGTCGGCGACGGTGACGCCGACGCGGGCCGCCGCCGCCCGGTCGATGTCCACATAGGCCTGCAGGCCGCCGGTGGCCAGATCGGTCGTGACCTGGGTGAGCCGGTCCGACTGCTGCAGCGCGGCTGCAAGCCGGGGCACCCATTCCAGCAGGTCTTCGTGGTTGGTGGCCTGCACGACAAAGGGGTACTGGGCGCGGCTGACGCGGTCCTCGATGGTCAGGTCCTGCACCGGCTGCAGATAGAGCGCGACGCCCGGCACCTCGCGCGCCGCCGCTTCGAGCCGGCGTGCGATCTCCGGCGCACGGTCGCTGCGTTCGGCCAGCGGCTTCAGCCTGATCTGCATGCGGCCGGTGTTCAGTGTCGGGTTCTGGCCATCGACGCCGATGAATGAACTGACGCTGTCGACGTCCGGATCGCGCAGGATGACCTCGGCCAGCGCCTGCTGGCGCGCGCTCATCGCCGAGAAGGAAATGGTCGGTTCCGCTTCCGACATGCCCTGTATCAGCCCGGTGTCCTGCACCGGGAAGAAGCCCTTGGGCACCGCCAGATAGAGCAGCGCGGTCAGCACGAAGGTGGCGACTGCAGCGACCAGCGTGAGCGGCTGGTGATCCAGCACCCAGCGCAGCGTGCGCGCATAGCCGGCCAGCAGGCTCGCGTACCAGCCCTCGTGCGCGTGCTCGCCCTCGGCCTTCAGCAGCCGCCCGGCCATCATCGGCGTCAGCGTCAGCGACACCACGGCCGACAGCAGGATGGCGATGGTGAGCGTCAGCGCGAATTCGCGGAACAGCCGGCCGACCACGTCCTGCATGAACAGCAGCGGAATCAGCACCGCCACCAGAGACACGGTCAGCGAAATGATGGTGAAGCCGATCTCCTTCGCCCCGTCGAGCGCGGCCTGCATCGCGCCCTTGCCCATTTCGAGGTGACGGGCGATGTTCTCGGTCATCACGATGGCGTCATCGACGACGAAACCGGCGGCGATCACCATCGCCATCAGCGTCAGGTTGTTCACCGAGAAGCCGGCCAGATACATGATGGCAAAGCTGCCGATCAGCGACAGCGGCACCGCGATCGCCGGAATGACGGTGGCGCGCGCGTTGCGCAGGAACACGAAGATGACGGCGACGACCAGCAGCACCGCCATCACCAGTTCGATCTGCACGTCGCGCACCGAGGTGCGTATCGATTCGGTGCGATCGGTCAGCACCTGTACGTCGACCGCGTCCGGCAGCGAGGCCTGCAGTTCGGGCAGCAGTGCATTGATCCGGCTGACCACGTCGATCACGTTGGCGCCAGGCTGGCGCTGGATGTTCAGGATGAGCGACGGCGTTTCGTTGGCCCAGGCAGCGAGCAGCCGGTTCTCCGGGCCGTCGACGACTTCGGCGACGTCCTGCAGCCGGATCGGCGCACCGTTCTTCCAGGCGATCACGCTGCGCCGGTACTCGTCGGCCGAACGCAGCTGGTCGTTGGCGTCCAGTGTGGTGGCGCGCGTCGGGCCGTCGAAACTGCCCTTGGCCTGGTTGGAACTGGTGGCGACCACCGCGGCGCGCAGCTGTTCGAGGCTCAGACCGTAGGCGGCGACCGCCGACGGATTCACGCGCACCCGCACGGCGCGGCGCTGGCCGCCGGAAATGCTGACCAGACCGACGCCGGACTGCTGCGAAATCTTCTGCGCCAGCCGGCTGCTCACCGCCTCTTCGAGCAGGTGCAGTGGCACCGCCTTCGAACTGACCGCCAGCGTCATCACCGGCGCGTCGGCCGGATTGACCTTGCTGTAGATCGGCGGCGCCGGCAGTTCGTTGGGCAGCAGCGTGCTCGCGGCATTGATCGCCGCCTGCACTTCCTGCTGCGCGGTGTCGAGCGATATATCGAGACCGAAGCGCAGCGTCACCACCGAAGCGCCGGCCGAACTGAGCGAATTCATCTGCACCAGGCCGGGCATCTGGCCGAACTGGCGCTCAAGCGGCGCGGTGATCAGCGAGGTGGTCAGTTCCGGACTGGCGCCCGGATAGAAGGTGACCACCTGCATGGTCGGATAGTCGACCTGGGGCAGCGCCGATACCGGCAGCAGACGGTAGGCGAGAAAGCCGGCGACCAGCAGCGCCACCATCAGCAGCGAGGTGGCCACCGGCCGCAGGATGAACAGGCGGGACGGATTCATCGCTGCCGCTTCACTGCGCCGGCGGCGGGCCACGTCGGCCCGGTGCACCGCCGTGGCCGGCACGCGGTGCGGACGGGGTGTCGTCGAGCTTCACCTTGTCGCCTTCACGCAGGCGGTCCACGCCGTCGGTCACGACGCGCTCGCCCGGCTGCAGGCCTTCGGTCACCTGCTGCAGTTCGCCTTCGAGCACACCGGTCTTCACCGGCCGCATGACTGCGGTCAGGTCGTCGCCGACCACGTATACGAAAGGTCCGCTGGCGCCGCGCTGTATCGCCGACACCGGCACGACGATGGCGTCGGCGATGGTGTCGACGCGCAGCTTCACGTTGACGAACTGGTTCGGAAACAGCGCGCCGTCGCGGTTATCGAACATCGCCTTGGCTTTCACGGTGCCGGTGGCGACGTCGATCTGGTTGTCCAGGATGCGCAGCGTGCCGGTCGCCAGCACGGTGCGGTTATCGCGGTCGCGCGCCTCGACCGGCAGGCCACCGCGCGCAATGGCACTGCGCACCGCGACCAGTTGCGGCTCGGGCAGCGCGAACACGACCGAGATCGGCGCGTCCTGCGTGATGGTGAGCAGGCCGTCGGCGTCCGAGCTGCGCACGATATTGCCGGGCGTGGCCAGGCGCAGGCCGACGCGGCCGCTGATCGGCGCCGTGATGCGGGCGTACTGCAGCGACAGCCGGGCGCTGGCGATGGTGGCGTCGTCGGCCAGCACTGCCGCTTCGTACTGGCGCACCAGCGAGCGCTGGTTGGTCACCTGCTGCGCGGCGATCGAATCCTGCGCCAGCAGCGTTTCGTAACGCGTCAGGTCCTCCCTCGCGTTGGCCAGCAGCGCCGCATTGCGCGCCTTCGCCGCCTCGCCCTGCGCCAGTTCGACCTGGAATGCGCGCGGATCGATCTGCGCCAGCAGGTCGCCCTTCTTCACCCGCTGACCTTCGGTGAAATGCAGCGACTGCAGTTCGCCCTCGACCCGGCTGCGCACGACCACGCTCTCGATCGGCGTCACCGTACCCAGCGCCGCCAGATGCACCGGCAGATCGGTGCGCTGCGCGACCGCACTGCCGACCCGCGTCTCGCCGCCGAAGCGGCGTGCGCCACCCGGAGGACCGCCCGGCGGGCCGCCGGCCCTCATCCCGGGTGGTCCGCCCTCACCGTCGGCCGGCTTGGTGCGTTCGTTGGCGTAGAACCAGCCGGCGGTCAGGCCGGCCAGCAGAAGCAGCATCATGATCCAGGGCCAGCGCGGTTTGCGCGTGGCCGGAGCGGCATCGTGTCCGTGTGTGGTCATCTGGATGGAAGGGCGTTGTTGGGTGCGACCGACGGTCGAGACCCGATCATTATTGTGGGTGCCTGTTAATCGAAACGCTGCCTGAGCCGCCGGCAGGTGAATGCAGTGTAAACGGCGACGACAAAGCTGCGACTGCGGGTGAGTGGAGCGTGCGACGGGTCGGCGAGTTCCTACAGACCCGTGATCGCCCCGCGGCTATCCTCGTCGGCTCCCAAGCAGCCAGTGCCAGTACTTCTTCAGCGCGGCCTTTCGTGACAGGCGGGCCTCACGCCCGTCGCCCCGCATCACCCAGCGTCCGGTCGCTTCCCCTCCAATCAAGCGGAGTCGAAGCCTTGTTCGTCCATCTTGCACCGCTCGCCGCCCTGCTCGGCGGCGTCGCCCTGCTGCTGCTCGGCAGCGGCCTGCTCACCACGCTGCTCGCCGTGCGCGGCGGCATCGAAGGATACGGCAGCCCTTTCATGGGTCTGCTCGGCTCGCTGTTCTTCGCCGGCTTCCTGATCGGCACCCGGGTCGCGCCGACGCTGATCCGCCGCGTCGGCCACGTGCGCGCGTTCGCCTTCTTCACCTCGGCCGTGGCCTGCAGCGTGCTGCTGCACGAAACGTGGGTGTCGCCGTGGGTGTGGGCGCCGGTGCGCCTGATCACCGGCATCGCGATGGTCGGGCTGTACGCCATCGTCGAAAGCTGGCTCAACAGCCAGGCCGCGCCGGCGCAACGGGCCCGCGTGTTCGCGACCTATATGGGCGTGAATCTCGGCGCACTGGCGCTGGCCCAGCAGCTGCTGCAGGTCGGCGACGCCGGCACGCACACGCTGTTCGTGCTGGCCGCCCTGCTGGTGTGCGCGGCGGTGATGCCGGTGGCGGCGACGCGACTGAGCCAGCCGCAGATCGACAATGCCGCGGCACCGGCGCTGCGCAGCCTGTACCGAAAGGCACCGATCGCCTTCGATGCGGCCTTCGCGTCCGGCCTCGCGATGGGCGCCTTCTGGGGGCTGGGCGCGGTGTGGGCCGACCGCAGTGGACTGGGCAGCTCGGGCGTGGCCGCATTCATGAGCGCAACCATCGTCGGCGGCGCGCTGTTCCAGTGGCCGCTGGGCATGCTGTCCGACCGTCACGACCGCGGCCGCGTCATCACGCTGGTGGCTTTTGCCGCCGCGCTGCTGGCGCTACTGCCGATGTTCGCGCTGCCCTTCGGCGCCGACGCGACGGCGACCGCCGGGCTGCTCTACGGCGGCTTCGCGTTCGCGCTCTACCCGATGGCGATGGCGCGCCTGATAGACCGGCTCGACCCGCACGAAGTGCTGGCCGGCAGCAGCGGACTGCTGCTGGTGCACGGCATAGGCGCAGCGCTCGGCCCGCTGGCCGCCGGCCTGGCGATGGCCGCGCTGGGGCCCGACGCGCTGCCAATGTGGTTCGCGCTGACCCAGGGCGTGCTGGCGCTGCTCACCTCCTCGCTGCTGCGCCGCATGCCGGCGCAGGTCGCGCTGCAGACGCGCTTCCTGCCCATGGTGCGCACCACCTCGACCGCCTTCGAACTGGCTGGCACCGCCCGCCCCGATCCCGACACATCCACCACGGAGACCCGCTGACCTTCACCCCGACCGCCAACCTTTCCACAGGGAGTACGACATGCTCATCGCCACCGATCTGGACGGCACCTTTCTCGCCGGCGACACCGACGCACGCCAGCAGCTCTATCAACTGATCAGCAACGATCCGGACATCACGCTGGTGTTCGTGACCGGCCGCGGCCTCGAAGCCGTGCTGCCCATCCTGTCCGATGCAGCTATCCCGGTGCCGCACTACGTCATCGCCGACGTCGGTGCCACCGTGGTCGATGGACGCACCCGACAGGCTGTGCAGCCGCTGCAGGCCGACATCGATGCGCTGTGGCCGGGCGAGCGCGCAGTGAGCGAGGCGCTGCAGGGCATTCCCGGCCTGCAGCGACAGGAGGTGCCGCAGCAGCGACGCTGCTCCTATTTCTGCGACAGCGACGCGGTGACCGACGAGCTATACCGCATCGCCAACGAACAGAACTGCGACCTGCTGTACTCGGCCGACCGCTATCTGGATTTCCTGCCGCGCGGCGTGAACAAGGGCAGCACGTTGCGCCGGCTGGTGCATGACCTCGGTATCGACATGAACCAGGTACTGGTGGCGGGCGATACGCTGAACGACCTGTCGATGTTCGAGCAGGGCTTCCGCGGCGTCTGCGTCGGCGAATCGGAAGCAGCGTTGCTGGCCGCCACCGCCGACCGCACGCGCGTGCTGCATTCGCGCCGCGTCGGCTGCGCCGGCATCCTCGAAGCACTCGACTTCTTCCGCTTCGTCGACCGCGCGCTGCTGCTGCCGCCCGGCAGCGAAACCATGGCGCCCTGCGGCAAGTCGGAACTGGTCATCGTCTATCACCGCCTGCCCTACGAGGAAGCGATCGACGACGACGGCACCATCCTGCGCCGGCCGCACCGCTCGCCGAACGGCATCATCCCGACCCTGCTGAGCTTCTTCGCCGATGGGCGCAAAGGTTCGTGGATCGCCTGGTCGAGCGCGCACGCCGGCGACGCCCGCTTCGAAACGCACACCACGGTCGACCGCGAGCAGTATCCCGGCCTGCGCTGCGCCCGCGTCGAACTGTCGACGCAGGACGTGGACATCTTCTACAAGCGCTTCTCGAAGGAGGCCTTCTGGCCGACCTTGCACACCTTCTGGGAACGCGCGCAGTTCCGCGAGGACGACTGGCAGGTGTTCCTGAAGGTGAACCGGCTGTTCGCCGAACGCACCGCCGCCGAGGCGGCGCACGGCGCCACGGTATGGCTGCACGACTACAACCTGTGGATGGTGCCGGCGGCGCTGCGCGAGCTGCGGCCCGATCTGAAGATCGCCTTCTTCCACCACACCTATTTCCCGTCGGCCGACGTGTTCAACGTGATGCCGTGGCGGCGCGACATCGTCGGCAGCCTGCTGCAGTGCGACTACATCGGTTTCCACATTCCGCGCCAGGCCGAGAACTTCGTCGACGTCGCACGCGGCGTGGCGCCGCTGCGCGTGCTCGAAACGAGGAACTGCGCACCGCGCTTCCTCACCTACGGCTGCGCGGTCGGGCTGGACGAGATGACGACGGCGATCGAGGTGCATGGCCGGCGCATCGGCATCGGCGCTCACCCGGTCGGGCTCGATGTCGGCCGCATCGGCCGCATTCTCGCCGACACGCAGAGCGCCCGTCTGATGGACCGGCTACGACGCGAAATGACGGGGCAACGCGTCATCCTGTCGGTCGAGCGGCTGGACTACACCAAGGGCACGCTGGAAAAGCTGCTCGCCTTCGAACAGCTGCTCGAACAGAACGAGGAGCTGCGGCAGAAAGTGACGCTGATCGCCGTATGCGTGCCCGCAGCGAGCGAAATGACCATCTACGACACGCTGCAGACGCAGATCGAACAGGCGGTCGGCCGCATCAACGGCCGCTTCTCGCGCGTCGGCTGGACGCCGGTGCAGTTCTTCTTCCGCCCCATCCCGTTCGCCGAACTGGTGGCCTACTACGCCATCGCCGACGTCATGTGGATCACGCCGCTGCGCGACGGGCTCAATCTCGTGTCCAAGGAGTATGTCGCCACCCAGGGGCTGATGCAGGGCGGTGGCGTGCTGGTGCTGTCGGAGTTCGCTGGCGCGGCGGCCGAGCTGCACGGCGCGGTGCTGACCAACCCGCACGACCGCAACGACCTGCGCGACAAATGCCTGTACGCGCTGAACATCCACCGCGCCGAAGCCGAGTCACGATTGCGCGAACTGTTCGCCATCGTCCAGCACAACGACATCGTGCGCTGGGGTGCGGAATTTCTGGCGGCGGTGGAATCGGTCAGCGAACCACCGGTGCAGACGGTGATGGCAGCCTGAAACGCTCTCAACCTGAGCGGCGAAAAAAAAAGCGCGGGACAAGCCCGCGCTCAAGTTCCTTGGAGGAGGAAAGGAAATCTTCAGCGTGACGCGGTCGGCGCGTTCTCCAGCTTTTCGTCGTCGCCACCGGTCTCGATGCGACCCGACCAGCCGCCGCCCAGCGCCTGGTAGGTGTTCACCAGTGCGGTCACGCGGTCGAGGCGGGTGGAAATGAGCTGACGCTCGGCCGACAGCTTTTCGCGTTCGGCGTCGAGCAGCACGATGCGGCTGGCACGCCCGGCTTCGTAGCTCTTCTCGGCAAGATCGCGCGCCTTCGAGGTGGCGTCGAACAGCGTGGCGGTTTCTTCCATCGCCTCGCGCGCGCCGCGGGCGGCGGACAGCGCACTCAGCGCGTCGGCGTAGGCCTGGCGGGCGGCCTGCTGGTAGGTCTGTGCGATCTGCGCACGTTCGGCTTCCGACTGCGCGACGATGGCGCGTGTGCTGAGCAGGCCGACCAGCGGTTGCGCGATCGCCGCACCGATGTTCCAGGTGCGGGCGGACGACGACAGCAGGCTGCCCAGTGCCGCACTTTCGCCGCCCAGGCCGGCAGTCAGCGATATGGTCGGGAACCACTGCGTGCGCGCCACTTCGACGCTCAGACTGGCCGCGGCCAGATTGGCCTCTGCCGCGCGCACGTCGGCGCGTCGCGCCAGCAGGTCGGAACTGAGACCGGCCGGGATTTCCGGCTGCACTGCCAGCGTGGACAGCGCCAGACCGCGGTCCGGAATGCGCTCGACCAGCTCGCGCGGCGAGCGGCCGAGCAGCACGGCCAGTGCGGTTTCGGCCTGTTCGCGCCCACTGCGCGTGGTGGCGAGTGCTGCCGCCACGCTGGCGCGTTCCGAGCGCGAAATTTCCAGGTCGTAGCGGCCGATGGTGCCGCCGGCAAACTGCTTTTCGCGCAGCGCCAGTGCGGCGTCGCGCGTGGCCAGCGTCTGCGACAGCAGCGCCTCGTCGGCGTCGAGTGCACGCAGGCTGAAATAGGCGCGCGCCACCTGAGCGGTCACCGACGCGCGCAGGCCTTCGAGCGCGTAGCGGCTTGCCGCGAGCTGCTGGCGCGCGACGTCGCGCTGACCGGACAGGCGGCCGAACAGATCCAGCTCGTAGGACGCCGAAATGCCGCCGATCACCGTGTTGTACTGGCGCGGGCGGCCCGGGATCGGCCGCTCGTTGCTGTACTGCTGACGCGAGCCCGACAGCGACAGGCTGGCGTCCGGCAGGCGGTTGATGCGCACCAGATCGAGCGCGGCGCGCGACGACTGCACGCGCTGCACGGCGATCACGACGTCGTCGTTGCGTTCGAGCGCCTCGGCGATCAGGCCGTCCAGCACCGGGTCGCGGAAGCTTTCCCACCAGCGGTCGATCTCGACCGGCGTGGTCGCGGTCACCGCCGGCAGGTCGAGTTCCGGCGTCGGCTTCGGGTTCAGTGCGCAGGCCGACAGCAGGGCCGCGGCCACGGCGGCCGACAGCAGCGTGCGGCGCGCCGGATCAATGATGTGCGTGGACATGGGGCGTCTCCGGCTTGTGCACCTTCAGCTCTTCTTCCGGCGTCGCCAGGCGGCGATCGACGATGAGCTTGTAGAAGAGCGGCACGAAAAAGATGGCGAGGAAGGTCGCGGCCAGCATGCCGCCGATGACGCCGGTACCCACCGACACCCGCGCGCCGGCACCGGCGCCGGTCGAGATGGCCAGCGGCAGCACGCCGAGGATGAAGGCGAGCGAGGTCATCACGATGGGGCGCAGGCGCAGGCGCGCTGCCTCGATCGCCGCGGCGGCGACCGGATAGCCTTCGTGATGCTTCAGCACCGCGTACTCGACGATCAGGATGGCGTTCTTGGCCGACAGGCCGAGCAGCGTCACCAGACCGATCTGGAAATACACGTCGTTGGTCATGCCGCGCAGCCATACCGCCGCCAGCGCACCGAAGATGCCGAAGGGCATGGCCAGCAGCACCGAGAACGGCAGCGACCACTTCTCGTACTGAGCGGCGAGAATCAGGAACACCATCACCGCCGCCATGATCAGCGCCAGCGCGGCCGCACTCGACACGCGCTTTTCCTGGAAGGCGGCGCCGGTCCATTCATAGCTCATGTCGCCCGGCAGATCCTTCACCAGCCGCTCGACCTCGGCGATGGCCTGGCCGGACGAATAGCCCGGTGCGGCCTGGCCCATCAGCTTCACCGCCGGCAGGTTGTTGTAGCGGTCCACCGTGTCCGGGCCCGAGCTGTACTCGACCTTGGCGAAGGCCGACACCGGCACCATGTCGCCGGCCGTGTTCTTAACGTACAGGCGGCCGATGTCCTCCGGCGTTCGGCGGTACTGGCTCTCCGCCGACATTAGCACCTGCCAGACGCGACCGAACTTGTTGAAGTCGTTCACGTAGAAGGTGCCCAGCGTGCCGGCCAGCGTGGTGAACGCGTCGTCGAGCGGAATGCCCAGCGACTTCGCGCGTTCGCGGTCGACGTCGACATAGAGCTGCGGTGCATTCGGCCGCCACAGGGTCTGCAGGCCGCCGGCCAGCACCGTGCTCTTGTGCGAGGCACCGACCAGCGCACCCATGTTCTCGACCAGGCGCTTGGTGCCGCCGTCGCCGCGGTTCTGCAGATAGAACTCGAAGCCGCCGGTGTTGCCGAGACCGAAGATGGCCGGCGGGTTGAAGGCCAGCACCAGCGCCTCCTTGATGCCCGCGGTCTTGCCGAACAGTTCGCCCACCAGCTGCTGCGTGCTCATGTTCCGCTCGTCCCAGTGCTTCTGGCTGACGAAGATGGTGGCCGCGCTGTTCTTGAAGCCGCCGCCGATGAAGTCCATGCCGGCGAAGGCCATCACGTGCTCGTTGGCGGGGTTGGACTGGATCGCCTTCATCACCTCGTCCACCACCTTGTCGGTGCGCTCCAGCGTGGCGCCGTCCGGCAGGAAGATGGCGGCGATGTAATAGCCCTGGTCCTCGTCCGGCACCAGCGAACCCGGTGTCTTGCTCCACAGACCGGCGGTGATCACCACCATGCCGATGAACAGCACGACGCCGACCGCCGAGCGACGGATCATCCAGGTCACGGCGCCGGTGTAGCGGTGGGTGACGCGGGCGAACCAGTCGTTGAACCAGACGAAGATGCGCGCCGTGCTCTTGTGCTCGTTCTTCAGCAGCGCCACGCACAGCGCCGGCGTCATCGTCAGCGCGACCAGGCCGGACAGCACGACGGCGATCGAGATCGTCACCGCGAACTGGCGATACAGCTCGCCGGTCAGGCCGCCAAGGAAAGCGATCGGCACGAACACCGCGGTCAGCACGAGCACGATGGCGATGACCGGTCCGGTCACCTCGTGCATCGCCTTCAGCGCAGCCTCGCGAGCGCTCAGCCTCTGCTCGTGCATGATGCGCTCGACGTTCTCCAGCACCACGATGGCGTCATCGACCACGATGCCGATGGCCAGCACCATGCCGAACAGCGTCAGCGTGTTGATCGAGTAGCCGAGCACGTGCAGGCCGGCGAAGGTGCCGAGCAGCGACACCGGCACCGCCAGCACCGGGATCAGCGTGGCGCGGATGTTCTGCAGGAACACGAACACGACGATGAACACCAGGATCATCGCCTCGCCCAGCGTCTTCACCACTTCCTTGATCGACACCTCGACGAAGCGCGTGGTGTCGTACGGAATGGCGTAGGTCATGCCCGGCGGGAAGCGGGTCGCCATCTCGGCCACCGCGCCCTTCACTTCCTTGGCCACGTCCAGCGCGTTGGCGCCCGGCTGCAGGAACACGCCCATCAGCACCGCCGGCTTGCCGTTGTAGGTGCCGTTGAAGTCGTTGTCCTTGGAACCCAGTTCGACGCGCGCGACGTCGCGCAGGCGCAGCTTCGTGCCATCGGCATTCGAGCGCAGGATGATGTTTTCGAATTCCTCGACCGTGGACAGCCGGCCCTTGGTGGTGATGGTGTAGACCATGTCCTGGCCGCCGCCGGTCGGCGACTGGCCGATCTTGCCGGCGGCGAACTGCGCGTTCTGCTCGCGCAGCGCAGCGGCGATCTCGGGCACGGTGACGCCGAGCTGCGTCATGCGGTCCGGGCGTACCCAGATGCGCATGGCGTAGTCCTTGGCACCGAAGATCTGCACGTTGGTCGTGCCCGGAATCTTCTTGATGTTGTCGAGCACGTTCAGCGTCACGTAGTTCGACGTGTAGAGCTGTTCGTGCGTGCCATCCGGCGAGTAGAAAGCCATCACCGCCAGGAAGGCGGACGAGCCCTTCTCGACCACCACGCCCTGCCGGCGAACCTCTTCCGGCAGACGGGCGTCGGCCTGCTTGACCCGGTTATTCACGTTCACCGCCGCCTTGTCGGGGTCGGTGCCGATTTCGAAGGTGGCGTAGATTTCGACCACGCCGTTCGAGGTCGAGGTCGAGCGCATGTACATCATGCCTTCGACGCCGGTGATGACGCTTTCCAGCGGTGCGGCCACGGTCTGCGCGATGGTTTCGGCGGAAGCGCCCGGATAGACCGCGCGCACCATCACTTCGGGCGGCGCGATTTCCGGGTACTGCGCGATCGGCAGCGTGCGCATGGCGGCAAGACCCGCCAGCACCAGCAGGATGGAAATGACGAAGGCGAAGATCGGCCTGTCTATGAAGAAGCGCGAAAACATGGTGGCTCCTTACTGCGCGGCCGGTGCCGCAGCACCTGCCGGCGGCTGTGCCGGCGCGGAGCCGTCATCGATCTGCACCGGCGAGCCGGGCACGAAGATGCGCGCCATGCCATCGACGATGACGCGCTCGCCCGCCTTCAGGCCCTCGCGGATCACCCAGGCATTGCCCAGTTCGCCGCCGAGCTGCGCCCATTCGCCGAGCTTGACCGGACGCGGCTGCGCCAGCGTCTTGCCTTCGGCTTCGGCGATCACGTACACGAACTTGCCGTTCGGGCTGTCGAGCACGGCGCGCTGCGGCACCGCGATCGCGTCCGGGCGGGTGGCGCCGGACAGCAGCACGCGCACGAACTGGCCCGGCGACAGCTTGCCGTCCTTGTTTTCGAAGGTGGCACGCAGCGCGAAGGCACCGGTGCTGGTATCCGCCTTGTAGTCCTGGAAGCCGAGCCGGCCGCTGCGCGGGAATTCGGCGCCATCCGAGCCCTTGAGCTTGACCAGGAAGCCTTGCGGATCGAGCTTCAGCGCGCCGCGGGCGACTTCGTCGCGGGTACGCAGGTATTCCACTTCACCGACGCCGAAGTTCACATAAGCAGGGTCGGTCTGCGCCAGCGTGGTCAGCAGGCTGTCGCCCCCGGCCACGGCGAGACTGCCCTCGACCTTCAGCGCGCGACCGGCGACGCCGCCCAGCGGCGCGCGCACGTCGGTGTAGCCCAGATCGATCTGCGCCTGCTGCAGTTGCGCCTCGGCCGCCTTGACCGCAGCACGCGCCAGATCGCGCGTCGATTGCGCGTCGTCGGCTTCCTTGCGGCTGGCCGCCTCGGCATCCGCCAGCGGCTTCACCCGCGCGTACTCGCGCTCGGCCTGCGCCAGCTGCGCCTTCGCCTGATCGAGCTGGGCATCTGCTGCAGCGACGCGCGCACGATACGGCGCGGCGTCGAGCCGGAACATCACCTGCCCTTCCTTGATGCGCTGGCCTTCCTCGTACAGCCGCTTCTCGACGATGCCGGTCACCCGCGCCCGCACCTCGATCTCGCGCGAACCGGCCACCTGGCCGACGTAGTCGTAATGCACCGGCACTTCCTGCGGCGTCACGGTGAGCACCTTCACCGCAGCCGGCGGCATGCCGCCATTGGCGTGCTCGCCACCCTTGTCCTGACCGCAGCCGGCCAGCGCAAGCGCCAGCAGACCTGCACCCAGCAGGCCCACGGCCCGAAAGAAATCCGTTTCCTTTTTCATCGCTTATCCCGGAGTAACGCGCAGTCGGCGCCGCGCTTGGCAATGATCGATGCGTGGACCGACCACGCAGATACCGGGCCGATTATAAACATACATTCGTGTATGTTTAAACCACTCCAATGAAAAAAACTTTCATTACGCTCTCGACGAACGACGGCCTCGCGTCACGACATGCGAATGGGAGGAAAGGCGATTCTGCGCTTGCGGGGCACCGGCGGCGATGCCCGCGGATCGGTCAGAGGAAGCGGTCGAGGATGCGCCTGCTGGGCCGGTCGAGCGCCTTCATGTCGGCGACTTCGTAGTGGATGCCGTGGCTGTCGGTGATCAGCAGCCGTGCGCCGCCGAGGCGGCGGATGTCGTCTTCGCTGCGCAGCGTGAAGCGGGTGGCGCCGCGGTCGGTCACGATGTCCCAGTCGCAGGGCGTGGAAAAGCTCGATACGCCAGCGATGCTGCGGATGCGCGGCATGAATTCGCGGCGCGACAGTTCCTCGTCGAGCAATGCGCGGCTGGCGGCGTCGAGCGCGTCCGGGGCGTCGAACCAGGCCAGTTCGTGGCCGTCGGCCGACATCAGCGCCACGCCCTCGCCCGGCGCCGACAGCGGGAAGGCGCGCACCGGCTGCACGCCGGCGTGGCGCTCGCCTGCGGCGTCGACGAAAACCAGCAGGCCGTGCGCGTCGCGTTCGAGCGAAATCGTCATGCCAGCGCTCCTTCGGCGGCGTCGGCTTCGGCCAGCCGCTGCTGCGCCATGTAGAGCCGGTAATAGTGACCTTCGCGCGCCATCAGTTCGTCGTGCGGGCCGACCTCGACGATCTGGCCGCGGTCGAGCACGACCAGCCGGTCGGCCTTGCGCAAGGTACTCAGGCGGTGGGCGATGGCCAGCGTGGTGCGGCCCTCGACCAGATTGTCGAGCGCGCGCTGGATTTCCTTCTCGGTCGCGGTATCGACCGATGAGGTCGCCTCGTCGAGTATCAGGATGCGCGGATCGATCAGCAGCGCACGGGCGATCGAGATGCGCTGACGCTCGCCGCCCGACAGGGTCTGGCCGCGCTCGCCCACCATCGAGTCATAGCCATGCGGCAGCCGCAGGATGAATTCATGCGCGTGCGCTGCCCGCGCCGCCGCGATGATTTCGGCACGCGTGGCCTCCGGCTTGCCGTAGGCAATGTTGTCCGCGATGGTGCCGAAGAACAGGAAAGGCTCCTGCAGCACCAGGCCGATGTGGCGCCGGTACTCGGCCACCGGCAGCGCGCGGATGTCGGTGCCGTCTATCCGTATGCTGCCGCCGGACACGTCGTAGAAGCGGTTGATCAGGTTCACCAGCGTGCTCTTGCCAGAGCCGCTGTGGCCGACCAGGCCGATGAATTCACCCGGCGCGATGTCGAGATCGACGCCGCGCAGCACCGCGCGGTTGCCGTAGCGGAAAGCCACGCCGCGCAGTTCGATGCGGCCTTCGACCCGCGCCAGATGCACCGGCCGCGCCGGCTCCGGCACGCTGGAACCGTGGTCCAGGATGTCGAAAATGCGCTTGGCGCCGGCTGCCGCCTTCTGCGTCACCGACACGATGCGGCTCATCGAATCCAGGCGCAGGTAGAAGCGGCTGATGTAGGCGATGAAGGCGGTCAGCACGCCCACCGTGATGTGGTCGCGGCCGACCTGCCAGATGCCGAAGCCCCAGACGAACAGCAGGCCGACCTCGGTCAGCAGCGTCACCGTCGGGCCGAACAACGACCACACGCGGTTCACCCGATCGTTGGTTTCGAGGTTGCGGCGATTCGCGGCAGCGAAGCGGGCCGACTCGCGCTTCTCCTGCGCGAAAGCCTTCACCACGCGGATGCCCGGAATGGTGTCGGCCAGCACATTGGTCACCTCGCCCCAGATGCGGTCCACCTTCTCGAAGCCGGTGCGCAGCCGGTCGCGCACCGTGTGGATCATCCAGGCGATCACCGGCAGCGGCAGCAGGGTCACCAGCGCCAGCCACGGGTTGATCGAGAAAAGCACCACCGCGGTCATGAACAGCATCAGCACGTCGGTCGCGAAATCGAGCAGGTGCAGCGACAGGAACACGTTGATGCGGTCGGTCTCGGCGCCGATGCGCGCCATCAGGTCGCCGGTGCGCTTGCCGCCGAAATACTCCAGCGACTGGCCCATCAGGTGGTCGAAGGTGGTGGTGCGCAGATCGGCGCCGATGCGCTCCGACACGCGCGCCAATATATATGTGCGCGCCCAGCCCAGCGCCCAGCCCAGCAGTGCGGCGCCGAGCAGACCGGCCAGATAGGGCCACACTGCCGCCACCGTGATCGGCGTACCGGTCTGGTGCGGAATGAGCACCTTGTCCATCAGCGGGATGGTCAGATAGGGCGGCACCAGATTGGCCGCGGTCGACGCCAGCGTCAGCAGAAAGCCGGCGAACAGACGCCCGCGGTATGGCCGGGCGAAACGCCACAGCCGCAGCAGCGCCCAGGTGGACGGTGGGCGCGTCGTGCTGCGTTCGCACAGCGGGCACTCGTCGTCGTCCGGCGGCAGCGGCGCCTTGCAGCGCGGGCACAAGCCGTCCTCGTCCTCGACCACGTGGTCGGGATGGGTCAGCCGCTCGATCTGTCGCGTGTGCTGGTCGGCCAGCCGCAGTGCTTCGGTGTTCAGCGCCAGCGTGTAGCGCCAGCCGGCGAGGCGGCGTTCGCTGTCGTGCAGCGCCAGCGTGCCGACGCCGGCGTGGTCGTGGTGCTGGAAGTGCTGGCCGGCGGCCAGCGGCCAGTTGCGCCACTGCTCACCGGCACAGGCCAGCAGCCGGCGGTCGGTCAGCACCAGCAGATTCGTTGCGAAATGAAGCGTGTCGTCGAGATCGGTCTGCAACCAGACCTGAACCGCCTCGCCCGGCTGCAATTGCGCCGCCAGCCCGCTGCGCCACGCCTGCGGCAGGTCGTCGGGGAGCAGGCGGTCGTCGGTGGCGCGGGTCATCGGGGCGGTTTCGGGCGGCAAGAGTGCGGAAAGGTACGCATGAAGCGGGGCCGGCGACGAGCACGCGCTCGACGACACGGGGCCCGGCGAGGCGGCGGAGTATAGCGCCGGCGACAGGGCCGGAACACGTCCCCGACGCAGGTTCAAAAATAGATGAAAAAGCTGTCAACCAAAGCGCAAAGACGCCGTTAAGCCGATGTTTTCAACAACCTCGGGGCTCCGGACCACCACCGACCCCGCACGATGAGTAAACGCTCGATCGAAATCCTGCGCACCCTCGAACTGCGCGGCCCCAATATCTGGACCTATGTTCCAGCGCTCGAAGTCTGGATAGACATCGGCGAACTCGAAGACTCCCCCTCGAACACCATTCCCGGCTTCGTCGATCGCCTGATCGACTGGCTGCCCGCCCTGCACGAACACACGTGCAGCTACGAAGAGCGCGGCGGTTTCGTGCGCCGGCTGCGCGAAGGCACCTGGCCCGGCCACATACTCGAACACGTGACGCTGGAACTGCAGAACCAGGCCGGCATGAAGGGCAACTTCGGCAAGGCGCGCGAAACGTCCGAGCGTGGCGTCTACAAGGTGGTGGTCATCTCCGGCAATCACATCGTCAGCCGCGCCGCGATACTCGCCGCACGCGAACTGGTGCTGTCGGCGATGGACGACCGCCCGTTCGACGTCAAGGCAGCCGTTTCGGAACTGCGCGACCTGGTCGACGAACACTGCCTGGGCCCGAGCACCGGCTGCATCGTCGAGGCGGCACAGGACCGCCGCATCCCGTCCATCCGCCTGAACGACGGCAATCTGGTGCAGCTGGGCTACGGCCGCAAGCTGCGCCGCATCTGGACCGCCGAAACCGACCGCACCGCCGCCATCGCCGAAGGCATTTCGCGCGACAAGGACCTGACCAAGCGCCTGCTCGCCGGCTGCGGCGTGCCGGTTCCGGAAGGCCGCGAAGTCAGCGACGCCGACGACGCCTGGGCTGCGGCCGAGGACATCGGCGTGCCAGTGGTCGTCAAGCCGGCCAACGCCAATCACGGCCGCGGCGTGTCGGCCGAACTGACCAAGCGCGAAGAAGTCGCCACCGCCTACGAACTGGCACGCCGCTACAGCAAGTACGTGCTGGTCGAGCGCTTCATCCCGGGCAACGAGCACCGCCTGCTGGTGGTCGGCAAGCAGATGGTCGCGGCGGTTGCCGGCGAAACCGTCTGGATCACCGGCGACGGGCGATCCACCGTCCGCCAGCTGCTCGACAGCCAGATCAATATCGATCCGCGCCGCGGACCGGAGCAGGAATTTCCGCTCGACCTGCTGATTCCCGAACGCGACGCCAAGCTGCGCTTCGAACTGGAGCGCCAGGGCTACAGCGCCGACTCGGTGCCGGCCGAGGGCGCCCGCGTGCTGGTGCAGCGCAACGGCAACATCGCCTACGACGTGACCGACCAGGTCCATCCGGACACCGCCCGTCTGGTGGCGCTGGCCGCCCGCGTGGTCGGCCTCGACATCGCCGGCATCGATCTGGTGGTCGAGGACATCCGCCGCCCGCTGCGCGAACAGGGCGGCGCCATCGTCGAAGTGAACGCAGGCCCCGGCCTGCTGATGCATCTGAAGCCGGCCATCGGCACGCCGCGTCCGGTTGGTCGCGCCATCGTCGACCACCTGTTCGCGACCGCCGATGACGGCCGCATTCCGGTCATCGGCGTCAGCGGCACCCGCGGCAAGACCACGGTCGCCCGGCTGATCGCGCACCTGATGCGCTTTTCCGGCCAGCGCGTCGGCCTCGCCTGCAGCGACGGCCTCTACCTCGACAGCCGCCGCCTCGAAGACGGCGACGCCGCCCGCTTCGAGCCGTCGCAGCGCGTGCTGATGAATCCCGGCGCCGAAGTGGCGGTGATCGAGAACAGCTTCGAAACGATACTGAAGGAAGGCCTGGCCTACGACCGCTGCCAGGTCGGCGTGCTCACGCGCATCGATCCGGAAGCGCATTTCGGCGACTACTACATCGACTCGTCCGACCGCGTGTTCAACGTGCTGCGCAGCCAGATCGACGTGGTACTGCGCCGCGGCACCGGCGTGCTGAACGCCGACGATCCGCTGCAGGCCGAGATGGCCGAGCTGTGCGACGGCGAGGTGATCTGGTACAGCACGCACGCCGACAACGGCATCGTCGGCAGCCACGTGCAGTCCGGCGGCCGCGCGGTCATCGTGCGCGACGGCCAGATCCGTCTGCTCGAAGCCGAGCGCACCGAAGTGCTGTGCCCGCTCGCCAGCCTGCCGCTGACCGACGGCGAACCGCTGCACGCGACCGAGAACCTGCTCGCCGCGCTGGCGGCCGCCTGGTCGCTCGGCCTGTCGCCGGCGGCGTTGCGCACCGGCGCCGAAACCTTCGATCCCCCGGTGCCCGTCGCGGTACCGGCCTGAAACACCGCCTGAACGCTTTCATGGACATCACCCGCCTGCGCGCCCTCCGCGGCCCCAATCTGTGGAGCCGCCACACCTGTATCGAAGCCATCGTGTCGTGCACCGGCGAACACTGTTCGCTGGACGCGATGCCCGGTTTCGCCGAGCGTCTGCGCGCCCTCTTCCCCGGCATCCGGCCGCTGCGCCCGACCGCACGCAGCGGGCCGCTGGCCATGGCCGACGCGCTGGAACTCGCCGCGCTCGGCCTGCAGGCCAGCGCCGGCTGTCCGGTTACCTTCAGCTGCACGATGCAGACCGTGGACGCCGGCGTCTATCAGGTCGTCGTCGAATACACCGAAGAGGCGGTCGGCCGCCTCGCCTTCGAACTGGCCGAACAGCTCTGTCGCGCCGCCGCCGGAGGCGGCAGCTTCGACCTCGCCGCGGCGCTGCAGCAGCTGCGCGAACTGGACGAGGACATCCGCCTCGGCCCCAGCACCGGCGCCATCGTCGAAGCCGCCGTCGCACGCGGCATCCCGTTCCGCCGGCTGACCGACGGCTCGCTGGTGCAGCTCGGCTGGGGCAGCCGGCAGCGTCGCATCCAGGCGGCCGAAACCGACCGCACCAGCGCGGTCGCCGAATCGATCGCCCAGGACAAGGAACTGACCAAGGCGCTGCTGCACGCCGCCGGCGTGCCGGTGCCGCGCGGCCGCACGGTGAGCGACGTCGACGAAGCGTGGGCCGCCGCGCTCGAAGTCGGTCTGCCGGTGGTGGTCAAGCCGCGCGACGGCAACCAGGGCAAGGGCGTGACGGTAAACATCGTCAGCCGCGAACACATGGGCATCGCGTTCAACGCCGCCTACGAAATCAGCCGCGATGTGATGGTCGAGCGCTTCATTCCGGGCGCCGACTACCGCTTCCTGGTGGTCGGTGACCGCGTCATCGCCGCCGCCCGCCGCGAACCGCCGCAGGTGATCGGCGACGGCAGCCGCACCGTGCGCGAACTGGTCGATGAGGTGAACGCCGACCCGCGCCGCGGCGACGGCCACGCCACTTCGCTGACCAAGATGCGCATCGACGACATCGCGCTCGCTCGCCTGGCCGTCCAGGGCCACTCACCGGACAGCGTGCCGGCGCTGGGCGAACGCGTCGTGCTGCGCAACAACGCCAACCTGTCGACCGGCGGCAGCGCCACCGACGTGACCGACGATGTGCACCCGGAACTGGCGGCGCGCGCAGTGGAGGCGGCGCGCACCATAGGGCTGGACATCGCCGGTGTCGACATCGTCTGCCGCACCGTGCTCAAGCCGCTGGAGGAACAGGGCGGCGGCATCGTCGAAGTCAACGCCGCACCCGGCCTGCGCATGCACCTGACGCCCTCATTCGGCAAGGGACGCGCGGTCGGCGAAGCCATCGTGTCGACCATGTTCGGCCCCGGTGACGACGCACGCATTCCGCTGGTCGCCGTCGCCGGCACCAACGGCAAGACGACGACGGTGCGGCTGATCGCCCACCTGATGGCACAGACCGGCCTGCGCGTCGGCATGACCACCACCGACGGCGTGTTCGTCGGCAACGAATGCATCGATACCGGCGACTGCAGCGGCCCGAAGAGCGCGCGCAACGTGCTGGCCCACCCGGACGTCGACGGCGCGGTGCTCGAAACCGCGCGCGGCGGCGTGCTGCGTGAAGGTCTGGGCTTCGACCGCTGCCAAGTGGCGGTGGTCACCAATATCGGCAGCGGCGACCACCTCGGCCTCGCCTATATAAATACCGTCGAGGACCTGGCGGTGGTGAAGCGGGTGATCGTGCAGAACGTCGCGCCCAAGGGCATGGCGGTGCTGAACGCCGCCGACCCGGTGGTGGCGGCGATGGCCGAACACTGCCCCGGCTCGATCACCTTCTTCGCGCAGGACCGTACCCACCCGGTCATCGCCACCCACCGCGCCCGCGGCCGCCGCGTCATCTACGTCGACGACGGCGCGCTGGTGGCCGCCGAAGGCAGCAGCGCGGTGCGCATCCCGCTGTCGCAGGTGCCGCTGACCCGTGGCGGCAAGCTGGGTTTCCAGGTCGAGAACGCGATGGCAGCGCTCGGCGCCGCCTGGGCGCTCGGCTTCGACTGGTCGTCCATCCGCGCAGCACTTGCCAGCTTCGTATCCGACGCGGCGACCGCGCCCGGCCGCTTCAATGTGTTCGACTACAAGGGCGCGACGCTGATCGCCGACTACGGCCACAACCCGGACGCCATCAGCGCGCTGGTGCAGGCCATCGACGCGTTGCCGGCGAAACGCCGCAGCGTGGTCATCAGCGGCGCCGGCGACCGGCGCGACGAGGACATCCGCAAGCAGACGCAGATCCTGGGTGCCGCCTTCGACAGCGTGGTGCTCTACCAGGACCAGTGCCAGCGCGGACGCAAGGACGGCGAGGTGATCGCGCTGCTGCGTGAAGGCCTGGAGGGCGCGAGCCGCACGCGCGAGGTGTGCGACATCAATGGCGAATTCGTCGCCATCGACCACGCGCTGGAACGGCTGCAAAGCGGCGACCTGTGTCTGATCCTGATCGATCAGGTCGAAGAGGCGCTGGCCCACATCGGCCGGCGCGTCGCGGAAAGTTCAGCCGGCTGACGCGACCTGCTGCGCGAGCACGCCGCGCAGCGCGTCTTCGCAGCTGGTCATCCAGGCGTAAATGGCGTCGATCGCCGCGGTGGCTTCGGCGAAATACAGTTCCGCCGTCATCCGGTCGGTCGCCCCGAGCAGGTCGCTGCGCAGCAGGCCAAGCAGACGGACGATGCGCTCGGTGGCCGGCAGGGCGCCCGGCAGACGGGGCGTGTCGGCGATCGCCTGATGCATCAGCGACTCTGCGCGCGACGCCAGATACATCAGACGCATGCGCTCGGCCGCCGTACAGACCCCGCGTGCGGCGGCCGCACTGCCGACCGCCCTCGCCTGCCCCAGCTGCTCGCCCAGCGCCGGCAGCGTGCTGATCCAGGTGCGCAGCAGGCCGCTGCCTGACGATGCGGCGACCGGCGCAATCCGGCGATTGCCGACGGCCGCCAGCCAGCCCAGCACGTGCGACACCAGCAGGCTGTGCCGCGTCAGATTGTCGTCGGCGCCGATCGCTGCCGGGCTGCCGTCCAGCGCGGCACACAGCTCCTTCCACTGCGCGTCGAGCAGCGCCAGTTCGTACCGCGTGATGCACGGCCCCTCCAGCGCCATCTCGGCGCGTGCGGTCGTCTCCAGCGCTTCGATGTCGTGCTGCACGGCGCGCCGCCGGGCGCGCATCGGCGATTCGAACAGGGCGTCGCCGGCCAGCCAGGCGGTACTCATGCCGCGGTGCTGCTGCAGCGAATGGACAAGTTGCAGCAGCCGCTCGCAATCGCCGAAGGCGCGCTGCGCGTCGCCCCCCGGCGAGCTGTCGCTGGCGCGCTCCGGGCGCATGAACACCAGCGCCAGCGCGATGGCCAGCGCCAGCAGCACCATGACGAGGGGCACGCTCAGCAAGGCGGGCGATCCCGGGTGAATAGGACGGACAGGCGTGTGCTCATGACACAACACGAGCAATTCGCGCGCCAAGCATCGGCCGCCTCACGCCGACGGCGGCGCTTCAAGACCTCCGACGATGAAAGGCACCAGCGCACGCAGCAGGCTTTCAGGGTCGTTGCGGGAGGCCGGTGAACAGCGGCCGAGCAGGTGCATCACGTCGCGCCCGGCCATCACGTAGGCCACGATGCCGACGAAGAAGTACATGCGGCGCAGCAGTTCGTCCTCGGGCAGCGCCGGCAGCGCGCGCATCAGCGCCTTGCGGTACCAGTCCATGATGCGGACGTACTCTTCGGGGATGAAATCGTCGCCCGGTTCGAAGTAGGCGCGGCCGATCAGCTGCTTGAACACGGCGCCGGACACCGTGTCCTTGCGCGACAGGCGCAGCGTCGACTCGACGAAGGTTTCGACGATGCGGGTGACGCTCAACGGCGCCTCGACCGCCTCGCGTTCGAGCTTGGCGAGGTAGCCCGAGCGTGTGCCGTCCGCCCCGAGCACGCGCTGATACACGCTTTCCATCAGGTCGCGCTTGGACCCGAAGTGGTAATTGATCGACGCCAGCGGCACGCCGGCCGCCGACGCGATCATGCGCATCGAGGTCGCCGCATAGCCCTGCTCGGTAAATAGCTTCTCGGCCGCCGCGAAAATGCGTTCCTTCGCATCGCCGCGCGTGCGCGCCTCGGCAGTTCGGTCGGATTTCAGGGTTTCGTTCGGCACGGCGCGTCGTTTGCTGGGACACAGTCTGACTGTAGCACCGGCCGCACAGCGACGGTGCGCCTATGCACCCGTCGCGGGCATGGCAGACGGCCGCAACGCCCGCGACGGGTGAAATCGCGGCGTCGGCGCGACATATCCGGGGCTGGCACCGGACTTGCAAGGTACTCGTCATGACGACTTACGCACCCCGGACCGGAAAGGTCTACCTGATAGGCGCCGGCCCCGGCGACCCCGAACTGCTGACGCTGAAGGCCGTGCGCGCGCTTGGCCGCTGTGACGTGCTGCTGGTCGACGACCTGGCCGACACCGCCGTGCTCGAACACGCGCGCAGCGACGCCCGCATCGTGCGCGTCGGCAAGCGTGGCGGCTGTCGCAGCACGCCGCAGGCCTTCATCGAACGCCTGATGCTGCGCTATGCGCGCGCCGGCTTCACGGTCGGCCGGGTCAAGGGCGGCGACCCCTTCGTGTTCGGCCGCGGCGGCGAGGAAATGCAGACGCTGCGCCGGGCCGGCATCGAATGCGAGGTGGTCAGCGGCCTGTCGGCCGGCATCGCGGTACCGGCCACGCTGGGCGTGCCGGTCACCCACCGCGACATGGCCTGCGGCGTCACCTTCGTCACCGGCCACGCACGCGAAGACGGCCAGCCGGGCCGCGAGCCCGACTGGGCGGCACTGGCCCGCTGCGGCACGACACTGGTCATCTACATGGGCATGCGCAAGCTGGCGTCCATCGCCGAGGCGCTGCACGTCGGCGGTCTCGCCGCCGACACCCCGGCCTGTGCGATCCAGAACGGCACCCGCGACAGCCAGCGTGCCGTCGTGTCCACGCTGCGCGACCTGCCGCAGGCCGTCGCCGACGCAAAGCTGGGCAGCCCGGCCATCGTCGTGATCGGCGAAGTGGTCAATCTGGCCGAAGTCGCCGCACAGGCTGAAGCGCTGTCGATGCGGGCCTGAACGCTGCCGACCGGTCCTTGACGCGGCGCCGCGCACTGCCCACCGCTGCTGTCAGGGTCAGAAGACCCCTCCCACAGAAACCCGGCTCCGGTCACGGGTCGGGGCCCGCTCCTTGTAAGAGCGCCCCCTGTGGAAGCGGCCTTGGCCGCGACGCGGCTGTTGCGGTGAGCACAAAAACAAAAGGCGCCGATGGCGCCTTTTGTTCGTGTAAGGGCGGCATTGCCGCGCTGCTTACTTCAGCTGCTCGTGCAGCAGCGACAGGATGCGTTTCGCGGTGCGGGTGTCGTCGAGGCCGCCTTCGCGGGTAAGCACCTGAACCGAACTTTGCTTGCCCTCGCCCTTGACCAGGATGCGGTACTGGCTCTGGCCGGCCTTCGGGTCCGGCTTGTCGTCCGGCATGAAGAACAGCAGCTTGGACAGGATGCCGCCGTCTTTCTTGCCGGTTGCGTCGACTTCCGGGTCGACGTAGCGCACGAAGTACACACCCTGAGAACGGTCGCGGTCCTCGACGGTGAAGCCGACGCGGTCCAGCGCCAGGCCGACGCGGCGCCAGGCGCGGTCGAAACCTTCGTACACCTGCAGCGTGCTGCCCTTGTCGGCCGACACCAGTTGCGCGCGCTCGGCCACCGGCTGCGCGGCCAGCAGCACCTTGGCGCGCTCGTTGTCGGCGCCCAGACGCACCATCAGACGACGCAGCATTTCGGCTTCCAGCTCGGGATCGGCCGGACGCGGCTGCCAGACGGTGTTGTCGCTGCGCTCGTTGGTATAGACCTCGACCACGCCGCGGTGGCTGACGTAGATTTCGGTGGTGCCCGGCTCGGCGCCCGGCTCCAGGCGGGTGCGGAACTTGTCGCGCTCCGGCGTCGAGTAGAGCTGGTCGATCAGGCGGCCGATGGTGTTGCGGATGATGTCGTTCGGGAGCTTGGCGCGGTTCTCGTTCCAGTCCGTTTCCATCACGCCGGCTTCCGGCTGTTCGATGTCGATCAGGAAACCGGTTTCCTGCCAGAACTCCTTCACCTGCGGCCACAGGTCGTCAGGGCTGGCATTGACCACCAGCCAGCGCTGGCTGCCGGCACGCTCGATGCGCATCTTGTCGACCTGCGGCAGCACGCCCGACGACTGCGGCTGCACCACACCGCCGGTGTTCGTGCGGTCGGCGTTGTAGGCCGACATGGTCGCCGTACCCTTGCCGCCGGAATCCGGCACCGCGAAGCGGTCGGTCTGCTGCGGCAGCGTCAGGTCGGGCGGTAGGTCCAGGCGCGGCGTGCGCTTGGCCTGGGCCTTGTAATCGACCTTGCCTGAATCCATGACCTTGTCGAACATCGAGCAGCCGGTGAGCGCGCTCACCAGTGCCACGCACAGCGCGGAAAACTTCAGCAGATTCATCGAACGGGATACCAGAGGACGATCAGGCAAGCACGCCGGCCTGCTTCATCGCGGCGCGGACCTGCTCGTGGAATTGCGGCTGCAATTCGGTCAGCGGCAGACGCAGCGTCGGGCCGCACAGGCCCATCTGCTGCACGGCCCACTTGACCGGAATCGGGTTGGCTTCACAGAAAAGCTGACGGTGCAGGCCGATCAGCTTCGCGTTGATCGCGCGCGCCTTGACCGCGTCGGCGGCCAGCGCGGCGGCGTTCATTTCATGCATCAGTCGCGGTGCGACGTTGGCGGTGACCGAGATCGAGCCGTGGCCGCCCATCAGGATGAAGGCCGCGGTCGAGGCGTCGTCGCCGCTGTACAGCGCGAAGCCCTCGGGCGCGCGGTTGATCAGTTCGCCGGCACGGTCGAGGTTGCCGGTGGCGTCCTTGATGCCGACGATGTTCGGAATTTCCGACAGGCGGATGGTCGTGTCGTTGGCCAGATCGGCCACCGTGCGGCCGGGCACGTTGTACAGGATGAAGGGCACATCGACCGCTTCGGCCTGGGCGCGGAAGTGACGGTACAAGCCTTCCTGCGTCGGCTTGTTGTAGTACGGCACGACGGTCAGGCAGGCATCGACGCCGACCGACTTCGCATGCTGCGCCAGTTCGATCGCCTCGCGCGTCGAGTTGGCGCCGGTGCCGGCGATGACCGGGATACGGCCGGCGGTGTGCTCGACCGTGAAACGGATCAGTTCGCAGTGCTCGTCGAAATCGACGGTGGGCGACTCGCCGGTGGTGCCGACGATGACGATGCCGTCGGTACCTTCGGCGACGTGGAAATCAATCAGGCGACGCAGGCTGGCGTAGTCGAGACTGCCATCCTCGTTCATGGGAGTGACGATGGCGACGAGCGATCCGGTAATCATGTGCGAAACAGTGGCTTCGGCAGGAAACGCGCCATTCTACCGGAGCGCGGGTGCAAGCCCAACAGTGGCAACTGGATCAGTCTGTAACAGCTCCCGGCCACTCACAGCTCGGCCAGCGCCCGGATGTGCTCGACCGCGCTGCGCCCCAGCGCCGACAGCGCGTAGCCGCCTTCAAGCATCGACACGATGCGACCCTTGCCGTGCTTCTTCGCGATCTTCATCAGCTCGGTGCTGACCCACGCGTAATCGGCCTCGACCAGCCCGAGCGACGCCATGTCGTCCTCGTAGTGCGCGTCGAAACCGGCCGAGATGAAAATCATCTGCGGCGCGAAGGCGTCGAGTCGCGGCAGCCACTTCGTCGTCACCGCCTCGCGAAAGCCGTCGCCGCGGGTGCCGGCCGGCAGCGGCACGTTGCACAGATTGTCGGCCAGCGGCTCCGCACCCGAGTACGGGTAGAAGGGGTGCTGGAAAATGCTCACCATCAGGATGCGATTGTCGTGGGCGACGATGTTTTCGGTGCCATTGCCGTGGTGCACGTCGAAATCGATGATGGCAACGCGCTCAAGCCCGTGCTTTTCCAGCGCGTGGCGCGCCGCGACCACGACGTTGTTGAAGAAGCAGAAACCCATCGCGCGGGCGTATTCGGCGTGATGGCCGGGCGGGCGCACCGCGCAGAAGGCGTTCACCGCGGCGCCCGACATCACCAGATCGGTCGCGTGCACGCCGGCGCCGGCCGCGCGCAGTGCGGCGCGCAGCGAATTCGGGCACATCGCGGTATCCGGGTCGAGATGGACGATGCCGCTGCCCGGCACCGCGTCGAAGATCTGCCGCAGGTACTCCGGCGAATGCGCGCGCGCCAGCATGTCGATGTCGGCCGCCGGCGCGTCGTGGTGCTGCAGGTAGGCGTCGAGACCGCTGGCGATCAGGCGGTCCTGTATCGCGGCCAGGCGGTCGGGGCATTCGGGATGGTGCGGCCCCATGTCATGCAGGGCACAGTCGCGGTGTGTAATGTATGCGGTCGTCACCGCCTCTCCTCCGGATTCCTGCAGTTATCGATGCAACCGGCCGTTCCGGCTCTGTGTCACAGGCAGGACCGCGCGGCTTCAGGGCCGGGCATGTACTGCCGTCATGTTTCTACAGTATCGCGCCGATCATCCCGCCACAACTTAACGTAGCTCAAGCCATGCCCACCCTCGCTCCCCGCGCCGTCGTCGAAGCCGCCTCCACCCTCATACTCGGCAAGCGCAGCCGGCTCGAACTGGCGCTGACCTGCCTGATCGCCGGCGGCCACCTGCTGATCGAGGACGTGCCGGGCACCGGCAAGACCACGCTGGCGCACGTGATGGCCCAGCTGTTCGGCCTCGACTTTCGCCGCGTGCAATTCACCAGCGATCTGCTGCCGGCCGACATCCTCGGCGTATCGGTGTTCGAACGCGAAACCGGTGCCTTCCGTTTCCACCCGGGACCGGTGTTCACGCAGGTGCTGCTGGCCGACGAGGTGAACCGCGCCACGCCGCGCACGCAGAGCGCGCTGCTGGAGGCGATGGAAGAGCACCAGGTCAGCGTCGAAGGCGAAACCCGCCGCCTGCCCGAACCCTTCTTCGTCATCGCGACGCAGAACCCGGCCAGCCAGATCGGCACCTACCCGCTGCCCGAGTCGCAGCTCGACCGCTTCATGATGCGCATCACCATGGGCTACCCCGACCCGGCGGCCGAACGCGCGCTGCTGACCGGCCGCGACCGGCGCAGCCTGCTGGCCGATCTGGCGCCGGTGGCCGACGCCGCGACGCTGACGCAATGGCGCGCCGAAGCCGAGTCGCTGCACGTGGCCGACGCGCTGATCGACTACGTGCAGGCGCTGATCGCGCACACCCGCAGCAGCGGCGCCTGGCGGCTCGGCCTGAGCCCGCGCGCCGGTCTCGCGCTGCTGGCCGCCGCCCGCGCCCACGCGCGCGTTTTCGACCGCGCCCACGTGCTGCCGGAAGACGTGCAGGCGGTGCTGCCCGCCGTCGCGCTGCACCGCCTGCCGGCGCTCGAACAGGGCAGCCCGGACGACGCGGCGCGCGCGCTGCTGCAGGCGGTGGCGCTGCCGGCCTGATGCGCGACGCACTCCGCCGCTGGCTGGCCACGCTCGGTGGTTCGCCCGCGCTGCCGCTGACGCTGGACCGCCGGCGCATCTTCGTGCTGCCGACCCGCGTCGGGCTGGTATGGGGCGTGGCGCTGATTGCCATGCTGCTGACCGCGATCAACTACACGCTGAGCCTGGGCTTCGCGCTGGTATTCATGCTGGCCGGTCTGGGTCAGGTCGCGCTGCTGCACACCTTCCGCAACCTGCTCGCGCTGCATCTTCGCGAAACGCCCCCGACGCCGGTGTTCGCCGGCCAGCCGGCGCGCTTCACGCTGTGGCTGGAAAATGAAGCACCGCGCCCGCGCCCGGCGCTGCAGCTGGCGATGGCGGGCGCCGAACCGGCCGACGCCGCGGTCGACGCAAACGGCCGCTGCGTGGTGACGCTGTCACTGCCGACCACCCGCCGCGGCTGGCTGACGCCGGGCCGCGTCACGCTGAGCACCCGTTACCCGCTGGGCCTGATCCGCGCCTGGAGCTACGCCCAGCCGGAGCAGCGCTGCCTCGTCTACGTGCAGCCCGAAGCCTCCCGCCCGCCGCTGCCGGCCAGCGACGCGGGCCGCGCCGGCCTGCGGCCGCAGGGCGACGGCACCGAGGAATTCGCCAGCCTGCGCGACCACCGCGCCGCCGACTCGCCGCGCCACGTCGCCTGGAAAGCCTGGGCACGCGCGCCCGACCTGCCGCTACTGACCAAGCAGTTCGACGGCCAGGACGGCGGCGAACTGTGGCTGGATCTGGCGCAACTGCCGGCCGCCCTGTCGCTCGAAGCCCGACTCGCGCGGCTGACCGGCTGGGCGCTCGACGCCGACGCGGCCGGTCTGCGCTACGGCCTGGCGCTGCCCGACGCGCGCATCGCACCGGGCAACGGCCCGGGCCACCGCGAGCGCGTGCTGCGCGCGCTGGCCCTGCACGGACTGCCCGCATGATGTTCCGTCGCAAGCGCTCCCCTCCGGCGCCCGCCATGCCGGCCGCACCGCTGACCAACACCCGCATCGGCTGGCTGATGGCGGTCGCCGCCTGTGCGCTGCTGCCGCACGCCGACCACCTGCCGGCCTGGCTCAACGCGGTGGCGCTGCTGCTGTTCACGTGGCGGCTGGCGCAGTGGAAGCTGGGCTGGGCCGGCGCCAGCACGGTGGTCAAGGCGCTGGTGGTGATCGCCTGCTGCGCCGGCGTCACGCTCACCTTCGGCCGCCTGTTCGGCCGCGAGCCCGGCGTCGCGCTGCTCACGCTGCTGCTGGTGCTCAAGCTGCACGAGCTGAAAAGCGTGCGCGACGGCCACACGGTGGTGCTGCTCGGCTACTTCATGCTGCTGGCCGCCTTCCTCTATTCGCAGACGCCGGCCGTCGCGGCCGTGCTGGTCGGCTCGATGGTGGTGATCACCGCCGCGCTGATCGCGCTGACCGGCCCGCCTGCACCGGTGCGCGCGCTGCTTCGCCAGTCGGCGTGGATGCTGGCGCAGGCCCTGCCCTTCATGCTGGTGCTGTTCGTGCTGTTCCCGCGCGTGCCCGGCCCGCTGTGGGGGCTGCCGCTGGACGCCTTCGGCGCGCGCTCCGGCCTGTCCGACAGCATGTCGCCAGGCGACATTTCGCAACTGAGCCTGTCGGGCGAAATCGCGTTCCGCGCCCGCTTCGACGACGCACCACCGCCGGCGCGCGAGCTGTACTGGCGCGGCCCGGTGCTGAGCACCTTCGACGGCCGTACCTGGCGTCAGGGCGAGGCCGCGCGCCGCCTCAACGACGGCACGCCGCACGCGGTCGTCGGTGCGCGCGTCGGCTACGAAGTAACGCTGGAGCCGCACGGCAAGAACTGGCTGTTCGCGCTCGAAACGGTGGCCGGCCTGCCGCTGGGTGCGCGCGTGTCCGACGACTGGCAGGTGCTGGGCAGCGAAATCGTGCGCGCGCGCCGGCGCGACCGCTTCGAATCGGTGCCGACGGCGCGCCCCGGCCGCGAGGAATGGAGCGCCTATCTCGACGCCGCGCGCCGCCTGCCGCCGGGCGGCAACCCGCGCGCCCGTGCGCTGGCCCGCCAGATGCATCTGGACGCCGGCAGCGACGCCGAAACGGTGGACGCCGCACTGCGCCTGTTCCGCCGCGAAGCCTTCGTCTACACGCTGACGCCGCCGCTGCTCGGCGAGGACGGCATAGACCAGTTCCTGTTCGACAGCCGGCGCGGCTTCTGCGAGCACTACGCCGGCGCCTTCGTATTCCTGATGCGCGCCGCCGGCCTGCCGGCGCGCGTGGTGACCGGCTACCAGGGCGGCGAACGCAACGAGGTCGATGGCTTCGTCGTCGTGCGCCAGTCCGACGCCCACGCCTGGGCCGAAGTGTGGCTGGATGGCGAAGGCTGGCGCCGGGTCGACCCGACCGCCGCCATCCTGCCCTCGCGCGTCGAACGCGGTCTGGCCGACCTGCCCGCCGGCGAGCCGGTGCCCTTCGTCGCCCGCGCCGACCTCGGCTGGCTGCGCGACCTGCGCCACCGCTGGGAAGCGGCCAACAACGCGTGGAACCAGTGGGTGCTCTCCTACGACCAGCAGAAGCAGCGCGAACTGCTGGCGCGCCTTGGCATGGCGCAGCCGGACTGGCGCACGATGACCGCATGGATGGCCTCGCTGTGCGCCGCCATCGCCATCGCGCTGACGCTGTGGGCGCTGCGCCGCCAGATCGCCGCCGACGCGCTGGCACGCGCCTGGGCCGGCATCGACCGCGCGCTGCGTCCGGCCGGCCTGGGCCGCGAAGCGTGGGAAGGGCCGCTCGATTACGCCGACCGCATCGCCGCGCTGCGCCCGGATCTGGCAGCAGAATTGCGCACAGCGTGTACACTTTATGCAGACGCCCGCTACGGCCGCGCCGCCCATGCGCCGGCCGTGCGCGCACTCCGGACGCACGCCCGCGCGCTGCGCCGCCACCGCACACCGCCCCGAACATGACCGCCCGCTTCACTGCTCACTCCGCATCCCGCCGTCACTTCCTGACCGGTGCCGGCGCCCTGCTGCTGTCGCCGCAGCTGCCGGCACAGATCAGCACCACGCCGGACAACTTCGCCGAGCGCGACGACGTGCGCGCCTTCTGCGCCGAACTGGCCGCCGCGCACGGCTTCGACGAAACGCAGCTGCTGGCGCGCTTCGCCGAAGCGCGGCTGCTGCCCCGCGTGATCCAGCTCATCCGTCCGCCGTCGAGCCCGGCGGTGAAATCGTGGGCGCGCTACCGCAACCGCTTCGTCGAACCGCTGCGCATCCGCGCCGGCCGCGACTTCCTGGCCGAACACGCCACCACCTTCGAACGCGCCGAACAGACCTTCGGCGTGCCGCGCGAAGTGGTCGCCGCCATCATCGGCGTCGAAACCATCTATGGCCGCCAGACCGGCGACTTCGAACTGCTGAGCGCGCTATCGACGCTGGGCTTCACCTACCCGCCGCGCGCCGAACTGTTCCGCCGCGAACTGGGCGAACTGTTCCTGCTCGCCCGCGAGCAGGGCCGCGACGTCACCGACTTCCGCGGCTCCTACGCCGGCGCGCTCGGCTACCCGCAATTCCTGCCCAGCAGCTGGCGCCGCTACGCCGTCGACTTCGACGGCGACGGCCGCACCGACCTGATGAACAGCCCGGTGGATGCCATCGGCAGCGTCGCCGCCTACCTCGCCGCGCACGGCTGGGAAAGCGGCGAACCAGTAGCCCAGCGCATCCGCATCACCGACGAAGCCGCCGCCCCGCTCGTCGCCGCCGGCGTCGAACCGTCGATCGACACCGCCACCCTCGACACCGCCGGCGCCCGCCCACTGCGCGGCGGCGACCTGATCGCCAAACCCGCCACCCTGGTCGACCTCGTCACCCCCGACGCCCAGACCGAATACTGGCTCGGCTTCCGCAACTTCTACGCGATCACCCGCTACAACCGCTCGTACTTTTACGCGATGGCGGTGTATCAGTTGAGTCAGGAACTGCGGCAGGGGTGAGCTTCGGCAGCCCGTACTTTTGAGTTACGCGCGTCGTGCATGGCGCCGATGAATCACGAAACCCGCCACATCTGATCCAGAGCGTCAGCCGCAGGGCGTGGAGGGCCTTGATGCTTATGGTGTAATGCGGTTCAGGTGCTCGTCGGAGGAAGGCGTCGTGCTGGCGAGCCGGTCTCAGCAGCGGTCGCGCGAAGGTGAGGATTTTCGTCACCGTTTTATGCCAGTGAATCTTCAGCCAATATCCGCGAAGCCGCCGAGGCGAGGTCATTTTCGGCCGGTCGGTGCAGCCTGTTCACCCCGCAGCGGTCGGATTCATGGCGAAGAACTGCGCCAGATAAAAACGTCATTCGTCATCAACACCCGACCCAATCCGCGACATGATGCTCACAAGTTGCTACGAGATAAGCGCTTCGACCGATGAGACTCTGCTTGCAGTAGTTGGCGAACGCCTGACGGTCATCGACGCGCTTGCACGGCGAAAGTTACTTTCTGCTCAGCCACTTCCGCACCCCTCGCATGCCGACTTCAGCCCCGATGCAACGCGTATAGCAGTGAAGTCCACCTCGGGTCGGATTGTTGTCATCTCCCGCCACACGGGTGAGCAACTTTTGAACTGCCGAAACGAAGCAGAAGGTGAGGGAACTGCAGCCATGTACTCAGCTTGTGGCGAGTTCTTGGTGGACGCGTCATGGTCTGGAAAACTTCGAGTGCGTAACGCTCACAACGGGAACGTTCTCAACGTACTTGCGTTTGACAACGAATCGATTCAGGCCGTGTGCCCCACGCTTGATCGAAGAACCTGGTTTGTCGTTCATCAGCCTAAAGTTCGCTCACCTACTGAGTCTCTTGGACCCCAGTACGTCACCCGTCATCAATGGCCGTTCGAGTCAGCTGCCGACGAGCTACCGCTCCGCGTCGCCTACCTGGAGTCGAGTGCAGCGGCAGTATCCACGACCGGTGACACCATCGCCTTTGCCGGTCGATCTAGACTGGCGAAGTACTCCACCTCAACAGGCGAACTGCTGGCATCCGTTCCGCTCAAGGACTGCGCCAAACTGCGCTGGTCTTCGGATGGAAGCACTCTGGTCGCTGTTCTGCGCGATTCCATCAACGTTGTGCAGTCGGCATCTCTCAACACGATACGGACCGTCAATCAGGAATACGCAGCCGACGGCTTGCTTTCGAGCCGACACGGCTACTTCTTTGCGGGAGGCTGGAGCAGCGGGCATTTCGCTGATGACGCCTGACCGCCCAATCGAATGTTGAGGCTAAGCTGAAGATCGCCCAAGCCACCCAATGAAACGCCTCCACCTCGCATTCCTCACAACGCTGCTGCTGCCGACCCTGCTCTGGCTCGCGGCCGATACGCTGCTGCCCGAGCCGTTCACCTATTTCTCGTTCCGCTCGGTGTTCATGCAGTACAGCGGGGTGATCGCTATCGCCGTAATGAGCGTGGCGATGCTGCTGGCCTTGCGTTCGAAGTGGCTGGAGTCGCTGCTGGGCGGGCTGGACAAGATGTATCGGCTGCACAAGTGGCTGGGCATCGCGGCGCTGGTGGTGGCCATCCTGCACTGGTGGTGGGCGACCGGCACCAAGTGGATGGTGGGCTGGGGCTGGCTGGTCAAGCCGGCGCGCAAACCGGGTGGCGGAGAACAGCTCGGCGCTGTCGAGGGCTGGCTGCGCAGCCAGCGCGATATGGCCGAATCGGTGGGCGAGTGGGCGTTCTATGCCGCGGTGGTGCTGATCGTGCTGGCGCTGATCAAGCGCTTCCCCTACCACTGGTTCGTCCGGACGCACAAATGGATCGCGCTCGCCTATCTCGCGCTGGCCTATCACACGGTGGTGCTGACCAAGTTCGCGTACTGGTCGCAGCCGATAGGCTGGCTGCTGGCCGCCCTGCTGATCGGCGGCAGCGTGGCGGCGGTGCTGACGCTGACCGGGCGGATCGGCGCCGATCGCAAAGTGCAGGGCCGCATCGTCGCGCTGACCGAATACCCCGGCGTGCATGTGCTCGAGGCGGCGATCGAGGTCGAGGACGGCTGGCGCGGCCACGCGTCGGGGCAGTTCGCCTTCGTCACATCGGACAGGCGCGAAGGCGCCCACCCCTACACGATCGCGTCGGCGTGGAATCCCGCTGAGCGTCGGCTGGTGTTCATCGCCAAGGCGCTGGGTGACCACACCCGCCGCCTGCGCGAAACGCTGAAGATCGGCATGCCGGTGACGGTGGAGGGGCCGTACGGCTGTTTCGACTTCGAGGATGCGCAGCCGCGGCAGATCTGGGTCGGGGCCGGCATCGGCATCACGCCCTTCATCGCCCGCATGAAGCAGCGCGCCGCCACACCGGACACGCGGGCGATCGATCTTTTTCATCCGACGGCCGAGTTCGATCAGAGCGCCATCGACCATCTCACCGCGGATGCCGCAGCGGCCAGCGTGCGACTGCACCTGCTGGTCGATGCCCGGGACGGACGCCTGAATGGCGAACGCATCCGCGCCGCGGTGCCCGACTGGGCGTCCGCCAGCATCTGGTTCTGCGGCCCGCCGCGCTTCGGTGAGGCGCTGCGCGCGGACTTCGTCGCCCACGGTCTGCCGCCCGATCGTTTCCATCAGGAACTGTTCGAGATGCGCTGATCGCCGCCGGGATACGGTTCTTCCGGCGAGCCTGCCTCAGTCGCGCGTCAGGACGGCCGCGAGCTGCGCCGCATACCCGCGCAGCACCTCGGCACCCGGTTCCTTGCGCGGCCAGATCAGGCCGACGCCGTCGTTCGCGTGGCGCGGCAGCACATGCATGTGGAAGTGGAACACCGTCTGTTCGCCTTCCTTGCCGTTGGCCTGCAGCAGATTCAGCCCCGGCGGGTCGAAGGTTTCGCGGATGGCGGCGGCCACGCGCTGCGCGGTGTTCATCACCGCGGCGCCCTCCTCCGGCGTGATGTCGAACAGCGTCGCGGCGTGCCGCTTGGTCGCGACCAGCACGTGACCCGGATTGACCTGGCCGAGGTCCATGAATGCCAGCGTCAGATCGTCCTCGAACACGCGCGCGGCGGGCAGTTCGCCGGCGACGATGCGACAGAAGATGCAGACGCCGGGCGGCGAGGTATCGACGAATTTCGGCATGAGGGCTCGGTCTCCGGTAGCGCAGGAAAGGTCGGGCGCGGTGCGGCGTGTGGGCAGCGCGCGGTCGGGGCAGACGATACACCAGGCCCAGCGGCCGGCCGTCGACGGCGGGCGCGCGGTTTGCTGCGACGCTGAACATCGCTGTGGCGGTGGGTGGGCCGGCGCCGCGTTGCGCAAACCACCGGACCGGAATAGCGCAGCGCCCGTCCTACGGGCAGCGGTGCCGCTGGCCTACAGCGAGCGCTGCCGCCCCGGCCCACACTGAACGGACAGGTCGCCGCGCCCGGCGACCCCGCACCTGGAGGAAACATCGATGATCAAGCTGATTGCCGCCTCACTCGCCCTTGCACTCGGATATGCGTACGCCCATCGCAGGAAGACGCCGGCCGACCCGGTCGGCGACTGGGAGCGCACGCACGACAGCACCGACACCGCCTATCCGGAAAGCCAGCAGAGCGCGCCCTGAGGCGCGTCCGGCCTCCCCGGGCGGCGATCTGCATCATCCTTGACCACCGTGCTTGACGGGCGGTGAAAGGGCCTCGAATACTGGCCGGATGCCGATCGAATCCGCCCTTCCGCATGGCACCGGGCCAGAACGCGCGCGCCCCGGAATCCTGTCGTCGCCCGCTCGCGCGCCGGATGCGTCCGCCGTCTCGCCTGACACGGGCGGGACTGCGGACGCGCAGCCGCACCGCTGGTACAGCACCAATCTGGTCGGCGTGCCGGCGCCGGTGCTGGCCAGCCAGCTGTTCAACGAACACCCCTTGCCGCTGCACATCGCTGGCACGCGCGAGGCGCACCGCGGCCTGTTCGCGTTGCTCGATCGCTGCGCCGATCTGCCCGAAGCGCGCGACGTGTTCGAGCACTACGTCGCCATCGCCTTCGGCCTGCAGCCGGCCGACGCGCCGCGCGACAGCGCCGAGGCGCGACGCTGGCGCTGCAGCTGGCGCCGGCTGCTGCAGGGCTGGGGAGGCGACGCCAACGGCCCGGCCGGCGCCGTTCTGAAAGGCTGGGTCGAAAGCCGCTTCGGTCTGGTGCCCATGTTCCACAAGGCAAAGCTGGAGCGCTTCCCGTCACCCGCCTGGGTGAGCTATCTCGAAGAGAAGGCCGCCAGCCGCTACCACGGCAACTGCATCCACCAGCAGCTCGACCTGCTGTACGAATTCAGCCAGTGGGCGCTCGACCGTTTCGGCCTGCCGCAGCAGCCGCCGGGCAGTCATATGCGCCTGTGGCGCGGCAGCACGCGCGCCGAAGAGCAGCTGGTCGCCGGCCGGCTGCAGGATCGCCAATGCACGGTGCGCCTGAACAGCATAGCGTCGTTCTCGCTGTCGCGTGACGAAGCGGGCTGCTTCGGCGACTGGGTGTTCGAACTGCAGGTGCCGCGCTGCAAGCTGCTGGTGTGGCCCGGTCTGCTGCCCGGCCCTGTGCTGCACGGCGAACAGGAAGTGCTTGCCCTGGGCGGCGACTACCCGGCACAGGCAAGCTGCCAATGAATCCGCTCTCTGAACCGCATATGACTGACGACTTCGACACGCTGTACGACCGCGCCCTCGGCGCCTACCTCGGGCTGGCCATCGGCGACGCACTGGGCGCCACGGTCGAATTCATGCGCCCGCGCGAAATCCGCGCGCAGTACGGCGAGCATCGCGACATCGTCGGCGGCGGCTGGCTCAGGCTGGCGCGCGGACAGGTGACCGACGACACGACGATGTGCCTGGCGCTGGGCGATGCGCTGCTGGAGGTGGGCGGCGCGCGCCTCACCGGCGACGAGCACATGACGGCGGCGACGCGCACGATTGCCGACGCCTTCGTCGGCTGGCTGCGCAGCAAGCCAGTGGATTGTGGCAACACCTGCCGCCGCGGCCTGCAGCGCTACCTCGCCGACGGCAGCCTGAGCGGCCCGCAGAACGAACGCGACGGCGGCAACGGCGCACTGATGCGCAACCTGCCGACGGTGCTGGCGCTGTGGCACGACGAGGCCGCGCTGGAACGCGTGAGTCTGGCGCAGGCGCGCATCACCCACCACCACCCGCTGTCCGATGCCGCCACGGTGGGCTTCGCGCAGCTGCTCGCCCGTCTGCTGTCTGGCGCATCGCACGACGATGGCGCAGCCTGGGTGGCGGATTGGGTGCAAACCCACCCGGCCTTCGCCTTCCAGCCCTACCCCGGCCGCGCCACTGCCTATGTCGTGGATACCGTGCAGACGGTGCTGCACCACTTCGTCAGCCACGCCGATTTCGAAACGGCGCTGGTCGCCACCGTGAACATGGGCGACGACGCCGACACCACCGGCGCCCTGGTCGGCATGCTGGCCGGCGCCCGCTGCGGCGCGCGTGCCCTGCCCCAGCGCTGGCTGAGCCGCCTGCAGCGCGACGTGGTGATGGCGATCACCGACCAGACCAGCGGGCTGCTGGCGATGAGCCGTCGAGGATAGGTCGCTCCGCTGCCGACCCGGCGCCGACAGAGGGCGCCACCAGGGACGCCCTCGATACCGCTCAGTCCTGCGTCGTCGCAGCCAGCCCGTCGCGGCGGCGGGTGGGCGGCAGGGCCTTCACCACCGCATCTTCGGTCGCGGCATTGACGCAGTGCGGCTGCTTCCAGTCGCCGTCGAAGCTGATCTGATCGACGCCATCCGGGCCAACGCCAGCCGGCACGTAGTCGAGCCGCAGCAGGTTGCGCGTACGCCAGGCGATGGCGTGATCGGCGCAGGAGCTGTCGCCCGACACGCCGAGCGCGCCCAGCAGTTCGCCCTGTGCGCTGTACAGCGCCAGCCCGCCGCCGAACACATTGACGCCGCCCATGCGCTGGCCCACCAACGGATCGTTCGCCTGCCCCCAGGCCGTTGCCGGTCCGGCATACGCCAGCGCGGCATTGACCGGATTGCTTTCCTGCAGACCGAACAGGCTGCCGCCCGGCTGCGTGGCGCTGTAAAGATTGGCGGTGGCCAGTGCCAGCGTGGGCAGGCTGAAGGCATTGGCGGTGTTCGCCTTTTGCGCCGAAATGGCCCGGCTGCCCGGCCACTGGCTGGCGTTGCTTTCGCCGGTGAAGGCCACCGCGCACACCGTGCCGCTGCGGCTCACGACGGTGCCCCACATGTCGAGGTCGAAGCCGCCGTTGTCGGCGCGCCGGGCGCGGGTGAGCGCATCGCGCAGTTCGGCATGGCCGGGCAGTGCCGCGCACTCGGCGGCGACCGCCTTGCTGTCCGCGCCCTGCGGCGAAGCGAAGGCCGGGGTGGCGGCCAGACCGGCCAGCACTGCGAAAGAAGTGACGATGGAAGTGTGAAGGGCTTTCATGACTGCATCCTCTGTTGAATGGGTGATGTAGCCAGTATCGGGATGCGGAGAGTGGAAATAAATGGAATGATCCGGATTTAAGTATTCCACTTTTCGGCAGACCATGAATTCACTGCAGGACGCGCTGCGCATCTTCGTCGCCGCAGCCGACGCGAAGAACTTCCGCGAAGCCGCCACCCGGCTGGGCCTGTCGCCGCAGGCTGTCACCCGGGCCATCCGCCGTCTCGAAGATCACTTCGGCGAAACGCTGTTCCACCGCACGACGCGGCAAACGCGCATCACCGAGTTCGGCACCGCCAAGGCGGCCGAAGCCGCAGCGACACTGTCGCAGCTCGACGAGGTGCTGCGGCCCGCCGAAAAACGGGCGGCCGCGGCGATGGCCGGGCGCGTGCGCATCACGGCGCCGCGCGCGCTCGGCCGACTGCTCGTGCTGCCCGTGCTGACCCGGCTCGCGGTGGAGCATCCCGGCATTGCCATCGACATCCGGCTGTCGGACGAACTGAGTGACGCCGTGGACGAACAGATCGACATCGGCGTGCGCATGGGCGTGCTGAGCCACGCGCGCTATGTAATGCGCCGTGTCGGCAAAGTGGCTTTCGGCGTGCATGCGAGCCCGGCGCTGATCGAACGCGTCGGCGTGCCGCCGTCGGTCGAAGCGCTGCACGCGCTGCCCACCAGCGCGCTGATCAACCGCAATACCAACCGTCCGTGGCACTGGTTCTTCAGCCGCGAACGTACGCTGCTGCCGCAGCAGCCCGCTTTCTTCACCGACGACCCGGCGGCCGAGTGCGAAGCCGTGCTGGCCGGCATCGCGTTTGCGCAGCTGCCCGACTATCTTGCGCGCACGCACGTGCGCGCCGGGCGACTGGTCGAGGTGCTGGAAAAGGACGCACCGCCGCCGTGGGACGTCATCGTGTATCGCCCGCAGCGCGGCCCGGTGCCGGCGCGGGTGCGTCTGGTGTTCGACGCCATCGTCGCCGGCCTGAAGGACGACGGCCAGGACGGGAGTTGAACTGCACGCGGTATTCGGCGATGCGATCCGTGTCGCAAACACTGCGTAGCCGACAGGTCTGTCCACAAGGCGCCACGCCCCTGCAGCGCAGGCGCTAGCACAGCACTTCCAGACCGCCTTGAAGCAGATCAAACCCGTCGTTCATCCACCTTCTTGAAAGCCGGATAAACCGCGATTTCATGATGTGGATCAATGACGTACTGGCATGCACTCATGTCATGAAGGTTACACGGAGGCGCCATTCACGCGGCATGCAACTTGCAGTCAGACCGGGTCCGATCCGGACACAACCTGGAGCCCCGAAATGGCTAACGTAACCTTCTCTTCTCCGTTGATGCCGCGCGACCTCACTGTCTATGCGGTGGCCGGCGAACGCGGCACTCTGCTCGCCCTCGCCAAAGCCAACAACATCCCGATTCCGTTCGACTGTCAGGACGGAGAATGCGGCTCATGCCTGGTGGAGGTCGTGCACTACAGCCCGACCGTGCGCTATGGCATCGCCCTGACCGAAAAGGAAAAGGAGATCCTGCGTCAGCTCGGCAAGATCACCAAGCAGGAAATCATGGACGCCGAAGTGAATGACATGCCGCCGCGTCACCGGCTGGCCTGCCAGTGCTTCGTCCGCGACGAAGATATCGCCGTCGTGTTCGAAGGCGATGTGACCAAGCCGGTGAAGGGACCGGCGCTATCGATCGCCGCCGCGATCTACAAGGGCGGTGTCGGCATCCAGACGCTCGACCAGTTCCTGAACTATGCGGTCAAGGTCGAAGAAGACGCTGCCGTGCACTTCGAAGAACTGGCGGAGCGCATGAACGCCTGTGGCAACAGCGACGTCGCTGCGCTGTTCGCGCAGCTCGGCAGCTATTCGCGCCTGCATCTGGAAGAAGCCAAGGCCCGGTGCGTGAAGTACGAAGTGGTGGAAAGCCTGCCGGCCAGTTCCGCCTGGCCCGACAACACCACCCCGGAGAAGACCGCACTGTGGGCAGGTGATCCCGCCCTGACGCGTCTCGGCGCGCTCAAGGCCGCGCTGCAGGGCGAACGCCGTGGCTACGAGTTCTACTACGCGATTGCCAACACCACGCGCGACGAGAACATCCGCAAGGTGGCGAAGGAGTTCGTGCGCGAAGAAGCGGAACACGTCGAGAAGCTGAAGCAGTGGATCGAGCAGGAAGAGGCCGCCCTGCGTCGAGCGGCGGAAGCGGTCACCGGCTGATGCAGGCGTGACGGATGAACGGGCGCGGCGGCGGCGCGGCCTCCCGTCAGGCGACGCCGATGGCGAATACCGCCCGTTCATTCCTTTCCATCCCGGACCCGCCGCACCGGCAGGCTGTGTGCGACATACATGCAGATCACCGCACCGTGTGCTGACCCGTCGCCCCCTCAGTACGGTCGCCCGTCCTTGTGGCTGAACACCCAGTGTCCGTCGATCAGTTCCGCCCGCAGGTCGTCGTCGGGGTAGCTCGCTTCGTCACCGCCGCTGCGATCGCCGATCTCCAGATAGACCACGACTTCGGTCGTGTCATTGACCAGACGATGGGCGCTGTCGCTGCCCGCTGCGAAACCGGCGCACATGCCGGGCGACAGACGCGTCAGTCCTTCGTCGGTGTGCAGCGCTGGCTCGCCCTCCAGCACGTAGATGAATTCGTCCTGCCGGCTGTGCGCGTGGCGCAGCGCAGACACTGCGCCGGGTTCGAGCCGCGTCAGGTTCACGCCGAAATTCTGCAGGCCGAACAGCTCGCCCAGCACGTGCTTGGTACGACCGCGCATGCGCGACGCGAACGGTTCCGGGTAGGCGGACAGACGGTCGCGCGGGGCTACATCCGCGGCGCACACGGCAATCGGGCGTGGGGGTATCGACATGGAGGACTCCTGTGACGTGAATGGCGAGATAACGATGGGCGACGTCATTTCCGCAGCGTCGTCCCGTACGCGCGCTCGACCCGCGCCACGCGCAGCGAGAACTGCGCGTACCAGCGTTCGCGGCCGGTCTGTCGCGCGAGTGCGTGCTCGGCGTGATTGCGCCACGCTGCGATCGCCTCCTCGCTGACCCAGTAGGACACATTGAGGCCGAAGCCGTCCGGGTTGCGGGCGCGCTCGATGCCGAGAAAGCCCGGTTGCCGCGCGGCCAGCTCGACCATGCGCTCGGCCATATCGGCATAGCCGTTGTCGCCCGGCGTGCGCTGCGCCGAGAAGATCACCACGTAGTAAGGCGGTTCGGGGGTATCGGCAAAGCAGGGATTCCTCATTGCGGCGTTCCGCTATCAGCAAGGATGGCGCAGCTCGCCTTGATCAGCGCAACCGTCCGCTCGCCGACGCGGAACTCGCCGGACGCGACGCACTGCCGGCGCCCGATGCGGTGCGCATGAATGCGGCCGAGCAGCCAGTCACCCCCGCGGCTCGGGCCGAGGTAGTCGACCGACAGGCTGGCGGTCACCAGCCGCGCGTGCGCCGGCAACTGCGCGGCGATGAAGCCGACCACGAAGATGTCGGCCAGCGTGGCGATGACACCGCCGTGCGTGATGCCAAGTCCGTTGCAGTCGTCGCCCGTGATGCGTGCCGCGAACAGATCCGTGAGGACACCGCCGGTGAACACCGTGCGGCCGCCGAAGAAGGGACCGCGCAGCACGCGCGGCACGAAGCCCTCCGGTGCGGCGCTGTGCTCATCGACTTTGGGCGGCAGCATCGAGCGCGTCCTCCAGCTGTTCGTTGCCCCAGTACAGCGCATCGCCGACGAAGAAGCTCGGCGCGCCGAACAGCCCGCGCTGCGCGCCCTGCTCTGTCTGCGCGCGCAGGGCCTGCTTCACCTCGGGCGACTGCGCCAGCGCGAGCGCGGCATCCGCCGGCTGGCCCAGTTCGGCGAGCAGGCGACGCATCGCATCGACGTCGTCGATGTCCGCGTCATCAACGAAGTTCAGTTCGAACACACGGGTGCAGAAGGTGGCGATCCACGGCGCTTCGGCATGTGCGAGCGCGACGCGGGCGGGCAGCACGCCATTGCGCGGAAACTGCGACGGCTTGCGCCACGGCAGCGCGTGCCGCGCGCACTGGCGCGCGAGGTCGGTCCACATCCAGGCGAACTTGACCGGCTGCTGCAGGAAGGGCGAAGCCTGCCAGCCTGCGGCGCGGAAGATCGGGCCGAGCAGCAGCGGGCGCCACAGCACGCGCACGCCGCGCAGCCGGGCCAGCGTGTCGATGTGCGCCGTGCTCAGATAGCTGTAGGGGCTGGCGAAGTCGAACCAGTATTCGATGACCGGGTCGTTCATGGCGCGCCTCAGTCGAACAGCACGAGGCAGCGCGCCTCGATGCTGGCGCGCAGCGGCGCGTCGGCCGGTGCGGCCGGGTCGAGAAAGGCGGCGTGCGGCGTGAAGCGCGACACCCCGCTCGCCTGCGCGTCGTACTGCTTGAACACCAGCACCTCGCGCTTCGTCATGTGCGGGAAGTAGTGCCAACGGTGCAGCGGCGAGTGCTTCAGCACGTAGATTTCGCCGCTGCGGCCGGGATAGCGGATTTCCGCCGCGACCAGGTCCTGCGCCATCACCGAGCGGGCGTCGCACAGCGCCAGCGGCGCGTCGAGCACCGGTTCGATCAGTGGGCGCCACACGTTCACCACCGCATAGCGCCGGATGCGCGCGCGGTCCGCCTCGTCGGGCAGCACCAGCGCGAGGCGGCGCAGACCGCTCTCTTCCGAATAGTCGTTGTGCACGCGCCCGACGGCCGAGGCCTGGGCGTTCTGCCGGCCGAAGGTGAGGTGCTGTTCGTCGCGGCTGCGCCGGCGGATCTGGTGATCGAAGCACAGCGCGCGAACACCGCCGGCGGCCTCACAGGCGATGGCCTCGACCTCCGGGTAGTAGCGACTGCGGATGCGCGCGTCGTCATCGAAGTCATCAACGCAACTCGCCACCTCGCGCAGTTCGAAGCCGTGACGGTGGAGCAGGAAGTGCTGCGCGCCCGGGCGGGCGTCGACGATGTCGACCACGTGCGTACGGTAGCTGCAGTTCTCCCACGGCTCGCCGTCGGGCGGCGGGTACATGTAGTTGAACGGCGCGCCCGCGCTGTCGTGCAGGTAGTCCAGTCCGCCGGTGGTACGCACCATCGGGGACGTGTCGGTGCGCAGGAAGCGTTCGTCAGGGGTGTTCACGTGTGGCTCCTCGGTGATCGTCGGGCGGACACCCGCCGCTGTTGCCGTGCCGTGCGGCCTTGGGTGTCCGGGTGTCCATGCTGCGGCCCGGGCGCTTTCAGATCGAGTGTCTGGATCGACATTAATCGGGCTAATATGGACATCATGAAAACCACCGTACTGGTCCTGCCCGGCGTGCTCGACATCAGCCTGGGCATCACGCTGGACGTGATGAACACCGCCAACCGCCTGTGTCTCCAGGCCGAGCGACCGCCGCTGTTCGAGGTGACGCTGGCCGGCACCGGGCGGCGGCGCGAGCGCAGCGGTTCCGGGCTGGAAGTCGGCCCGCTTGCGCGCATGGCTGATCTGCCGACGCCCGATCTGGTGCTGCTGCCGGGCGCCAATCGCGCCCATCGCGAAGCGCTGGAAGAATGGCTGGCGACGCGCGACGTGGTGAAGGCGATGGCGCGTGTGGGCCACTGGCTGGAAGGGGGCGCCGTCGTCGCCGCGTCCTGCGTCAGCACCTTCGCGCTGGCGCAGGCCGGCCTGCTCGACCGGCGCGTCGCCACCACCAGCTGGTGGCTGGCGCCCTTGTTCCGCGAACGCTATCCGCAGGTCGATCTCGACATGACGCGCATGGTGGTCAGCGACGGCCCGATCAGCACCGCCGGCGCCGCGCTGGCCCAGGCCGACCTGATGCTCGCGCTGGTGGCGCGCCACGGCTCGGAGGAACTGGCGCGCAGTTGCGCGCGCTTCCTGATGCTGGACCACCGCGTATCGCAAAGTCAGTACGCCATCGCCTCGCATCTGGCACGGCAGACACCGACGCTGCAGCGCGCCGACCGCTGGCTGCAGACCCGCCTCGGCGAACCCGTCACGCTCGCCATGCTGGCCGACGCGCTGCACATGACGCCGCGCACGCTGAGCCGGCACTTCGCGTCGGCGGTCGGCATGTCGCCCATCCAGTACGTGCAGAAACTGCGCGTCGAGCGTGCCACCCAGTTGCTCGAAACCGGCCACGCCTCGCTGGAATCGGTGGCCGCCCAGGTCGGCTACGCCGACCCTTCGATGCTGCGCAAACTGCTGCGCCGCGAGCGCGGGGTTACCGCGCGGAGCGTGCGGTCGCGGTCACGTGCGGCGGGCAGCGGAGACGAGCGTCCGCAGAACCCGGGGTGATTCACGCCGCCTGTCAGAATGACGGAGACGTTCTTCGTAACGCGCTTGTGCGCGTCAGCAGACACCACGCGCGAACACCCGGGCGCGACGGGCCTCCCGGCGACTACCTGACTGCCAGCGCGTCCGATTCACGTGCTTGCCACCCTCCACCCAGTGCCTTGAAGGCAGCGACCGCTGCGCGTACGGATTCAGTTTGTGCTTGAACGCGCGCGTCGGATGCACGAAGGAGACTTTCGTCCGCTTGCAGGACTTCAATCAGGCTGACGACACCCTTCTGATACGCCGCAAACGAGGCGTCCCGTGCGCGCCCGAATGAGTCCACACCTTGAGTCAGCACAGCGGCCTGCTCTTCGCGCCTGACCAACGACGACAACGCGTTCTCGACGTCTTCCGTTGCCCGCAGGACAGCAAGCCGGTACGCGGACAGCATTTCCGCTTCGTATCCTTTCGCCTGATCGATCTGCGCGTCGATGCGGCCGAAATCGAACAGACGCCAGCGCAGACCCAGCACGCCTGCAGCCTGACCCGCACCACGGGTGAACAGATTGCCGCTCGCGACCGATGTCGCGCTGCCTATCAGTCCACTCAGAGAGAGTTTCGGGTAGTACTCGGCGATGGCGCCGCCAATACGCGCGCTGGATGCGGCGAGGCGACGTTCGGCCGCGATCAGATCCGGCCGCCGGCGAAGCAGTTCGGCCGGCGCCCCCATGGCCGCGATCTGCGGGGCTGCCGGAATATCACGGGGGGCGGCCAATTCGGCCCGATGCGTGCCCGGCGGAGAACCCAGCATCACGTCCAGAGCATTCATGGCGGCGTCCAGACCCGCCTCAAGCACCGGCACCGAGGCCTGAGCCTGGGCAAGCGCACCCTCGGCCTGCCTCACTTGAAGCTCGGCCGCCAGCCCTTTGCCGTGCAGAAGCTTGATGGTGCTGAGCAGCTCCTGCTGCGTCCTGACCTGTCGCCGGGCGACATCCAGCCGGGCCTGCAAGCCACGGATGGTGATGTAGATGTCGGCTGTCTGCGCCGTCACGGCCAGGCGTGTCGCAACCGCCCCCGCTTCCGAAGCCTGGTATTCGGCCCACGCCGCTTCCCGTCCGCGGCGCAGACCTCCGAACACGTCCAGCTCCCAGCTCGCAGCGATATTGGTTTCGTAGGCTCTGCCGTCGCGGTCGAAATCGGGCGTCGAATTCAGGATCTGGCCCAAGGGCGTTTCGACGGAGCGATAGGCCCGGGCCGCTTCACCGGCGACATGGCCCGAGGGCAGCAGTGCGGCATTGGCCGCGCCAAGGCCGGCGCGCGACTGGGCGACACGGGCCGCCGCTTGCGCGATGTCCAGGTTCTGTTCCTGCGCCAGCGCCACGAAGCGCTCAAGCTGAGGATCATTGAAGGCGGCCCACCAGATCGTGAGGTCCGCCTGCTGCCGTACCTGTCGGCGCTCGACAGCTTCCTGACCGATGAATACCGGCGAAAGCGCGATGTCAGGCTGCCGATACTCAGGACCCACGGCGCAGCCCGTCAAGACACCGGCGCTCAGAAGCAGGACGAGAGAGCGGGGATAGGCGAACATTAAAGTCTCCCGGAAAGTTGAGTGCACGCGGTGACTATAATCCGTATTGGTCACTCATTGTCAAGCCATCATCGACGCGGTATTGTTTTTCCATGAGCGAAATCGACACTTCTACACCCCACTCGCGCGGCCCCGCCGACCACAGCGTTCGAGAGCAGATCGTGGCGGCGGCCGGAGAACACTTCAGCCACTACGGCTACGAAAAGACCACGGTTTCGGATCTGGCCAAGGCGATCGGCTTTTCCAAGGCCTACATCTACAAGTTCTTCGACTCGAAGCAGGCGATCGGCGAGGCCATCTGCGCCCAGTCTCTGAGCGCCATCATTCTTGCGGTCGAGGAAGCGGTGGCCAGCGCGCCCACGCCTACGGAGAAATTCCGCAGAATGTTCAAGGCCTTGGTGTCGACGGGCGTGGGCCTGTTCTTCAACGACCGCAAGCTGTATGACATCGCCGCGCATTCCGCCGGCGAGGGCTGGCCTTCTGCACGCGCCTACTGCGAGCGCATCCGGCAGATCCTGACGGAGATCGTCCGCGAAGGTCGGGAGAGCGGCGAGTTCGAGCGCAAGACCCCGCTGGACGAGACGGTGCAGGCGATCGATCTGGTCATGCAGCCCTACGTCAATCCGCTGTTGCTCCAGTACAACCTGGATGTGGCCGACGAGGCACCGACGCAGCTGTCCAATCTGGTGCTGCGCAGCTTGGCACCGTAGAGCGTCGAATAAATTCGATGAGTGACTATTGACAACATTGGTCACTCGAATGAAGATGGAGGCCTTCGTTCCCGGAGGTCGCCATGGTTCAGCGCCGCACTATTTCCTTCCTCGCCGTCGTCGGTCTGCTGCCTTTGGCTCTGGCCGCGTGCGGCGAAGCCACGTCTTCGATCGACCCGCGCACCCAGATTCCCCTGGTACGGGTCGGGGCAGTCGAGGTCGCCACACAGGCTGACCGGTCCTTCACCGGTGTCGTTGCGGCGCGGGTGCAGAGCGATCTGGGTTTCCGCGTTCCGGGCAAGATCGTGGAGCGCCTGGTCGACACCGGCCAGACCGTCAAACGCGGCCAGCCGCTCATGCGCATCGACCCCACCGATTTGCGGCTTGCCACGCGCGCACGTGACGAGGCGGTTACCGCTGCCACGGCGCGGGCGCGCCAGACCGCGGACGACGAAGCGCGATACCGCGATCTCGTCGCGACGGGGGCGGTGTCCGCCTCTGCCTACGACCAGATCAAGTCCGCCGCCGACGCGGCGCGGGCGGAACTGGAAGCGGCCAAAGCCCAGGCCGACATGGCCCGCAACGAAACCGGCTACGCAGTTCTGCTCGCCGACGCGGACGGCGTCGTCGTGGACACCCTGGTCGAGCCGGGCCAGGTGGTCGGCGCCGGGCAGGTGGTCGTCCGCGTGGCCCATGTCGGCCGCCGGGAAGCGGTCGTCGATCTCCCCGAAACCTTGCGCCCGGCAGTCGGCTCGGCAGGAATCGCGACCCTTTATGGCGGCGGGCTCGCCGGCCCGGCCCGCCTGCGCCAGCTGTCGGATGCAGCCAATCCCCTCACGCGCACCTTCGAGGCGCGCTACGTGCTGGAGGGTCGCCTGGCCGAAGCGCCTCTGGGCTCGACCGTCTCGATCCAGATCTCCCGCAACCGCTCTGACCCCACGCTGCAGGTACCGATCGGTGCGATCTTCGACCCGGGCAAAGGGCCCGGCGTATGGGTGGTCGAGGAAGACGGACACCAGAACCAAGGGGGAAGCCAAGAACAAGGAACCCGGGTCACCTGGCGCGCAGTGCAGGTGACCGGCCTCGGTGAGGAAACCGCTGCGGTCATCGGTGGCGTCTCCGCGGGCGATCGCATCGTCGTGCTCGGTGCCCACCTGTTGCAGGAAGGCGAGCAGGTGCGCGTGGCCGACAGCAATAACCCCGCACGTGTGGCGACGTCTGGCGGAGAGCGGCAATGAGCGTTCCGACGCACTCGACCGAAGGCGCACGCCTCTCCCGCCATGAGGCGGTTGATTCGACGAGCGCCTTCAACCTGTCGGCCCTTGCCGTACGTGAGCGGTCGGTCACCCTGTTCTTGATGATCGTGATCTTCATTGCTGGTGCGGTGGCATTCATGACGCTGGGCCGGGCGGAAGACCCGGCCTTCACGATCAAGCAGATGACCGTGGTCACCGCGTGGCCCGGGGCCACCGCGAAGGAAATGGAAGAGCTCGTAGCCGAGCCGCTGGAAAAGCGCCTGCAGGAACTGCGCTGGTATGACCGGGCCGAGACCTATACGCGACCGGGCCTGGCCTTCACCACGCTGAACCTGCTCGACAGCGCACCGCCAGCTGAAGTACCCGAAGAGTTCTATCAGGCGCGCAAGAAGCTCAGCGACGAGGCACTCACGCTGCCGCGTGGCGTCATCGGCCCGATGGTCAACGACGAATACGCCGACGTGACCTTCGCGCTCTACGCCTTGAAGGCGCACGGGGCGGCTCACCGGCACCTGATCCGCGACGCCGAGACCCTGCGTCAGCGCCTGCTGCACGTACCCGGCGTCAACAAGGTAAACATCATCGGCGAGCAGGCCGAACGGATCTTCGTCGAGTTCTCCCATGACCGACTCGCGACTCTCGGCGTCTCCCCGCAAGCCCTCTTCGCGGCGCTGAACGGGCGCAACGTCATGACGCCCGCCGGCTCGATCGAAGCCAAGGGACCGCAGGTGTTCATCCGGCTGGACGGAGCGATCGACGATCTGGAAGCGATCCGCAACACGCCCGTCGCCGCGCGCGGACGCACGCTCAAGCTCGGCGACGTCGCCGAAGTGAAGCGCGGCTACGAGGACCCGGCGAGCTTCCTCATCCGCAACAACGGCGAGCCGGCCCTGCTGCTCGAGGTCGTGATGCGCGAGGGCTGGAACGGCCTCGACCTTGGCCGCGCGCTGGAGGCGGAAGCCACAGCGATCAACGCCGAGCTCCCGTTGGGCATTAGCCTCACCAAGGTCACGGACCAGTCGGTCAACATCAGTTCGGCGGTCGACGAATTCATGCTCAAGTTCATTGCCGCGCTCGGCGTGGTGATGCTGGTGGGTTTCCTCAGCATGGGCTGGCGTGCCGGCATCGTGGTCTCGGCCGCAGTGCCGCTGACCCTGGCGGCCGTCTTCGTCGTCATGGCAGCCACCGGCAAGAACTTCGACCGCATCACGCTCGGTTCCCTGATCCTGGCCCTGGGTCTCCTGGTCGACGACGCGATCATCGCCATCGAGATGATGGTGGTGAAGATGGAAGAGGGCTACGACCGCATTCGCGCAGCTGCCTACGCGTGGAGCCATACCGCGGCGCCCATGCTGTCGGGGACGCTGGTGACGGCGATCGGCTTCATGCCGAACGGCTTCGCCAAATCGACGGCTGGCGAATACACCAGCAATATGTTCTGGATCGTCGGCATTGCCTTGATCGCGTCCTGGATCGTCGCCGTGGTGTTCACGCCCTACCTGGGGGTCAAGCTGCTGCCCAACTACACGCCGCGCGCGGGCGGGCACGGGGCGATCTACGCTACGCCGAACTACCAGCGCTTCCGCCGACTGCTGGGATCGGTGATCCGGCGCAAATGGCTGGTGGCAGCGAGCGTGATCGCCACCTTTGTCGTCGCGGTGCTCGGCATGGGCGTGGTCAACAAGCAGTTCTTCCCGACCTCGGACCGGCCCGAGGTGCTGATCGAAGTACAGATGCCCTATGGCACCGCGATCCAGCAGACGAGTGCGGCGGTCGCCAAGGTCGAGGCGTGGCTGGCCGAGCAGCCGGAAGCGAAGATCGTGACCGCCTACATCGGCCAGGGGGCACCGCGCTTCTATCTGGCGATGTCGCCGGAGATGCCCGACCCGTCCTTCTCGAAGATTGTCGTCCTGACCGACGACCAGGCCGCGCGCGAAGCGCTCAAGCTGAGACTGCGGCAGGCGGTGGCCGACGGTCTGGCGCCCGAGGCGCGCGTGCGGGCGACCCAACTGGTGTTCGGCCCGCCCTCGCCCTTCCCCGTGGCCTTCCGCGTGATGGGGCCGAACGCCGACACGCTGCGCGATATCGCCGCCGAGGTGCGCGCCGTAATGCAGGCTTCGCCGCAGATGCGCACGGTCAATACCGACTGGGGCGAGCGCGTGCCCACGCTGCGCTTCTCGCTCGACCAGGACCGGCTGCAGAGCCTCGGCCTGACCTCCAGCGACGTGGCACAGCAGCTTCAGTTCCTGTTGAGCGGCATCCCCATCACCGAGGTGCGCGAAGACATCCGCTCGGTGCAGGTCGCTGCCCGTTCGGCCGGACACACCCGGCTGGATCCGGCCAGGATCGGCGATTTCACGCTGGTCGGCGCGACCGGCGAACGGATCCCGCTGTCGCAGGTGGGCGCCGTAGAGGTTCAGATGGAAGACCCGATCCTGCGTCGCCGCGACCGCACGCCGACCATCACCGTGCGCGGCGACATCGCCGAGGGGCTGCAGCCGCCGGATGTGTCCACCGCCGTCTGGCAGGACCTTCAGCCCATCATCGCCAAGCTGCCGGCCGGCTACCGCATCGAACTGGCCGGTTCCATCGAGGAATCCGGAAAGGCGAACAGCGCCTTGCTACCGGTCTTCCCCATCATGATCGCGCTGACGCTGATCACCATCATCTTCCAGGTCCGCTCGATCTCGGCGATGACGATGGTGTTCGCCACCGCGCCGCTGGGCCTGATCGGGGTCGTGCCTACTCTGCTGCTGTTCAACCAGCCATTCGGCATCAACGCGCTGGTCGGCCTGATTGCGCTGGCGGGCATCCTGATGCGCAACACGCTCATCCTGATCGGCCAGATCCACGACAACGAGAAAGCGGGGCTTGCCCCCTTCGATGCGGTGGTGGAGGCCACGGTGCAGCGGGCGCGTCCGGTCATCCTGACCGCCCTCGCCGCCATCCTGGCCTTCATCCCGCTCACCCAGTCGGTGTTCTGGGGAACGCTCGCCTACACCCTGATCGGCGGCACCTTCGCCGGCACTGTTCTGACTCTGGTGTTCCTGCCGGCCATGTATTCCATCTGGTTCAGGATCAGGCCAGCGCCGGCGCAAAGCTGATTCATCCCTGCTCCACTCGCGTCACATAGAAAGGAACTGCCATGTCGAATTCCGAAGTCGTCATCGTCACCGGCGTGTCGTCGGGCATCGGACGCGCCGCTGCCATCGAGTTGACCAAGCGGGGTTGCCGGGTGTTCGGCACCGTGCGCAACCTTGCCAAGGCAGAGCCGGTACCCGGCGTTGCGCTGATCGAGATGGATGTTCGCGACGAGGCCTCGGTCGAGCGCGGAATTCAGGCGGTCATCACTCAGGCAGCGCGCATCGACGTGCTGGTCAACAGTGCGGGCGTCACCCTCCTGGGCGCGGCGGAAGAAACATCGATTGCCGAAGCGCAGACGCTGTTCGACACCAACCTCTTCGGCCTCTTGCGCACGACCAAGGCGGTGCTGCCGCACATGCGCAAGCAGCGCTCCGGCCGCATCGTAAATGTCAGTTCGGTGCTGGGCTTCCTGCCGGCGCCTTACATGGCGCTCTATGCCGCATCCAAGCACGCGGTTGAAGGTCTGTCCGAGACGCTGGATCACGAGGTGCGCCAGTTCGGCATCCGTGTCGCGCTGGTCGAACCGTCCTTTACCCGGACCAATCTGGATCTCAACGCGCCCCACACCACTGCAAGGATTCCCGACTACAACGAGGAACTCGGCATCGTTTCGCGCGCCATCCAGAACAATGTCCAGAAGGCGCCCCGGCCCGACGGCGTCGCCGCCGCGATCGTCAGCGCCGCGCTGGGTGCATGGAAGATGCGCCATACGCCGAAGGGCGAAGCGTCGCTGCTGGCCAAGTTGCGCCGCTTCATGCCCGCCGGCCCGGTCGAGAAGGGCCTGCGGAAGACCTTCGGGCTCGCCTGAATATCCGCACCGACCGAGCCCGGCCATGAGAAACAAGCATCCGAGTACAAGCGCGCCATGACCGCCCACGACAGCCAGACCGTGGCGAGCTCGCCGCCGGTCATCGACGAGGCCTCTCCCGGCCTGCCCGCCAGCGCCACCTCTCCATGGCCGGTGTTCTGGGTCGCCAGCGTCGCGGTGTTTCTTGTGTCGATGGACGGCACCATGCTGTTCGCGGCCTTCAGTGCCTTGCGGGCCGGTTTTCCGCAGGCCACGGCGGCAGACCTCTCCTGGGTTCTCAACGCCTACACCGTCGTCTATGCCGCAATGCTGATCCCCTCGGGCGGCTTGGCCGACAGGCATGGGCGCAAGCGGGTGTTTCTCGCTGGTGTTGCGCTGTTTCTGGCGGCTTCCATTGCCTGCGGTCTGGCAGTCAGCGTGGAGTGGCTGGTCGCGGCAAGAGTCCTCCAGGCCGTGGGCGCCGCGCTACTGACGCCGGCATCGCTCTCGCTCGTGCTGGCGGCATTCCCTACAAACAAGCGCGCTGTGGCGGTCAGTCTGTGGGGCGCGGTGGGCGGTCTGGCCGCGGCGGTGGGCCCCAGCCTGGGCGCCTTCGTGATCGCATCGCTCGGATGGCAATGGGCGTTCTATCTGAATGTGCCACTGGGCATGCTTGCCATCTGGCGCGGTGCAACGCTGCTGTCGGAAGCGAAGCAGCCGGCGCGGGCGCGACCGCTCGACCTGGTCGGGATCGCCCTGCTGATCCACGGCATCGGCGCGCTGGCGCTGTCCATCGTGCAGGCCGACTCGCCTGACTGGTCGAGTCATGACCTGCTGGCCACCGCCGGCGTCGGACTGACGAGCATCCTCGGCTTCGTCGTCTGGGCCCGGCTTGCCGAGGCGCCGCTGGTGGATCCGGAGCTGTTTCGCAACGCCACCTACCGCTACGTCAATCTGGCAACGTTGAGCTTCGGTACGGCGTTCTCGATGATGTTCTTCGCATTCTTCTTCTACATGAATTCGATCTGGCGCTACCCGCTCCCGCTGGCCGGCCTCGCCATGGCACCCGGGCCGCTGCTGGTGGTTCCGGTGGCGGCGCTGTCGGGCCGTCTGGCCGGGCGGCACGGTCACCGCCCGGTGCTGGTCGCCGGTTGTCTGATCTACGCGGCCAGCGCGCTGTGGTTTTTCATGGTGCCGGGCAACGAGCCCGCCTATCTGACGCACTGGCTGCCGGGCATGATGTTGAGCGGCATCGGCGTGGGCATGGTGCTGCCGTCGCTGTCAGGCGCCGCCGCCAGCCACCTGCCGCCGGAGCACTACGCCGTCGGCAGCGCGGTCAACCAGGCGATACGGCAAATCGGCTCCGTCATGGGCGTCGCGCTCACCGTGCTGCTGTTGGGCGGTGCAACGCTGCACCGTGGCGATTTCGATGCTGTCTATCTTTGCCACATGAGCCTGGCACTGCTGACCGCAGCGCTGTGCCTGCCGGTCAACACCGCACCCGCAGCCGTCGCAGAAAAATGAGCGGGGCCCGAGCCAGGCGCTTCGCGCAACGGCATTCATCGACTGCGGCGATCATCGACATCGAAGAGTGAATCGCGCCGTCCGTCCGCTACTCGGTCATCCGGTTCTCGAAGAAGTTAGCCCGCCTCGTTCAGGTCGATCGCCTCGTGCGGCGATGGAGGGCGTCTTCCACTCCTGAGCCCTCAGACCTGGACTTCAACTTTTCCGCTCTGCGATTGATCGCCGCAACGTCGACCGAGGACGGTCTCCATCAGTGTCTGGCTGAACTGCCGCGAATTTCGATCCGGCGCAGACGAGAAGGCGCGCGGCGATGGAGATGTCGTCGGCGAGCCCCGGAGGTGGGCACGCACCGCGCCGGGTGATATATTCAATTATCTATTCACAAATCCATTCACGAAATGTCGCCCCACGCCGAATCGATCCGCCTCCGCCTCAGCGACGGGCCGCGGTCAGCGCGCCAACTGGTTGAAAGCATGGGCATCAGCCAGCCGACGGTGTCCCGTGCGCTGGCCGAGTTGGGCGACGACATCGTGCGCATCGGCGCCGCGCGATCCATTCGTTATGCGCGGCGCGACACAGTGCGCGGGCTGCCGGACATCCCCATCCACCGCGTCGACACCGAAGGCCGGATCACGCTGCTCGGCACGCTGGTGCCGGTGCGGCCCGACGGTTTCGTGATGTACCAGACCGACGGCGCAATGCTGCACAGCGAGGGCCTGCCCTGGTGGCTGATGGACATGCGCCCGCAGGGCTTTCTTGGCCGCGCCCACGCGGCGCGTCACGGTGCCGCGCTCGGGCTGCCGGCGCGGCTCGCCGACTGGAGCGACACACACGCGCTGCGCGCGCTGCTGGCACACGGTCACGACATGGTGGGGAATCTGCTGGTGGGTGAGGTCGCCCGCGACCGCTTTCTGTCTCAGCCCCTGCCCGCCCCCATCGCCGACACCGATCTCGCCGCAACCTATGCCCGTCTGGCCGCCGAAGCAGCACAAGGCGACGCACCCGGTTCGTCGGCAGGTGGCGAGCAACCGAAATTCACGGCCTGCGCAATGACGCCGGCCGGCCCCCGGCACGTGATCGTGAAGTTCAGCGAAGCCGAAGACAGCCCGGTGAGCGAGCGCTGGCGCGACCTGCTGCGCGCCGAACACCTCGCGCTCTCGGTGCTGCGCGAGGCCGGCATCCCGGCCGCCCTCACCACCCTGATCGAGCACGGCGGACAACGCTTCCTGCAGGTCGAGCGCTTCGACCGCGTCGGCCCGCTCGGCCGGCGCGCACTGCTGTCGCTCACCGCGCTCGACGCCGAGTTCGTGGGCGCCGCTGCGGAAGGCTGGCCCGTCATCGCGCACCGGCTGGCACGCGACCGCCACATCGCCCCCGAAGCGGCCGCTGGCGCCAGCCTGCTCTGGGCCTTCGGCACGCTGATCGGCAACACCGACATGCACGGCGGCAACCTGTCCTTCGTCGCCGAACAGGGCCGCCCCTATGCGCTCGCCCCCGCCTACGACATGACGCCCATGGCCTTCGCCCCGCGCAGCGGCGGCGGACTGCCTGACGCCGTACCCGGGGCGGTCATCCACGCCGGCGTCGCCCACGACACTTGGCGCCAGGCCGAAGCGCTGGCGCGCGCTTACCTTGCGCGCGTCTCAACCGACGGCGGATTCAGCGCACGATTCGCGCCCTGCATCGCAGCGCTGGCGAATCACCTCGACACGGCGAGCGCGCGGATTGCGCGGCTGGGGTGAGCGGCGCGCGGAGCCGGAGACACGCGGAGACTCGAAGGGCCGCGCGCGTTCAGATCGACGAAGGGTCGGGCTTGCGGGCGTGGCTACCCTTCGCGCGTGCCTGCAGATAATCGAACGCCTCATCGGCATCCACCACCCGTCCGCAACGCGCCGCCTCTTCGCGCGCCAGCAGCGCATCGGCTACGAAGGCTGTAGGACGTTCTGCCAGTCCGGTCTGCAGTTCCAGCGCCTCTGCAATGAACGCATGAGCGCTCTTGCCCGACTGCTGCGCCGCCGCAGCGATGCGCGCTTTCAGTTCGGCGGAAAGCGCCAGCGTGGTCGTACTGCTCCTCATCCAGACGCCCGTAGCGCGGCTCCCACGGCACGCATCTCGACCGTAAATTTTCGTTTCACGCGATGGAGCAAACTGAACTCAAGTATTTGATTTGAATGAAAACATCAACCTCTCTCGACGTAGACAGCGGCCTGTCATACGCACTCGTCGTGATAGGCTCGCGCCGCCCGTAACCCAAACTGGACCCGATCATGCTCACCACCCGTAAGTTCGTTCTTGCCTCGGCCCTGTTCGTCAGCTGCGGAATGACCCATGCCGCCAGCCCGACCGTTACCTACGAGTTCACTGAGACCTTCATAGGTTCGGTGTCATACAGCTTGTTCACTTCCCCCTACCGTCGCTACGACGACCTGACGCTGGTTCCGGGAGGCAGCGACCTGCCGACCCTGCTGCAGACCGCTACACGGCATTCCGATACGCCTTACTATGGACCGCCGTCCGGCCAGACCTACTGTTACGAGATCGGTGGATGCGTGGTCACCGGGAGCAATGCCTATGGCAGCTACACCGCCCGTTACTGGGTGGACGCCTACTGGCAGACGGCGAGTGCCCCCAGCGACAACCAATACTTGGGCACCTTTGAATTCACGGGCGGGACCGGCGTATTCGCCGGCATCAGCGGAGGCGGAACCTTCACCGGGCGCGAATGGTACGGGGCGGCTGCACCCGACGAAATGGTCACCACGACGGTGGTCGGCAGCATGACGCTGCCCGTGCCCGAGCCAGAAACCTGGGGACTGATGCTGGCCGGGCTGGGCCTCGTTACCGCCGCGGCCCGGCGCGCCCGGATGCCGGTCTGACACGGACGCCGCGCACATCGACAGCACGAGCGGCCGATTCGCGGCCGCTCGTTTTCGTTCACCGGAAAATATCCGCACCGCCGCTCGATCGGTGCGGGTCGGACGGGAGGCGAACAGAGTGTGAGCACTCTAGCGGCACGTCTCTGTACCATGGACACGAGGATTTCGCCCTCGCGACGTGTGCAGAAGAGGCTCCTCGTTCGGGGAAGGCTCGAAACGCGCCTCCGCCTCAATCCACTGCGCGCCGCTTCCGGCGCGCAGCGAACGCGACGCAGCCGATGCCGGACAGCAGCATCAAGACGGTGGTCGGCTCAGGCACGAGGGCGACGTTGTCCAGATGGCCGACGTCGGCACCGGTCTGATATTCGGCCCGAATCCTCAGCGAACTCAGGTTCGACAGCACGGCGAGAAACTGCTCCTCGGTCGGCGCGCTGCCCGACAGGGTGTTCAGTCGCCAGCCGGTCGGCGACAGCGGTACCGAATACGAGGTCCAGCCGTTGTTGACCGGATTGTTCGCCGTGTCATACACGACAGTGAAGCCGCCGCCCGACAGGATCACGTCCTCGTCGTCGAACTGGTTCGGCCCGCCCGGATAGCGCTGCATCAGGTCGAAGGTGAGTTGCGAGCCGAACGCGCCAGCGAAGTTGCCGAGGAACTGCGAGGGCGCGACGAAGTAGGTGACGCCGCCGGTGGTCAGGTCGTCGATGAACACATTGCCGCCCGGATTGCCACCGGTGGCGCTCCAGGTAAGCGGCCCCTCGATGTCACCCTGGGCGCTCCAGCCTTCGGCATCCGTGTCGAAGGTGCTGGTGACGGCCAGCGCGGGGAGCGACGCGGAGAAAAGGAAAGCAAGCGCGGAAATACGAAGTCTGGTGCCTTTCATTGTCGTAAGCCTCCAATGGTCAAGCAGATCCGGGAACGTATTCAACCCGCCCTTATGTTGATCCTGAGGCGGTTTGGACTGCAAGCGTCACCATCGGAGACCGCCGCGCAGGGTTCAAGCGCCGTACCCCCCCTCCCGCTGATGCCGTACGGCAAGCACGATGACGACATCGCGACCGGCGTCGTAGTCATACAGGGCCACGTAACCGGTTCGGCCGCGTGAAATGACCAGCTCCCGGAGGTCGTGCTCGACCTTGCGACCGATCAATGGGTGCTCGCGCAGCACCGCGAAGCCGGATTGCAGGATGGGCAGCGTCTCGGCAGCGGTTGCCGGCGCATCTGCCTGCAGCAGGAAATCGGTCAGACGTTCCAGATCCGCCAGCGCGCGCGGCGCCAGCACCACCCGGGTACTCATGATCGGGCCCGCGGCTCAGATCGCCGACGGATCAGGCTTGCGCGCGGGCTTTCCTTCGGCGCGCGCCTTCAGGTAATCGAACACCTCGTCGGCATCCACCACCAGTCCGTAACGCGCAACCTCTTCGCGCGCCAGCAGCGCATCGGCCACGAAGGCTGTGCGACGTTCGGCCAGTTCGGTCTGCAGTTCGAGCGCCTCGACCATGAAAGCGTGCGCACTTTTGCCGGACTGCTGCGCCACCGCAGCGATGCGCGCTTTCAGTTCGTCAGGAAGTTTCAGCGTGGTCGTAGCGGTCATCGCGGCCTCCTGAATACGGGTAGCACCATGGTAGCACCCACCAGATATCACAGACGTCCCCAGCGCAACCTGCAGCACTCGAGCGCGGCGCTGGCTCATACGTGAGCATCAGAACGCAACTCATCCTTCGAGTCCTAGGGGCGCGAGAAACGTGGTCTGTCCCCTATTACCCCGCTTGGCTGGTGCTACGTCGGAGGCGTGGTCTGCCTCCAATCACCACCGGTGCCGAGAAGCATCAATACTAGAAGCTGGCGCAAGGCACTGAAGCGCGCTGGCATCACGAATTTCCGCTGGCATGACCTGCGCCACACCTGGGCGAGCTGGCTGGTACAGCGCCGCGTGCCGCTCTTCGTCCTGCAGGAGCTGGGCGGCTGGCAGTCGGCCGAGATGGGGCGGCGCTACGCGCACCTTTCGCCCTCGGTCAATGCGCGCTATGCGGCGGAGATCGATCTGGAGTTTGCGAGGGATTCCAACTCGTGCCGTCGCGGTCTATAGTCGCGCAACCAATTGGCATCAAAAACCATGCAGTGCGACGATACAAGTGGCTAGGGGGCGGGCCACGCAGTGTCGGTTTTCGCTGTTCGAGATCGCCAAGACGCTGCAGCCGAACGGTCAAAAGCTGTGTTTTTGCCCGTCGGCTGAGCTACGACGTTAAGGCAATCTTTTCAAAGGGTCACTTATGGAACTTAAAGATTTTGTCAGAGAGTCGCTTGTTCAAATATCAACGGGAATATCGGAAGCAAGCGAAGCGCTTAAAGAAACAAACGCCCATATCAATCCGAAGAATATTTATGTGAATGCCGACAACCGTCAAAACTATGGACGGCTGGTGCATGACAAAAGCTACTATCCGGTTGTTGAGTTAGTAGAGTTTGATGTCGCAGTTCACGCCACCGAAGGAACCGAAACAAACGGAAAAATTGGCATTAGTATTGGCTCTATCGGGCTTAGCGCCGGGGGGAAATCACAGGAGTCAAACCGGTCGGAATCTAGAATTAAGTTCAAAGTCCCTGTTACGTTTCCCACCAGTGAAAAGCCCTAATAAGTCCGTCAGAAGGGAGGGCATTTGCAAGCTGTGCGTGCAGATACCCTCCGCGGATTCGAGGCTCCGGCCGCCCCTCACGTCAAACAGTTGGGCGTCGCCGCACGATAGATCACACGACATATGAATCTCATCCCATCTAAGGCAGTTGTCCTTGCAACTGGCGCTGTAATAGCCTTGCTCGGCTTCTGGGGATACTGCTACGAACTCGCGTACTTCGCCAGATTAAAGCTCATTGCACATGAGCACCTTAGCCTCAAGCACTTCGTCGTCAGTAGCGGAGCGACGATCATCCCAATGCTGTTTGTCATACTCATCTACGAGAACGTCAAGAGGTTCTTCTCAAAGAAGATTCACGTTGATCCGAGAATCGAAGTCTCTGAGCATCTGAAGGCAGAGAACTTCGATAAGTTTATTGTCCTTGCTCGGGCGGGCGTGGGTATCGCCTTCGTATTTCTAGCGTTAGTTCTCGCACTACCTGAAATTGGCGTCACCCTAGCAATTTGGTCAATGTATTTGTATATGGTTTTTATCGTCATGCAGATGTTCTTTGGGGCGGTGCTAACCAGCCCTGCGCATTCTATTTTCCCAATCGTTCTTTTATTTGCGCTGTCCGCCGCCGCTTGCTTCGCCGGCGGAGGGTATGGCTACGCAAGCAGTGGCAACTCAGCATCCAAAGATGTCGTACGAGACGATCTAGTAGTGAGGATCACTAGGTCACCAAATGGGGAGTTCAAGGTCGAGCCGAAGGCGCTTGACTTTCCACTCCCGCCCTCATTGAAATTCATCGAGTCTCTCGGATGGTAAAGGTGCCGCCTAAACCTTCCATCGAGAGGACGTCAGTGCAGCGTTTGAGCTCTGTTTGACACATCTGCTGATCCGATGATGATCAGGCACTTTGCCAGCGTCCTATAGGCGCGTTCGCGTCTGCGGACTGTTAATCCGTGGGTCTATCTGCGGGACAGCAAGCCAGCTGAGGCAAAAAAATGGGGCGCCCGCGGGCGCCCCATTCTTTTCCGATCGGCAGACCGCGCAAATGAATCAGTCCCGAGAGCGAGCACCGACCTCCATCAATCCCAGCTCAACGCCCCACCCGTCTGATACTCAATCACCCGTGTCTCAAAGAAGTTGCGTTCCTTCTTCAGATCGATCATTTCGCTCATCCACGGGAAGGGGTTTTCCGCTCCCGGGTACAGCACGTCCAGACCGATCTGCTGTGCGCGGCGGTTGGCGATGAAGCGCAGGTATTCCTTGAACATGTTGGAGTTCAGGCCGAGCACGCCGCGCGGCATGGTGTCTTCGGCGTAGCGGTATTCCAGCTCGACGGCCTTGCGGAACAGGGCCTTCAGCTCTTCGCGGAATTCCGGGGTCCACAGGTGCGGGTTTTCGAGCTTGATCTGGTTGATCAGGTCGATGCCGAAATTGCAGTGCATGGACTCGTCGCGCAGGATGTACTGGTACTGCTCGGCTGCGCCGGTCATCTTGTTCTGGCGGCCGAGGGCGAGGATCTGCACGAAGCCGACGTAGAAGAACAGGCCTTCCATTAGGCAGGCGAACACGATGAGGCTCTTCAGCAGCTGCTGGTCGGCTTCGGGCGTGCCGGTCTTGAAGGCCGGGTCGGTCAACACGTCGATGAAGGGGATAAGGAACTCGTCCTTGTCACGGATGGACTGCACCTCGTGATAGGCGTTGAACACCTCGCCTTCGTCCAGGCCCAGCGACTCGACGATGTACTGGTAGGCGTGGGTGTGGATGGCCTCTTCGAAGGCTTGGCGCAGCAGGTACTGGCGGCACTCGGGCGCGGTGATGTGGCGGTAGGTGCCGAGCACGATGTTGTTGGCGGCCAGCGAATCGGCGGTGACGAAGAAGCCGAGGTTGCGCTTGACCAGACGGCGTTCGTCGTCGGTCAGGCCGTTCGGCGACTTCCACAGTTCGATGTCGCGCTGCATGTTCACTTCCTGCGGCATCCAGTGGTTGGCGCAGCCGGCGAGGTACTTTTCCCAGGCCCACTTGTACTTGAAGGGCACGAGCTGGTTCACGTCGGTGCCGCCATTGATGACGCGCTTGTCTTCGGCGCGGATGCGGCGCATGCGCGCGTCGCCCTGGGCGGCCGGCGTCGCCGGCGGCGACATCGGCAGTTCGCGCGAGTCAGGCATCGGAGTGCGCAGCGCCAGACCGGGTTGCGGTGCGGTCATCGGCAGGTCGTCTTCGAAACTCAGCATTGTTGTTTTCTCCTTCAGTCGGCGCGCACAGCGCGCCGGGTATTGCGTGATATCGGCGGTGGATCGGCGCAGCAGCACAGTTCCCCAGCCCCTGGCCCCTCATTCCTGGCCCCTGCACAGCCTGCCCTCACCCCCGGCCCCTCTCCCGCTGATGCGGGAGAGGGGGAGTGGGCGGCGCAGTCGGTTCCAGGCGAGCCTTGCTTATTGGCAGGCTTCGCAGGTCGGGTCGTCGATGGCGCAGAACTTGGGCGCCGGCTCTTCGGACTGGCTGGGCACCGCGTTCAGTTCGCCGCCGCGGCCGGTGGATTTCTCGGCATGGGTGGCGCCCATGGCGCGCAGGTAGTAAGTGGTCTTCAGGCCGCGCAGCCAGGCGAGCTTGTAGGTTTCGTCCAGCTTCTTGCCGGAGGCGCCGGCCATGTAGATGTTCAGGCTCTGCGCCTGGTCGATCCACTTCTGGCGGCGCGACGCGGCTTCGACCAGCCACTTCGGCTCGACTTCGAAGGCGGTGGCGTAGAGCGCGCGGATGTCGGCCGGGATGCGGTCGATGCGCGACAGCGAGCCGTCGAAATACTTCAGGTCGGCGACCATCACTTCATCCCACAGACCCAGCTTCTTCAGGTCGCGCACCAGGTGCTCGTTCACCACGGTGAATTCGCCCGACAGGTTCGATTTGACGAACAGGTTCTGGTAGGTCGGCTCGATGCTGGCATCGACGCCGATGATGTTCGAAATGGTGGCGGTCGGTGCGATCGCCAGGCAGTTCGAATTGCGCATGCCGTAGTTGGCGATGCGATTGCGCAGCGCGTCCCAGTCCATCGTGACCGAGCGGTCGACTTCGAGGTAGCCGCCGCGCTGCTCGGCCAGGATGTCCAGCGAGTCGTGCGGCAGGATGCCGCGGTCCCACAGGCTGCCCTTGTAGCTGGAATAGCGGCCGCGCTCTTCGGCCAGTTCGGTCGAGGCCCAGTAGGCGTAGTAGGCCACCGCTTCCATCGAGCGGTCGGCGAACTCGACCGCCGCGTCGGAGGCGTACGGCGTGCGCAGTTCGTGCAGCGCTTCCTGGAAGCCCATCAGGCCCATGCCGACCGGGCGGTGCTTCAGGTTGGCGTTGCGCGCCTTGCCGACCGAGTAGTAGTTGATGTCGATGACGTTGTCGAGCATGCGCATCGCGGTGCGGATGGTCTTGCGCAGCTTGTCGTGGTCGAGCGCCTTGCCACCCTTGCCGTCGTCCTTCAGGTGGGCGACCAGGTTCACCGAGCCGAGGTTGCACACGGCGATTTCGGTGTCCGAGGTGTTCAGCGTGATCTCGGTGCACAGGTTGCTGGAATGAACGACACCGACATGCTGCTGCGGCGAACGCAGGTTGCACGGATCCTTGAAGGTGATCCACGGGTGGCCGGTTTCGAACAGCATCGACAGCATCTTGCGCCACAGCGCGACCGCCTGCGTCTTCTTGAACAGGCGGATCTCACCGCGCGCGGCCTTCTCTTCGTAGCGGGTGTAGGCCTGCTCGAAGGCGCTGCCGTAGAGGTCGTGCAGGTCCGGGCAGTCGGCCGGCGAGAACAGCGTCCATTCGCCGTTTTCCATCACGCGACGCATGAACAGGTCGGGAATCCAGTTCGCCGTGTTCATGTCGTGCGTGCGGCGGCGGTCGTCGCCGGTGTTCTTGCGCAGGTCGAGGAATTCCTCGATGTCGAGGTGCCAGCTTTCCAGGTAGGCGCAGACGGCGCCCTTGCGCTTGCCGCCCTGGTTCACCGCGAC